>Ga0187819_10000018_pt1 | contig 72248 bp, 71 predicted proteins | sample NC_wetland_sal_i_15_FD_132411 | JGI IMG/M metagenome (GOLD analysis project Ga0187819, IMG submission 132411) | Wetland sediment microbial communities from Neuse River Estuary, North Carolina, USA - SO4_4 | ecosystem: Environmental > Aquatic > Freshwater > Wetlands > Sediment | place: USA... | reverse complement strand
GGTCCACAGCTCGATCTGCGCCAGCGTCTGGTTGGTGAAGGATGACGACATGACGAAGCTCGGATGGCCCATGGCATTGCCGAGATTAACGAGGCGGCCTTCCGACAACAGAATGATGCGCTTGCCGTCGGGGAATTCGATCTCGTCGACCTGCGGTTTGACGTTATGCCATTTCAAATTGCGCAGCGCCGCCACCTGAATCTCGCTGTCGAAGTGGCCGATATTGGCGACGATGGCGCGATGCTTCATCTTGCGCATGTGTTCGATGGTGATGACGTCGACATTGCCGGTCGCGGTGACGAAAATGTCGGCTCGCGGCGCCGCGTCTTCCATGGTGGCGACTTCATAGCCTTCCATGGCGGCTTGCAACGCGCAGATCGGATCGATCTCGGCAACCATGACACGGCAGCCGGCCTGGCGTAACGACGCCGCCGAGCCTTTGCCGACGTCGCCGAAGCCGGCGACCATCGCGACCTTGCCGGCCATCATCACGTCGGTGCCGCGGCGGATGCCGTCGACCAGCGACTCGCGGCAGCCGTAGAGATTGTCGAATTTCGACTTGGTGACGCTATCATTGACGTTGATGGCGGGGAACAACAGCCGCCCTTCCCGCTCCATCTGATAGAGCCGGTGCACGCCGGTCGTGGTCTCCTCGGTGACGCCCTTGATGTTTTTGGCGACGGTCGAATACCAGCCCGGCCGTTCCTTGAGCCGTTTGCCGATCGCGGCGAACAGTACTTCCTCTTCTTCATTGCCCGGATGCGCGACCACGCCGGCATTGCTCTCGGCCTGCATGCCGAGATGCAGAAGCAGCGTGGCGTCGCCGCCATCGTCGAGGATCATGTTAGGACCGCCGCCGTCGGCCCATTCGAAAATACGGTGGGTGTAGTTCCAATATTCTTCCAGCGTCTCGCCCTTGACCGCGAATACCGGGGTGCCGCCGGCGGCGACGGCGGCGGCGGCATGGTCTTGCGTCGAATAGATGTTGCATGAGGCCCAGCGCACATCGGAACCGAGCGCTTTGAGCGTCTCGATCAGGACCGCGGTCTGGATGGTCATATGCAACGAGCCGGCGATGCGGGCGCCGCGCAGCGGTTGTTGCGGCCCGAATTCCTCGCGGGTCGCCATCAGCCCCGGCATTTCGGTTTCGGCGATGGCGATCTCCTTGCGGCCCCAGTCCGCAAGGCCGATGTCCTTGACGACGTAATCGGCGGCCGAAGCATGCGTTTTTGTTTTCGCGGACGTAGTCATGGGCATCCTTTTTGCGGGAAACAGAGCCATCCGCCCCGGATCCGGGCCGGGGCCAGCTTTGTCTATGCTTTAGCAGGGACGCGTCGCGGCGGCAATAAAGACATAAAGATACCTTTATGCCCTCGCTTTTGAACGACAAACACGCCGCCTACCGCGATTTCGTTGCCGACCTGAAAGCGGCACGCGCGGCCGCGGGCAAAGCGCCCGCTAAACGCTGATTATTCGGACGCCGATCAGCCGGCCTTTGGCGGCGGCGCTGTCGGCCGCTGTGCTGCCTTCACCACGCCGGCTTGCGTCAGCGCCGCCGCGATCTGTTGCATGCGATTGATGAGATCGACGGCCGCGACCGGCGGCAGCACCAAGCGGCAGGCCGGATAGCGGCGGCCGGTGATCGGCGCATTGGGCTTGACGTCGTCGAAACGGGTGACGCCAAACTCGATGCGCAAGGTCTGACCATCGAAGATCAAACCGGTAACGGAATCGGCAAAAGTCTCGACCATGTCGGCGCGGTCGACATAGCGGATGCTCGCCGCGCCACGTTCAGCCGCAGCGGCCGAGGCGGCCGGGGCAGGATTGGGGGCACTGCCTTTCGTGATCGGTTCGGGGCTCATCGACTTACTCCTGTTGGGGCGGCTATTTGGTCGCGACACACTGGTTTTGGTCTTGGTCTTGACTGTGCCCTTGGTTGTGGCTTTGCGTTTCGCCATGCGCAGCCAATCCTAGAGCATGATCCCGAAAAGTGGATACCAGTTTCCCGCCTGCGCGAAGCCTCGCCGATCGCGACTCCTTCCATTCGACGCTTCGGCGGGCGAAGCCAGGTCGGTCAAGATCATGCGCAACAAATGATCAATCAGCTTCGCCGAAACGCGAGGCGATCAGCGCCTCCAAGGCATCGACGGCGGCAGCGGCTTGCGGCCCGGTGGCGCTAATCGTGATCGAAGTTCCCGGCGCCGCGGCAAGCATCATCAGCCCCATGATCGAGGTGCCGCCGACGGTTTCGTGGCCGCGCGTCACCCGCACATCGGCATCGAATTTTTCCACGGTCTGTACGAATTTGGCCGAGGCGCGGGCGTGCAGGCCTTTTTTGTTGCAGATAACGAGAGCGCGAACCACGGCGTCCTCGGCGGGTTGCGTGTCCGGCATTCGGGCGCTGCTTTGCCCCGTGGCGTTCATTTGCCGGTCAGCACCCGGCTGGCAATGGTCACGTATTTACGCCCGGCTTCCTGCGCTGCGGCGACCGCTTCGGCGAGCGGGCACTCGTCGCGGACCTTGGCGAGCTTCACCAGCATCGGAAGATTGATCCCGGCCAGCACCTCGACCTTGGGCCGACTCATGACCGAAATTGCCAGGTTCGACGGGGTGCCGCCAAACATATCGGTCAGGATGGCGACGCCGTCGCCGCTGTCGACCCGCCGCACCGCTTCAATGATGTCCTTGCGGCGCTCCTCGACGTCGTCGTCGGGACCGATGGTTATTGCTTCGATTTGGCCCTGCGGGCCGACAACGTGCTCCAGCGCGGCGCGGAACTCGACAGCAAGCCGCCCGTGGGTGACCAGCACAAGACCAATCATGGAACTCCCCGCGGGCGCGCCCCGGTTGCGCCGCACGAAAGGGGGCTCATCATGACCATCTAAAGCCCCGGCGCAAGGGGCATTCTGGGCAAGCTGCGGGGGTTGTTGCATCGCGGTAACGAGCGGGTTCCGCCGGCACAGCATCCGGCCAAAGCGGCCAGAATCGCTCGCGTGTCAAGAATTGAGCGCCGTGCCGAGTCTTGGAACATTATGGTTAATCAATTGCCAATCCGGTCTTTGTGCCGCCCCCAAGTCGCCCCCCCAAGTCGCCCCTGGGTCGCCTTTGAGACGCTTACGGCATCGCATGAAGTGACCGCGGCCAAGACCAGCGGCAAGGCTGCGACCGCCGGTGCGACGGCGAGACGCGGGATCGTTATGCCTTCCACAACGGTTTCGTCGTGTTCGGGCAGGCGTTCGGCGGCCGCGGCGGCGAGATCGACCACAAGGCCGACGACCGCGCAGGCTTCATGATCGCGCCGCAGAATGCCGACGCCGCGCAGTTCAATCAGTCCGGCAAGCGCGTCGTTTGGCCGTACCAAAAGCCGCCCGCCGGCCGCCTGAAGATGAACGCGATCGTCGCCGACGAGTCTCGCGAAAGCGACGGCACCGCCGCGCGCTGCCTCGATCAGCTCCCATGCCAGCCGCGATTTGCCGGCCCCGGAGGGCCCGCGGATCAAGACCGCGCGCGCGCCGACGAGCACCGCCGAAGCGTGCACGGTCGCGCCGCCAGGTTTTGCCATTAGAGCGCCGGGAGCCTGACGATAAAGCGTGCGCCGAGCACGCGCGGCTCGCCGTCCGCGCCTACCGGACCGGTGCGGTTCTCGACGGCAATCGAACCGCCGTGGGCCTCCACGATCTGTTTCGAAATCGACAGTCCGAGACCTGAATTTTGGCCGAATCCCTGATGAGGCCGATCGGTGTAGAACCGCTCGAAAATTTTCTCGTGCACGTCGGGCCGCACGCCGGGCCCGTCATCGTCGACTAAAATCTCGACGTAGTGGCGTGAGCGCCGGCAGGTAACGCGAACCGTCCCACCGGGCGGCGAGAACGAACGCGCGTTCTCGATCAGATTGTCGATGATCTGGCCCAGACGCGAGTCATGGCCGGGAACCTGGAAGCCGCGCCCGGAACCGCCTTCGAACCGCAAAGTGACTTTGACGCAATCCTCGCGTTTCACTTCGTTTGCTACCGCAACCAGCGTGCTCAATAGCTTGGCGAAGTCGACCGGCGCCGCCTCCTCGCGCTGCAGCTCGGCGTCGAGCCGGCTCGCGTCGGAAATATCCGAGATCAAGCGGTCGAGCCGTTTGACGTCGTGTTGAATGATGGTGAGCAGGCGAGAGCGGCTTTCGTCGCTCTTGGCAAGCGGCAAAGTCTCGACCGCAGAACGCAATGAGGTCAGCGGGTTTTTGAGTTCATGCGCCACGTCCGCGGCAAAGCTTTCGATGGCTTCGATCCGGCTGTAGAGCGCATTGGTCATGTCGCGGAGCGTGCCCGAAAGATGGCCGATCTCGTCACGGCGGCGCGTAAAATCGGGAATCTCCACGCGCGAACGGATGCGGCGGCGAACGCGCTCGGCGGCGTCGGCGAGACGCCGCACCGGTTCGGCGATGGTGCCTGCCAACAGGATCGACAGTACGACCATAACGGCCGCGGCGATCAGAAACACTTTGAGAATGGCAAGCCGTTCGGCCTCGACCATGTCGTCGATATCGGCGCCTTGGGTCGAGAGCATCAGCGAACCGCGCACGGCGCGGAAGCGCTGCACCGGCACCGCGACTGAGACGATCACGTCACCGCGTTCGTTGATGCGCACCATGCTGGCGTTTTGCCCGTCCAGCGCGCGCGCCACCTCGCTATAGCCTTTGCCGTCGTCCGGGCCGAGCTCGTGATACAGCGGAAGATCGCCGCGCCCGAGCCACATCCGCAGCGCGATGAAGGCGCGCTCGAAGAAGCCGGGCTTTTCGGCGCTCGGCGGCGGCAAATCGTAACGCAAGATATCGCCGCGGCCGAACAGGTTGCGGCTGTCCACGAGCAGCACGCCGTCGCGATCATAGATGCGCGCGCGCGTTTTGGTCGGCGAAACCAGCCGCCGCAGGATCGGCCCGACGCGCTCGGGATTGATCGGAAAATCAAGGCCGTACAGCGCGTCCTCGTTCGGACCGTAGCTTTCGCCCGGATGCAAATTGAGAAGCTTGTCGGGATCGAGCGTGATCGATGAATCGGTTTCCACGGTCGCCGACGATGCGATCGCGCCGGCGATGATCTCGCCCTGCACCAACAGGCTCTGGATGCGGGCGTCGATGAGGCCGGCGCGAAATTGCGACAGCACAATAATGCCAATCGAAAGCGCAACCAGACCGGTGAGGTTAAGAACGACGATACGGCGGGTGAGGCTCGACGAGCTCTGGGTGATAAAGAACTGCCAGCCGCGGGCCAGCCAAGCGCCGACACCGGCGCTGTGACGCGCCGTCACCTCAACGAGGCCAGCGCTTTGGCTCTCGTTCTGGTTCTCGACGGCAGTTGCCGTCGATGTTTTTGCGTCTGCGGTTCGATCGAGCACGTCGTCTGCCGGGGTTTCGATCGGCCTTCCGTCTGCCCCCCACCGCTGCCCGTTGCGGGGAAAGACGGACGGGAGGCCGGACGCCATTACTACCGCACGTCAGCCGCCCAGTCAGGAGCCCTGTTTGCGCTTAGCCGCAGCCAGGCCGGCATGACGGCTTTTACTCGGCCGCCTTAGCGCCCTGCGCGTTAGCTGCGGAGGCTCCAATATCTATCGCGTGTGACCCGCTTCGAAACGCCAGCTGGCGCTCCCGAATCATGCGCTCGCGCTTATTCCTTAAAGCGATATCCGACACCGTACAGCGTTTCGATCATGTCGAACTCGCCGTCGCTGGCTTTGAACTTTTTGCGCAGCCGCTTGATGTGACTGTCGATGGTGCGATCATCCACATAGACCTGATCGTCATAGGCCGCATCCATCAAGGCGTTGCGGCTTTTCACCACGCCGGGGCGGCTCGCCAGGGCTTGCAGGATCAGAAACTCGGTTACGGTGAGCGTCACCGGCTCGTTTTTCCAGGTGCAGGTGTGGCGCTCCGGATCCATGCGCAGCTGGCCGCGCTCGAGCACCTTGCTGTCCGCCTCCTTCGGCATGCTGCCGTCTTTAGGCGAGGCGCGGCGCAGTACCGCTTTGACGCGCTCGACCAAGAGGCGCTGCGAAAATGGTTTGCGGATGAAATCGTCCGCGCCCATTTTCAGCCCGAACAGTTCGTCGATCTCCTCGTCCTTCGACGTGAGAAAGATCACCGGCAGATCGGATTTCTGCCGCAGCCGGCGCAACGTCTCCATGCCGTCCATACGCGGCATCTTGATATCGAGAATGGCGAGATCCGGCGGCGCGGTCTTAAAACCGTCGAGCGCCGAAGCCCCGTCGGTATACGTGTTGATCCGGTAGCCTTCGGCTTCGAGCGCGATCGAAACCGAGGTGAGGATATTGCGGTCGTCGTCGACGAGAGCGATTGTCGGCATGGCGGCCTTCTAACATGATTTAACGTGAGTCGGCCGCAGCATCATCAGCCCGGCCCCAAAAGCCTTTGAATCCCCATGTGGGGGCGGAAGTGTGACCAGACAAGGCAAAATCGGGGCAATTCCGGTGGCTCACACTACCCCGCAGGCTTTAAGAGCCCCTACGATGGGAACTGGGCGATGACGCCCTCCGATAAAGCCCCCGGTAATGCCCCCGGTAACGTCCCTATGGCCGAATCCGGGGGCCCCAAAGGAGCAAACCGCTCGATTCCGGATCGGCCGCTACCGGGCGCCATGCCGGACCGGCTGCCGGAAACCGCTCCGACGCCGGATTTTGACGCCAAAGCGACGGCGAAAAAATTGCTGCGCTTGATCCGCGCCGGTGCGCTGGCGACGATCGACCGCAACACCGGGCATCCGTTCGGCTCGCTCGTCAATGTTGCAACCGACAGCGATGGATCGCCGCTGATCCTGATATCCCGGCTTTCCAGCCATACCGCCAATCTTGAAGCGGACAGCCGCGCATCGGTGCTGCTCGCCGCCGCCGGCAAGGGCGATCCGCTCGCGCATCCTCGGCTGACCGTGCTCGGCAGGTTTGTAAGGATTGTGCGTGACGCGGCTGACGAAGCGCACTTGCGCCGGCGTTTTCTGGCGCGGCATCCAAAGGCCGAGCTCTATGCCGGCTTTGCCGATTTTGCGCTCTGGCGCATGATTGTTGAATCCGCGCATCTCAATGCCGGCTTTGCCCGCGCGGCCGATCTCACAGCGGCCGAGGTCCTGACCGATATTTCCGGCGCCCGCGATCTGCTCGAAATCGAAGCGAGCGCGGTTGCCCACATGAATGACGATCACGCCGATGCAGTCGCGCTTTACGCAACAAAATTATTGGGTGCCCCAGCGGGGCCGTGGCGGGTGATCGGGCTCGATCCGGACGGACTGGACCTTGGTTGCGGCGATGCTGTGCTGCGCTTGGAATTTCCACGGCGCGTCACCGCCGCTGGGCAATTGCGCGAAGTTTTGGCCGATTTGGCGAAGCAGGCGCGCTCTAGCTGATAATTCGACAGAATATTCCGCCGATCGATCTCGCTGCACTGCAGCGTTGGAACGCGCGAGCGGCGAGCCGGTTAGGGCTGTGGGAACTCGTAGCTTGGCAGAGGCGAAGCGGCTGGATATAGGGTCGCAACGCCCGCCGACGAGGCAGGTGAGCACAGACGGGGTCGCCGCTCGGGCAGCTCTGCACGAGGGCGACAGGGGTCAAAAAAGCGACACGAAACGCAACAAGAAACGGCCAATCCAAACGGCGAACGGCAGCCGGGAGGCAGCCGCGCCAAGCGGCCAAAGCGGAGGCTTAAGGTGGTGGAAACGGGTGTGAGAAACGGCGCGCACGGCGTCGATAAGTTCGGTTTCAAGAGTCTCGCCGGCGTTCATTGGAATCTGCCTGACACCGTTTTGGTGGAGCACGCAATCAGAAATGGCGAAGGCGCGCTCGTGCAGGGTGGCGCCTTCTGCGCCCAGACCGGTGTCCATACCGGCCGCAGCCCCAAGGACAAACATGTTGTCGTCGACGCGCTCACCGAAAATACGGTGTGGTGGGGCGGCAATCGCAAACTCAATCAGGCCAATTTCCAGCTGCTCTATGACGACATGATCGCGCATGCGCGCGGCAAGAGCTTATACGCGCAGGACCTCTATGGCGGCGCCAATGCGAAATACCGGATAAAAACGCGCGTCTTCACCGAGCTTGCCTGGCATTCTTTGTTCATTCGCCAATTGCTGATCCGGCCCAATATTTTCGAACTGGCCGACTTCGTTCCGGACCTTACCATCGTCGATTTGCCGAGCTTTAAGGCCGACCCGACGCGCCATGGTGTGCGCAGCGACACGGTCATCGCCATCGACTTCACCAAGAAGATCATCCTGATCGGCAACTCGTCCTATGCCGGCGAGATAAAAAAATCGGTGTTCACCACGCTCAACTTCTACCTGCCGGCGCAAGGCGTGATGCCGATGCATTGCTCGGCCAATGTCGGCAAAGCCGGCGATGTGGCCCTGTTCTTCGGGCTGTCGGGCACCGGCAAGACCACGCTGTCGGCCGACCCGAACCGCACGTTGATCGGCGACGACGAGCATGGCTGGAGCGAGGAGGGCGTATTCAATTTCGAGGGTGGCTGCTACGCCAAATGCATCAATCTGTCCGAAGAAGCCGAGCCGGAGATTTATGCCGCGACCAACCGCTTCGGCGCGGTGCTGGAAAATGTCATTTTCGATCCGGATACCCGCGTTTGTGATTTCGAGAGCGACAAACGAACTGAAAACACCCGTTCCGCCTATCCGATCGAATTTATGCCGCTCGCCTCGCGCAGCGGCTGCGCCGGACAACCCAAGAACATCATCTTTTTGACGGCGGACGCGTTCGGCGTGATGCCGCCGATCGCAAAGCTCACGCCGGCGCAGGCGATGTATCATTTCCTTTCCGGTTACACCGCCAAAGTCGCCGGCACGGAAAAAGGCTTGGTGGGTGTCGAGCCGGAATTCTCGACCTGTTTCGCCGCGCCGTTCTTGCCGCGGTCGCCGGCCGAATACGGCAATCTGTTGCGCGACATGATCAAGAAGCACGATGTCGATTGCTGGCTGGTCAATTCCGGCTGGACCGGCGGCATTTACGGCGTCGGCCGGCGCATGCCGATCAAGGCGACGCGTGCACTTGTGACCGGCGCGCTTGACGGCTCACTGAAAAATGCGAGCTACCGCACCGATCCGTATTTCGGCTTCGCGGTGCCGACCTCGGTGCCGGGCGTCGAGCCGCATCTGCTCTATCCGATGAAGACCTGGAAGGACAAATCGGCGTTCGACCGCACCGCGCGCAAGCTCGTCGGCATGTTCCAGAACAATTTTACCAAATACGAGAAACACGTCGACGCCGAAGTGCGCGACGCCGCGCCGGAAGTGCGTTTGGCGGCAGAATAGTCATCATTAACGATTGAAAACTTCTCGTTTTAAAGCGGATGTCCTTGTCATCATCTTGATGCGCACAATGATTAATGTTCGCCGCTCGCGATCTAATTGTTGAGAACAGAGGAGCGGTTCGATGATGACGATGGAAATTTACGATGTCCCGCGCGCGCTGACCGACCAAGAGAGCGAGTGCGTTGGCGGCGGGACCCGCGGGAGCATATCGCCTCCACTCAATCCACCCGCAAGCCAGGTAGGGTTCACGACAATAAGCACGCAGTTTTGTCATCCCGGAACCGGGTGCGGATGGTTCACGATTGGCATTTTTGGCGGCATTTTTTGATCTGATTTCACCGTCTCGAAGCTAAAGACGTGGATGGCCGGAACAAGCCCGGATTTGGATCTGCCGCGATCGGTCCTCTTCGCAGAGCCCTGCCCTGCGAAGCGGCGAATGAAGCGGGCGCTCTCCGAAGCCGTTTGAGCGGCGATCGAGGGTTGTCGTCGTTACTTAGGTGGACCCTGGTCGAACCATAGGCTACCCGCAGCGGCGAGTAACCCGACGGCCGGGCCGCCGATGACACAGCCGCCTACAAAGGCAACAGCCGCCTGGAGCCAGGTGCCACCCCCGCTGACGGCCTGCAATTCGCTATCTGTAAGTTCTCGCAGCGTCTCATTCATGGCTTTCCCTCCGTCGTTCCGAGCTCATCTCTATTTTGACTGCATCGTGCTTGAAGTCCGAATGAAATGTTTTCGTTTCAAACTGACGCTAACTCTCCTGCATCTGCCGCCCGGCGCGCCGCGCCCAGTTCTCCCAGGCGCGGTTGAGCGAGTAATCATTTAGCCGCGCGATGATCTGGTCGATCTCGCCGGGGCTCAAGAATTTGATCTCGCCGAGCGCCATGGCCTGCATCTGCAGCTTGGCGCCGACTTCAAGATAGACCGAGACGAACACGGCGTGGCGCACTGTGCGGCCGACGACTGTAGCGCCATGGCCGCGCATCAGCGTCGTCGGCCGTGTGCCGAGGAGCCGCGCCAGATCGCGGCCCATGTCCATGTCGCTCACCAATAACGTGGTGTCGCCAAATTTGTCGCGGCAATCCCAGGTCGGCACTTCATGGCCGATATGGGCGCACATGTGCAGGAATGGTTTCAGCTTCTTCGTCGTCACGCCGAACGGAATGACGCTCGGCGAATGATTGTGCACGACCGCATGCACCTCCGGCCGCGCCTCATAGATCGCCCCGTGGATGAAACGCTCCATGTATGGCGCTTCGGCGTTCTTATCGATGGCCTCGCCGTCGAGCGTATATTCGACGATGTCGCTGCGCTCGATACGCTCGGGCGCGCGCGCCCGCGACAGCAGATAGTGCTTGGGATTATCCGGATGTCGCGCGCTGATATGGCCGAACGAATCGACGATGCCCTCATTAGCCAGAATGCGGTTGGCGGTGACCAATTCTTCAAGAATGAAATCGAGCTTGCTCATGTGGTGCTCCTCCCCTGCCGTACTTGTAGCGGCAGCACGCCGCGGGACTCAACGGCCGATCTGGGCTATGGCATGCGCGATGCAATTTTGGAGGGTCTTGATGTTGCGGCGCTCGGCCATGGTCGTGTCATTCGGGGTTGCACTGCTACTCGGAGCGGCGGCGGCCGTAGCATACGCGGCCGATTATCCTGACCATCCGATTCGGGTGATCGTCTCGGTGCCCCCTGGCGGCGGCGTCGATACCATCACCCGGATCGTCACCGATAAAATGCGCGCAACGCTCGGCCAGCCCCTCGTCGTTGAAAATAAATCGGGCGTGAGCGGCAGCCTCGCCGCCGAGACGGTGTTCAAGGCCGAACCGGACGGCTACACGCTGCTCGCTTCGCAGCCGGCGCCGATCACGACCAACGCGTTTCTTTACAAGTCGCTCAACTACACTCCGGTGGAGCTCATTCCGGTCGCGATCATGTCGCATGTGCCGAACGTCGTTCTGGTGCGCCGGGATTTCCCGGCCAAGACCGTGCAGGAGCTGATCGCTTACGCCAAGGCCAATCCCGGCAAGATCAACTATGCCTCGCAGGGCATCGGCACCACCTCGCACACCACTGCCGAACTGTTCCAGTCCATCACCGGCACCAAGCTGACGCATGTGCCCTATAAAGGCACCGCGCCGGCGGTCAACGATTTGCTCGCGGGCAACGTCGACCTGATGTTCAATGAGCTCGCCACTTCACTCGAATTGCACAAATCCGGACGCGCACGGATTCTCGCCGTCACCGTGAAAGAGCGCGTGCCGTCGCTGCCGGATATCCCGACGTTGGAAGAGATCGGCATTCACGGCTGCATCTCCGACACCTGGCACGCAATCACCGCGCCGCCGAAAACGCCGCCCGAGATCGTCGCCAAGCTCAATGCCGCCGCCAATGCGGCGATGCACGACCCCGGCCTCATAGAGCGCTTTGCAGCGCTGAGCATCGGTCCGGGTGGCGGCACGCCCGCCCAGGCGAGCGCCTTCGTTAAAGAAGAGACGCAGCGCTGGGGCGACGTAATCCGCAAGGCCGGCATCGAGCCTGAGTAATCGGAGGACGGAGGTCGGAGACGAGGTAATCTGATATTCTGATCTCTGACATCTGGTCTCTGACATCCGATAACCATGAAAGTGATCATCGCAGGCGGCGGGATCGGCGGGCTCACCACCGCACTGATGCTGCACGCACGCGGCATCCAATGCGAGGTTTTCGAGCAATCCGACCAGATCCGCGAGCTTGGAGTCGGCATCAATACGCTGCCGCATGCGATCAAGGAGCTCGCTGCGCTTGGGCTTTTGCAACGGCTCGATGCGGTCGCGATCCGCACCTATGAGCTGTTCTACACCAATCGCTTCGGCCAGGAGATCTGGCGCGAACCGCGCGGGCTCGACGCCGGCTATGACGTGCCCCAGTTTTCGATCCATCGCGGCCGGTTGCAGGGCGTGATCCACGACGCCATGCGCGAACGGATCGGCGAGCAGCACATCCATACCGGCCATCGCCTCGGCGCCTTCCGCCAGGATGAAACCTGCGTCACCGCCTATTTCTTTGACCGCACCGGCGCGCACCGCGCTACCGCTTACGGCGACATCTTGGTCGGTGCCGACGGTATTCATTCGGCGGTGCGTGAAGCGCTTTATCCCAGTGAGGGCCCGGCGCGCTGGAACGGCGCCATGCTTTGGCGTGGCGCGACCGAATGGCCGCGATTCTTGACCGGTCGCTCCATGATCGTGGCTGGCGGCATGGCGGCCAAACTCGTTGTCTATCCGATCGCCGAAGGCGCGCGCGAGGATCTGCGGCTCACCAACTGGGCGGTGGTGGCCAAGATCGGCGACGGCTCGACACCGCCGCCGCGCAAGGAGGATTGGTCGCGCCCCGGGCGCATCGAAGAACTGGAGCCGCACATACGGCGATTCGAAATTCGGCACGTCGACGCGCAAGCCTTGATCGCGGCAACGCCGGAATTTTGGGAATATCCGATGTGCGACCGCGATCCGCTGCCGCGCTGGTCATCCGGGCGCGTAACGCTGCTCGGCGATGCCGCACATCCGATGTATCCGGTCGGTTCGAACGGCGCCTCCCAGGCCATTCTCGACGCCCGCGCTCTTGCCGACCATTTGATTGCCGCCGAGCATCCCATGCAAGCGCTGTGGGCCTATGAGCGCGATCGCTTGCCGCTGACGGCACAAATCGTGCAAATGAATCGAACCGGCGGACCGGAAGGCGTCATCGACGCGATCGAAGAACGCGCACCTGACGGATTTACCGATATCAACGCCGTGCTCTCTTATGAGCAGCGCGAAGCCATCGTCCGCGGCTATGCCGCGACCGCGGGCTTTGCCAAAGAACAGGTCAATACGGCCCCCGCCGCGGCCGCTGGCGGACGATGACGATCGGAACAAAACTGCCAGCTATTGTTTTAAGTTGGCAGCAGGACCAGAATGGCTGACGGTGCCCGCGGCATTTTTGAATGCGGCTTTTTGAATAGTGCCGCGCAAGCGCGCGCCGTCTTACAGTTATGAGTTCGCCAATGAGCAAGCATTCTGATCAAGTCGTCAACGACATTGCCGGACGCTATTTTCTCGTGCTCGGCGCCGCCGCCGCAGATTTGTGGGGTGAATTGCCGCAAGATCTGCAGCAGCGATTGTTCGAGCGCGCCGTGCTGCTCGGTCACCAAGGCGAGCAAGACGAGAGCTTGCGCGAGCAACTGGCGCAATTTCTCCACGACCATCACGAGAGAACCGCCCAGGCATTGCCGCCGCTAACTTGATCGCCGCGCTGCCACCCGGATCGACATGCCAAGCAATAAAGACCAGCCCGAGCGGCCGCGCCGAGAACCTGAAATCATTCCGCCGGGTAATGATTGGCCCAGCCGGGATTCGCGCTGGCCGCCGAATTACAGATTTAACGAGCGCCGCAGCACGCACCGAATCTATGTCGGTCGCATTGGGCCGCTTGGCTTTGCGCTGTTGTTGCTCATGATCGTACTGTTTGGTGGCGTCTTCCTGCTGGCGCTGATTGGCGCTGCGCTGATCTGGTTCCCGGTGTTGCTCCTGTTTGCCGTCATAGCCGCCATTGCCGGGCTGATCCGGCGGCTCTAAGGGAGCCGCCGGCACGGGTCCGGGGCGGGTCGGCGGATGAACAAATTCATTGCCGGGGCGAACCGGGCTTAAGAACTTGGCTTCGCCTGCGGCGTTGAATCGACAACGTTAATGAGAAGGCGGCGCTATCTTAATTAAGTTTAATGCGCCGCGTATTCTCAAGCCGCTATAGTGCGGCGCACGGCGTCCGCGCGGGAAAAGCCCCGGATTTCGCGTAAATTCGCCGTTTGAGCGTTAAGGGAAGCAAGCTATAGCTACACCCATGGGGATGCGGATGACCGGGCGAAATTCCCGGCAGATTTTTTTCATTGTTGCGGGGATTGCGTTCGCGTCCTTGGCCGCAGCCATCATTTTCTGGCGCCATACAACCTCACAGGCCGCACAGACCGCCGCCCGGCCCGCGGTCCCGGTTACGGTCGCCGAAGCGAGCGTGCGCGACGTGGCGATCTATTCTCACGCACTCGGCACGGTTCAGGCGCTCAACACCGTCGCCATTCGAGCGCAAGTCAACGGCCAGATTGTCGCGATCGCCTTCCGGCAAGGCCAGGAGGTGCATCAAGGCGATGTCCTCGCCAAGATTGATCCAGCGCCATTGAAAGCCGCACTCGATCAAGCAATTGCGAAAAAGAGCCAGGATGAAGCGCAGCTGATCGACAACCAGAAGGATTTGGCGCGATTTAAGACATTGGCGCAAAAGAGTTACGAGACCCTGCAGAACGTCGACTTGCAGCAGGCCAAGGTCGATACCACCAAGGCCGGCATTGACGCCGATCAAGCGGCCATCGAGGCGGCGCAGACGCAACTCGATTATGCGACCATAACAGCGCCGATCGACGGCGTGGTCGGCTTCCGCCAGATCGATATCGGCAACATCGTTCACACCACCGACACCAGTCCGCTCACCGTGCTCACGCAGATCAAGCCGACGACGGTGATTTTCACCCTGCCACAGAGCGATCTCGGAAAAGTGCGCGAAGCGATGCTGCGCGGCGAGGTGAAGGTCTTGGCGTTCGATCAGGACGACGAGAAACAACTCGCCGAAGGCAAACTCCTGCTGATCAACAATCAGATCGATCAGGCCACCAGCACGATTCAGCTGAAAGCGGAATTTCCTAACGAAGACGAGCGGCTGTGGCCCGGCGAATTCGTGCGCGTGCACATGCTCATCGACGCGCGCAAGGACGCTGTCACCATACCCACAGTCGCGTTGCAGCGCGGTCCGGACGGTTATTACGTGTGGGTCGTCAAATCCGACGATACCGTCGAGCAGCGGCCAATCCAAGCGCTCATCCCCAACGACGAAATCGTGATTGCCACCAAAGGCCTCAATGCTGGTGAAACGGTCGTGACCGATGGGCAATCGCGATTGGATGCCGGCGTCCACGTTTCGATCCGATCGCCGAAAACATCCCCTCCCCGGCAGCCGGGTAATTCCTGATGAATTTCTCGGAAGTCTTCATTCGGCGGCCGATCGCTACGTCGTTGTTGATGGCCGCATTGGCGCTGGTCGGCATTGTCGCCTTCCCGCTATTGCCGGTTGCCCCGTTGCCGCAGGTCGATTTCCCGACCATCCAGGTGCTCGCCACGGTGCCCGGCGCCAGTCCCGAAACCATGGCCGCGACAGTGGCCACGCCTCTGGAGCGGCAATTCGGCCAGATTGCCGGCGTTGCACAAATGACCTCGGTGAGTTCGCTCGGCTCGACCGTCGTCACGCTGCAATTCGATCTCAATCGCAATATCGACGGTGCCGCGCAGGACGTGCAGGCGGCAATAACGGCGGCAGGTGCTCAACTGCCTAAAAACCTCTCCACGCCGCCAACCTACCGCAAGGTCAATCCGGCGGATTCGCCGATGCTGATCGTGTCCGCGAATTCGGAAACGATCCCGCTCACCATGGTCGATGATTTCGCCGAGAACGTCGTCGCCCAGCAAATCTCGCAGATTACTGGCGTCGCCCAGGTGATCATCGGCGGCCAACAGCGTCCCGCTATTCGCGTGCAGGTCGATCCCGCCAAGCTGACCGCGCGGCGGCTCACGCTTGCGGACGTGCGCGCGGCGCTTGCGAGCGCCACGACCGATGCCGCCAAAGGCACGATGCTCGGCCGCCAACAGAGCTTCACGATCGCGGCGAATGATCAGCTGACCGACCCGGAAGCCTACAACAAGGTCATTATCGATTATCGCAACGGCGCCCCGATTCGCGTCAGCGACGTCGGACAAGCGATTTCAGGCCCTCAGGACGTAACGCTTGGCGCACTGCATCGCGAGCAGACTGCGGTCACGCTTTTGGTGTTCAAGCAGCCAGGCGCCAATGTGATCGACACCGTCGACAACATCAAAAAAGCGCTGGCGGGAATCCATGCTTTGATCCCGCCTGGCATTCATCTGACCACGATCGTCGATCGCACGCAGACCATCCGCGCCTCGGTCAAGGACGTCGAGTTCACGCTGGCTTTGACCTGCGTGCTGGTCGTGCTTGTCATTCTCTTGTTCCTTCGCAGCATCCAGGCCACGCTGATCCCCGGCGTCGCGGTGCCTTTATCGCTGCTTGGCGCCGTTGCCATCATCTATCTCGCCGGCTTCAGCCTCGACAATCTATCGCTGATGGCATTGACCATTGCAGTCGGTTTCGTGGTCGACGACGCTATCGTCGTCGTCGAGAACATTTTCAGGCACCTTGAAGCCGGTACCACGCCGCTGCAATCGGCGATCAAGGGCGCGCGCGAGATCGGATTTACGGTTCTATCGATCAGCGTGTCGCTGATCGCGGTTTTCATTCCGCTGTTGCTGATGAGCGGCATCGTCGGGCGGCTATTCCACGAATTCGCCATCACCGTTACGGCTTCAATCGTCGTTTCTGTTGTAGTTTCGCTGACATTGACGCCAATGTTGTGCTCGCGGTTTCTAGTCAGCGAGCACGACCGCGAACACGGCCGGCTTTACCGGATCATCGAGCGCGGCTTCGATTTCATTCTCGACGGCTATCGTCGCAGCCTTGATCTGGTATTGCGCCATCAGTTCACCACCCTGATGACTTTCCTGGCAACGGTTGCCCTTACCGGCGCGCTCTTCGTCATGATGCCGAAAGGCTTCTTTCCGGTTCAGGACATCGGCATGATCCTCGGCATCTCCGAAGCGGGACAGGACGTTTCGCCGGAAAAGATGCGGCAGATCCAGCGCGAGCTTTCGGATGTGATCGCGCAGGATCCGGACGTTGCCGACTTCGGCTCGTTCTTCGGCCCGAGCTACGGCAACACGCAGAATACCGGCCGCTTCATCATCGGATTGAAACTGCGCGACGACCGCAATGCTTCGGCATCGCAGATCATCGATCGCTTGCGCCCGAAACTCGCGCAGGTTCCGGGAGCGAGGCTGTTCCTGCAGCCTGCGCAGGACATCACGGTGGGCGGCCGCATCGCCCGCGGTCAATTCCAATACGTGTTGCAGGATCCCGACCTTCATGAGCTCGGCACCTGGGCGCCGCGCCTGACCGCAAAACTAAAGACGCTGCCGGAATTGGCCGATGTCGCCACCGACGCGCAGAACGCCGCACCCCTGCTCACCATCAACATCAATCGCGACGCCGCCGCACGCTTTGGCATTCAGCCGCAGCAGATTGATGCCACGATCAATGCCGCCTTCGGCCAGGATCAGGTCACGCAATATTTCACCAACAATTCCTATTACGTCGTGCTGGAAGTGCTGCCTGAATTGCAGGGCAAACTGAAAACGCTGGATGACCTTTACATCAAAGCGCCGACCAATGGACAGCTCGTCCCGCTCTCGACCTTGGTGCAGGTCGATACCGCGCATATCGGGCCGCTTCTGGTCGCGCATTCCGGTCAGTTCCCGGCGGTGACCTTGACGTTCAATCTGCCGCCGGGCGTGGCGCTAGGCCAAGCGGTCGACGCCATCAATCAGGCGTCGGCCGAGATCGGGATGCCGCAGTCGCTGATCGGCAGTTTCCAGGGCAACGCGCAGGCGTTTCAAGCAGCGCTGTCGAACGAGCCGATCCTGATCGCAGCCGCGCTTGTCGTTGTCTATGTCATTCTCGGCGTGCTTTACGAAAGCTACATTCATCCGCTGACGATTCTGTCGACGTTGCCATCCGCCGGTGTCGGCGCGCTGCTGGCGCTCTCGGCCGGCGGTTTCGACCTGTCGGTAATCGGCATTATTGGCATCATTCTGCTCATCGGCATCGTGAAGAAAAACGGCATCATGCTGGTCGATTTCGCGATCAATCGCGAGCGCGCCGGCCTGTCGCCGCGCGAGGCGATCAGGCAAGCATGTCTCTTGCGCTTCCGGCCGATTGTGATGACGACGATGACCGCATTATTGAGCGGCGTGGCGCTGATGTTCAGCCACGGCGCCGGGTCCGAACTTCGGCAGCCACTCGGTTATTCGATGGTCGGCGGCCTCGCACTAAGCCAAATATTGACGCTGTACACCACGCCGGTGATTTATCTTTACCTTGACCGGCTCCAGGCGTGGTTGCGTGGCGATAAAGAGGAACCACAACAGCCGCAGGAAGCGCTGCCGCTCGCGGCCGAGTAAAGAGCCTCTGCGCAGCTGGTTCCGAATTATTTTCTAAAATATTGTTCATGCAAGTTCCCGCGCGCAAAGCGTGTTCCGGGGAACGTGGCCACGCCGCTTCGCGTTTCTCTTTCTGACGCAACAGAAACAGGAGGAGAGAAATGAGAAAGCTTGCGCTTGGACTTGGTACTGCGGCCCTGTTGACGGCGGCCGCAGCGGCGCCTGCAATGGCGCAGGTGGGATTCTACGCGGGGCCGTTTGGCGTCGGAGTCGGCGCGCCCGCATATTATGACTGCGGCTATAACGGATATCCGTGCGGCTACTATGACTACAATGGCGGCCCCAACATCGTGGTTGGCGGCGGCTGGGGTGGTTGGCACGGTGGTGGCTGGCATGGCGGCCACGTCCACTTCCATCACCACTAGCCATTACCGCTAGCGTGACTCACCACGACTAGTTTGGCGTGGTGATCAGGCGGAAAGGGCTCCTGGATCGGGGCCCTTTTCGTTATGGAGCTTCGTTATGGAGCCCGGTACGCGGCACACACTGGAATGTGAATTGAACCCCCAAGCCGCCGCGCGCGTTCAGGGATGCATGGGTCGCCGCGAAATGCCATGATCACCGCACGACGAGCATGCTTCGTTGCTTGCGGGAATATCCGCTCCGGTAAGAGAATCATGCTTCGGTGTAGCTCGGGCCGCTCGCGGGCAATTGTTTTCACAAAGGCTGCCCGTGGCGCGCCCCACGAATAAGTTCAGGAGGAGCGCCTATGGCCAATTCGCATCTTCTTGTCGGCGCAACGACAAGTCCTGCGCAACCGGTCGTTCGCCGCATTGCGTCGGCAGATATTTATTATGCCCTTACCCGAGGTATCGATGATTTCACTGCGGTGCCTAGCCACGCAGTGTTTCTGTGCGTGATCTATCCCTTGCTTGGAATTTTGCTGATCGGCGTCACGTTGGGAAATTCACTGTCGCTGTTGCCGCTGGCGTTCCCGATTGCCGCCGGTTTCGCTTTGGTCGGGCCGCTTGCCGCAATCGGTCTTTATGAACTGAGCCGGCGCCGCGAAGCCGGACTCGACAGTTCGACAGGCCATGCGCTCGATGTGCTGCATTCGCCATCGCTCGGCGCGATCATCGCGCTCGGTGTGCTGTTGATGGCGCTGTTTCTGATATGGCTGGTGGTTGCCGAAGCCCTCTATATCGCGGTATTCGGCTATTCGCCGCCGGCTTCGATCATACAATTCGCGCACGACGTGTTGACCACGCCGCGCGGATGGACTCTCATCGTGGTCGGCACCGGTATCGGCTTTCTGTTCGCCGCGCTCGTGCTCTCCATCAGTGCGATTTCATTTCCGCTGCTGCTCGACCGCGACGTCGGCGCCGCGGTCGCGGTGTACACATCGCTTCGGGTCATGGCGGCGAACCCGCTGCCGATGGCGTTGTGGGGATTGATCGTCGCCGCGCTGTTGGTGATCGGCTCGATTCCGTTCTTTGTCGGTCTCACGGTGGTGATGCCGGTGCTCGGACATGCGACCTGGCATCTCTACCGGCGGGCGGTCGAGCCGGATCCAAATCCGCATCCGGACCACACGCCGCGCGAACGCCCGCGCCGCTCGGCGGCCGATTTCCCCGCAGCGCTGTTTCCGACCCGCGAGTAACACGGTCAGAGCCAAATCGGGCTAGCGCGCGGTTTGTCAGCGCGGGGCAATGGCCTATCATGTCCGGCGCGGTAACAATCGCCGTTGCGGCTGTGTTGCATGCTCGACCTTGGTCTAAGCTTTCTCGGCAGCGTTGCGCGGGATCCGAACGCACTTGCCGTCGTCGATGGTGAGCTGCGCTTAACCTATGCGCAATGGTACCGGCGCATGTCGGCCCTGGTCGCCGGCCTCGATTCGCTTGGACTTGCGCCCGGCGATCACATCGTGACCGCGCTGCAGAACCGCTGGGAAGCCGCCACGCTACATTGGGCCTGTCAATTTGCCGGCGTGATCATCACACCGGTGAACTGGCGATCGACGGCAGGCGAACTCGATTTCTTTCTGGCCGACGCCGAGGCCAAGGCGATTGTTTATGAGGAAACGTCCGCGGCCGCGGTTGGCGGATCGCAACTGTCGGCGCGGCTGCCGCGCATTGCGCTCGACAGTGTTTCGCCCGGTGCCACGCCATTCGCCGCTCTCACCGACCGCGGCGCGCCCGAGGCGCGCCCGCGCGTCGACACTGAGGCCTGGTCGGTGATGCTCTATACCTCCGGCACGACGGCGCGGCCGAAGGGCGTTCCGCGCCGGCAGCGCGCCGAGCGCGCGGCCGCCTTGGCGCACGTCGCGCAAAATCTTTACGGCCGCGGCGAGCGCACGCTTGGGGTGATGCCGCTTTATCACACGATGGGCGTGCGCTCACTCTTGGCGATGTCGCATATCGGCGGCGCTTTTATTTGTTTGCGCCGGTTCGACCCTGCCGAAGCCTTGCGGCTGATCGCGACCGAGCGCGTGACCAATCTTTATCTGGTGCCGACGCTCTATCACGATCTCGTGCATCATCCGTCCTTTGCAGAAAGCGATACCAGTTCGGTGCGCAAGCTCGGCTTTGCCGGTGCGCCGATGACGGACGGACTGCTCAAGAAGCTGCAGGCGGCGTTCCGACCGGATTTATTCGTCAATCATTATGGCTCGTCCGAGATCTACACCTTCACTATCGAGCAGAACGCACCGGCAAAGCCCGGATCCGCCGGTCGCGCCGGGGTCAATCAAATGGTGCGCGTGGTAAAACTCGGCGCCAAATCCGTGGACGAACTGGCCGCGCCCGGCGAGGAAGGCGAGATCATTGCGCTTCTCGCCGGCGATGAATCCTTCGACGGCTACTGGCGTCGTCCGGATGCCGACGCCAACGCGCTGCGGCAGGGCTGGTATTTCACCGGCGACACCGGATTCATCGATTCCGATGGCGACATCTTCGTCACCGGCCGGGTCGACGACATGATCATCACCGGAGGCGAAAATGTCTCCCCGGTGGAGATCGAATCCTGTCTGTCGCTGCACACCGCGGTGTCGGAAGTCGCCGTGGTCGGATTGCCCGACGAACGCTGGGGCAGGATCATTGCCGCTTTCGTCAAGCGCCGCGCGGCGATCGAAGCCGAGGAGCTTGACGCCTTCTGCCGCGCCTCCGGACTTGCCAATTTCAAGCGACCGCGCCGTTATATTTTCGTCACCGAAATCCCGAAATCGCCGGTCGGCAAACTCTTGCGCCGCAAGCTCGCCGCCGGCGATTACACACCCGAGCCGGCCGCAGCGCCGCGCCAGCAAGGAACGGCGGCATGAACGATTCGTCGTCTCATTTTTCCGATCCGCGCTTGGCGAAGCTCGACGGCTTTCGTGTCGAGATCGACGGCGCGCGCGAACGCGCCGACATCGTGCTCGACCGACCGCCGCTCAATGTCATCGAGATGGAACAACGCGATCAGCTTCGCCTTGTATTCGAGGCGCTCGACGAGGATGCGCGCGTGCGCGTGATCGTGCTGCGCGCGGCGGGTGAGCATTTTTCGTCCGGCGGCAATATTGCGGGATTTCTGCAAGCCTCTCCGGAACACGTTTCCAAACTGGCGTGGAACATCGCCGCGCCGGCGCGCTGTGTGAAGCCGGTCATCGCCGCCAATCGCGGCTATTGCTTCGGCGTCGGCTTTGAAATTTCGCTGGCCTGCGATTTTCGCATCGCGTCCGAAACTTGCCTCTATGCGCTTCCGGAACAGCGGCTCGGGCAGATCCCTGGCTCAGGGGGTTCCGCCCGCCTGCAAAAGATCGTCGGCATCACCCGCACCAAGCATATCGTGATGCGCTCCAAGCGGATCACCGCCAAGCAGGCTTACGATTGGGGCATCGCGACCGATTGCGTCTCCGACGATAAGCTCGAAATGGCGACCGATGCCCTGGTCGATGAACTGCGCGCGTTCTCGCCGCTGGCGCAGCGCACGGCGAAAGCGCTGCTCAACGCCGCCGAAGACACCAATCTGCAGGCCGCCATCGAGCTGGAAGGCCATAGCTACAGCCGGTTGCGGCAGTCCGACGATTTCCGTGAGGGCGTCGAAGCCTTCCATGCCAAGCGCAAGCCTAAGTTCCGCGGCACGTAGAACACATGCACGCTTTGCGCTAAATTTAGTGAGACACTAAAAAGCAGCCTCAGAAACGCCTCAGGAAACGCATCATGACGCTCAGCCCCGCAGAGCTCAAACAGTTCGACGAACTCGGCTATCTGTTTTTCCCGAACTGCTTCAACGAGGCGGAAATCGCGCTGCTGCGCGACGATGCCGAAGCGATCCTCACGCTCGATCGCCAGGAGATCTGGCGCGAAAAATCGGGCGCGCCGCGTACCGCGTTTGCCGCCCATACCTTCAACGAGACGTTCCGTTTGCTGGCGTGCCATCCGCGGCTGATCGAGCCGCTACGGCAGCTGTTTGGCGAGGACGTCTACGTCCATCAGTTCAAGATCAACGCCAAAGCAGCCTTCGAAGGCGACGTGTGGCAATGGCACCAGGACTACGGCACCTGGGCGCGCGACGACGGCATGCCGGAGCCGCGCGCGATGAACATCGCGGTATTCCTCGACGAAGTGATGCCGATCAACGGCGCGCTGATGCTCATTCCCAAGAGTCACCGCCAGGGCGTGCTCGCCGCCGGGCACGACGAGCTGACCACGTCCTATCCGTTATGGACGCTGGACAAAGAGACGGTGACGCGGCTCGCCGCCGAAGGGGGCATCGTGGCGCCGACCGGCAAAGCCGGCTCGGTCCTGATGTTCCACGGCAATCTGGTGCACGCGTCGCCGCCCAATATCACGCCCTATCCGCGCAAGATCGTCTATTTGACGCTGTGCGCGGTGTCGAACCACATCACCAAATTCACCCGGCCGGAATGGATCGCGCATCGCGATTTCACTCCGCTCGTGCCGGTCGCCGATCACGCGCTGCTCGCCTATGCGCGCGCCCACAAAGTGGCGGCGGAATAGTTTCGTCATCCTGAGGTGCGAGCGAAGCGAGGGAAGGATGATCGGCCGCCACACCGGGGCCATCGCCCTTCGAGGCCCGCTGGCGCGGGCGCCTCAGGGTGACGGATCGAAGGAGATCGCATGAACTTGCAATCGCTGCTCGCGGCCCGCGTCGACGCCGGCAAGCCGGTGCGCGTCGGCCTGATTGGCGCCGGCAAATTCGGCTCGATGTTTCTCGCTCAGGTGCCGTCGATCGCCGGCCTCGAAGTGGCGTTGATCTGCGATCGCGACATCGATCGCGCCAAGACCGCGTGCCGCACCGTCGGGTGGGATGCCGGGCGGATCGCGCGCACGCAATTTTCCGCGCGCGGGTGCGATGCCTGCGCCGATGACCGTGTCGAAGTGGTGGTCGAAGCGACCGGCGATCCGGGAGCGGGAATTGCGCATGCATTGGCCGCGATCGAGGCGCGCAAGCCGATCGTCATGGTCAATGTCGAAGCCGATGCGCTCGCCGGACCTTGGCTCGCCGCCAAGGCGCGCGCCGCTGGCGTGATCTACTCGCTCGCCTATGGCGACCAGCCGGCTCTGATCGCCGAGATGGTGGATTGGGCGCGCGCGGCCGGTTTTATCGTTGCCGCTGCCGGCAAGGGCACGAAATATTTGCCGGCCTATCACGCGGTGACGCCGGACGGCGTGTGGGAACATTACGGCCTCACCGCCGCGGAGGCGCGCCAGGCTGGAATGAATTCGCAAATGTTCAACTCCTTTCTCGACGGCACCAAGTCAGCCATCGAGATGGCGGCGGTCGCCAATGCCTGCGATCTCGCCGTGCCGCAGGACGGTCTTCTATTTCCACCGTGCGGCGCCGCCGCGCTCGCAACCGTGTTGCGGCCAAAGGACTTAGGCGGCGTTCTGGAGCGCGACGGCATGGTCGAAGTCGTCTCCTCGCTCGCGCGCGACGGCAGCCCGGTGCCGCGCGATCTGCGTTGGGGCGTTTACGTCGTGCTCAAAGCCGCGAACGACTATGCCGCCGCCTGTTTCAAGCAATATGGGCTGCCGACCGACGCCACAGGGCGCTATGCGGCCATGTACAAGCCCTATCATCTGATCGGGCTGGAATTGTCGATTTCGGTGCTCAATGCGGTGCTCCGCCGCGAGCCGACCGGATCGTGCCGCGCCTGGCGCGGCGATGCCGTGGCGGTCGCCAAGCGCGCGTTGAAAGCGGGCGAACTGCTCGACGGCGAGGGCGGCTATACCGTCTATGCCAAGCTCATTCCGGCAACGCGCAGCCTTGAGCGCGGCGCTTTGCCGATCGGATTAGCGCATCATGTCAAGCTGACTCGCGATGTCGCCGCCGGCGAGATTTTGACCGCGGCCGACGTCGCGCTCGACGCCAATCAGGAGGTGGTGCGCGTCCGTCGCGAAATGGAGCGGGAGGCCCTTACCTCACGCGCTGCAGTCGCTGCGGAGTAGACAATTTACTCCGCCGCAAGCCGCGGCGGCGGGCGCATCGATTCAAGTCCATCCACGGCAGTCGCCGAGATCGTGGTGCGCACCATGTGGCGCGCTTCATGCGCCGGCCACGGCCGACCGCGATGCATGGTGGCGCGATTGTCCCACATCACCACATCGCCGGCGCGCCAGGCATGGACGTAAGTCGTGCCGGGAGCGGTGGCCGCGGTGGTGAGTTCGTCGATCAATTTCTCGCCCGCGATCGGATCCATGCCTTCGACCGCATAGGCATGCGAGGCGAGATAAAGCGCGCCGCGGCCATTGGCCGGATTTTTCCAGACCATCCGCCAGCATTGCGGCGGCAGCGCCGCCAGTTCCTCGGTGGTGGCGAGGCCGTCGGCGATCTTTTTGCGCGAATGGCCGTAATGGTGCCAGGCGAAGGAATTTTCGAATTTGTCGCGCATCGCGGAGTCGAGCCGTTCGAAGGCAAGCCGCGTCGAGGCGAATTCGGTTTCGCCGCCGTTATCCGGAATGATGCGCGCCGACAAGATCGAAGCGAGCGCCGGTACGCTCTTGAACGAGCTGTCGGTGTGCCAAAGCTGATTGGCCTTATTGCGCATGGCATAGCGATGATCCGCCGGCACGACCTTGCCGTCCGGACCGATCGTGGTGAGGATCACGAAATGCGTTCCGGTGCCGAGCGAGCCGACCTTGGTGATTTCCGGCGGACCGAAGCGGCGCGAAAATGCAAGCTGGCTCTCGTTTGTCACGTCCTGATTGCGGAACACCAGGATCGAATAGTCCTCAAACGCCGCGCGCACCGCCTGGTAAGCGGCGTCATGCGCGGCCACATCGGCAAGCGTCACGCCGCGCAGTTCCGCACCGAATCCGGGACGCAGAGGGATGATGTCCATCGGCGTAGCCTCCGTTTTAAAGCGTTCGTTTTGGAGAATTTCCTCCAAAATGGGTCTACTGGCAAGGAAGCCTTAGCCACTTCAGCAAGCCACCGCGCGTTGCACCACCTGCCGTCCGGCATTAGGCTTCCAGCGCCGTAACAATGTAGTTCGGGGGGCGATGCGGGCAGCTACGCGGCCTGCGATCGGGCGGGAAACGTCCATGCTGGAAGACCTGCTGCTGCGGCGGCCGTATAACGCCGTCGCTGATCTCATCGATGCGCCAGTCGAGCGCGGGCTCGCCGGCAAAACCGCCTTCATCGACGCCGACCGCACACTGACTTACGGCGACTTGCAAGCGCGCAGCTGCCGGCTCGCTTCCGCGCTGCTCGATATCGGGGTGCGGCCCGAGGAGCGGCTTGCGCTGCTGCTCTACGACACGGTCGATTTTCCGGTGGCATTCTGGGGCGGCGTGCGCGCCGGAATTGTGGTGCTGCCGCTCAATACGCTGCTCAACGCCGAGCAATACGCGTATATCCTGGCCGACAGCCGCGCCACCGCGATCGTTGCTTCGGCTTCGCTGGCCAAGACGCTACAGCCGATCCTCGACCGCCTGCGGCGACTGCGCACCATCATTTTGGTCGGCGGCAGTAGCGACGATCGCGCCGCTTTCGCGGCTGCCGGCCGCGCGGCACACGATTTCACCGAGCTTGCGGCAAGCGGTCGCGACGACGTGTTCACCGCGCCGACCCTCTCCGACGAAGTCGCCTTCTGGCTGTACACGTCGGGCTCGACCGGCGATCCGAAGGGCGTCAAGCACGTTCACACGACCCCGATCGCGGCGGCGCGGCTGATGGGCCGGCACGTCATCGGCATCCGCGAGGACGACGTGGTGTTCTCCGCGGCCAAGCTGTTCTTCTCCTACGGCATGGGCAACGCCATGGCGTTTCCGCTGTCGGTCGGCGCAACGAGCATTTTATTGCCGCAGCGGCCCACGCCCGAAGCCGTATTCGAGACGATGCGGCGGCAGCGCCCAACGATCTTCTATGGCGTGCCGACGCTCTATGCCTCGCTGCTCGCGCACAAAGACATGGCGCGCGGCGCCGGATCGGATCGGCTGCGGCTATGCATCTCCGCTGGCGAGCCATTGCCGCGCGCGCTTGGCGAGCGCTGGCGGCAAGCGAGCGGCATCGACGTGCTCGACGGCATCGGCTCGACGGAAATGTTTCAGACGTTTTTATCGAATCGGCCGGAAGACGTGCGCTACGGCACCACCGGAAAACCGGTGCCGGGTTACGAGCTGAAAATTCTCGACGAACAGGGACGCGAAGCCGCCGATGATGAAATCGGCGAGCTCGTCGTGCGCGGCGCCACCGCCGGCGAAGGCTATTGGAACCAGCGCGGCAAAAGCCGGCGCACTTTTGCCGGCGAATGGACCTTCACCGGCGACAAATATTTCCGCGACAGCGACGGCTATTATCATTACTGTGGACGGACCGACGACATGTTCAAGGTCAGCGGCATGTGGGTGTCGCCGTTCGAGGTCGAGGCGGCGCTCGCCTCGCACGAGGCCGTACTGGAAGCCGCGGTGATCGGCAAACAGGACGCCGACGGCCTGATCAAGCCGAAGGCCTTCATCGTGCTCCGCAACGGGTTTGCCGCCGACGAGCGCCTGCTCGAAACGCTGCGCGTGCATGTCAAAAACAGCGCCGGGCCGTGGAAATATCCGCGTTGGATCGACATCCGGCCCGACCTGCCGCGCACGGCGACCGGCAAGATTCAGCGATTCAAGCTGCGGGAGCTGGAATCGTAGGCACGGACATTCCCTCTCTGCGTCACCCCCGGACTTGATCCGGGGGTCCATGCTGATTGTCCGATCGGCAGCGCCGTATGGATTGCCGGGTCAAGCCCGGCAATGACGACGTGGTGAGCTCGGCCGCCTATGAATCAAACAATCGCTGCACCAGCCGCCGCGCCAAGACGCCGGCGACGCGGCGCCGATAGTGGCCGGGCGTAAACGTCGTTTTCATCGCCATGATCTGGTCGCGCACCAGTGCGTCGAGGCCGGCGAACACCCGCGCATCAAGCGCGCCGCCGCAGAGCTGCGCGGTGCCGGCAAGGCGCACCGGGCGCGGATTGGTGCCGGTGAAAGCGACGCAGAGATCGGCCAGCGTGTCGCCGTCGCGCCGCAAAGCCACCGCGACGCCGGTCACCGGATATTCGATCGAGCGGCGGATGCGGATCTTGTCATAGGCCGAGCGTAAGCCCGGCGTATTTTTGGCGCGCACGGCGGTGACGATCTCGCCTGGGCGCAGCGCGAGGTAATATTTGCCGTCGCCGCGGGTCTCGGTGACCGGCTCATCCTGCCGGGCAAAGCCGATATAGAAATCAGCGAGCGGGATAGTACGCCGGCCGGCCGGTCCGGCGATCTCGACCTCGGCATCCAGGATCAAAAGCGCCGGCGCCAGATCGCCGCTGAAAGTGGCAAAGCAGACGCCGCGGCTTTTCGGCGCAACATGGCACACGGTACCGATGGTTTTCAGGCAATGCCGGTTGGCGTCGCGCCACCATTCGCTCTGGTTGTAAAAAATACAGCGGGTGTCGAGACAGAGATTGCCGCCGACCGTGCCCATATTGCGCTGGGTCGGGCCGGCGATATGCGCGGCCGCCTGCGCCACCACCGGATAGTGACGCGCGACCCCCGGATGCGCGGCGATCTCGCTTAACGTCACCGCCGCGCCGATCGCAAGCTTGTGCGCATCCGTGGCGATCGCGTGCAGCTCTCTAACGCCGTTGGTCTCGATCAAGACCTTCGGCGCGACGATGCCGCGGCGGATATTGACGATGAGATCGGTGCCACCGCCGAGCAGGCTCGATTGCGGATGCGCAGTGCGCGCCGCAATGAGCGCGTCGAGCGTTTTTGGCCGCACGACCTCAAAGTCCGGCAATGCATCCATTACGAAATTCCGCCGCCGTTGGCTTGGCCGTCGCGGGCGCGTTTCTCGAACGCGGCGAAGACGCGATCCGGCGTCACCGGCAGATTGTTGAAACGCAGACCTGTGGCATCGGCGATGGCATTGGTCAGCGCCGGCAAAAAGGCCGCGAGCGAGCCCTCGCCGGCTTCCTTGGCGCCGAACGGCCCATGCGGATCAATGCTCTCGACGATGCCGACCTCGATCGGCGGCGAATCCTGGATGGTCGGCACCCGGTAATCGAGCATGTTCGCCGTGACCATCAGGCCGTCGTGGTAAGCCGCCTCCTCGCTCATGGCCTGGCCCATGCCCATCCACACCGAGCCCTGGACCTGGCCCTCGACCGTGAGCCGGTTGAGCGCCTTGCCGCAATCGTGCGCCACCCACACCTTGTCGACGGTGACGACGCCGGTCTCCTCGTCGACCGTGACTTCAACGACTTGCGCCGAATAGCTGTAGCCCATGGTGCCGCCGATCGCGGCGCCGCGATATTTCTTGCCGCCGTGCGATTGCGGAATGGTCGAGTAGTTGCCGGTGACCGTGATGGTGCCGGTGTCCTTCAAAGCTTCGGTGACGACTTGGTTGAAGCTCAATCCCTTGTCCTGCGCGCCGGCGCGATAGAGCTCGCCCAAGCACTCGATCTCGTCCGGCTTGGCCTCGAGCTTGCGCGCCGCGGCGGCGATTAGGACTGCTTTAAGATTTTGCGCAGCTTCGATCGCGGCATTGCCGACCATGAAGGTGACCCGCGAGGAATAAGAACCGTTGTCCTTCGGCGCCACCTCGCTGTCGCCGCTGACGATGCGGATGCGCGAAAGATCGAGCCCGAGCACCTCGGCGACGCTTTGCACCAGCACGGTCGACGAGCCTTGGCCGATCTCGGCAGCGCCGGTGAGCAAAACGATGGAGCCGTCGAAATCGAGCTTGAGTTTGACCGTGGCATGCGGCTCGCCGGTCCAGTTCACCGGCTTCGAGGCGCCGCTGATGTAGTGCGAACAGGCCATGCCGAGGCCTTTGCCGCGCGGCAGCTTACCCTTGCGCACCTTCCAGCCGCTTTCGCGCTCGACCCAATCGAGACATTCCGGCAAGCCGTAGGAATTCACCATCAAATCGTTCTGCGTGAAGGTCGGCGCGTGCAGCAGATTGGCGCGCCGCACCGCGAACGGGTCTAGCCCGAGGGCACGCGCCATCTCGTCGAGCAGGCTCTCAACAGCGAAACGCACGTCAACGGTACCGTGGCCGCGAAACGCGCCGCACGGCGGCGTATTGGTGAGCACGCGCTTGCCGATATATTTGACGTTATCGAGTGCGTAGATCGCGTACAGCATCGACCCAGCATAGAGAATGGTGACGATGCCGTAGCCGGAATGGGCGCCGCCGCGCTGAATGCATTCGCACTCGATGCCGGTGATGCGGCCGTCCTTGCGCATGCCGATCTTGAGCCGGATATCGGTTTCCGGCCGGCCGCGATGGGTGATGAAGGTCTCCTCGCGATTGACAACGAGGCGCACGCAGCCGCCGGCCTTGCGCGCCAGCAAAGCCGCGATCAATTCCACATTCAGCGTTTCGGTGCGGCAGCCGAAACCACCGCCGACATGCGGTTTGATCACGCGGATCCGCGACATGTCCATGTCGAGGATCTGCGCCAGCATCAGGTGCACGTAATAGGGCACCTGGGTCGAGGCATGCACGGTCATGCGATCGCGCACCGCATCGTAATCGGCGATCGCCGCGTGCATCTCCATCTGGTTCTGGCAGACCTCGGCGCAATTGTAGACGCCCTCGCGGACCAGGTCGGCCGCGGCAAAGGCGGCTTCCACATCGCCAAGTTCGAACAGCACGTCGCGTTCGAGATTATGCGGGCGGTGATCGTGAAGCGCGATCGCGCCCGGCGCCATCGCTTGTTGCGCGGTGTGGTAGGCGGGAAGCTCGCGCACCTTCAGCTTGATCCTGCGCAGGGCTTCCTTCGCCGTCGCATCGTCGATCGCCGCGACGGCGGCAATCGGCTCGCCGCGATAGCGCACGCGATCGCGCGCCAGCACATGTTCGGTGCGCGCGACCGGCAACACGCCGAACGCCGTCTCGCAATCGGCGCCGGTGGCGATTGCCTTAACGCCGGGAAGCTTGGCGGCTTCGGCAACATCGATCTCGAGGATTTCCGCGTGCGAATAGGGGCTGCGGAAAATTCGCCCGGCCAGCATTCCGGGGACAATGAAGTCGGCGGTGTATTTGGCGCGCCCCGAAACCTTTTCCGGGCCATCGACCATCGGCACATAGCTGCCGATGTTGTGCGCCGGCGCAATCTCGTTCACGGCGTCAATCCAGCGGCACAAAGCGACGCCGCGTGTTTCACCGCCTCGATGATTTTCACGTAACCGGTGCAGCGGCAAATGTTGCTGCCGAGCGCCTCGCGTATTTCCGTATCGCTCGGATTGGCATTGCGGCGAAGGAGCCCGGCCGACGCCATGATATAGCCGGGCGTGCAATAGCCGCATTGCGAGCCGAGCTTCTCGTGAAAGCCGCGCTGCACGGCGGACAAATGGCCGTCCTTGGCAAGCGACTCGATCGTGTCGATGCGGCGGCCTTCGACGCTCACCGCAAGCGTCAAGCAGGACAGGCGTGGCGCGTCATCGACCAGTACCGTGCAAGCGCCGCATTCACCGCCATCACAGCCGGTTTTTGTTCCGGTCAAGCCGACCACTTCCCGCAAATAGTCCAGCAGCAAAAGATTATCGGGAACCGCGTCGGTCCGCGCGCGGCCATTGAGCGTAAACTGAAGAATGCGCGCCATTGCCGGCCCTTGGACGTTTTGAATTGGGCGTCTTGAACCGCCAATTCCATAGCAATAACGCCGAAACCCTTCAAACCGTCGCGCCCATAACGCCGCTTTGGCGGGCCGATCAGGCGCGGAAGAGCGCGGCGACTTCGGCCGGTATCGGCTGTGACTTCATTTTCGACGGATCGGCAGGATCGCGGGTCGCCCAGACCCGGGTTTCATGTCCTTCGACCGCCACAGTTGTGCCGACCAACAGCCGATGCTCGACGTCAAAGCTTGAACGGCGGAATTCACGGACGTGGGAGCTCAGTTCGACCTGGTCGCCGAAGCGCGCCGGCGCCAGAAAACGCGCGCCGGCATCGACCAGGGGCAGCCCGGCAATGCCAAAAGCCGCTGCCAGCTCGGACGGCTTCACGCCGAGCGCGGCCTCGAACAGTATCCAGGTTCCCCAGTCGAAAAATTCAAAAAAACGGCTGTTGAAGACGATGCCAGCAGGGTCGCAATGGCCCCACTCGATGGTAAAGCGCCGCCGGCTGATGAATTTCGCCATCGCCGGATGATCGCCGCGAAACGGCGCGGCGGTCAACCGCACAGTCGATCCAAGAAACCGGCAGCAAAAATCATGACGGGCGAGCTTGCGCCCGCCCGTCACGTTCCTTGCGCTGCTACCCGCTGCAGGGAACCAGGATCAAATCCACCATTTGGTGCGACGCTGGTAGCTGCGACCACACCCAGGCCAATCTGACCTTGGCGATCGCCACATTCGGCAGAACCAAACGCGACCGATCTGGGAGAAAGGATAACGTATCGCCGGCGAGTCTCAAGCGAAAGCGTGCATCGGTGAGAGCGGCTCGCGTTTGGGGATAACTGTGTGGATTGAAAATGGCAGCGCCACGGAAAACATTTATTTGTTCGCATTCCCGAGCTGAGCCGGCGAATTGACGGTCTTGCCCGGCCATTTGCATAAGTCGGCAATGATGCATTTTTCGCACAACGGCCTGCGCGCCACGCACACGTAGCGTCCATGCAGGATCAGCCAGTGGTGAGCGTGCAGCCGATACTGCTCCGGCACCACCTCCAGTAATTTCATCTCGACGTCGAGCGGCGTTTTGCCGACCGCAAGCCCGGTGCGATTGCCGACGCGAAAGATGTGGGTGTCGACTGCGATGGTGGGTTCGCCGAAGGCAATGTTGAGCACCACATTGGCGGTCTTGCGCCCGACGCCGGGCAAAGCCTCCAATGCATCGCGGTCATGCGGGACCTTGCCCCCATGTTCGGCGATGAGTTGTTTCGACAGCGCGACGACGTTTTTCGCCTTGGTGCGATAAAGGCCGATGGTCTTGATCAGGTCGCGCAACCGTGGTTCGCCGAGCTTGATCATTTTCTCCGGCGTATCGGCGAGCTTGAACAAAGCCGGGGTCGCCTTGTTGACGCCGGCATCTGTGGCTTGGGCGGAGAGCACCACCGCCACCAACAGCGTGAACGGATTGATGTGCTGCAATTCACCGCGCGGGGTCGGATTGGCGGCGGCAAAGCGCCGGAACGCCTCGGTAATCTCGGCGGCTGTCCAGTGCGGCAGTTCGCCATGCGCGGCCTTGCGATCGGCTCCGACGCGCGCCTTGGCGTCCTTCAGCCGCGCCGCCTTGCCCTTGCGCGCCGCGGCAAGCCGTTGCCGAACGGTTTTGCGCGTCCGCGGTTTCGGGCGAGTTGTGTGTTTGCGCATCGGGATTTTCGTATAATGGGCACGATGCGTGACGACAATAACAGCGGCACGGACCCTTACGTCGACCCGAAAATCTTTGCGGCGATCATCACGCCGCATCGTTCGCTTGGTCCAAAGGGCTTCATCATCTTTATGCTCTGCCTGGGATGCTTGAGCTTTATCGCAGGCGTCGTCTTCGTGTCCCTCGGCGCTTGGCCGGTATTCGGCTTCTTCGGACTTGACGTATTGCTCGTCTATCTCGCCTTCCGCGCCAATTACCGCACTGCGCGCGCCTATGAGGAGGTCACCGTCACCGCCTCGGAATTGACGGTGCGGAAAGTCAACCATCGCGGCGGCGTCCGGCAATGGACGCTCAATCCGCTCTGGGTGCGGCTTGAGCGCATTGTGCATGAGGAATTCGGCATCCAGCGGCTATTTCTTGTCTCCCATGGGCGGCGGCTCGTCATCGCAGGTTTCTTAAATCCTGCCGAAAAAGCGAGTTTTGCGCGGGCGCTGACCAGCGCGCTCGGCGAGGCGAGGCGCGGCCCGGCCAGAACGCCCAACGGGCGATTTTGACTGTCTCCGGCTTGGTGCCACCGCAGCGCCGCGCAATTGCGCTGGCCCCGTTTGAGGCTCGCCTTGGCCATGCCGCGCCTGTAAAAATAACCTCAGAAATCGGGTGGTTTGGCGCGAAAGGACGCCCTAGATCGGGAGCAAATGATGGAGACAGCCATGTTGTCACCCGATCGCATTTTCGACTCAACCCAGCTTTCCGAGGCCGCAGCCGACTACGAGGTAGTGCGGAAAGCCATCGGACATATCCGCGGCCATTGGCGCGAACAGCCGGAGATCGAAGCCATCGCCGAAGCCGCCGGCGTCACTCCGACCGAACTTCACCACCTGTTCCGGCGGTGGGCCGGGCTGACGCCCAAGGCCTTTCTGCAGGCGCTCACGCTCGACGGCGCGCGGCAGCTCCTGCGCGATTCGGCAAGCGTGCTCGACGCCAGCTACGAAGTCGGCCTTTCCGGACCGGGCCGCCTGCACGATTTGTTCGTGACCCACGAAGCGATGTCGCCCGGCGAATGGAAATCCGGTGGCGAAGGCCTCACCATATATTTCGGTTTTCATCCCTCGCCATTCGGCAAGGCGCTGATCATGGCGACCGATCGCGGACTCGCGGGCCTCGCCTTTGCCGACCACGGCAAGGAGCCCGCTACGCTTGCCGACATGAAACGGCGCTGGCCGAAGGCAAATTATGTCGAAGACAATGCGCGCACCGGGCCGATCGCCCAGCGGGTTTTTAATTCGAGGCAATGGCGGCAAGAACAACCGCTTCGCGTCGTGCTGATCGGCACCGATTGGGAAGTGCGGGTGTGGGAAGCGCTCTTACAAATCCCGATGGGCCGGCTGACGACTTATTCGGGGCTGGCCGGCAAAGTGTCGACGCCCGCCGCCGCGCGCGCGGTCGGCGCCGCGGTGGGGAAAAACCCGATCGCCTTCGTCGTGCCATGCCATCGCGTGATCGGCAAAGCCGGCGAACTCACCGGCTATCACTGGGGCCTTACCCGCAAGCGCGCCATGCTTGGCTGGGAGGCGGGGCAGGTCCTCGCGGCAGCCTGACGGCGACGACGCCGATTGACGATGCGGCGGCAATCCGCAATACCGGTCGCACCTCGATTAAAGGCGTTTTGTGATGCAGCACCGGCGGCCGGTGATGCTGGTCATTTTGGATGGCTGGGGCTGGCGCGACGACCCGCGCGACAACGCCATTCGCCAGGCCAAGACACCGAATTTCGACCAGCTGTGGCAAACCGGCCCGCACGGACTTCTCCACACCTCAGGCAAGGACGTCGGCCTGCCTGATGGCCAGATGGGCAATTCCGAGGTCGGCCATCTCAATATCGGCGCCGGCCGCGTGGTGATCCAGGACCTGCCGCGCATCGACAACACCATTGCCAGTAGTGAAATCGAGCGTGCGCCGGCGCTCGTCACGCTGATCGAAAAACTCAAAAAGAGCGGCGGCGCCTGCCATCTGATTGGACTGGTCTCGCCCGGCGGCGTCCACTCGCACCAGGATCACGCAGTAGCGCTGGCCAAAATCCTTGACCGCGCGAAGGTGCCAGTGTGGGTACACGCGATCACCGACGGGCGCGACACGCCGCCGCAATCGGCGGCGGATGATCTAAAGCGATTGATCGCGGCCGTGCCGCAATCGATCCGGATCGCCAGCGTGTGCGGACGTTACTACGCGATGGATCGCGACAAACGCTGGGATCGCATCGAGAAGGCTTACAAGGCGATTGTGGAAGCTGACGCTCCGCGCTTTGCCGATGCTTCAGCCGCCATCGCAGACGCCTATGCCAATAAGAAATTCGACGAATTCATTGTGCCGGCCGCGGTCGGCGATTACCTCGGCATGAAGGACGGTGACGGCGTACTTTGTTTCAACTTCCGCGCCGATCGTGTGCGAGAAATTCTCGTCGCGATGCTCGATCCGGATTTTTCAGCTTTTTCACGGAAACGCTTTATCCGATTGGCCGCGGCAATCGGCATGGCGCAATACAGCGACGATCTGGACAAGCTGATGGGAGCGATTTTTCCGCCGCAACACTTGACCAACGTCCTTGGCGAGGTGATGGCCGATGCCGGACGCACGCAGCTGCGCATGGCGGAGACTGAAAAGTATGCGCACGTCACCTATTTCCTCAACGGCGGCCGCGAGGACCGATATGCTGGCGAGGATCGGATCATGGTGCCCTCGCCCAAAGTTGCGACCTACGACCTGCAGCCGGAAATGTCGGCGCCAGAGCTCACCGACAAAGCGGTTGCCGCAATCGGTTCCGGCAAATACGACCTCATCGTCCTCAATTACGCCAACCCCGATATGGTCGGTCATACCGGCAGTCTCCACGCCGCAATCAAGGCCGTCGAGACCGTCGATGCCGGACTTGGCCGCATCACCGAGGCGATCCGCAACGCCGACGGGGTTTTGCTGGTGACCGCCGATCACGGCAATTGCGAGCTGATGCGCGATCCGCAAACCGGCGGCCCGCACACCGCGCACACCACCAATCCTGTGCCGCTTTTACTGTTCGGCGCCCGCAATCGCGCGCTGGTCGCGGACGGCCGCCTCGCCGATATCGCGCCGACGCTGTTGGAATTGATGGAATTACCGAAACCGCAGGAGATGACCGGGCAGTCGCTCTTGCGCGCCGCCAGTGACTAAATCGGCCCCCACCCGATTGCCGACCACGTTTTACCTCAGTTAAAAACCATAGCATGCGGCGTTTAATGCGAGCCGTTTCCCTTGCCTCTGCCACAGGTCGATATGGGAGCCAGAACTTTTCTAATCCGATTGGCGAAGAGCGCGTATTTCAGCACACCGCTCGCTTTACGATGGCGCTGGACACGCCTATCGCGAATTTTGCGCATCGCGGGGAATTGCACCGGAGATTGTGCATGACAATCTCGGCATCATCAGAAAACACGGATCGTGATAGCGGCGCCGCGGAAGTGCCGCCCAACGCCTGGTCAGCGCCGCTCGCACTCAGACGAGTCCGGCCCGCTAGATATCCTTAAGCCCCAGCACGTCGGCCATCGAATAAAGTCCCGGCTTCTTGCCGCGCGCCCACAATGCGGCATGCAGCGCGCCGCGGGCGAAGATCATGCGGTCCTCGGCACGGTGCGTCAGCTCGACCCGCTCCGCCGGCCCGGCGAAGATCACCGAGTGCTCGCCGACCACGGTGCCGCCGCGCAGCGAAGCAAAACCGATATCGCCGGCGCGGCGCACGCCGGTGATGCCGTCGCGCCCGCGCACCGAATGCTGCGCAAGATCGATGCCGCGACCCTCAGCAGCGGCGCGGCCGAGCATCAGCGCCGTGCCCGACGGCGCATCGATCTTCTTGCTGTGATGCATTTCGATGATTTCGATGTCGTAATCGTCGTTAAGTGTCTTGGCGACGCGCTGGACCAACGCGGCAAGGAGGTTGACGCCCAGACTCATATTGCCGGATTTGACGACGGTTGCCCGGCTGGCGGCCTTGGCGATCACCGCTTCTTCTTCGGCGGAATGGCCGGTGGTGCCGATGACATGCACCAGTCCCGCATTTGCAACCAATTCGGCGAACCCCATTGTGGCGGCCGGAATGGTGAATTCGATCAGGGCGTCCGCGCGCTGCAACAGCGGCGCGGCATCGCTGACTACGCTCACTCCATTTTTGCCAAGCCCCGCCAATTCGCCAGCATCGCGGCCGATCACCGCGGAGCCCGGCGCATCGACCGCGCCGGCGAGCGTCACGCCTTTGCTCGCCGCGACGGCATGAATGAGCGTGCGGCCCATGCGCCCCCCGGCGCCGACGATGACTACCCGCAAATCGGAATCTGCCGCGGCCATTGTTCTTCCATGCGTTTGTCTAGCGGCGGTATACCGGGGCGGTGTCAGGCCAGCAACATCAGAGAGTGCCGCTCACCCTCTAAAACCGCGCGCCGTCGTAACCCTCAATCACGATGACATCGGCCTCAGCCTTGCCGTCGCGCAGTTTCTTCGCTGCCTGGTATTCGAGTGAACGGTAGCAGGCGAGCGCGGCCTCAAAGCTTGGAAACTCGAGCACCACGATGCGGCTGCGGGCGCTACCCTCCATCACGTCGCGACGGCCGCCGCGGACCAAATAGCGTGCGCCGAACTTGCCGAATGGCGCCTGGTTGGCGACCAGGTATGGCTTGTAGGCATCCGCGTCGGGCACGTCGACCTGGACGATCCAGTAGCCCTTTTTGCTCGCGGGCGGCGGCGGTGAAGGCGACGCCGGCTGCGGCCCGTCATAGCCTTCGACAATGATGAAGTCGCAAATCGAATGGGAGAGCCGCAGCGGCTTGGCGCGCTGATATTCATCCGAGCGATAGCAGGCGAGCGCCGTGGCAAAATCGGGAAATTCGCGCAGCACGCAACGGCCGCGGGCATTGCCTTCGACCACTTCCATTTTGCCGCCACGCACCAGCGCAGCGCCATGATATTTTTCATGCGCCGGCGGTGTCGCCGCCATATAGGCCTTGTAGCCTTCCGGATTGCTGATATCGATTTGCGGAATCCAGTAGCCTTTGGGCATGTTCGTCACGCTCCGTTCCCCTCACACGCTCATTTTTTTGTCGCTGCACCGGCGATTTCGGCGATGATCGCCTCCGCCGCGGCCTTGGGATCGGGGGCGGCAATGATTGGGCGGCCGACCACGAGATAGTCGGCACCGGCGGCGACCGCCGCAGCCGGCGTCGCCACGCGCTTTTGATCCCCAGCGCCGCTGCCGGCCGGACGGATGCCGGGCGTAACCAAGGTCAGTCCAGCGCCGACGATGCGGCGCAGGTTGGCGACTTCCTCCGGCGAACAGACGAGCCCGTCGACGCCGACGTCACGGGCTTGCGCCGCGCGCCGCGCCGCCAGTTCGGCGACGGTGGTGGCATAGCCGGCCTCGTTCAGATCGGCATCGTTGAGCGAGGTGAGCACCGTCACCGCGAGAATGTGCAGATTGTGCTCACGCGCCGCGACCGCGGCCTGCATCACCTGCGGATAAGCATGCACAGTGAGGAAGCTTGCACCAAGGCCGGCAACGCTTTTCACCCCGGCCGCCACCGTGCTGCCGATGTCGTGCAGCTTCAGATCCAGGAAAACACGCTTGCCAGACTGCGCAAGCTTGCGCGCATAATCGAGCCCGTCCGCAAAGGCGAGCTGATAGCCTATCTTGTAGAACGACACGGAGCTGCCCAACCGCGCGACCATCGCCTGCGCCGCGTCAAGCGACGGGACATCCAAGGCAACAATCAGGCGCTCGTGGGGGTCCATTCCTGCTCCGTTGGCAAGCTCGAAATTCCTTTAATCCATCATGCCGGCCAATACGACCAGCCGGCGCATGGCCGCCCGCAGCGCTGCGGCGAGCGTTTCATCTTTCAAACTATCATCGTTGTCGAATGCGAGTTCGGCCCGCGGCACGCAGACCTGTTCCGGGATGACCAAAGCGCCGCAGCCGAGTTCGAGAATTTGCCGCAGCGCCATCAACGAGCGAATGCCGCCGCCGCCCCCGCTCGTAGCCGAACCAAGCGCAAACGCCCGGCCTTTGAAAGCGGCATAGGTCGGCTCGCCGCGCTCGCGCACGCGCGACACCCAATCGATGGCGTTTTTCAGAAGCGGAGTGACCGAGGCGCTGTATTCCGGGCTTGTGATAAAAACGCCACGATGCGCCACGAGCGCCTGCCGCAGCTTGAGCGCCGCAACCGGCGGTCCGGAAGCGGTCGCCAAATCGGCATCGAACAGCGGCAACTCATAATCTTCGAGCGAAATGCGCGTGACTTCGGCGTCAAGCAGCGCCAATTCCTTGGCGGCGAGCGCGGCCAGCCGCGCATTATGCGAGCCGGTGCGCAGCGAGCCGGGTATGACGAGAATTTTTGGGACAGACATTAAGGAACAGATACCAGGTTACGGAGGTCGGATGTCGGATGCCAGATATCAGAATGACGAGACTAAGCCTGGCGTCTGTCATCTGACCTCTGACCTCTGTTATCTGGCCTTCGATAGACCCAAACGCGCGCCGGCGGAATGTTCATCCAGATGCGCTCGGAAGCCTCCACCGAAAAACCGCCGAGCCGTTTCGGCAGCGGCGCGGCGACCGAGTAGGTAAATTGCACGAAGGGCGCGCCCGGCACCATAAGATCGAAGGAATCGCGAATGAGCCGCAAGCGCAAGGTGATCGGCTTGGTGATCAGCGGCAGGCCGGAGACTACGGCAGCGGCCGGTTGCAGCAGCAAGGTGTCGAGCAGCCGGCGCATGCTGTAGGCATCGCCTTGCACCAGGGTGGCTTGCGGATAACGCGAGCGCAAAATCCGGCAGAACGCCGGGTTCGATTCCACCAGCACCAGGCGCGAAGGATCGACGCCGACTTCGACCAAGGCGTCGGTGACCGGTCCGGTACCCGGACCCAACTCCACGACAGGCCCCGTCGATCGCGGATCGACATAGCGCGCCATGGTGCGGGCCAGAATTTTGCCCGACGGGGTGACTGCGCCCGTGGATAACGGACGCTCGATCCAGGAGCGGATAAAGCGCACTTCGTCGTCGATCCGAACGCCGCGCTTAAGCTCGAATCGCTTTATCTGTTGCTCGATCTTGCGGCCAAGCCCATCGCGTTTTTGCTCGAACAGCCGAATTTGACGTTCGATCTTGCGCTCAATGAGAGTTTTTCTGACTTCCAGGAGGCGAAGCTGCCGCCCAATTTTTCGTTCGAACAATTGCAGGGCGGGCAGTGCCATGGCATCCACGCGACAAAGATGTTGCGGTTATTTAAAACATTTACGTCACAAAAACCATAGAGCGCATTCAAGCGGCGCCGGCACGGCCGCCGAGCCCATCTAGGAACTCCTTGACCTTGCCGAGGAATCCGGAGGATTCCGGCTGCGTCTCGCTGGACGACAGGCATTCGAATTCAGCCAGCAGCTCCCGCTGCTTCTTGGTGAGCTTCTGCGGAGTTTCGACCACCACCTGGACATACATGTCGCCGCTCTGGCGTGAGCGGAGCACTGGCATGCCTTTGCCGGTGAGGCGGAAGCGGCGGCCGGATTGCGTGCCCTCCGGCACTTTCACTTTGGTCTTGGCGCCGTCGATCGTCGGCACTTCGAATTCGCCGCCGAGCGAAGCCGTCACCATGGAAACCGGAACGCGGCAATGCAGGTCGGCGCCTTCGCGCTGGAAGAACGGATGCGCGCCGATCGACAGGAATATGTAGAGATCGCCGGGCGGCCCGCCGCGCACGCCGGCTTCGCCTTCGCCGGCGAGCCTGATGCGGGTGCCATCCTCGACCCCCGCCGGAATATTCACTGACAGCGTGCGCTCACGGGTGACGCGCCCGGAGCCAGCGCATGATGCGCATGGCGTGTCGATCGACTGGCCGCGGCCGTGACAATTCGGGCAGGTGCGTTCGAGCGTGAAAAAGCCCTGGGCGTGACGCACCCGGCCGTGGCCGCCGCACATCGGACAGGTCTTCGGCTTGGTGCCGGCTTTGGCTCCGGAGCCGGAACAGGCTTCGCAAGTCACCGAGGTTGGAATGCGGATCTGCGCAGTCTTGCCGATGAAGGCTTCCTGGAGCGTAATCTCCATGTTGTAACGCAAATCGGCGCCACGCTCGCGGCCGCTCGAGCGGCCGCGCCCGGCGGACATGCCGAAAATGCCTTCAAACAAATCGGAAAAGGTGGTGCCGAAATCGGCGCCGAACCCGGCTGGGCCGCCGCCCATCCCGTGCTCGAACGCGGCATGGCCAAAACGGTCGTAAGCGGCGCGCTTGTCCGGATCTTTCAAGACCTCATAGGCCTCGTTGATCTCCTTGAAGCGATGCTCGGCCGTCTTGTCGCCGGGATTGCGATCCGGATGGAGTTGCATCGCATGCTTGCGAAAGGCGGCCTTGATCTCGCCATCGCTGGCCGCGCGGTCGATCGCTAGCGTCTCGTAATAGCAGCGCTTGGCCATCAGCCCTCACCCGATCGAGGCCGCCTATCGATGAACGAGCACCCCCGTTTGGGTGTTCGGGGGTGCCATTCCGATGACTGCGACGGCATCGAACGCCCTCGCCGACTAAGCAGACTTTTTGTTCTTTTTGTCGTCGTCGACCTCGGTGAACTCGGCATCGACGACGTCTTCCTTCTTGCCGTCACCGCCAGGCGTTCCACCGGCGCCCGTTCCACCGGCGCCGTCGCCGGCCTGCTGCTCCGCAGCTTGCTTATACATCGCCTCGCCGAGCTTCATCGAGGCCTGCGCCAAAGTATTGGTCTTGGCCGTGATGGCGTCGCCGTCGCTGCCTTTGAGGGCCTCCTTGAGATCGGCCAAGGCGTTCTCGATCGCGCGACGATCGGCCTCGCCAACTTTCGTGCCGTGTTCGGCGAGCGCCTTCTCGGTCGAGTGCACCAGCGCCTCGGCGTGGTTCTTGGCCTCGACCTGCGCCTTGCGCTTCTTGTCCTCCTCAGCATGCGCTTCGGCATCCTTGACCATCTTGTCGATGTCGGCCTCGGACAGGCCGCCGGAAGCCTGGATGCGGATCTGCTGCTCCTTGCCGGTGCCCTTATCCTTGGCGGAAACATTGACGATGCCGTTGGCGTCGATGTCGAAAGTGACCTCAATCTGCGGCACGCCGCGCGGCGCCGGCGGAAGGCCGATCAGATCGAACTGTCCGAGCAATTTGTTGTCGGCCGCCATTTCGCGCTCGCCTTGGAATACGCGGATTGTCACCGCGGTCTGGCCGTCGTCGGCGGTCGAGAATACCTGGCTCTTCTTGGTCGGAATCGTGGTGTTGCGATCAATAAGCCGCGTGAACACACCGCCCAGCGTCTCGATGCCGAGCGACAGCGGTGTCACGTCGAGCAACAGCACGTCTTTGACGTCGCCCTGCAGCACGCCGGCTTGGATCGCAGCGCCCACTGCAACGACTTCGTCGGGATTGACGCCCTTGTGCGGCTCCTTGCCGAACAGCTGCTTGACGACTTCCTGCACCTTCGGCATGCGCGTCATGCCGCCGACCAACACGACCTCGTTGATCTCAGCTGCGGACAAGCCGGCATCCTTGAGTGCCTGCCGGCACGGATCGATCGTCTTCTGGATGAGATCGTCGACCAGCGCCTCGAACTTGGCGCGCGTCAGCTTCATCGTCAGATGCTTCGGTCCTGCCGCATCGGCGGTGATAAACGGCAGATTGATTTCGGTCTGCGCCGTCGATGACAGCTCGATCTTGGCCTTCTCGGCGGATTCCTTGAGCCGTTGCAGCGCGAGCTTGTCGCGGCGCAGATCGATGCCTTGCTCTTTCTGGAATTCGTCAGCGAGATAATTGACGAGGCGCATGTCGAAGTCTTCACCGCCGAGGAAGGTGTCCCCGTTGGTCGATTTCACCTCGAACACGCCATCGCCGATTTCGAGAATCGAAATATCGAATGTGCCGCCGCCGAGGTCATAGACCGCGATGGTGCCCGTCTTGCTCTTGTCGAGACCGTAAGCGAGCGCCGCCGCCGTCGGCTCGTTGATGATGCGCAGGACTTCGAGCCCAGCGATCTTGCCGGCGTCCTTGGTGGCTTGGCGCTGCGCGTCATTGAAATAAGCGGGAACGGTGATGACCGCCTGCTCGATCTTGGTGCCGAGATAGGCTTCCGCCGTTTCCTTCATTTTTTGCAGCACGAACGCGGAAATCTGCGAGGGCGAATAGGTCTTGTCTTCAGCCTCCACCCAAGCGTCACCATTCGAGGCGCGTACAATCTTGTACGGAACGAGCTTCTTGTCTTTTTCCACCATCGGGTCGTCGTAGCGACGCCCGATCAGGCGCTTCACTGCGAAAATGGTGCGCTCGGGATTGGTGACGGCCTGGCGTTTCGCCGGCTGACCGACCAGACGCTCGCCCTCGTCCGTGAAAGCGACGATCGACGGCGTCGTGCGCATGCCTTCAGCGTTCTCGATGACCTTCGGCGTCTTACCTTCCATCACGGCGACGCAGGAATTGGTCGTTCCGAGATCGATACCGATGACCTTGGCCATGGTCTTAAATCCTCTTCTTTGCGGCAGGTCGGGCTGGCCCGTCAGGCGCCCTTAAGTCCGACCCCCTTAAACCCAACGCATCACCCCGGCGGTCCAAAATGGCTGCGCGAGGCGATTTCCCTTGGCTCATATAGGTGGGCATCATAGGCCTGCAAGGCAGCATTCCCCGCATCGGCCAACGCTTGCGGCGGCGGCTGCTCGGTGTCGACTGTAGCGCTGCGGCAAAGCTGAAGCGGGCATGGGTCAGGCGGGCGGCGGCAGAGTTCGAGTGGGCTTGGAGTCTGAACAGATCGGACAGCGAGAGCCGTCGGCACACGAGGGTGGCGACTAGCGGTAAAAATCCAATAAAGGCAACCGAAGCGAACCGATGAATCTGCAAATTGGCGCCCGCGGGCTGCGCTTTTATCCGGACTATTTCAGCCGCAAGACGCAGATGGCCGTGCTCGCAGCCCTCCGCGGCGTATTGGTGAAAGCGCCGCTGTTCACGCCGCGCATGCCAAAGTCCGGCCGGCCAATGTCGGTCGGGATGTCGAATTGCGGCCCGCTCGGCTGGATTTCCGACGAGCGCGGCTATCGCTATCAGAGCCTACATCCAGATACCGGCCAGCCTTGGCCCGCCGTCCCGGACCTGCTGTTGCAATTATGGGATGAGGTTGCGCACTATCCGCACGCCCCGGAAGCTTGCTTGATCAATTATTACGGTCCGAACGCGAAAATGGGGTTGCATCAGGATCGCGATGAGGCCGATTTCTCGGCGCCGGTCGTCTCGCTGTCGCTCGGCGACACCTGTTTATTCCGTGTGGGTGGCGGCAAACGCCGCGATCCGACCCGCTCGTTCCGCCTCAATTCCGGCGATGTGCTCGTCCTTGGTGGCGATACGCGGCTCGCCTTCCACGGCGTGGATCGCATTTACCCGGAGACATCCACCTTGCTCGCCGAGGGCGGACGGATCAATGTCACCATGCGGCGCGTAACGCGGCCGCAAGCGCCGATCTGAACTCCGCGGACGCTGCGGCTCATAGCTCGACCGACCAGATCGATAATGCATTCTGCCGTCACATCTCATTCTCGGTTTTGCCGACGCGGCGCCACGGCAGCGGGCGTGTGTATTGGTCTTGCGGTGCTGATGACGCTGCTGCTGATGCTGCCCATACAAGGCGCCGCCGCGGCGGATGTGATATTCCCGGCCGGCTCGCGTCTTGGCCTGGTGCCGCCGGCGGGCATGGTGCCGAGCCACACGTTCCAGGGTTTTCAAGAGCCGGGCACCAAGGCCACGATTCTGCTCACGACATTGCCGGCGAATGCCTACGAGCAGTTGGCAAAATCGATGGTGCCGGAGGCGATGAAGAAAGAAGGCATCGAGGTCGAGCGCCGCGAAGCCGTCGAACTCCCTGCCGGCAAAGGCTTCGTGCTCAGTGGCTGGCAAACCATCGAGAAGGAGCGTTACCGCAAGTGGCTACTGATTGCATCGGCGGACGATCTGACGGCGCTCGTCAACGTTCAAGTGCCCGAACAAGCCACGAATTATTCGGAGGAAGCGGTGCGCGTCGCGTTCGCAACGCTCGCGGTGCGCCCGCAAATCCCCGAAGCCGAGCAGCTCTCCCTCATTCCTTTCAAGATCGGGGAATTGGCCGGCTTTCATGTCGAAGACGTCTTGCCCGGCCGCGCGATCGTATTGGTCGATCCGGCCAGTCAAACTGCTGATGGCGCCGGCGCGACCGCGAAGGCGCGCATGTTCATCTCCGCTATCCCCGGCGGGCCTGAGGAGGCCGCCGATCGCGATAATTTTGCGCGCGTGGCCTTTGGCCAAATCGTCGGTATCAAGGACGTGCAACTGCAGGACGCCGGACCGCTCCGCATCGCCAGCCAGCCGGGCTATCAGACCTTGGCGAAGGCCAAGGATGCCGGCACCGGAGCCGATGTCATGGTGGTGCAATGGCTGCGGTTCGGCTCGGGCGGTTTCTTGCGGATGATCGGGATTGCGCGCGCGGACGCCTGGCCGGAAATCTTCGGCCGGCTGCGGGCGGTGCGCGATGGCGTCGCCACCAATTGACAACAGCGATTTAGGATTTGCTCGCCGGCTTCTTCGCCGCCTCAGCGTTGTCGTTGCTTGGCGCGCTTGGAGCCGCTTTCGGTCCGCCTTTTGATACGCCGACCAGAGCCGGACGCAGCACCCGGTCACCGATCATGTAGCCGGGCTGCACAACCTGCACCACGCTGCCGGCGGGCACCGAGGCGTCAGGAATTTCGAACATCGCCTGGTGAAGATTTGGATCGAATTTTTCGCCTTGTGGGATGAACTGCCGCACGCCGTTCTTCTCGAGCGCTTTCAACAGCTCCCGCTCCGTCAATTCGATGCCATCGATGAGCGCCTTCACGCCGCTCTCCGCGGTGCTTCGCAATTCGGGCGTTACCGCTTCCAGCGCGCGGCGCATATTGTCCCCCACCACGAGCAGGTCCCGGGCAAATGAGGTGACGCTATACAGGCGGGAATCGGCGATCTCTCGCTCGGTGCGCTTGCGCAGGTTTTCCATTTCGGCGAGCGTGCGCAGCAGCCGATCCTTCATCTCGGCATGCTCGCGCTCAAGCGCCGTGGACGGCGCCGCAGTCTGCGCTTGCGCGGATGGTCCAGCCGGCGTCTCTTGCCTCGTCGCTTGGCCATCCTCTTCAACGCGAGCGGTTTGGTCCGTCATTATTTCCTACCGTTCAAAAGTTGCGACCCGCGATCGGGCGGCACCGGGCGCGCGCCGTTTGTTGCCCTTTGCTTCGGGTTTACCCGCAACCAGTGCCCCGCATATCAGGGCGCAAACCGTAAAAATCAAGCCGAATGTAAGGGGTTCAACCGCCGAGCAGCTTACTCACGATTCTCGCCGTATAGTCGACCATCGGCACGATGCGGGCGTAGTTGAGCCGGGTCGGACCGATCACGCCGAGAACGCCGACGATTTGTCCGGACGCGTTGTGATAGGGGGCGACGATGGTCGAGGAGCCGGACAACGAAAACAGCTTGTTTTCCGAGCCGATAAAGACGCGCACGCCCTCGGCCTGCTCGGCGCGGCCAAGCAGATCAATCACCTCGCGCCGGGTTTCGAGATCATCGAACAACAGCCGCACGCGTTCGAGATCGGCGAGCGCCTTGAGATCCTCAAGCAGATGCGCTTGCCCCCGCACAATCAGCTTGCGCTCCTCGTTCTCGCCTCCCGACCAGCTCGCCAGACCCTCGGCGACAATCTTTTGCGTAAGCTGATCGAGCTGCGCCTCGCTCTCCTTGAGCGTGCGCTCGATCTCGACCTTGACCTCAGGCAATGTGTGACCGCGCACCCGCGTATTGATGAAATTAGTGGCTTCCGTGAGCGCCGATGTCGGCAAGCCGATTGGAACATTGAGAACCCGGTTCTCGACCTGCCCATCCTCCCCGACCAGGATCACCATGGCGCGCTCGGGCTCGAGCCGTACGAATTCGATATGCTTGAGCCGCGGATTCGACTTGGCGGTGAGCACCACGCCGGCGGCGCGGCTGAGCCCTGACAGCAACCCCGAAGCTTCGGTCAAAACCCCTTCGACCGATTTGGCCTGACCGGAGGCCGCGACTTGGGCTTCGATCGCCCTGCGATCGGCTTCATTGAGGTCGCCAATCTGCATCAACGCGTCGACGAAGAAACGCAGTCCGATCTCGGTCGGCAAACGTCCCGCCGACGTGTGAGGAGCATAAACCAAGCCGAGCTGTTCGAGATCGGACATGACATTGCGCACCGAAGCCGGCGACAAGGTCATTGGCAGGATGCGCGACAGATTGCGCGAGCCGACCGGCTCGCCGGTCGCAAGGTAGCTCTCGACAATCAGCCGAAAGATCTCGCGCGAACGTTCGTTGAGCTGTGCGAGACCCAGCTGGTTCGCGCCAAGCGGCAGTTCGTGGCTGGTCAAAATCTCACTCCGCAACGTTGCTCGAGATATGTATCACTCCGCCGCCGCCATCGCACGTGTCTGGGGTGCTGCGCGCAACCGCACCATCAGCTCGCGCACATATGCGCGTCGGCTCTCGCGTTCCCTGCTCGTCATCCTCGTCCTCGCGCTGTAGCCGCCGGAGCGTAGCGGTAAGCCGGCAAAGCTGGCAATTGGGCAATTATTGATCGCGTCTCGGCGCGCTAGCCCCTGTCCATCCTGTCTGACTGCTCTCTTGGCGGGCCATCCCGCACCCACTACAACGTCACACTCAGTGATCGTTGACGGTTTACAAGCGTGAGGCCCCGGCGCAGCGGCGCCGGCAAACTTTCGGAGAAATGCATGCGGCCGAGCCGCCGACAGCCCGATGAATTACGCCCCGTGTCGCTCGAACGCGGAGTTGTGAAATATGCGGAAGGTTCATGCTTCGTGAAATTCGGCGACACGCATGTGCTCGTAACTGCAACCCTCGAAGATCGGTTGCCGCCGTGGCTCAAGGGCCAGGCGCGCGGCTGGATCACTGCCGAATACGGCATGCTGCCGCGAGCGACGCTTGAACGCACACGCCGCGAGGCCTCGGCCGGCAAGCAGAACGGCCGCACGGTGGAAATCCAACGCTTGATCGGGCGCAGTCTGCGTTCCGTGGTCGATCTCAAGGCGCTCGGCGAACGCCAGATTACGATCGATTGCGACGTCATCCAGGCCGATGGCGGAACGCGCACGGCTTCCATCACCGGCGCATGGATCGCGCTTTATGATTGCCTCGTCTGGATGAAGGCGCGCCAGATGGTTGAGATGGATGTCTTACGCGATCATGTTGCCGCGATCTCCTGCGGTGTGTGCTCCGGCGTGGCGGTGCTCGATCTCGATTATGCAGAGGATTCACAGGCCGATACCGACGCCAATTTCGTGCTCACTGGCTCGGGCAATATCGTCGAGGTCCAAGCAACCGCGGAGAAGATACCGTTTACCGAAACACAGTTCTCGGCTTTGCTGGCGCTGGCGCGCAAAGGCGTGGCTAAGCTCGTCGATTTACAAAAGATGGCGGTGATGTGAGGCCGAAGGTTAAAGATCAGATGTCGGAGGACGGAAAGACCAGTTCGCGCGCATCCTCGCCGTCCGCTGAGATCCGGCATCTGACATCTGACATCCGTCATCTGACCTCTGATCGTCTGGTGATCGCCACCCACAATCGAGGCAAACTCGCCGAAATGCGCGAACTGCTTGCGTCTTATGGGATAGCCGCCATATCGGCCGGTGAGCTTACTTTGGCCGAGCCGGACGAAAATGGAATGACGTTTGTTGAAAATGCGCGCATCAAGGCGCTTGCGGCTGCCAAGGCTGTGAAGTTGCCGGCGCTCGCCGATGATTCAGGGCTTGTTGTCGAGGCGCTCGATGGCGCTCCCGGCATTCACTCGGCGCGCTGGGCCGGCGTGGATCGCAACTTTCACCGCGCCATGGAAACGATCGAGCAAGAATTGCACGCGCGCGACGCGACCACGCCGGAACGCCGCCGGGCGCATTTTGTCTCCGCGCTGTGCCTGGCCTGGCCCGACGGCCACACCGAAGAATTCGAAGCGCGCGTTGCCGGCACGCTGGTATGGCCGCCGCGCGGCGATCGCGGCTTTGGTTATGATCCGATGTTTTTGCCCGACGGCCAGCAGAGAACCTTTGGCGAAATGTCGAGCGAGGAGAAACACGGCCTGCCGCCGCGCGGCAAAGGCCTATCGCATCGCGCCCGCGCGTTCCTAAAACTTGCCGAGGCTTGCCTTGAGCGCCGCTGATTATTCCGCTTCCGCTGCGCGGACCGACAGTCATGATGACGGGCCGGCATTCGGGGTCTATGTCCATTGGCCATTTTGTTTGTCGAAATGTCCCTATTGCGATTTCAATAGTCACGTCCGCCGCGAACAAATCGATGAGGCGCGCTGGGTTCGATCCTTTACCGCGGAGATTGCCAGTACGGCATCGCGCTTATCCGGACGCGTAGTATCGACGATTTTTTTCGGCGGCGGCACGCCATCACTGATGCAGCCAAAGACCGTCGCCGCCGTCATCGACGCGATCGCCAGTCATTGGCCAATCGCGCCCGACGTTGAGATCACGCTTGAGGCCAATCCGACCAGCGTCGAGGCGGAGCGCTTTCGCGGCTATCGCGCCGCCGGCGTCAATCGCGTTTCGCTTGGCGTGCAGGCACTTGACGATCGCGCGCTGGCGGCGCTGGGGCGCACCCATTCGGCGCGCGAAGCGCTGGATGCGGTCGGCGTCGCGCGCGCGGTTTTCGACCGCTATTCGTTCGATCTCATTTATGCCCGGCCGGATCAAACGTCGGAGCAATGGTCGCGCGAACTGCGCAGCGCATTGGTAGAAGCCGGCGAGCACGTTTCGCTCTACCAGCTCACGATCGAGCCGGAGACGCCATTCGCGGCGCTCCACGCCGTCGGCAAGCTGCGTCCGCCGGACGAGAACACGGCGCGCATCCTCTACGACGTCACGCAGGAGATCTGCGCCGCGCACGGCTTGCCGGCCTACGAGATTTCAAATCACGCCCGGCCCGGCGGCGAATGCCGGCACAATCTGATCTACTGGCGCGCCCATGAATATGCCGGCATCGGGCCCGGCGCCCATGGTCGGCTTGATATTGCCGGCGAGCGCCACGCTACCGCCACGGAAAAACGGCCGGAAACCTGGCTCGCACGGGTGGAGAAGGACGGCCACGGTCTGGTTGCTGACGAGATACTCACATCCGCCGAAACCGCCGATGAGTTTCTGCTGATGGGGCTTCGCCTTGCCGAAGGCATCGACGCGACACGCTACACGCAGATTGCCGGACGCCCGCTCGAACCGGACCGCATCGCCATGCTGCGCCAGCACGGCCTGATTGAAGTGACGCCACCTGGCCGCCTCAGAGTGACCTTGTCGGGGTTCCCGGTGCTCGATGCCGTGGTTGCTGACCTCGCGGCGTGATGGGCTAGAGCGCCAACTCTTTCAACCGCGCGGCAAGGAAATCGACAAATAATTGCGTCTTGGAGCTTTCTGGCTGGACATCCGGATCACCGACGGGACCAATACGCGCGAGGAAAAAGCCGCTTTCATCGCCGCAGCTTTCGCGAAAATGAACGAGCTGATCGGACCGTTGCGAGAGCTATGTGCATGTCAATGAGGTCCGCGGCGACGCCTACGGTTTTGGCGGTGTGACCCAAAACGAACGCTACATCGCCGGCAAGCTGGCCGTTGCAGCGAAGAAAGCTGCGGCCTAGCACGGGTAATTGCCATGTTACGTTGCTGATCCGCCGCCAAAGCTGCGCAGCGGCGGCGCCGCGATTTGAGCGCCGGCACTGGAGACCCGAAGCACCGCCAAGCCGCGCTCGTTGGTGCCATCAGGGCGGAAGCGAAACAGACCGTCGATTCCGGTGAAGCCTGAAGGGTTGGTCAGGACCTGCTGGGAAAATCGCTGTGGGCCTTGCGTTTTCACCAAAGCGGCGACCAGCGCGACCGCGTCATAGGCCAATGTGGCGGTGCGCACCGGATCCTGGTTGTAGCGGGCGCGATAGCGCGCCGAGAAGTTTCGATAGCCGACACCGTCCGGCGCGGCATACAAACCGCCGTCAAGCGAGGGCGCGGCATAGATGCGCGGGTCGTCCCACAGTCCGGTACCGAGCAACTGCAGTCGTTTGAGGTTGACCCCGTCCGCAACCAGAGCCTGCACGACATCCGGCACAGCATCGCCGCCATCGGGAATGAACAGCGCGTCGGCCCGCGCCGAAGCTTGGCCGACGCTGCGAACCGGATTCGCCATCGCCGCCTTGTCGTGCGGATAGCGTTCGAGCGCAACGATCTGACCGCCGCCGCGTCGCGCTACCGCCTGCTTGAAGGCCGCCTCGACCACGGTGCCATAGGGATTGTCGGGAATGAGCGCGGCGTAGGAATGCTTCCCCGTCGAGGCCGCGTATTGCACGATGCGATCGACGTCGGATTCGGGGAGGAAACTCAGCAAATAGACGCCGCCCGCGGCGACATTGGCGTCGGTCGAGAATGCGATCACCGGGACGTTGCGCGGACGCGCCACTTGTCCGACGAAGCTGACCGACTGCGCGAACAATGGTCCGAGGATGATCTCAGCGCCTTCATCGATCGCCTGCTGCGCGCCGACGCGAGCGGCTTCGGCGGTGCCGCCGTCGTCTTTGACCAGGAGCTGAATGTTCGGATTGTTGAACTCGGCAATCGCGATTTCCGCGGCATTGCGCATGGCCTGACCGGCGACCCCGGCATTGCCGGCGGCGGACAGCGGCAGGATGAGTGCGGCTTTGACCTGGCCGGCGCCGATCGTTGCGGCTAGCGGCGTCTGCGGTGACTGTGGCGGCGGCGTGGAGGACAGATACTGGGAGGTTTGCGAACAGCCGGCCAGAAACGCGCCGGCGGTGCCAAGCAGGCCGGCGACCGCGCGGCGGCGCGTTGGCCAAGCTGCCGAGCCCTGAACCTGCAACTGCGCGGACACGGCAGTTCTCCCCACGGCGGCCCCCAGCGCCGTTAACGGCCCCATTAACCATTCGGCACTGCCAATCCGACATATTGGCGGCGAATGGTTAACCAAGTGAGAAAAATAGGGAATTTGGCGCCCCTACGACCGATGCTGTGACCGGTAAGGAAACCGAGGCTAGAGTGGCCGCAATGAGTATGACCGCCCGCCATCGATCGCGCCAAGACGGATCGCGCCAAGACGGACCGCGCCAAGACGGCCACCAAGAGCGCCATCAGACCAACCGCGATGAAGGCGTTATGCGCTCCTTCGCGATCGCCGACCAGCCGATCCAGGGTTCGCGGCTGGCGCCGGGCCTGTATTTGGTTGCAACCCCGATTGGCAATCTCGGCGACATCACGCTGCGCGCGCTGCAGACACTCGCCGGCGCCGATTTGATCGCCTGCGAGGACACCCGCGTGACCCGCAAATTGCTCGACCGTTACGCCATCGCAACGCCGCTTACGCCCTATCATGATCACAACGCGGCCAAGGCGCGCCCGGGACTGCTGCGCCGCCTCGCCGAGGGCGCGGCCATCGCGCTGGTTTCGGACGCCGGCACGCCGCTTATTTCCGACCCGGGCTTCAAGCTGGTTCGTGCGGCGCAAGATGCCGGCCATCTCGTCACCGCCCTGCCCGGCCCTTCGGCGGTGCTGACCGCACTGACGGTGGCCGGATTGCCGACCGATCGGTTTTTCTTCGCAGGCTTTCTGCCGCCCAAACAAGCGGCTCGCCGCGCCCGCATTGCCGAACTGGCTCCGCTTCCGTCAACGCTCGTGCTGTTCGAAAGCGGTCCGCGCATTGCGGCGACTTTGGTCGATCTCACCGCCGGTCTCGGCGCAAACCGCGAGGCTGCATTGTGCCGCGAATTGACCAAGCTGCATGAGGAGGTCAGACGCGGCGAACTCGCGAGTCTCGCTGAAGCGTGCACCGGCGACGAACTGCGCGGCGAGATTGTCGTCGTGATCGCCCCGCCGCCAGCGCCGGCACAAATGGGGGCAGCGGAAAGCGAGGGCTTGCTGCGCGATGCGCTGGAGCGGCTGTCGTTGAAGGACGCCGTCGCTGAGGTCGCTCAGCTGACAGGAAAGCGGCGTCGCGAAATCTATCAGAGCGCGCTGGCGCTGCTGAAAAGCGTCAAAAAGGGTGCCAAACATGGCGCGCCGCGCTGAACCGCTCCAGCCGTCGAAGCCGCCGCCGCGGCCGGAACGGGTTGCCGCGTTCCAGCGCGGCTTGTCGGCGGAAAGCCGCGCGGCGCTGTTTTTGATCGCCAAAGCCTACCGCATCCTGGAGCGGCGCTGGAAAACACCATTCGGCGAGATCGACATCGTCGCCCGGCGTCGTGGCGTGGTGGTGTTCGTCGAGGTCAAAGCCCGCGGCAGCATCGATGAGGCGGTGGAAGCGGTCACCGACCGAACCAAGCGCCGCGTGATTGGCGCGGCCGAACTGTGGCTCGCGCGCCATCCTCAATATGCCAATGGCGGTATTCGTTTCGACGTCATCGTGGTCACGCCCGGCAAAATGCCGCATCACATCGTCAATGCTTTCACCACAGAGGTCGCATGAGCGGATCAGCGTCGTGCGCTCCGCATGGAGACAACTTGTCCTTTGCCTGGGATAGCCTTTGACGCGATAAACTGCTGCGGTCGAGAATCGACCTGACAACTGCGAACCGGATCAGCACAAATGCCCTTGAACGTCGCCGTCCAAATGGATCCTATCGAGCGGATCAACATTCGCGGCGATTCCACTTTTGCCTTGCTTTTGGAAGCGCAGGCGCGCGGCCATTCGCTGTTTTATTACACGCCCGATCAGCTGGTCATGTGTGACGGCAATGTTTCGGCGAGCGTCCAGCCGCTCTCTGTGCGGGACAAAGCCAGCGACCATTACACGCTCGGAGAGGCGCGCGTGGTCGAGTTGTCCTCGCTCGACGTCGTGCTGCTGCGGCAAGACCCGCCGTTTGACCTCGCTTACATCACCTCGACGCATATGCTCGAGCGGATCCAGCCGAAGACGCTGGTCGTCAACGATCCGGCGCATGTGCGCAACGCACCGGAAAAGGTCTTTGTCACCGAATTTCCCGATCTGATGCCGCCGACCCTGGTGACGCGCGACCTGGCGGCGATCAAGAAATTTCGCGCCGAGCACGGCGACATCGTGATGAAGCCGCTCTACGGCAAAGGCGGCGAGGCGGTGTTCCGGCTCGCCCGCGAGGATCTCAATTTCGGCTCGCTCTATGATTTGTTCGCGGCGACGTTTCGCGAGCCTTGGGTGGTGCAGAAATTTCTCCCTGCGGTGAAAGAGGGTGACAAGCGCATCATCCTGGTCGATGGCGAGTTTGCCGGCGCGGTCAACCGCGTGCCCGCCGCCGATGATCTGCGCTCCAACATGGTGCGCGGCGGCGTGCCGAAAGCGACCGATCTTTCGGCCCGTGAGCGCGAAATCTGTAAACGGCTCGGACCGGCTTTGCGTGAGCGACGCCTTCTGTTCGTCGGCATCGACGTGATCGGAGACTTCCTCACCGAAATCAACGTCACCTCGCCGACCGGCATCCGCGCGGTGAAAAACTTCGGCGGCGCCGACATCGCCGCACTAATCTGGGACAAGATCGAAGCGCAAAGACCCCGCACCTGACATCCCCGGCGTGGGAACTATGTTCCCGAATTGTTCTTGACGCCGCTGAGCTACCCGTTATGGTTGCGTTGGACTGATGCAAATCGCGCCATACGCGCGATCGGCGCCTGGGAGCTTGCGCCAAGGGCGGGGATTAGGCGGGGATTAGGCCGAGATGGTCCAGCGCGGTCGCCACCGTTGCGTTCGAGGGCATCGAGGTGCGCCCGGTCGACGTGCAGGTGCAGGTTGCGCCGGGCATGCCCGCCTTCGCCATCGTCGGCCTGCCGGATAAGGCGGTTTCGGAAGCGCGCGAGCGGGTGCGCTCGGCGCTGATCGCCTCGGGGCTCGCTTTGCCGGCCCGCCGCATCACCATCAATCTCGCGCCCGCCGACCTGCCCAAGGAGGGCAGCCATTACGATCTGCCGATCGCGCTCGGGCTGATGGCGGCGATCGGCGCCATCCCGCATGATGCGCTGTCCGGCTTCACCGTGCTGGGCGAACTCGGCCTTGACTGTTCGATCGCGCCGGTCGCCGGCGTGTTGCCGGCCGCCATCGGAGCGAATGCCCGCGGCGAGGGCCTGATCTGTCCCGCAACTTGCGGACCAGAAGCGGCCTGGGCCAGCCCGGAAATCGAGATCATCGCCGCAGGCTCGCTGATCCAGCTCGCCAATCATTTCAAAGGCACGCAGGTCTTGTCGCGGCCGCAGCCGAAAATTCTGGAAACGAGCGGACCGGTCCTCGATCTCGCCGACATCAAAGGCCAGGAAAGCGCCAAGCGCGCGCTCGAAGTCGCCGCCGCCGGCGGTCATAACCTTTTGATGGTCGGGCCGCGTGGCGCCGGCAAATCCATGCTGGCGGCGCGGCTGCCATCGATCCTGCCGCCGCTGGCGCCGGCCGAACTCCTGGAAGTGTCGATGGTCGCCTCGGTCGCCGGCGAGATCAAAGGCGGCGCGCTGACCAACCGGCGGCCGTTCCGGGCGCCGGATCATTCCGCCAGCATGCCGGCGCTCGTCGGCGGCGGGTTGCATGCGCGCCCGGGCGAAATCTCGCTCGCGCATCACGGCGTGCTATTTCTTGATGAAATGCCGGAATTCCAGCCGCAGGCGCTCGACGCGCTGCGTCAGCCGCTTGAAAGCGGCGAGGTCTCGATCGCCCGCGCCAATCACCGCGTCACCTATCCGGCCCGCTTCATGCTGGTCGCGGCGATGAATCCGTGCCGCTGCGGCAAAGCCAATGAGCCGGGCTTCTCCTGCCGGCGCGGCCCCAACACACGCTGCGCCGCGGAGTACCAGAAGCGCCTTTCCGGACCGCTGCTCGATCGCATCGACCTGCATATCGAGGTGCCGGCGGTGACCGCCGCCGATCTCATTCTGCCGCCGCCGGCCGAAGGCAGTCGCGAAGTCGCCGAACGCGTCGCGCTCGCGCGCGAACGCCAAGCCGCCCGCTATGCCGCGATCGGGCTGCCGCATATTCGGACCAACGCCGCCGTGGCGGGCGCGATATTGGAAGACGTGGCGCGGCCGGACGGCAGCGGGCTTACGCTGTTGCGCGAAGCCGCCGATGCGATGCGGCCCTCGGCGCGCGGTTACCACCCGCGTGCTGCGCGTTGCCCGCACGCTCGCCGACCTCGACGGCGCCGATAAAGTCGGACGCGTCCATCTGGCGGAGGCTTTGTCCTATCGCGCGCTCGCCGACGAGATCAGGCGCGCGGCGTAAAGGCGCTGTAGCCGACCTGGCGTTCTCGATCGCAATTATGTCCGCTTTTCGCCGCTCCGCCGGTCACCCCGACCCGTTGCCGTGGACCGAGCCGCGCATGCCGATCGCGGACAAAAATTCCTGCCGCGTCTCGGCGTGATCGCGAAACACGCCAAGCATGCGGCTTGTCACCATGGTGACGCCGGGTTTGTGTATGCCGCGCGTGGTCATGCATTGATGCGTCGCTTCGGTGACGACGGCCACGCCGTGCGGCTTGAGCACGGCATCGAGACAAGAGGCGATCTCGGCGGTCATTTTCTCCTGGATCTGCAAGCGGCGGGCATAGACTTCGACCAGCCGCGCCAGCTTGGAAATGCCGACCACGCGGTTGCGCGGCAAATAACCGATGTGAACACGGCCGATGATCGGTGCCAGGTGATGCTCGCAATGCGACTCGAAGCGGATGTCGCGCAGCACCACGACCTCGTCGTAGCCGCCGGTCTCCTCGAAAGTGCGTTTGAGATAATCGCGCGGATTATCGTTATAGCCGGCGAACCATTCCTCGTAAGCGCGCACGACGCGCGCCGGGGTGGCGAGAAGCCCCTCGCGCTCCGGGTCGTCGCCGGCCCAGCGGATCAGCGTGCGCACGGCGGCTTCGGCTTCCGCGCGCGACGGCCGCGCGACGCGGCTCGCAGCCGGTGCTTTGCGGCGTTCAGTTTTGTTGGCGACAGGCTTGTCCATGAATCTTTCTCCGGCCCGGCATTCGTTTAACTTATGCGTGAATCATCATCTCGCCATCGCGCTACAACCTGCGCAGCGCCACTTCCTCAACCCGGTGACTTTCGCTCTTTTTCAAGATCAGATCGGCGCGCGGCCGGGTCGGCACGATATTTTCGTGCAAGTTAACAAGATTGATCCGATTCCAGATGTCGGTCGCGGTTTCGACCGCCTCGCTGTCGGATAGTCGCGCGTAACGGTGGAAGTAAGATTTCGGATCGGCGAACGCGGTGCCGCGGAGGGTGAGAAAACGGGCGACGTACCAGGACAGCAGCACCTCCTCGTCGGCATCGAGATAGACCGAGAAATCGAAGAAGTCCGACACGAACGGAACGGCTTTGCCGTCCTTGGGCAAGCGCCCGGCTTGCAAGACATTCAGTCCTTCGACGATCAGGATGTCCGGCCGATCGATCTCGATCCAGTGACCGGGGATGACGTCATAGATGAGATGCGAATAGACCGGCGCGCGCACCGGCCGCCGCCCGGCTTTGATATCGGTAAGAAAACGCAGAAGTGCGGGTAGATCGTAACTTTCCGGGAATCCCTTTTTGTCCATCAACCCTTCGCGGTCGAGCACCGCGTTCGGGAAAAGAAACCCGTCGGTGGTAAGAAGATCGACCTTGGGCACGTTGGGCCAGCGCGCCAGCAAGGCTTGCAAAACGCGCGCGGTGGTCGACTTGCCGACCGCGACCGAACCGCCGACGCCGATGATATACGGCATCTTCGCGTCCGCGGTGCCGAGAAACGCCTGCTGGGCCCCAAACAGCCTTTGCATCGCCGCGACATAGAACGAGAGCAGCCGGGAGAGCGGTAGATAAATCTCCTCCACTTCCGACATATCGAGCCGGTCGTGCATTGAACGCAGCCGCGCCACTTCGCCCGAGGTGAGCGTCATCGGCGCGTCTTCGCGGCGGATCGCCCATTCCGCGCGCGAGAACACGCGGAAAGGCGAGACGTCTTGTGCGGTGCGCTGCTCCATCGGACGCCCTTAGCCGCTCTTGCGCGCTGCCTTTTCTTCAAGCCCCGATTGATGGCTGCGGGCGCCGAGTTCGGCCTCGACCTCGTCGAGCGAAATGCCGCGGGCATGGAGCACCACGAGCAGATGATAAAGCACGTCGGCGGCCTCGCGGATCAAACCCTGCCGGTCGTCGCCCACCGCGGCAATTGCCGCCTCGACGGCCTCCTCGCCGAACTTTTTTGCGCAATGATCGACGCCGCGATCGAGCAGCTTGCGGGTATAGGAAACCTCGGCGCTTTCGCCGGCGCGCGCCTGCACGCGCCGTTCCAGATCGCGGATGGTAAAACTCGACATCGGCAAGTCCTTGGGCAAGTCCTTGGCAAGTCCTTCCGTCCGGGTTCCTTATCATCTCCCCCGCCATGCCGGGAGAGGCAGATTACGGATCGAGCCGCACCGGAAGACCCGCTTGGGCCATATAATCCTTGGCCTGCCGTACGGAATACTCGCCAAAGTGAAAGATCGACGCCGCTAGCACCGCGGCGGCGTGACCATCGCGGATGCCCTCCACCAGATGGTCAAGGTTACCGACCCCGCCGGAGGCGACCACCGGGACCGAAACCGCGTCCGCCACTGCGCGGGTCAACGCAATGTCGAATCCCTTTCGCGTGCCGTCGCGGTCCATGGAGGTCAGCAAGATCTCGCCGGCGCCGAGCGCCACTACCTCGCGCGCATAGGCGAGCGCGTCGATCCCGGTTGGATGGCGCCCGCCATGGGTAAAGATCTCCCAGCGCGCCGGTTCGCCGGGCTTTGATACTTGCTTGGCATCAATCGCCACCACGATGCACTGATCACCGAATTTTTGGGCGGCTTCTTTGACAAAGCCGCGGCGCACCACCGCGGCAGTATTGATCGAGACTTTATCGGCGCCGGACGCGAGTAGCGCGCGGATGTCCTCGATGCTGCGCACGCCGCCGCCGACCGTGAGCGGCATAAAGCAGGCTTCTGCGGTACGCCGCACGACATCGAGCATGATGCCGCGGTTCTCATGGCTCGCAGTAATGTCCAGGAAAGTGAGCTCATCGGCGCCCGCTTCGTCATAGGCGATCGCCGCCGCGACCGGATCGCCGGCATCGCGCAGATTGACAAAGTTGACGCCTTTGACGACGCGGCCGTCTTTGACATCGAGGCAGGGAATCACGCGGACCTTGAACATCTAGGCCGTCGCTCGCGCCTGGCGCAGGAGGGAGAGCGCCGCCGCCGGATCGAGCCGGCCGTCGTAAAGCGCGCGGCCGGCAATTGCGCCTTCGAGCTTTTGTGCGCGCGGCTCGAGCAGCGCCCGCACATCGGCGAGCGAAGCAAGCCCCCCCGAGGCGATCACCGGCAGCGAAATCTGCTCGGCGAGCGCGATCGTGGCATCGAGATTGAGTCCTTCCAGCATGCCGTCGCGATTCACATCGGTATAGACGATGGCCGCAACGCCGACGTCTTCGAAGCGGCGGGCGACGTCGAGCGCGGACAGCGTCGATGTTTTCGACCAGCCTTCGACCGCGATCTTGCCGTCGCGTGCGTCCAGCCCCACCGCGACCCGGCCGGGATAGGCGCGGGCGGCAGCTTTGACGAGCGCCGGATCGCGCACGGCCGCGGTGCCGACGATCACACGCGCGATGCCCTTATCCAGCCAGGCGTCGATGGTGGCGCGATCGCGGATGCCGCCGCCGAGCTGCACCGGGATTTTCACCGCCGCAATGATTCGTTCCACCGCCGCGGCGTTGACCGGCTTACCGGCGAACGCGCCGTCGAGATCGACCAGGTGCAGATAGGTGAAGCCCTGCTCCGCAAAGGCGCGCGCCTGCGCCGCCGGATCGCGGCTGAACACCGTCGCGCGCGCCATGTCGCCTTGCTGCAGACGCACGGCCTCGCCATTCTTCAGATCGATCGCCGGAAATAAGATCACGGTTTCCACTTCAAGAAATTCGCAATCAGCCCCAGGCCGAGCTTTTGGCTCTTCTCGGGGTGAAATTGCGTGCCGACGATGTTGTCCCGCCCAACGATCGCCGTGACCGGTCCGCCGTAATCGGCGTTGGCCACCAGATCCTGGCGCTGCGATGGATTGAACGCGAATGAGTGCACGAAATAGGCGTGCCGGCCTTGCGGCCCGAGCGTCAGGCCGTCGATCAGCGGATGCGGGCGCACCACATTGAGCGTGTTCCAGCCCATATGCGGGATCTTCAACGTAGCGTCGCGCGGGGTGATGCGATCGACTTCGCCGCCGATCCAGCCCAGCCCCTCGACCACTTCATATTCGCGCCCGCGCTCGGCCAAGAGCTGCATGCCGACGCAAATACCGAAAAACGGCCGGCCCTTGCCGCGTACCGCTTGCTCGAGCGCGTCCACCATGCCGGACACGGCATCGAGTCCGCGGCGGCAGTCGGCGAAAGCTCCTACTCCGGGCAAAACAACGCGATCGGCGCGCGCCACGATCTCCGGATCGCGCGTCACCGCGATCGGCTGATCCAATCCAGCCTCATGGGCTGCCCGTTCAAAGGCCTTGGCCGCGGAATGCAGATTGCCCGAGCCATAATCGACGATGGCGACGCTCACCGGTGCGCTCCGGGTTCGGGAAATAATCCGATCACGCCGGATGGCGCGGGGGGCGGCGCCGGCGCGGCTGAGCCCGATGTGGGAGCGCTGGGCGGCGATGCGGGGCGACGCGCCGGCGCCTGACGGACCCAGGCATCGAAAAAGCGCCGTTCTGCGTCTTCGGCATCATCGCCGGTGACCACGCCGATATTGCGCCAATGGCGGCGCGTCAGCTTGAAGCGCCGCAGCGTACCGGCCTCAAGCCCGGCAAGGAGCGAGATCAACAGCCCGGTCAAAACCAGCGTAAACACCGAAGCGCCGAGCGCGCGCAAACCGGCGTTGAGCGCTGCCGACACCAGAAGATAAACCGCCAGCACCAGCCATAAGCGGTGCCGCAGCATCCACAACGGCGTGAGCAGGAAAGCCCACCACGAGAAGCCGTCACGGACAAAGACAAAGCGATAGGGTTCGGCCGCGGCCGCGCCGGTATTGAGCGGCGGTTGATGGACAGTGTAGACGGACATTGATCGATCTTTCAGCGTTAGCCTGCTGCACGATCCTTTGAAACTCTCGTTTCACGGACCGAAAGTTTAATTGCCGAGCCTGCCCTTGGTTGAAGGCACCTCGCCCGCCGCGCGTGGATCGACGGCAACGGCGGCGCGCAACGCGCGGGCCAGACCCTTAAAACAGGACTCGGCGATATGATGATCGTTGGTGCCGTACAGCGTGGCGACATGCAACGTCACACCCGCATTCATGGCGAAAGCGCGAAACCATTCTTCGACCAATTCGGTATCGAACGGGCCCACTTTGGCCCGGACGAATTCAACGTCGAACACCAGAAACGGCCGGCCGGAAATATCGAGCGCGACGCGCGTGAGCGCTTCGTCCATCGGCACGTGCACGTCGGCGTAGCGCGTGATGCCCTTCATCTCGCCGAGCGCCTGTTTCAACGCCTGACCGAGCGCGATGCCGACATCCTCGGTCGTGTGGTGGTGATCGATGTGCAGATCCCCCTTGGCTTTAACGCGGAGGTCGATCCGCGAATGCCGGGCCAATAGATCGAGCATGTGGTCGAGAAAGCCGATGCCAGTTTCGATCGAAGACGCGCCGGTCCCGTCGAGATCGACGGCGACCTCGACATCGGTTTCCTTGGTCTTGCGCGCCACCGCGCCTTTGCGCATTTCACTCTCCCGATCGCTGTCTCGGGCTCAATCGTGCCTTTGCGCGGGCCTTTTATCAGGGCCGATCCAAACTCGCCACTGGCGCCATCGCGCATTTGCATTGCCGGCGGCCAACTCTTAAATCATGGTTTGAGTAAACGTTTTCCAGCACGGTCGGTTGAATGTTGGCCGTCGAACCGGGTTTATCGTTCATCCAGCGCATGTCATCGGTAGAAGCGGGCCATTCTGGCCCCTGGCACGGCACGACCATTCTGACGGTCCGCAAGGGCGGACTGGTCGCGATCGGCGGCGACGGGCAGGTCTCGATCGGCCAGACCATCATTAAGGCGAACGCCAAGAAAGTGCGCCGTCTCGGCGGCGGCGCGGTCATCGGCGGCTTTGCCGGCGCCACCGCCGACGCGTTCACGCTGTTCGAGCGGCTCGAATCCAAGCTCGAACAGTACCCCGGCCAATTGACGCGTGCCGCTGTCGAGCTCGCCAAGGATTGGCGCACGGACCGGTATCTTCGGCGGCTCGAAGCCATGATGATCGTCGCCGACAAGGATGTATCGCTGGTATTGACCGGCACCGGCGACGTGCTCGAGCCCGAGGCCGGCGTTGTCGGCATCGGCTCTGGCGGCAATTACGCGCTCGCGGCGGCGCGGGCCCTGCTCGATGGACCGCTTGATGCGGAAGCGATCGTGCGCCGCTCGCTCGACATTGCCGCGGAGATTTGCGTTTACACCAATCGCAATGTGACCGTAGAGACGTTGAAGGCGTGACCGACTTTTCTCCCCGCGAAATCGTCTCCGAGCTCGACCGTTTCATCGTCGGGCAGGGCGACGCCAAGCGCGCCGTCGCGATCGCGCTACGTAATCGCTGGCGCCGCCTGCAGCTCGACGAACGGCTGCGCGAAGAAGTGTTGCCGAAAAATATCTTGATGATCGGCCCGACCGGCGTCGGCAAGACCGAAATCTCCCGCCGGCTCGCCAAGCTCGCCGCCGCACCGTTCCTCAAAGTCGAGGCCACAAAGTTCACCGAGGTCGGCTATGTCGGCCGCGACGTCGAGCAGATCGTGCGCGACCTGGTCGAGATCGCTATCACCCTGACGCGCGAAAAACGGCGCAAAGACGTGCAAGCCCGCGCGCAGCAAGCCGCCGAAAATCGCGTGCTCGACGCATTGGTCGGGGCGAATGCCAGCGCTTCGACCAAAGAAGCGTTTCGCAAGAAGCTGCGCGCAGGCGAGCTCAATGACAAAGAAATCGAGATCGAGGTGCAGACCGGCGGCGGCGGTTTGCCGCTGTTCGATATTCCCGGCATGCCGGGCGCGCAGATGGGCGCGATCTCGATCGGCGATATTTTCGGCAAACTCGGCGGCGGCCGAACCAAGACCCGCCGCGTCACGGTGGCGGATTCATGCGACATTCTGGTCAACGAGGAATCCGATAAATTACTTGATACCGAGCAATTGACTCAGGAGGCGATCAAGACCGTTGAAAACAACGGCATCGTCTTCCTCGACGAGATCGACAAAATTTGCGCCCGCGACGGCCGTATCGGCGCCGACGTGTCACGTGAGGGCGTGCAACGCGATCTTTTACCCTTGATCGAGGGCACCACCGTTGCCACCAAACATGGCTCGGTGAAGACCGATCATATTCTGTTTATCGCCTCGGGCGCCTTCCACATTTCCAAGCCGTCCGATCTGCTGCCGGAATTGCAGGGGCGATTGCCGATCCGGGTCGAGCTCAAGCCGCTGACGCGCGATGACTTCCGCCGCATTCTGACCGAACCGGAAGCCTCGCTGATCAAACAATACGTGGCGCTGATGGCGACCGAAGGCGTCAATCTAGAATTTTCCGAGGATGCGATTGACGCCGTCGCCGACGTTGCGGTGGCGGTCAATTCAAGCGTTGAGAATATCGGCGCCCGGCGCTTGCAGACGGTGATGGAGCGCGTGCTTGATGATGTTTCGTTCGGCGCGCCCGACCGCGCCGGGGAAACAGTGAAAATCGACGCAGCCTACGTGCATAAGCACGTGGGCGATCTCGCCAAGAACGCCGATCTCAGCCGATTTATCTTGTGAGCGGCCGCACGGCCGTGGCGCCGGCAGCTATCGCGTTCACCGCTGGAAGGCCGGTTGGCTCCGCTGCTCGCGGTTGATTTCGCGGATCATCGCCATCCATTTTTCGACCTGAGCCAGCATGCGCAGATCGGAGGCGCCCGCGTGCGTTGAATTGTGCGCCGAAACCGGCGCAGGCTTGGCCGTGGTAACGATACTCTCGGTGACGATACGCTGGGACATGGGGTAGTTGGTTCCGAATCGCGTTTGACTTGCGGCGTAGAGTTTCGCCGAGGAGTTTGACGGATTCGTGCGTTTTTTCGGGCTTTCTCGATATTAACCTTAACGGTGCGTATGTATTGGGTGCCGACCGTCGCTAACGCGGGCGGCGCCGCAAGCGCAGGTAAAGCGCGCCTTCGCCGCCGTGGCTGGCGTGCGCTTGTTGGAAGCTGACGATAAAGCGGCGGAACTCCGGCAATGGCAGCCATAATGGCACTTGCCGCCGCAGCACGCCGCGTTCGGACGCCGAATCCGCGGCGCCGCCGATACCCTTGCCGGTCACCACCAGCGCGAGTTTCGCATCCTGCGCTTGCGCCTGCGCGAGAAAACGCAAAAGCGCCCCGTGCGCCTGTTTCTGCGTCATGCCGTGAAGATCGAGCCGGGCGTCAATCGCCGCGCGACCCCGCGCGACGCGCTGCCGCAAGCGGCGATCGAACTGCGCCAGCGCCGGCGGCTGTTTCGCATGTGCGCGTTCTTTCGGGACGCTTTGAGCCGGCGGCGGCATTTCCCGCACGGCCTGATCGGGTGCAACGTCAAGCGGAGCACCGGCGCTGTGGCGCAGCGGCGTCACACCGCGCGCAAATCCTCTCCACAGCGCCCGCTCGTCGTCACTCAAGCGGCGCCGGCTCATCGGCGGCGCCGCACGTTGGACTTGCTGTTCGTGGACGGCACCGCGTTCGCACCGGCCGCCAGCGCCGGCTTGGTCTCAGGCAGCGGCACCTCATCCCCGTCGGGCGCGGTTGGGTCGGGCATATTGTCAAAATTGAAACTGAACAGGCCGGGCCGCGGCGGCGGCAGCGGCACGTCGCTCCCGGCAGCCACCGGATCGAGCTCGCGCGGCACCAGCATGACGAATGTGCCCGGATTTTTGATGCGCCCGGCGATGCGCGCTGCCTCGTCGCCGGCGCCGAAATAAATATCCGCGCGCGCCGGACCGACGATCGCCGAACCGGTATCCTGCGCGATCATGAGACGGTCGAATTTCGTGCCGGTTTTCTGGTTGGCGATCGGCAGCTCGGCCTGGATGAAAAAGGGCGTGCCGTAGGCGTGGAGCGCGCGGTCGATCGCAATCGAGCGACCCGGCATGAGCGGCACGCCCTGGCCGCCGACCGCTTCATCCTCGGTGGCAAGATCGGTGATCCGGAAAAACACATAGGATTTGTTTTGCCGGCGCACTCCTTTCGCCTGATCCGGATTAGCTTCCATCCAATCGCGAATGCTCTGCATCGACACCTGGTCTCTGCTCAATATTTTCTGGTCGACGAGAACGCGGCCGACTGGCGTATAGGGCCAGCCATTGTGTGAATCGTAATTGACGCGAAGAATGGCTCCATCTTCGAGCCGGATTCGGGCAGAGCCTTGGATCTGCGCGAACAGAACGTCGACCTGGTCGTGCAGGTAGCAGATTTCAAGATGCCAGCCATCGAGCGCGCCGTCCTCGATCTGGCCGCGATCGTAGTAGGGCACAATCTTGCGGCGGCCGACGCGCCGACCGACGAACACGCCCTTCGATGGAAACGCATCGCCGAGCTTGCGCCGGCCGGCGGGTACGAGATTCGGCGGCCGACGGTAAAGCGGCGCCGTGAATTCGCCGGTGGGTACGCGTGAGCCGGCAATGATCGGTTCGTAATATCCGGTGAGGAACCCGTCGCTATCGCCGAGTCTGTTGATTCGGATCGGCCGGAAATGGTCTTCAAAAAATTTCCGGGCGCCGTCTTCGTCCAGCGGAATGGCTTGACGCGCGTCTTCGCAAATGTCTTTCAGCGCAGCCGGGATCGGGGTCAAATCCCGAGCCGACTGGCGACGCCGGTTCTGCAGCGTCCGGCAGCTGCCAAGAAAAGCAGCAAAGGCGGCGGCATGATCGTCGCTGGTCCAGCCCTCGAGCTCGCTCCACTCGACCGGCTCATATTGCGTGTCGGGGAATACCAGCGGACCGACGCCTTGTGCGAATGCCGCGGTTCGCAGCGCAATGAGGACGACCAATGCCGCGACAACGCGAAGAAGCGCAAGGCGAAGGACCAGAAGGCCAGGGGCCAGACGCGGCGCCGCACCCCCACTCATTGCGAACATCATTGCCCGGTTTCGGTCGCGATGACTTTCCAGTTGGGGTCGCGCGAGGACACGTCGCGGGCGAAGGTCCAGACATCCGTTACGTCGGTGACTTTTTCGGCATTGCCGTCGATGACGGTGCCACTGCGATCGCGTGTGGCGGAAATCAGTTTGGAGACGAAGCGCAACGTGATTTGCGCAGTCGTCCGATTGCGGAGCTCGGCCGCCGTGATGGTCGAACCATCGATCGAAACGAAACGAGTCTCGGCCGTTTCACTGCGGCGCTCGCGCTCGGTAATCGCCGCATCGAAGCCGTCATAGACTTCGCGCGACAACAAATTGCGCAGCTGCCGGCGGTCACCGCCGGCGAAAGCAGTCACAACCATCTCGTAGGCGGTGCGTGCACCAGTAATGAAATGCTTGGCGTCAAAGCTCGAATCCGTGGCGGCGATCGCATCAAGCCCGGCCGCCACCGTCGATCCGCTCTCGGCGACATCCTTCCAACGCTCGGCCGCAGGCGCCGCGGCTTCAGCGGGGCGCGACGAGGCGTCCGAACCGCGCTGCGGCAGCGCCACCACCTTCTTCTCGGCGGCCGGGCTGCGCACGGCATCGCGGGCCGAATATGGATCATAGGGTGGCCGCTCGCGGCCGGTCCGCTGGCCCAAAACGCTGCGTAACCGCAGGAAAATAAACACTGCGAGGGCTAGGAAAATGATGGTGTAGATATCGAACACGTCGGCCATTCTTTCGCCATCGCAGCAAGCGGGCCAGTGCGTTCCGGGGATCGGTTCGAATGACCAAACCGCGGCAGGACACCGGTCCCCGCTCTATGTAGGCACGCAGGTAAGGCCATCCAGTGGCGGCTCGCCGTCATTTTAACGCGGCGACGCGCAAACATTAGACGATCGGCGCGGCGGCGCCAATAATGCAGCCCGGCGGTCGCCCCCTATCTCTAAAGGCTAAATTGACGTGCTTTCTTCGGCTTTGGACCTCAAGCCACCGCCGTTCCCCCGGCATTGTTCGCGGCTCCGCCGCATGTTAGCCAAGCCGGCCAAGCGGAGATAACAATGTCGACGACGAATGGTGGCCCCGCGCCACAACCGGGTGCCCCGCAGACGCCGGTTCCGCAGATCGGCGTACTCATGCAATATGTAAAGGATTTCTCGTTCGAGAACCCGAACGCGCCGCGCGCTCTGACACCGAGCCCACAGCAACCTTCGATCAAGATCAATATCGGCGTCGAGGCAGCCCCTCTCGCCGAAAACGACATCGAGGTGACGCTGAGGCTGGACGGCAAGGCGGAAGTTCAGGGCTTCGTACTGTTCGGCTTCGAGCTGCTCTATGCCGGGGTGTTTCGGATCCTCAATGTGCCGCCCGAGAGCATCCAGCCGATGGTCATGATCGAGTGTCCCCGCCTGTTGTTTCCCTTCGCACGAGAAATCGTCGCCACGGCGACCCGCAATGGCGGCTTTCCCCCTCTGATGCTTGAGCCGGTCGATTTCGCTTCGCTTTATCGGGATCGCATGGCTACCGCGCAGCAAGCGCCTGCTAATCCAAGCTGACGTAATCGCGCCAAACCGCCTTTTCGCCGAGGCTCGCGATGAAACGGCGATGGGCGGCCTGCGCATCCGCCGTTAGCCGCGACGGCAACGGCATGGGGCGTTCCCGCACCGCGATGATCTCGCCGGGCGCCACGATGGCCGGCGCTTGCGAAAGGATAAGCTGAGCCTGACGCGCGCCGATCAGTTCGACATAGACCTCGGCCAGGAGTTCGGCATCGAGCAGCGCGCCATGCTTGGTGCGTCGCGAATTATCGACGGCATAGCGAGCGCACAAATCGTCGAGCCTGTTCGCCGCTCCGGGATGTTTGCGCCGCGCAATCAACAGCGTGTCGACCGTGCGGTCGCGGCTCACCGCCGGGCGCCCGGCGCGCTCCAGTTCGGCATTGAGGAAGGCCAGATCGAACATTGCGTTGTGCGCAACGAGCTGAGCGTCTCCGAGGAAATCTATGAGTTCCCCCGCCCGGTGCGCGAATAACGGCTGATTCTTTAGAAAATCGACCGTCAGTCCGTGAATTTTCAGGGCCGATTCCGGCATGTCACGTTCTGGGTTGAAATAACCATGGAACGTTTTGCCGGTCGGGAATCGATTGAAAAGCTCGATGCAGCCGATCTCGACGAGACGATCGCCGGCAAGCGGGTCGAGCCCGGTCGTTTCGGTATCGAAGACAATTTCACGCATCGAGAATTCGTTGGCCGCTGCGAATCACCGGCGTCGCATTGTAGCGACGTTGCGTAAAATGTCTCGAATCTGCGCTCGGGTGTGATCGAATCCCTGCGAGCTGTCCACGACGAAATCGGCGCGGCGGCGCTTTTCGGCGTCCGGTAGTTGCTTGGCAAGCAGCGCTGCAAATTTCTCCTCAGTCATTCCGGGGCGGTCCAAAGCGCGGCGGCGCTGATCCGCGGCCGGCGCCGAAACCACCACCACGGCATCGCATTGCGATTGCGCCTCGGTTTCGAACAACAAAGGGATATCGACAACTACGACGGCAGCGCCCTGCGCTTGCGCCTCCGCCAGGAACTTTTCCCGCGAAGCGGTAACGGGCGGATGAATGATCGCTTCGAGGCGAGCAAGCGCAGCTCGGTCGTTGACGACGATGGCCGCAAGCTTGCTGCGATCCACCTTGCCGCCGGATGTCGAGCCCGGGAATGCCCGCTCGATCAGAGCCGCCGCTTCGCCCTCGTAAAGGGCATGAACGACGGCGTCGGAATCGTGAACGGGCACGCCGCATTCAGCAAAAAACTTGGCGGCGGTCGATTTTCCCATGGCGAGGGAGCCGGTCAGGCAGAGGACGAACGGCCGGTCGGTATTCATCGCGCCAAGCACCCAAAGCGCCGCAGGAATTCCAGAGCTTCAAGGAGCGGCAGCCCCAAGACCGTGAAATAATCGCCGTCGACGCGTTCGAATAATTGCATGCCGAGGCCTTCGAGCTGATAGGCCCCAACGCTTGCGGTTACCGACGCGCCGGCTGCCTCAAGATAATGCTCGAGAAAGCGTTCGGAGAAATTGCGCATGGTGAGCCGCGCCTCGCCGACATGTTCGAACAGCACCGCACCATGCTGCACGAAGGCGATCGCCGAGTGAAGTTCATGCGTGCGGCTGCAAAGCGCGCGCAGCTGCGCCCGCGCCGCATCGCGATCTTGCGGCTTGGCCAAGCGTTCGGCGCCGAAGGAAAGCGTTTGGTCGGCGCCGAGAGTAAGACCTCCGCCATGCTTGCGCGCTACCGCAATTGCTTTTTCGCGCGCCAAAAACGCGGCCACGGCGCCGGCGGATTTCGATCGGGCACCCGCTTCCACACCGCGCTCATCAAGATCGGCCGGATCCACTTCGACCGGGACGCCGGCGGCGCCGAGAAGCATCCGCCGCGTCTTGCTTTGCGATGCCAGGATGAGCGGCGCGTCAGCAAGCCATAGCGCCATGGCTGGCCTCAGGACACGTGATGCCGGCGCCGCTCGCCGAGATGCGCAAGCACCGCGGCGGCCGTTTCTTCAATCGAGCGGCGGGTGACGTCGATAAGCGGCCAGTTGTGTCTGGCGCAGAGCCGCCGCGATGCGGCGATTTCCTCGGCAACCGCTTGCCGATCGATATATTGATCGTCGTCGCGATGTGCCTTGAGTCCGAGGAGCCGATTCTGGCGAATTTGCACGATCCGTTCCGGCGTGGCGTAAAGCCCGACGACCAAAGGACGCTTGAGCGCCTCAAGACGCATGGGCAAGGGCACGCCAGGCACCAGCGGGACGTTAGCGGTTTTCACACCGCGATTAGCGAGGTAGATCGAGGTCGGCGTCTTCGAGGTTCGTGACACCCCGACCAACACCACGTCCGCCTCCTCAAGATCGTCCATATGCTGGCCGTCGTCATGCAACATGGTGTAATTGAGCGCATCGATGCGGCGAAAATATTCGGCATTGAGCGTATGCTGGGCGCCGATTTTATGCGTCGATTCAGCGCCCAGATAAGATTGGAACAGGTGCAGCACCGGTCCCAAAATCGAGAGACAGGGAAGGCCCAGCGCGCGGCATTTCTCTTCCAGCCGCTGCACCAAGTTCTCCTCCAGGAGCGTGTACAAGACGATCCCCGGCGACTCTTCGATTTCTACGAGAACCCGATCGAGCTGCTTCTGCGTACGCACCAGCGGGTGGACGTGCTCGACCGGCATGACCTTGGCGTATTGCGCCGCGGCGGCTCGCGCCACTGTAATCAAGGTTTCTCCGGTCGCATCCGAGATCAGATGAAGATGGAAGTAGCCCGCCGCGTGTACCATGGAATCGTTCAAGCCGACTGGAGAAGCTGTTGACCGCTGGGGAGAAGGCCATGGCTTTGCGAACGGCGCAAGCGGATTAACCGGGCGAACGCATTGCCAGTCCACACAGCACATCCTCCGCCATTTTATTCCGCAGGCAATGGCCAGGACCGGTGAAATGTGGAAACCGAGTTGACAAGTGATCCATAATGATCCGGAAATAAGCACTGCGCTGCGCTTCCCAGACGAACCATCCAACCGGCCGGAAACTGGGGATATGTGGGTACTTCCCGCGCGCAGTGTGCAAACCGATTTATGAGTCCAATCAACTGTCCAATTACTACAACAGATTCTAAGATTCTATTTGTATTAGAGATCAAAGTGCCGCAGGTAAACCTGTGACCAAACCCTTACTCGACGTTCTTACCGGTAAGCGACAGACCATCCCGCCGATCTGGCTGATGCGGCAAGCCGGACGGTATCTGCCGGAGTATCGTGTGCTTCGGCAAAAGACCGGTAATTTCCTCGATCTTTGTCTTGATCCGAAGCTAGCAGCGGAAGTTACATTGCAGCCGATTCGACGATTCGGATTCGATGCCGCCATCCTGTTTTCCGATATTTTGGTCGTTCCTTACGCGCTCGGGCAGAACGTTGCATTTACTGCAGCGGACGGGCCGCGGCTTGATGCGATCGATAACGCGAAAAGTTTGCACAAGCTGCGAAGAGAGCTCGATCATGAGCGGCTTACACCGGTCTATGAGACAATCGTACGCGTTAGTTCGCAGCTGCCGGCAGGTGTCACGCTCTTGGGGTTTTGTGGCGCGCCATGGACTTTGGCGACATACATGATTGCTGGAGCCGGCACGCCCGATCAAATTCCGGCCCGCGAATTTGCCTATCGCGCTCCTGAAGCATTTGGCGAATTGCTGGATATTCTTGTGGACGCTTCAGCATCATACTTGATCCGGCAATTCGAAGCCGGTGTCGATGCCGTGCAAATTTTCGACACCTGGGCCGGCATATTGCCGGACGACGAATTTGATCGATGTTGCGTTGAACCGTGCGCGCGCATCATTGCCGCCGTGTGCGCGCAAATTCCGACAGCGAAGTTCATTGGATTTCCACGTGGCGCCGGCAGCCGGTTGAAACGGTACATCGATGCCGTTCCGGTCGATGCGGTCGGGCTCGACTGGACCATCGATCTTGCTTTTGCTCACAACGAGTTGCAGCGGCGCAAACCTGTTCAAGGCAACCTCGATCCTGTCGTGCTCTTGGTCGGCGGCCGCTCGCTTGATCGCTCAATCGATCGAATCATGGAAAACTTCAAAGCCGGACCGTTCATCTTTAATCTCGGCCATGGCGTGTTGCCGGATACGCCGGTCGCGCATGTTGAACAGCTGGTGGCGCGCGTCCGCGCGTCCGCCTGAGAGAGCACCCGCCGCATGTATGAATGGGTGAAGGCGTTTCACGTCATTGCCGTTATCGCGTGGCTCGCGGGAATGCTCTATTTACCGCGCTTGTTCGTCTATCACTGCGCCGCCGAAAAGGGGTC
>Ga0187819_10000017_pt1 | contig 75669 bp, 64 predicted proteins | sample NC_wetland_sal_i_15_FD_132411 | JGI IMG/M metagenome (GOLD analysis project Ga0187819, IMG submission 132411) | Wetland sediment microbial communities from Neuse River Estuary, North Carolina, USA - SO4_4 | ecosystem: Environmental > Aquatic > Freshwater > Wetlands > Sediment | place: USA... | reverse complement strand
GGCAACAGATAGGCCTGCTCCGGGTTGTACTCGTAAAAATTGGGCATCGCGCAGCCTCCTGCGCGCCAGTATAACCGCGCTGTCCAGCCCAGTTGCCACACAGACTCTTTAGCTCCGACATAAGCTCTGCGATACATGGGCTTTAGCCCCTGAAGAAACACTCCTGGCATTCTTATTTTTCCCCAGCCTTTCACGCGCTCAGCTCCCCGAGGATCTCGCGAAACTCAAACAAGCCCTTTTTCCCAGCAACCCAGCGCGCCGCCCGCAACGCGCCACGCGCGAATCCCTCGCGGCTCCGCGCCGTGTGCCGCAGCGTAATCGTGTCTCCCACGGAGTCGAAACCAATCTCGTGCGTCCCCGGATGCGCTCCAGCGCGATTCGCGCTCAGGTTGATCGGCCGATCGTAGCCGCCCGCGCGCATTTCTTCGGCGAGCTTGCGCAACGTCCCCGACAGCGCGTCTTTCTTCGCCGCGTGATGGATTTCCCAGCCCCACGCGTCGTACTCCTCCTGCTTGGCGAAAAGCGCAGCGGTGTAGGTGACCGCTTGGAGAAAGAGATTCACGCCAACGGAAAAGTTGGGCGCCCAAACAAGCCCGGTCCCGCATTGCTTCACCGCTTGGCGCGCCACAGGAAGCTGCTCCAGCCAGCCGGTGGTGCCGACGGCGGCGTTGACGCCCGCCGCGGCGAGCCGCTGAATGTTCGGCGCGGCGGTCTCCGGCGTGGAGAACTCCACCGCGACGTCAACACCCTGCAGGGCCTCGCGCGTCAGTCCATCGCCATGGGGATTGTTCCGGCTGTCGAATTTCGCCTGCACGGCAAACCCATATTCCGGAGCGAGCTGCTCGATCAAGCGCCCCATCTTTCCGTACCCGACGATGGCGAGACCCAAGCTCATCCGCGCGCCTGCCCTTCCGCGACCCGTCCGTCGAAGACCCGTCCATCCGAAAGAAGCTGCGTCACCATACGCGCGTAGATTTCCACCGCCTCCGACAACTCTTTCTTTGAGACGCGCTCTTCCGCCGTGTGCGCCACGTGAATGCTGCCCGGGCCGATCAGGAACGGCTTGCCCCACGCCTCGCCCAACGTTGGGATATCGGTGGTAAACGCAACCGCCGTAGTGGGCAGTCCATCGAAGCCCGACAAGCGAATCGCCGGCGTGTACAAGACCTCGCGGGCTTCCGCGCGACCGCTGGCCGCAGCAGTGACACCTTCGCGAAGCGCCGCGGGATCGCCGACGGTGCGGAACATGATCTCAGCCCGCGCTTCATCGGCCACCACGTTCGGCGCGCGCCCGCCGGAAATCGTGCCGACATTTAGCGTGCTGGGGCCCAGCATCGGTTCCGTGGGCAGCGGGATCTTGCGAATATCGCCAAGCACGTCTAGAAGCGTGTGAATCGCGGAGTGGCCGAGCTGCGGATACGCCGAATGCGCCGTTTTGCCGCGCGCGGTAATTTCGTAGCGCAACGCACCTTTGCACCCGAGCGCCAGTTGGTTTTCCGTGGGCTCCCCGTCGATCAAGAAGCGCGAACCTCTCGGAGCCGCCGCCGCAGCTCTTGCTCCTGCGGAGTTGCGCTCTTCCCCAACGACAAACAACAAGCCGAAGTTCTGCCTGCGTTCGGCGAGCAGCCGCTCGGCGGCAGAGATCATGGCCGCGATGATGCCTTTGGCGTCGCAGGAGCCGCGCCCCCAAACAAATTCGTCGTCTTCGCTGGAGGCAAAAAACGGCGGCACCGTGTCCATGTGCGTGGAGAGCGTAACGACCGGCTCGCCCCAAGCGGCGAAGATGTTGTCGCGGCCCGGCGCGGCCGCAATGCGTTCGAGGCGTCCGGCGTACCGCGACGCCAGCGGAGACAGGTGCGCGAACAGGAAGTCGCCTACCTGCTTCTCATTGTTGGTGATGGACTCGATGTCCACCAACGCCCGCGTCAGTTCAAAAAGATTCATTTCCATCCAGTCGCTTTTTGGAGTGCGCCGGCTTGCCGCCGCCTTTGAGCGTCAAGCACAACCACCGTTTGTCACCGCACAGTGCGGCTGCGGCAAAACATCCAGCCGAAAAGGCGAGAGCAAGCTCCCGCACTCCACAGAACTCCTGCTCCAACGTTTTCTGGAAGAAGCGAAAGGAAAGGAAGAAACCGCGAGGAAAGACTCGGGCTGCCGCCTCTCGATAGCGCTTCATCCGATTTACGGGACGACCGTGAAGCGATCGACCCGCTGGATGACAGTGGACAGGCCTTAGACCTGCCCCCCAACCGCTGCGGCTTCAGCTACCGCGGCGATTTCGGCGGACAACAACATTCAGCCCCTTTTCACTCGGGCGTCCAAAGCTGATCGGAACCGCTCGCCCGGCTACTCATGGCCTCCGCACCTCTACCAAGAACATTGAAAGTTTAGAGTAGCAGCTGGCGAAGTGTCAATCGATGTGTTTCGATCTGGCGAAACTGGCGAGCACCGCCAACAGCGCCTCCGTATCTTCGTGATCTTTGTGCGCCGGCCTCTGTGTCCTCTGCGTTGAGCTTTTCCTTGCCGTGATTCGAGGGACTTGAGTAGGCGTCCTGTGACTTTACTTGTAGCGCCGCCCTTCAGGGCGGCATGTTGCGCTACAGCTCGAGCGGCTTGAGTGGCACGTCCTGGGACGCGATCAACAATTCGCCAGTGAACGCGCATTCAGCGGGACGCCGGCTCAAGGCCTCTTCCGCGGAGATGCGCGCCACGTCAGGATTGTTGTTCTCCTGCGAGAGGTGCGCGAGGACCAGGTAGCGCGCGCGCGCGTCGAAGCCATCAGGATCAGCGAGGAATTCGCTGACCGCATGATTCGAGAGATGCCCGGTGCGGCTCAGGACGCGCTGCTTGACCACCCAGGGGTACGGGCCGACCTTGAGCATGTCCAGGTCGTGATTGGATTCCAGCATTAAGCAATCGGCGCCGCGCAGGTGAACTTTGACGAGCTCCGGCATGTAGCCCAGATCGGTGACCAGCGCCATTTTCACCCCATCGGTGCGGAACGTGAAGCCGATCGGATCGGCAGCGTCATGCGGAATGGCGAAGGCATGGACTTCGATGTCCCCGACCGTAAAGTGCTGCCCGGCGTGAATCGTTTCCACGCCACGGAGGCGTTTGCCGAGGCGATCGGGCAGCGCGCGGTGAAGCGCGTCCATCGTGGGCTCGGTGACGTACAGCGGCGCCTTCCACAGGCCCAGCATCTGCGGCAAACCGCTGCAGTGATCTGCGTGTTCGTGGGTGATCAGGATGCCGTCGAGACGATCGACGTCTTTTTCGATGGCCGCGAGCCGCGCCAGCGTTTCGCGCTTGCCGAGTCCGGCGTCGATGAGGAGGCGGGTATTCTGCGTCTCGAGTAAGGTGATGTTGCCCGAGCTGCCGGACGCCAGTATGGATACCCGCAAGCCGATCGCTTCCCCCTCAGTGCGAAGCAACAAATTTTAAGAATCATGGCAGAGCGGTGAACGGGCGTCAACGGAGAATCAAGCGTGTTGAAGCAACATTAACGGTCAAGCTCTTAGCAGGCCAGGCGGGAGCGGTCGAGAGTGAAGCCATTGAGGGGGCCGAGGACGGTGACGGCGATTTGCTCTGGGCGGAAGAATTCGCGGGCGAGCGACTGCACTTCTTCGCGGGTGACGGTTTCGATGCCGGCGAGGATTTCGTCAAGCGAATAGAAGCGGCGGAAATAGAGCTCCTGGCGCGCAAGATTGGACATCCGGGCGCTGGTGGACTCGAGCGAGAGCATCAGCGAGCCTTTGAGGTGATTCTTGGCGCGGAGCAGTTCTTCCTCCGCCACCAGCGTTTCCTTCAGCTCGCGAAATTCCTTGATCACCAAGTCGATCACTTGGCCGATGGTTTCTTTCGCCGTGCCGGCGTAGATCGTCATCATGCCGGCATCGGAATAAGGTGTGAGCTCGCTGAAGACCGCGTAGGCGAGGCCTTGTTTCTCGCGGATGTTTTGGAACAAGCGCGACGACATGCCGCCGCCGAGCAGATTGTTCATCACCGCGCAAGCGAAGCGGCTCTCATGCGCGAGCGGCACCGACGGCACACCCAGGCAGACGTGGACCTGCTCGAGGTCGCGCTTGCCTTCGAGATGGATCGGCGCGTCGGTCGATGGCGCGGCCGCGTCTTCGAGTGCGCCGGCGGGACCCAGGCTGCCGAATTCGCGCTCGACCAGCTCCAGGACACGTTCGTGCGTGACGTTGCCCGCTGCCGACAGCACCAGGCGGTCCGGCGCGAACCAGTGTTGAAAACGCTTCCGCAGCGCATCGCGGCTGAATTTCCTCACCGTTTCCGGCGTGCCTAGGATCGGACGCCCGAGCGGGTGCTCCGGCCAGAAGCCGCGCGTGAAAATCTCGTGGAGGAGATACTCCGGGTTGTCCAGGTCCATCTTGATTTCTTCCAGGACGACCTGGCGCTCCTTCATGACGTCTTCGGAGTCGAACTTCGGGCGCAGAACAAGGTCGGCGATGATGTCGAAAGCGATGGACAGATGCTCATCGAGGACCTTAGCGTTGAAGCAAATCTGCTCTTTGGAGGTAAAGGCGTCGAGCATGCCGCCGACCGAATCCATCTCTCGGGCGATCTCTTCGGCGGAGCGGCGCTCGGTGCCCTTGAAGACCATGTGCTCCATGAAATGAGCGAGTCCGTTTTCTTCGGGGACCTCGCGGCGCGAGCCGTTGCGAACCCAGACGCCGACGGAAACCGAGCGCACGTGAGGCATCGTCTCGGTGAGAACCACCAAGCCATTGGGGAGAACGCGCTTCTGAATGTCGCGCGCTTCAGTCGTCATCACATAATTGTGACACAGGCTGGTGGAAAGGAGAAATAGAGCGAGTGGCACAGGCTTTCAGCCTGCGCGGCAACGGGAGGGCACGACTTCAGTTTACCCAGAGGAACGAAGGGTCGTGCCGTAAATGTTTGCAAAAAAAAGCAAATTGTCATTCTGAGGGCATCCGACTTGCCCAGAGCGCTTTGCGCGAAGGGCAAGGATGCCCGATCGAACATTCCGGCTCCTGCCGGAAAGAATCCCACCTTCAACCATTTCAACCACTTAATGTTTTGGATGCTCGCGCAGACAACTTTAATCCGTTCTCCAAGCCGGTTTTTCCGCAACCTGTTAAAGCAGTTTTTCGTTGGGGTTCAGCTTCCCGAATTCGCTGGTGTAGTGCAGCGGAACGTCGGTGTAAGTGCCTTTTTCGCGCTGGTAGACCTCGCAAGTGTCGAACGGTTTGGAATAAACGTGGATGCTCACCGCGCGCTGGTTGAACTCCGCAAGATTCAGCACCTGGTGCACGGGCTCGAGCGGGTTGACATGGGCCGGGTGAGCAGCGTCCATGTCGTAGATGTCAGTCGGGACGAGGTGACATGTGCCACGGGTGGCGTCGCGCTGGTCCACGCGGAAATTTTGGACGCGCAGGCGTCCGATGGGCGCGGACATCCAACAGTTCTGATCGCGGTGGTTGTGGACGCGGCTGGCTTGGCCGATCTCCCAGCAGATGGTCATGCACTCGAAAACGGAGTTCTTGAAGATGAGATTGCGGGTGTAGTTGCCTTTGGAGAAGAAAAGATACTTGTCGAGCGTTTCCGGGCGGACAGCGTGGTAGAGGATGTAGTCCTGCACGGTTTCCAGAGTGAAGTCGCGCTCGGAAATGGAAGCGAGATCCTTGACCCAGTCGGTTATGGTCAAACGCCGGGATGTCAGTTGCTTGTGCATGGCGCGCCTCCGAAGGGCAATCCGGAGAGGAGTGGGATTGCCGAAGAATTATAGCGTCTAAAGAAGGAGGTAAGGAAGCAATGAAGTAAAGAAGTAACGAAAGCTTCCAGTCCCGTGGCACAGCCATTTCCTGTTTACCCTGCTTGCCCTGAGGAACGAAGGGAGCCTCGACGGGCTCCGCCCGGCGTTAGCTTCAAGCAAAGGTCGTCATCCTGAAGCGACCCGACGAGGGTCGCTGAAGGATCTCAACCAACAATGCTTGGCATAAGCGTTGACGTCAACGCAGGATCACAGTCGGCAGAAGGAGGATTACACATGGGACGCTTCGTAGGGGCACGCTTGTTTACCCTGCTTGCCCGAGGAACGAAGGGAGCCTCGAAGGGGCTGTGCGCTTCGAGCAGGTTCGGGCGTGCCTACGCTCCTTTACTTCCTTTACCTCCTTAACCTCCTCTACTTCCTCCTCCTCAAGTGCGGGTTCGCGCGCGTGCTACTATTGAAATCTACCGCACTTTTTCTGGCGGCTGAAATCCTCATGGCAACCGAACTCCTGGGCAAATCGAAGAGCGAGCTGCGCGAATTTTGCGCGGGGCTGGGCGAGCCTGCCTATCGCGGCGGGCAGATTTACCATGCGCTGTATGCCGAGCGAAAGTTCGACGTTACACGCATGACGAATCTGCCGGCGGCGCTGCGCGAACGGCTGGCCAGCGAAGCGCGGATCACGCTGCCGGGCGTGCGGCAGCGATATACGTCGCAGGACGGCTCCGTGCGGTACCTGTTCGCGTTGCCTGCGGGGGCTGAAGGAAAAGGCAAAAGCTTTAACACAGAGAACACAGAGGGCACAGAGAGCACGGAGAAGAGTAAGGCGGCAGTTGAAAAGGGGGCCACGAAGCGAGCGACTCCTCCTGCCTCCGCCGAAGCGGTGTTCATGCCGTGCGAGGGGCGGCAGACGATCTGCGTTTCGACGCAGGCGGGATGCGCGGTGGACTGCCAGTTTTGCCTGACGGCGCAGCTTGGGCTGATCCGCAATCTCACGCCCGGGGAAATTCTGGCGCAGGTGCTGGTGCCGCTCGAGGAACAGAGGCCAGAGCTTGCTCCTGCCTTCGCATCCGCTCTCCTGGAAGTTCCCCTCGAGACTCCGGGTAAACGGGGCAAGCAGAGCAAGCCTTTCGCGGCTCCCCTCGAAGCTCGGGGCAAGCAGGGCAAGCAAACCAACGTCGTGCTGATGGGGCAAGGCGAGCCGCTGCTGAATTTCGAGGCGGTGATGGCAGCGCTGCGCATTTTGCTCGATCCAGAAGGGATCGGGATTTCGCCAAAACACGTCACGCTGTCGACGAGCGGAATCGTGCCCGGCATCGAGCGGCTCGGACAAGAGCGCGTGCGGCCGAAGCTGGCGATTTCGCTGAATGCCTCGAACGACGAGCAGCGCGACGCGCTGATGCCGATCAACCGCAAGTATCGGCTCGCGACGCTGCTGGAGGCCTGCAAACGCTACCCGCTGCGGCCGTGGGAACACCTGACGTTCGAGTACGTGATGCTCGGCGGCGTGAATGATTCGCCGGAGGATGCGCGGCGTGTGGTACGGCTGCTGGCGCCGCTCAAGTCTGTGAAAGTGAACTTGATTCCGTGGAATCCGGGGGAATTGCCGTACCGCGAGTCTTCCGCGGACGCGATCGAAGAGTTTCGCAAGATTCTGGTGGACCGCGGCGTGCCCGCGTTCGTGCGCTACTCGCGTGGACGCGATGTAATGGCCGCCTGCGGCCAACTGGCGCTGAGAGAGACAAGCAGTTCACCGTTGCCCGTTCTCGGTTGAAGGCTGACCTCGTTGCCGGATTTGGGCGGTTCGGCTTAGTGCACCCCCCACCCCTATTAATCCAAAAGGGTTACGATTAGGGCCAGTTTGTAAGTGTATGAAAACAAAGGGTCGCGCGATGGCAAGGCCTATTCGCCTTACATTCGCTTTTCCGGGGGTGTACCCGGGGGTGATGGGAACTGTGCGATAAGCTTTTGATTTCAGACGACTTGCACGTGCTCCTGTGTGTAAGCGAGTCTGCAATCTATTGAAAGCAAAAGCGTTATATTTTGGCAGAAGCCGGTGGAAAACAAGAAAGCACCGGACTTACGGCGTTTGGCGAAATCTGTTAGCACAGCGGCATAGGAAGTCAAGAGGCTAATAGAGTTTGCGTGGCAATTTGAAAAACCGGCCCTCAGCAGTTAAAGCCGGATTGAGTCGCAAGCACTTACGGCACGGCTGAAGCCGTGCATCCCGTTGCCGCACTGACTCTAATGGCCGGTCTTGGCGGAAGCGCGGATGCCAATGACGGACAGGAGGCGGCCGCTGCGGGCGCGCTCTTTGCGGTAGCTGAAGAGGAAATCGGCTCGGCACGAAGTGCAGAGGCCGCTGACGAAGATATTTTGGGCCAGGACGCCGGCTTCGAGCAGCTGTAGACGGTTGGCCTTGGGCAGGTCGAGCAGCACCTTGTTCGGCGGCGGCTGGTGGCCGGGCGGCATCATGTTGAGCCACTGGAGCGGGTTGGGTTCGTCGCCGGTGCGGAGTTCGTCGAAGAATTCAGCGGCGTTGGCGAATTGGGCGGCAAAGGCCGCAGCGACCTCCGTGCCGACTTCGTAGCAGCAGCCGCCGATCGCGGGGCCAATCGCGGCGAGCAGGTCCTGGGGGCGGCAGCCGAACTCCATCTGCATCTGGCCGATGGCTTTGGTGACGATGCGGTGGAGCGTGCCACGCCAGCCGGCATGAATGGCGGCGACGACGCGCTTCTTGGGATCGACCACCAGCACGGGCGCGCAGTCCGCGGTGCGGACACCGAGCAGCAAGCCGGGGCGATTGGTGGCCGACGCATCCCCTTTGCATTGTTTGGTAGGCGGGGCTTTGAAGGAGCGAACCACGTCCGAGTGAATCTGGTGCAGGGAAACCAGGGTGAGATCGGAGGCGCCGAGGGCGGACTGGAAACGGCGCTCGTTTTCTTCGACGTTTGCGCGGGAGTCCCATTCGACGGCGCCGAGATTCAGCACTTTCTCGCCGTCGGCGTCGCTTACACCGCCGGGCCGGGTGCTGAAACCATGCACTAGCCATGGGATTTTCGAGAAGGCCGGAACCTGGAGGATACGGACGCCGCGGGACGCGCGCTCGGTCCAGCGAGTCGCAGGCGAGGAGGATTTCGGCGGTTTGCGTTTGGCGCGCTTCTTGCGGGATGTTTTCGTGGGAGCCACAATTTTATCAGTATAATCGCAGTTCGTTGCGGAAGCAGGCCGGTAAGGAGTCGCGGCATTGCGAATTGGTTCCCGAGGCGACGCCGGTTCGGGCCAGAAGGAAAAGGCGCCCGCCTCAGAAGGCGGCCGCTACAAGGGCGGCAAAGAGCACAGGGTTTATGTGGGCGGCGCCGGATCATTTTGCAAGGGAGCGGGAGGCAGCTTGATTGTCGGGTTGGGTGTGGACATTGCGGAAGTGGGGCGGGTGAAGGCGGCGATCGAGCGACATGGCGAGGTGTTCTTGCGGCGAGTGTATACGGCGAGAGAGCGAGAGTATTGCGAGAGATACAAGAATAAGTTTGAGCGCTACGCGGGGCGGTTTGCCGCGAAAGAAGCGGCGATGAAGGCGCTGGGCACCGGCTGGAGCCGCGGGGTGCGCTGGGTGGACGTGGAAGTGGTGCGCGAAAAAGGCGGGCGGCCGACGATCGCGCTCGCCGGAGAAGCGGCCAAGGTCGCGGAGCGGCTCGGTGTCAAGCACATCGCTTTGAGCATCACGCACACGACGGACCAGGCGTTCGCGCAGGTGATTTTCGAGGGTTGAAGGCGATGGACGAATTTCCGGAGTTCATGAAAAACGCTGCAAACCGAATTGCTTCGAGCAACCAGTCGACTTCTGGAGTGGAAGGCTACGTATTCGACGGCGCAGACGGGAGCCAGATGGCGTTTTGGACGTGCCGTGAGACTGCGCCTTCCGCAGCCCATGCGCACGACTACGACGAATACATGATTGTTGTGCAGGGCTGCTACACGCTGATCATCGATGGGCGACGGATCTCCTTGAAAGCCGGAGAGGAATGCTTCATTCCGCGGGGCGTCGTGCACAGCGGCGAAGTTGTGGCGGGAACCCGGACGATCCACGCATTTGGCGGGCATCGTGCGAACAGAGTTACGCAATAGCTGCATATCTCTGCCAAGTCGCCGCACTCCAAATTACTTGACGACGAGAAATGAGCCTAGGGCTAGGGCGTCGATGCCGGCGCAGTAGAAGCTGCGGACGGCTTCGCGGGGATCGGAAACCAGCGGCTCGCCGAACAGATTGAACGAGGTGTTGACGAGCACCGGTGCGGGCGCGGTTTCGCCGAATTTGTGGAGCAGGCGCCAGAATCCCGGGTTGGAGTTTTTTTCCACGGTGTGGACGCGGACTTCGCGGCCATTGAAGGCAAATTGTTCGAGGCCAGCGACGGGATTCTTCAGCGTGGCGAGCGAAGCCATGAAGCGGCAGTTCGGCGAAGCGTCGAACCACTCAGCGGCGCGTTCGGCGGGGACGGAAAGCGCAAACGGGTGGAAATCTTCGCGGTGCTTGATGTACTGGTTGACGTTTTCGATGACGTATTCGGAAAAGGGTGAAGCGAGAAGGCTGCGGTTGCCGAGCGCGCGATGTCCGAATTCGGTGCGGCCCTGGCACCAGGCCACGATTTTGTCCCGCTGCAGGAGCTTTACGGCTTCGGCGATCAACTGGTCTTCGCCGGACATGTATTTGTAGATGATCTTGCAATTGTCCAGAACCGCCTTGATCTCGTGGGACGTAAATTCCGGCCCCAACGACAGAGTATTCATGACCGTGCGGCCGGATTTCCCCGAGAGTTTCTTGCGCGCCAGGAACGCGGCTCCCAACGACGTGCCGGCGTTGCCGGAAACGGGTTGCACGTGCACGTGGTCAAAGGTGCTGCGCGTCTCGAGCGCGCGGACGAGCAGGACGTTGAAGAACACACCGCCGGCGATGCACAGAGAGTCCGCGCCGGTTTGCGCCTGAAAGCGATGGGCAATGTCCAGAACCGTCTCCTCCAGCAAGAGCTGCGCGCTGCGGGCAAGCCCCGAACAAATCGTAGGGTCGCTGCGGAACTTGTCTTTGTGAATTTTCAGTTCGCGATAAAACTGCGGAGAAAAGGTGCCGCGCTCGTCGGGGCCGGCCGCAAAGTAGCGCCGGTCGAGCACCGGCAAACCGTGAGAATCGCTGCGGAACAACTTGCGAAACACCGGAAGATACTCCGGCTGGCCCTGGCGGCCGAGCCATTGGACCTTGTGCTCGTCGACACCCGGCCGCAGCCCGAGCAGCGCGGTGATGCGCGCGTAAAACCAGCCGAGCGAATCGGGAAACTGCATGGTCCGCAACGGCCGGATTTCGTCGCCTTCGCCGAGCGAAATTTGGCCGCAGCGCGAACTCGCGCCTCCGTCCAGCGTGAGGATCAAGGCGCGATCAAACTCTGAAGTGTAGAAGGTGCTGGCGGCGTGGCAAAGGTGATGCTCGAACTGCTGGAGTTTGACGGCGCCATCCAGATGCTGCCGAAGCTGGCCAATCGACGTGGACTTCCGGGAATCCCGCGCCGATCGGCGCTTGCGGCTAGCCGAAAATTTGCAACCCAGACCCGATTCACGCAGGCGGGCTTCCTGCGGAAGGTCGGCGAGCGCGGCGAGAGTCAAATCGGAGATCCGAGCGCCTTGGTGTTCCAGACATCGGAGCATCGCCAGCCGGGGAACATTGTCGGCGCCCAGCGACCGATTGAGTTTCTCTTCCTCGATAGCTGCGAGAATGGCGTTCTCATCCAGCAGCGCTACGCTGGAATTTGCATCTAAACTCCCGACACCTAGGACGAGCATAGAGAAAGCTTCTCACCCCCGCGGCGTGTCCTCATACGGCAAAAGCCTCCTGGGTTTCCGGCCGCGCATTCAGATAGTGAGCGCCGCCGGAGAATAACAGGGCCGAGATCATCTGATTGGGCGGCCATTCGCCGGGCACTCGTACGTGAAGATAGTTGGTCGAGATAGCCGGCGTCCAGCCGGGCGCGGCCGGGCGGGAAGCGTGGCGCAGCGTGAGCACCTGAAGCGATCTGCCGGACTGGGCGCGATAAAACGCCGCGGACTTTTCTTCACCGAGGGCGCGCAACGCGCGGGCGCGACGCTGAATCACGGCAGCGGGGAGTTCATCCAAGCGCGCTGCGGCGCGAGTGCCGGGGCGTTTTGAGAAGGAAAAGACGTGCAGGTAAGTGAAGGGCAAACGCTCGATGAACGCGAGGGTATCGGCGTGATCGGTTTCGGTTTCGCCGGGGAAGCCGGCGATGACGTCGGCGCCGATGGCGGCGTGCGGGAGGTGCTCGCGAATGAGCTCAACGCGGCGAGCATAATGCTCGGCGCGATACCAGCGATGCATGGCGGCGAGAATGCGGTCCGAGCCGGATTGCAGGGGCATGTGAAAGTGCTGGGCGATGCGGCCGGTGGAAGCAAACAAGGCGATGAGGTCTCGAGTGACGTCGAGCGGCTCGATCGAGCTGACGCGGAGGCGCTCGACGGAGGTTTCGTCCAGAATGCGACGCAGCAGATCGTCGAACTCGACGCGCGGCGAAAGATCGCGGCCGTACGTGCCCAGATTGATGCCGCTGAGGACGATTTCACGATAGCCGGATGCGCTGAGCCGCTGGATTTCGGCGATGACGCGGTCCGCCGGCAGGCTGCGGCTCTTCCCGCGAACGAAAGGAATGACGCAGTAGGAGCAGCGGCTGTCGCAGCCGTCCTGAATTTTCAAGATGGGCCGCGTGTGATTTCCTTCCCCACCGAGGATGGGCGCGGAAAGGAAGTAGGCTTGCTCGAAAATGTCGCCGGTTAGGATTTTGGCGGGAGCGCGCTCGAGAGACATCGCATCGGCTTCCAGGGCGCTGCTGGAACCGAGCGCCTGGACAGATACGAAGCCGTTCCCGGAGGAAGGCGCATCGTGCAGCGAGAACGCGTCGAAGATCTGTGGAATTTGCGGCTTGTGGGAATTGCCGACGACCCAGCTCACACCGGGAAGGGCGGCCAGCTCTTCCGGTGCGCGCTGCGCGTAGCATCCGGTGACGATCACGCGCGCCGCCGGATTCCGCGCGTGAATCTTGCGAATAGCATCCCGCGCCTGGGAATCGGCGGCGGCGGTAACCGTGCAGGTGTTCACAACGACGACGTCGGCAGCGGCGGCTTCCGTGGCGGCGGTGCACCCACGCTCGCGCAATTGGCGCTCGAGGGCGGCGCCGTCGGCCTGCGCGGCGCGGCAGCCGAATTGTGCGATGTAGAAGGTCGGCATCTACTCAGCAAGAGCAAAAGAAAGAATTCAACACAGAGATCACAGAGCCCGCACAGAGAACACAGAGCGGAAGAGGAGCCGTAATCGACGATGGCTCGATCTGCCGCGTAGGCATGATAGCTGGTCCGGCAGGCGGCGAAAAGATGCGGCGTCGGGATGAGCCGGCGGCAGGTTGCTGCGCGGCTTTACTCGCTCTGCGGTGGCCGCTACAATGCTTGCTCCTTATGGCCCGCAAACGGCACAATCCCGCCGCACTTATCGATCCAAAGCTCTCGGTGGTGATTCCGGTTTACAACGAGAAAGCCACGATCGACGAAATCCTGCGGCGGGTCCTGGATACGGACGGGCGCAGGGAAGTCATCGTCGTGGACGACTGTTCGACCGATGGCACGCGGCAGATTTTGGAAAGCATGGCGGCGCGGCAGGCCAACGGCGAAGCCACGGCACCTCCGCAAGATACCGGCGACTCCATCGAGCTGCGCGACTTGCGATTTTTCTTTCAAGCTCAGAACCAAGGCAAGGGCGCAGCGCTGCGGCGGGGGTTTGCCGAGGCAACCGGCGATATCGTTTTGGTGCAGGACGCCGATCTGGAATACGATCCGCGCGACTACCCGAAATTGCTGGAACCTATCCTGGACGGCCGGGCGGATGTGGTGTACGGCTCGCGTTTTCTAGGCGGCCCGCAGCGTGTGCACTACTTTTGGCACTACGTCGCCAACAAGATCCTGACGCTGCTCTCCGATATTTTTTCGAATTTGAAGCTGACCGACATGGAGACCTGCTACAAAGTCTTCCGCAAGGAAGTCTTGCAGGGGATCCAACTGCGCTCGAACCGCTTTGGCTTCGAGCCGGAAATCACCGCCAAAATCGCCAAGGGCAAGTGGCGCATCTACGAAGTGCCCATCAGTTACGCGGGCCGGACTTACGAAGAGGGTAAGAAAATTACGTGGAAAGACGGCGTGAAGGCGCTGTGGTACATCGTCCGGTTTACGTTTTCGGATTGAATGAAAATCGCCCGCCTCGGAAGGCGGCCGCTACAGTTGCCCGCACATAATGTGCTGCCGATGGGATTAGGGCTGGGCCATGCGGCGCTGGAAGGTCAGGAGAATCAGGTCGGCGCGGCGGCGAACGCCGAATTTGCTGAGCAGGTTGGACACGTGGAACTTGACGGTGCGCTCGGCGATGTTGAGCTTGCTGGCAATCTCTTTGTTGGAGAGATTTTCGAGCAGCGAATCGAGGACTTCCTGCTCGCGACGGCTAAGGTTGGTTACCGCATCGGTCTTGAGGCGGCGGCCCTGGCCGGTCAGGATGGAGTCCACAAAGCCCGATAGGACCGAGCGGGGAACCCAGAAACCGCCTGCGGCCACCAGCGGCAAAGCACGAATCAACTGGTCCCGCGCTTCCACGTAAGTCAGCAGACCCTTTACGCCGAGGCGAAGGAGCGAATAGCTGTTGGCGTCACTGAGCTGCTCGCCGACGACGATGAGGCGTGCTTCGGGAAAGCGCTCGAGAATATTGGCGAGGAGCGCGCCAGTTGCAGGCCGGGCGGCGTGGGCGTCAATCACGTAGACCTGAGCCGCCGGCGGCTCGAGATTGCGGAGATCGGGCGCCAGGGTGGACTCGAGATGCTTGACGGCAACCTTGAACTGAGGTTTCGCCAGCAGCCGCTCGAACTCGCTCAGCACCAAGGGGTGCGGCGAGAGTATACAGACGGATAATTTTGAGCTGGTACGTTTCGTAGCCACTGTTTCTCAGCGTATTTGAAAACTGTACTAACGGGCAAGGCCCATTCCGGTGCTTGTTCTCGAATTGTTACGTGACGCCTAGGATGCTTTTTCGTTGGGCCGAAGTGCAGGGATCCAGCACGCAGTATACCATTCGCCACTTCCAATCTCGGTGGCCGCTATTCACCATTCGCGCCAAAAAAGCACTACTTCAATGGAAGCGCGTTCGATTCCCGCGGAAACCTGCGTAAAATGGAGTTGTAGTCAAAGTCCGGTCTTCTCTGCTGGTTTCCCATCCCAGGAAGTCCGATAAGGAGCGACGACCGTCGAGCGGATGCGTAATCTGACCGAATCTGCGAAGGCTCTCCGGGAGCTGCTCTCCCAGCGCATTCTGGTGCTGGACGGGGCGATGGGCACGATGCTGCAGCAATGCAACCTGAGTGCCGAGGACTTTGGCGGAGCTGCGCTCGAAGGCTGCAACGAGAACCTGGTGCGCACTCGCCCGGACGTGGTCCTGGACATCCACCGGAAGTATTTCGAGGCCGGCTCGGACATTGTGGAAACGAACAGTTTTGGCGGGGCTCCGATTGTGCTGGCGGAATATGGCTTGGCGGCCGACGCGCTGAAGCTGAACCGCCGGTCGGCCGAACTGGCGCGCCAAGCTGCCGATGAGGCCAGTACTCCGGGTAAACCGAGGTTCGTGGCCGGCTCGATGGGACCGACGACCAAAGCCATTACCGTGACCGGCGGCGTCACCTTCGAGGAGCTGCGCGCAGCGTACTACGTGCAGGCCAAAGGGTTGGTCGAAGGCGGCTCGGACCTGCTGCTGGTGGAGACGTGCCAGGACACGCGCAACATCAAGGCCGCGCTGCTGGCGATCCAGCAGCTCTCCAGAGAGATCGGCGCGCAGGTGCCGGTGATCATCTCCGTAACCATCGAGGCGATGGGCTCGATGCTGGCGGGGCAAACGATCGAGGCCATGTGGGCGTCGCTGCGGTATGCGAAGCCGCTGGCTTTCGGCATGAACTGCGCCACCGGGCCGGAATTCATGACCGACCATCTGCGGACTCTGAGCCAGCTCACCGGCGAGTTCGTCTCTTGCTATCCGAACGCGGGTTTGCCGGACGAAGAAGGCAAGTATCTGGAGACGCCTGCATCGCTAGCGGCGCAGCTCGAGAAATTTGCGGACCACGGCTGGCTGAACATCGTGGGCGGCTGCTGCGGCACTACGGAGCAGCACATCCGCGCGATCGCGCAAATGGTGGACGGCAAGAAGCCGCGGAAGCGACCTGTGGAAGCGCATCGAGCGATCTACTCCGGCATCGAGACGATTGAAGCCGAAGACAGCACGCGGCCGCTGCTGGTGGGCGAACGCACCAACGTGATCGGCTCGCGGTTATTCAAGAACCTGGTCGCCGAAGAAAAGTGGGAGCAAGCGAGCGAAATCGCACGGCGGCAGGTGCGTGGCGGCGCACAAGTGGTGGACGTGTGCCTGCAAAGCACGGAGCGCGACGAGCGGAAGGATATTCCGCTGTTTTACGAAAAGCTGATCCGCAAGGTAAAGGCGCCAGTGATGGTGGACACCACCGACCCTGCGGCCGTGGCACAGGCGCTCACCTACTGCCAGGGCAAGGCGATCATCAATTCCATCAACCTGGAAGACGGCGAAGAGAAATTCGAGCGGGTTGTGCCGATCGCGCACGATTTCGGGGCTGCGGTGGTGGTCGGCTGCATCGACGAAGATCTGCGGCAAGCCCAGGCGTTCACCCGGGAACGCAAGCTGGCCATCGCGCAGCGCAGCTACAAGCTGCTGACGGAAAAATACGATCTACCATCCGAAGACATCATTTTCGATCCGCTGGTCTTTCCTTGCGCTACCGGCGACGAGAACTATATCGGCGGCGCGGTGGAGACCGTGGAGGGCATCCGGCTGATCAAGCAGGCGCTGCCGGATGCGCGGACGATCCTGGGAATTTCGAACGTCTCGTTCGGCCTCCCCGCTGGCGCACGCGAAGTCGTGAATTCTGTTTTCTTGTACTACTGCACCAAGGCCGGTTTGGATCTGGCCATCGTGAATACCGAAAAAATCGAGCGTTTTGCCTCGATTCCCGAACACGAACGCAAGTTGGCGGAGAATCTGCTCTTTTCCCATCCGCCCGCGAATGTTCCGGCGGACCACTCCCTCGCGGCCCTGTTGCGCGACGTTCCCGCGGACTGGCGCGAACAACGGAAGGAGCAGCGCGCCGCCGTCAACCAATTCCACATCGCCGCGATCACTGAACATTTTCGCACCGCCAAGAAAAAGGAAAAGACGCGCGCGGCGGATTTGCCGCTCGACGAGCGGCTGTCCAACTACATCATCGAGGGAACCCGCGATGGCTTGATCGAAGACCTCGACCGCAAGCGCGCGGAAGGCGCTGCGCCGCTGGACATCGTCAATGGCCCGCTGATGGCCGGGATGGGCGAAGTGGGGCGGCTGTTCAACGCAAACGAGCTGATTGTCGCGGAAGTTCTGCAATCGGCCGAATCCATGAAGGCCGCGGTCGGCCACCTCGAGCAATTCATGGAGAAGGCCGATACCGCGAAGCGCGGCCGCGTCGTGCTGGCCACGGTGAAAGGCGACGTACACGACATTGGAAAGAACCTCGTCGAAATTATTTTGAAAAACAACGGCTACGACGTCGTGAACTTGGGGATCAAGGTGCCGCCGGACGAGCTGATCCGGGCGTACCAGGAGTACAAGCCGGACGCCATCGGACTCTCCGGCTTGCTGGTGAAGAGCGCGCAGCAAATGGTAATCACGGCGAGCGATTTGCGGGACGCGGGAGTGGCCATACCTCTGCTCGTGGGTGGAGCGGCGCTTTCCGCAAAGTTCACCGAGCAGAAAATCGCGCCGAGCTACGGCAAAGCCGTCTGCTACGCCAAAGATGCGATGACCGGATTGCGACTGATGAACGAGTTGATGGATCCGGCCACCCGTGAGACGGTCATGCGCGAGCACACCTCTTCGGGAAATGGTTTCGGCGTAACGACGACAGTGCGAGTGGCGGAGATCCCCGGGGTGACACACTCGCCGAAAGTGCGCACCGACCTGCCGATTCCGAAGGTGGCGCACCTCGACCGCAAGGTGCGGCTGGTGCCGGACCTGCGCGAGCTTTGGACCTATGTCAACCCTTTCATGCTTTATGGGCGGCACATGGGCTTCAAGGGCGATTTCGAAAAGCGCCTGGCGCAGCGCGATCCAAAGGCGGTCGAGCTCTTCGAGAGCATGGAAGAAGTGAAAACCGAAGCAGGCACGTTCATGAAGGTTCGTGCGGTTTGGCAGTTTTTTGAAGCTGAGCCGGAAGGCAACGCCTTGCACTTGTTCGCCCCGGGCGGCGCGCAGCCGCTGCATACATTTCGATTCAAGAGGCAGCGCTCCGGCGATTTTCTTTGTCTAAGCGACTACGTCCTGGCCCCGAGGAATGGGACGCGCGATCACCTGGCGTTGTTTGTCGTGACGGCGGGCGAAGGAGTGCGCGAGCGTTCGGAAAAAGCCAAGAATGAGGGCTACTACTTCAAGTCGCACGGCTTGCAGGCGCTGGCCATCGAGACCGCGGAAGCCTGCGCCGAATGGCTGCACCGCCGCATTCGCGAAGACTGGGGCTTCCCTGATCCGCCGGAGATGGAAATGGCGCAGCGATTCACGTCGCGCTATCGAGGGAAGCGGTACAGCTTCGGGTATCCTGCCTGCCCGGATCTGGACGACCAAGCCGCACTCTGGACGCTGCTGCGGCCCGAGGAAATTGGCGTGCAACTCACGGAAGGAATGATGATGGACCCCGAAGCCAGCGTAAGCGCGCTGGCCTTCCACCATCCGGATTGCACGTATTTTTCCGTCGGCGATGCCACTGAAGGCGTTGCCTGAGCGAAACCGCTCGCCAGGCCTTGCAAATCAGTTTTGGAAGTGTGGAACGAGTAGGAGCTATTCCCGCGCGACGGCGCGGTTCTGTTTGAGCGCGGCAATCAAGACATCAAAAGTGGATTTCGTCCGGCCTGCATCGCGAGCCGCCGGCTTTCCAACGGACCGAGGTTCCTCCGGCTCAGCGACGGCGGTCGCGGTTGCCGACTGCGTACCCGTTGTAGCACCGCTGAATCCTGCCGAGGAATCAGTAGTGGCCGCTGTATGCGCATGCGAAGGAGCTGGCGGCCAAGACGGGGCAGCGGCAATGGCAACTTTCTCTTCCGCTTGCGCTTCTTTCGCCTCGGCCCGCACTTCTTTTTCCTTTACGGCGGCAACGGAGGGACGGGATACGACCGGTGACTTTAGCAGCCCGAGCACATCTTCGGCCGCCTGATCGACGATCAACTGATCAATCTGCTTCCTCTTCAAATCGAAACCCACCATCAAGCAGGCGTCCGCCAAGAGATTGATCAGGCGGGGAACACCATTGCTTAGCTTGTGGATGCCTTCGACGGCTGTGCCGGTAAAGGGACTAGATCCGCGCAAGCCGGCCGCGTGGAGACGCTCGGCCACATACGCGCGCGTTTCCGGCAGGCTCAACGGCCGCAGCAGGCAGGTACCCGCGATTCTCTGCTGCAACGCCTGCAGCTCCGGGCGTTGCAGGACGGCGAAGAGCTCGGGCTGTCCGCAAAGAACAATCTGCAAAAGCTTTTCCTGGTAGGTGTCGGTGTTGCCCAGCAGGCGAATCTCTTCCAGCAACTCCACGCTCATCAGGTGGGCCTCGTCGATCAAGAGGACCGCCGTGCCTCCCTGTTGCTGGGTTTGGTAGAGCATCTGGTGAAGCGCCGCGAGCCGCCGCGGCTTGCTGGTGGCGCTGCAGTTGATCTCATACTCATCGAGCACGGCTTCCAAGAGCTCGGCAGGCGACAGCGTCGGGTTGACGAGAAACGCCGACACCAGGCGGCCCCGCCCCTCCGACTTTTCGGTGAGGATTTGCAACGCGGTGTGAAGCAGGGTTGTCTTGCCGGTCCCAACCGGCCCGGCCACCACCGTGAAGCCCTTGCGCTGCAACACGCCCTGGAGGAGCACCTTGAGGGCGGTTCGATGGGGGTCGGCCAAATGCAGGAATCGCGGGTCCGGTGTCAGCCGAAACGGTTCTTCCTTCAGTTGGTAGAACGCGGTGTACAAACCATTCCTCCCGTCGATTCAGCCGCCGGTCACACTAAGACTATGCGTAGGAATACGATAACCGGAGAGCAAGTTCAATACCATAGTACCGAGTATATAGGACCTTGGGCCATGGTCTTAAGTTCCATGTAATTAGGGCCTTGGCCGATCCAGGACCAGTGCGCCCAGTGTACCGGCGACAACGAACGGAAAATCCTTTCACAGGTACGCAACTCCGTCGTCCATTATCCCCTAGTTGGATGCTTGAGGACGGCCGGAAAGCGCGGCTCGCTGCGTGGGGGTAACCGTCTGATTACTCCGGTAACGATGTAGGACTCTGCGGTGGTTCAGTCCCGGCACGATTGCCTTTGCGGCTGTTTCTTTGGGACAAGCCGGCTTCCTGAATCTTGTAAATGAGCGCCCGGTAACTGATATTCAAGACTTCGGCGGCTTTGCGCCGGTTCCATTTGTTCTCCCGCAGTACCTTTAGGATGACGCTGCTTTCCATCTCTCGGATGGCTTGTTTGGCAATATGCTTCAGGGAGACCGCACCACCCGCAGCGGGCTTGACGGCGGGCATCGAAAACCGCTTCAGATTGGCCTCGGGGTTCACCGCTTCGAGCGATCCCATGATCGCGTAACGCGCCACCAGGTTTTCCAGCTCGCGAATGTTTCCTCGCCATTCCTTGCGCGCAAACGCCTCCAGCACTTCCCTGGGAAAGGGCGGCGCATTGCGCTCGAAGCGGGTGTTCAATTGCCCCAGGAAGTACTGCGCCAGCGCAACAACGTCTTCGCGACGCTCGCGCAACGGCGGCAAGTGGATGGTGATCACGTTGATCCGATAGAGCAGGTCCTGCCGAAAACGTCCCGAGGCGATCTCTCGCTCCAGCGTGCGATTGGTTGCGCAGATCACCCGGGTATTTGCGTGCCGCTCTTTGGTGTCCCCGATGCGGCTGAATTGGCCGTCCTGCAGAAGCTGCAAAATCTTTGCTTGCAGGCTCAAGTCCAGATCCGCGATCTCGTCGAGGAATAGCGTGCCGCGTTCCGCCATCTCAACGTAGCCGACCTTCGAGGTGTGCGCGTCAGTGTAGGCGCCCTGCTCATGGCCGAAGAGTTCGCTTTCCAAAAGCAGGCTGGGAATCGCCGCGCAGTTGACCTTCACAAAAGAACCGGAAGCGAAGGCGGAACGCGAGTGGATATACTGAGCTAGCAGCCCTTTGCCTGTCCCGTTCTCGCCGTGGATCAAGACCGGCAAATCGGTGCCGAGGATCTTACCGACTAGCTGTCGGATGGGCTGCATGGCGGCGGACCGGCCGAAAATGATCTCTTCGGGAGGTAAGTTGTTTGCCTTGGGAGCCGACCCCGCGCTTGCCGTTCCAGACACAGCCATTCTGACCCTTCTCTCGCCCGCCCTGGGATTCCTACGCCGTAACTATGTGCACACGGAGAACCAAAGCCCGCCCAGCCAGGAACCGGGCGATGGGCCAATTCGCTGCTCCTCGCAAGCTCAGTAACTGTTTGACGAAATATGACTTAACGGCAGTGGGCGCCGGAGTGGTACTTGGGGGGAAGTTTTGCGCCAGACAGTCGAGCTCGAATGGAAACTGCGGAAAAAGGTTTCGCAAAGCGGCAAACAATTGCCGGATTCTAGGCCATAGCGTAGGCTGCAGGTGGAAGGGCCAACAGGTCGTGAAAATGTCGAATGCTTGGTGGAACGGACCGCTCGAGGGCAGCACGGCGACTCAAATCCGCCCAGACCTCGAGGCTCACGCCCGGCCGTTTTCTCCGCGAATGATGTCGTACCGCTCGATCACCGCCGCGACGCCCATCCGCGCGCTGCCGTCTTCCATGCGGCGCTCTACGCGCACGACCTTGCCGAGCGCACGCACAAACACTTCCGATCCGTGGGTAACTTCCGCGGGCAGGGTCAGAGTGATATCGAGCTCGGAACCGGCTTCCAGGTCCTGGTCCAGGACGAAGTAAAGCCCGCGGGTAGAAATGTCCCGGGTCTTGCCTTTTTGGGTGTCTGCCACGCGTTCCGCGGGAACTCGAATGATAACGGGTAGCGAGAGGTCATAGCGCCGAGCAGTGCGACGTTCCGTCATTATACCCATCCTCCACTCTGCCCGCAGCCGATGCCTGTACGGCTGCGCCCCTTTCGCCAAATTTCGCGGCCTCTTGCCTAGACACGGCCCACCGAAGAGTAACGCGAGAGTAACGCGGCCCAGAACTCCTTAAACTCCTAGACCTGATGCACCGCTGCGCCGCGCCCGAGCGGCTTTCGTCGACCGGCTCATTTGCAAATCCGATCCGGGGGACAATACAGGAAACATTTGTTTCACGCTACGGAAAAATTTGACGCGGGTTTGGCACACACACATCGCAGTGGAGCCAGGAGGGCGCCTGGCACCCGCAATCCCCATCGCAAAATCCCCAAAGCCCTGCGCTATTCGTTGCGGATCGCGCCCACTGGAGCTGCCTCTTCCGCCGGAGCGCCGCTCGCTGTGCCGCTTTTGTCCGCGGTTGCCGAACGCCGCGTCCGCGGCGTGTCCAGATTGAACTGGCGCATCTTGTACAGCAGCGCTTTGTAACTGATTCCCAGCATCTTCGCGGCATCTTTGCGGCACCAGCGCGTTTTTTCCAGCGCGTCCGCAATGGCTTCCATCTCCGCTTCATCCTTCAGTCCGCGCACCAGCGCCTTTAGGCCCTGTTCGCGCGGGATGGTAGCTTCTTGCCGCGGCGAGGTGCGCTGGCGCGACGCCGACATCTCGATCAATTCGCGCAAACTGCCTTCGTCATCCTCCAGAATCACGTAGCGCTTGACGAAATTCTCCAGCTCGCGCAGGTTACCCGGCCACGGATAATTCACCGCCGCATCCAAAAGGTGTTTCGAGGGTCCCTGCGCCGGCTTGCCGAATTTCTCGCTGTACTTGTCCAGGAAGTGGCGGAACAGCAACGGGATCTCCGCCGCCCTCTCGCGCAACGGCGGGACGAGGATCGAAAGGACGTTGAGCCGATAGTACAAATCTTCGCGGAAGCGTCCCGTCTTCATGGCTTCCTGCACGTCGACGTTGGTGGCGGCCAGCACGCGGACATCGGTGTCGATCATGTGCCGCCCGCCCAGGCGCGAATATTGATGGTCCTGAAGGACGTGGAGGAGCTTCGCCTGCAGATGCGTGCTCATCTCCGCGATTTCATCGAGAAAGATCGTGCCTTTGTTGGCCATCTCGAATTTACCGGGCTTGGCGCGAACCGCTCCTGTAAACGCGCCCTGCTCGAAGCCGAACAATTCCGATTCCAGCAATTCGCCCGGCAGCGCCGCGCAATTCACTTTTACAAACGCCTGATTGCGACGCTTCGAGCGCAGATGAATCATCCGCGCCACGACTTCTTTGCCGACGCCGCTCTCCCCGCAGATGAATACCGGCACATCCACCGGAGCAATCTGCAAAATCTGCTGACGGATGCGCACCATCTGCGGACTGGCCGCCAAAAAGCTCAGGTCCTCGGTGACCTGGTCGCAGTAGTCGCGCAGCGCCTGATTTTCCTGCGTCAGGTGCTTCTTCTGACGCGATTTCAGCATCGCTGCGTCAAGATCGCTCTTCTCGAATGGCTTCGTCAGGTAGTCGTGGGCTCCGATCCGGATGGCTTCCACGACGGTGCCGACCTCATTGGAACAGCTCAGCATGATGATGTTGAGGCTGCGGTCGAGCTGCAGAAGTTCCTTAAGGGTATCGATGCCGTTCATCTCCGGCATCAACACGTCGAGAATGATCAAGTCTGGACGCTCGCCGTCGCTAACCTTGGCGATCACTTCTTTGCCGGAGCCGACCGTCTCCACATCGAATCCGTCCACTTCCAGCAGCGTCTGCAGATACTTGCGGATGCTCGGCTCATCATCGACGACCAGAATCTTTTCTTTGACAGCCATTCGAACTCTCCCTTTATGTTCCGAACCTTGCGCTCTTCGACGCCCACCGGCGATTCGGCGTCAACTAGTTTTGATCCATTGGCAATAGAAACGTAAATTTGCTCCCGCCGACCGCTTCGCTCTCCACCCAGATTTTCCCGCGGTGCGCCTGCACCAAGCGCTTCGCGATGGCCAGGCCCAGGCCCATTCCCGTGGTGTTGCGATCGACGCGGACGAAATCCTCGAATATTTCCTGGTGATGCTCGGGGGCGATTCCCGGGCCGGTGTCGGCTACCGAGACTTCCACGCTATTGGGCCGCGGCAAGCGGAAGCGCCGGCGCTCCTGCACTGGAGACGCTTCGGTAACCCGGCGTTCCCAGAAGTGCGGCAGCGCTCGCAACATGACGCAACCCCCGCCCGGCGTGTGCTTCAGCGCATTGTCCAGAAGATTGGCCGCCGCCTGCTGCACCTTCTGATAGTCAAACCGGAAGTTCGGAATCGAAGGATCGAAAGCCGACTCGAGTCTCACGCCCTTGCGCTGGAAGGCCTCCATCCAGCGTTTGGCCAGCTCATCGAGGCAGTCGCGCATGTCGTTCTCGCGAAGCTGCAGCACCAGTTTTCCGCTCTCCAGCGCGGAATAGTTCAGGAACATCGACACCAGCCGCACCAGTCGTTCGCAGCTCTCTTTCGATTCTTCCAAAATGTCTCGCTGTTTCTCGGACAAACGTCCCAGCGAACTGGTCAGCAGCAAATCGTAGTAGCCCTTGATCACCGCGAGCGGCGTCTTCAACTCATGCGCTGCGGAAGCCAGAAATACCGTCTTCTGCCGGTTCACTTCCTGCAGTTTCAGGTACGCCGCGAGCAGATTCCGATAAGTGATTTCACGTTCCTGCAGGAGTTCCTGCACGGTGATTTGCGTGCCGGGTTCCGGAACCGGCTGGGCTTCCGGCGGCGGCTCGAACTGCACGATCAGCCAATCGGGTTCGGGCACCCACTGAACGCTGGCGCTGGCTTTCTTGTCGCCGCGCGCGACGCTCAGCTTTACTTCGTGCTCACCGCTTTCGATATCACTGAAAATTTTCTTGGAATCCACCTGCAAGACGTCTTGGAACAAATTCAGCTCGCTGAATTCGCCAAGGCCGATCGACTCCATGCACTTGCGCGCGCGCGAATTAGCCAGCAGGATGCGCCCGCTGCGTTCCGCTACCAGCAGAGACTTATCCAGCGCATCCAGTAGACGGTTCACCTGGCCCAGTTGAATGGCGCCGGGGCCCGGCTGTTCGGTCATCGGAGGTGCGATGATGCTTCCCGTCATGAAACCTGCCTGTCTGGCCGCGCTACGGGAAAAAATTTTCCCTAGTTGCGCGGTGGTCATCGTCGCAGAGCGCTTCTAGTACTGTCAATGGTAAAAGCGTGCCATTTGCACAATTGCGGAAATGAAGTTGCCTTCCTCGTAGGCGGGATGTCAAGGTTCTGAGTTTCGCCATCCTTGTCCTATGTAACTAGTATATTTCGTAGGGAGTTACAGGGGGTGCAGCTTACGCACATATGGCATTGAATCTGCTCATTCTCGTACTAGTTCGCGAGTACTATGAGGCCGCCGAGTGAAAATCGACAGTCTGAAGGAAGGTCAGCACTTGGAGCACATGCAGCGGCGTCGGTCCCCTCGAATCCGCTTGCAGATACCCGTTTTCTTACGTGGATCGGATTCTTCGGGCGTCGAGTTCATTGAACTCACCAAGACACTGAATATTGGGGCTGCGGGCGCCTGTATTACTTCTACGCACGTTCTCCAGCCCGATCAGATTGTCCATTTGACTGTACCGGCCCCCTCCCCGACGTCTTCGAGCCTCGTACCAAAAGAGACGCCCCCGATCGCAGCCAAGGTCCGCCGGCAAGAAGCAGCCGGGGACATGCGCCTCTTCGGACTGGAATTTCTCCGGCCACTTGAGTAAATTTATGCCCTTTTCTGGCTGCGCCCGAATTTCTGGGGTGTTTTTGTTACATCGCTCTGAATGCCCTCCCATCCGGCCCTGCTCCTGCATTCTTGTATCCCCCGCCTTTCCAATGGGATCACCCGCCGGACGCTGCCTGTTTGAAATTCTCTGCTTCTTGCTCAAGTCAAATTCGGATGGACTCCGACTTGCTTCCAGTGTAAAGAGAAAGCTTCTCGTTCTTTCCCCAAACCCCGCGGGGATTGGCAAGAGTTTAGGTGTCTAGCACATGCCCAGCCCTGGCCCGGGTGGCGCCACGCCACCTCGTTTGCCGATTGAGGATTCGTATCTCGAACTCCTAGCCGATACCCTCGACGGCTTGGATCTATCGGCGCGCGGCCAATTCCTCCAGCGATACATTCGCGCCATTACCCACCTCGATCTGCGCGAAAATCAGTGCATTCAGCTTTGGGACGAAATGCTCACGCGCCGCCGCGAGCTCAGCGAGAGTATGGGCCGCCAAGTCGCGCTGAAAACGGCACTCATGGACGTGCTCACGTCCGCAGGCTTGTTCCGCGTGCCGATCGTCCTCGAATACGACGAGCTAAAAACCCTGCAACTCAATGCGGTGACCGATCCTTTGACGGGTCTTTACAACCGCCGCCTTTTCGGCGAGTCCTTTGAAAAAGAGCTCAATCGCAGCCGGCGTTACGGTTCGCAGTTGGGTCTGGTGATCTTGGATCTGCATCGCTTCAAAGAAGTGAACGACAAATATGGGCATCCGCGTGGCGACGAAGTGCTGCGCGCCGTTGCAACCACCCTTAAGAAAGCCCTGCGCACGTCAGACTCCGCGTTTCGTATCGGCGGCGATGAATTTGCCCTGCTGTTACCCCAAGCCGACGCCGAACAGGCGCTCGGGCTGAGCCGCCGCGTCGAGACCGTTTTCGCCGAAACGCTTCAGTCTTTGCAACTCAGCGTCAGCGTAAGCATGGACCACGGCGTTGCTACTTTCCCCCAGGACGGCGAGCAAGCCGATCAGTTGATTCGCGTCGCCGATGAGCGTCTCTATCGCTTGAAGCACGCAAATCACCGCAGGCCTGGAAACGGCGGCACTCGAGCCGAACCCACTGCTGCTGCACCGGCGCCGGCTCCAGCTCCCGCTGCTGCGCCCGCTCCTGAGCCCGCGCCCACTGCTGCGGCGGTCCCGGCTCCCGCTCCCACAGCGCCTGCGACTCCTGCTCCAGAGCGCGGCGCGGCCGCCCCTAAGCCCATTTCCATCGAAACCAGACGCCCGCCCGAGCGGCCAGAACCCGCGATGGCAGCAGCCGCGCCCGTGAGTTCAGTCGAAATTTCCGCGAATCACGCACCAGCCCCGCCCACTGCGCCCCGGGTCTACGCCATGCAGCGCAAGGCCGAGCGGGTGTCCATGACCGGCACAAACGCCTACGCCATGCTGGGTGAACACAGTACACGGCGCGCCCGCGTGATCGACCTGGGATTCGGCGGCGTAGCGATCGAAATGGACGCCCCTGAAGAGCTCCCGGACAACATGCTCGCGATCCTGCACGTGCCCATTCTGCCGCCCGTGCGAGTGAGTCTTAAACCCGTATGGTCGCAGCGCACCAAGCAAGGCACCTATCGCGTCGGCTGCGCCTTCGTCTCCTAATTTTTCTCGCAAATCGGGATTCGCGTACCATCCTGACGCCTGGGCGTTAGGGTGCAGCATGCTGCACCCCTACACGGGCGAGCAGCACGTCAATCCGCGCTCTGCCCAATCTGCTGCCGCAAATAGCGCGAGGTAAACAGCAAAGCCTGCTGCACGTGGGCCACACCCAAACCCCAGCGCAAACCGGCTTGCTCGGCTGAGCTTCCCTGCGCCTCAAGCCGCAGCCGCAACGCTAATCCTGTCGGATTCGCCTCCCCACCGGAGTCGGGAGTCAGGCTGATGCGCGCTGTCAGCCACTCTGCCGATCCAGCCACTTTCAATAGCTCGACCAGCTTCTCGACCAGCGAAAAATGCAACCTGCGGTTGCCGCCGAGACTCGTGCCGCGGAACCTGAGCACAAAATCTCCGCTACACAGCGCCGCGCCCGGGGTGCGGCCCAAAGTCGCGCCCGAAGCTCCCTCGGCGAGCCGGGTTCTTGGAGATTCGCAGGTGAACAGCGAGTCGTCACTCTCGATCGCCGCAAAGAAACTGCGAAGCGCTCGCTCCGCTCCCGCATCCTCCACGGCAGGTGAGCCGGCTTCGTCCAGTGCCGGTAGCGATTCCACCACGTCCACTCGCATCCCTGCGAACCTACGCGATCAGTGCCTGCCCCACAAGCAAAAAGCAAATGACGGGAACCACCATCCGGTTTTCATGGTCGCCACCGAAATCTGGTTTAGCTTAAAATCCAGCCAGACCAAACGCGCCCCACTCCAAGGAAGGAAGGTGTAATGACCGAACCCACGGCAAGCCGGCCCCACTGGCCCGACGCGCTGCAAAATCTCCCGGACGCGACATCGGGACTGAAGCACTGGAGCTGGGCTCTCGAGCGCCTCGAAATATCGCACAACTACTGGATCGCCACTGCCCGGCCGGAGCGCCCCCATCTGATGGTCGTCTGGGGTATTTGGTGGGAAAACGCCTTCTGGTTCAGCACCGGCCCGCGCACCCGTAAGGCCAAGAACATCGTGGCAGATCCCCACTGTGTCATCGGCACGGAAAAAGCCGACGAAGCCGTCATTCTCGAAGGCACCGTGCAAGAAATCACAGATCGCGCCGTCTGGAAGCAAATCGCCGGACCCTACGACCGCAAGTACGGCGGCAACATCCTGCCGCTGCTCGAATCCTGCGGCGGCTGCGTCTTCCGCGTCGAACCACAAGTCGTTTTCGGCCAAGACGAGCACGCCGCAAACTTCACCGAAGCCGCCACTCGGTGGACTTTTCCGAAATCCTGAGGCACACAGCATGGCTACAAAACTGAATCTGTCTGGCTACGGCTCCATTTGGTAATCCTTGACACTTTGCGTACAATAGAGAATTGTCTCGCGACCTAGCGACGCGGCTGTAGCACCCCAACCCATCGGGATCGCCGTGCAGACCGGACGCGACAGACTGGAGCTCCATGAAACCCGGTATTCACCCCGACTATCACGCCGTCACCGTTCACTGTGCCTGCGGCAACACCTTTCCCACGCGCTCGACCATCAAGGGCCAAATGTTGCGCGTTGAAATCTGCTCCAATTGCCACCCATTTTTTACCGGCAAGCAAAAGCTGATCGACACCGCGGGACGCGTCGAACGCTTCCAAAAGAAATACGCCGATGCTGCCGCGAAAGCCGGCGCCGCCAAGAAGTAGCCGTTCGCACGCCTTGTAGGGGCGCAGCACCGCTGCGCCCCTAGTCCGCAATCACACAAATCTCGTCTCCGACTTTGCCCCTGTTGTCTGCGTCTCCCTATACACCGGGAAAAAGAAGGAATTAACACAGAGGGCGCGGAGGCAGGAGCACAGAGGTCACAGAGAAGAGGAGGGGACTAACGCCGCCGGCCTCCCGGAACGCGCGGCGCTTCTCGCCTCTTTCCCTTTCAACGTTCAACTGTCGACCGTCAACCTCTGCGCTCCCGCAATCCTTAACTCATTACCTCGCTACTTCCTCCCCGCACGCGTGTAAGATAGTCTTCCATCGTGGCTTCGCAATCCCGCATGTTCAACAGCCCGCGCCCCGGCGAACTCGTGGAAACCGCGCCGCCTCGCGTCACTCTCCGCAACGCCTTTGCCCATGCTTTCGATTCCGCCATCGCCGCCGCCCGCACCTGCTACGCCCCGCGGCTGATCGGCCACGAAGAAATCACCGACAAGCAGCGCCTCAACATCGGTGCCGCCACCTTCTACAGCGGCCATCACACCGTCTACCAGCACGCGCATTTCGAATTCGGCCTGGAAAATATCAGCCGCCAATTCGTCTGGTCTTTCCTCCACGCGCATCCCTTTTACAACTCCGAGCAACAGAGCCAGCGCTACGTTCGCCTCGACAAAGCGCAAGCCTACGTGCCGCCCGCTTCTCTGTTCTTCGACGAAGCCAGCCGGGCGATCTATGAACAAGCGATCGCGCGCGCCTGGAACTGCTATCGCGAGCTGTCCGCGCTGCTGGTCAACGATGCCCGCACGATCCTCAGCGATATCTGGCACGTCAGCCCGATGTCTCACCCCAAACGCCTGCAGAAAATCGAGCGTTCCGCCGAAAAGCGCGCCATCGAGATTGCCCGCTATGTCTTGCCGCTCGCCGCGTTCACCACCATGGTGCACACCATTTCCGGCATCGTGCTCCACCGCCTGTGGCGCATGAGTGCGGCTTCCGACACACCCAGCGAAGCCCGCGCTGTGATCGGCGAAATGGTTTCGCTGGTTCGCGGCGTCGATCCGCAATTTTTCGACCGCTTCGGCACCGAGCCTCTGGAAGAAATGCCGGAATGGGCCGGCAACCACACTGTCAACGCTTCCGCAAATGGATCAGCCGCAACGCATCCCGCCGAAGCCTTCGCCCAGGAATTCGACGCCAAGCTCGCCGGAAAAACTTCCAAGCTGATCGACTATTCCCCCAACGCTCCCCGCATCACCGCCGAAGCCTATCGCGCCGTCCTCGGCCAAACGGAAGCGCAATGCAGCGACTCCGAGGCCATCGACCGCCTGCTGAATCCCGCGCGCAATCTCTATCGCCTGGAAACTCTCGACGTCGGCGTCCACGCGCCCACTATGCGTGCGCTCCAGCATGCCAACTACACCTTCGCAAAAAAAATCAGCCACACGGCCGACAGCCAGGACCAGCGGCATCGTATGGTCCCCGGCTCGCGCCCGCTGCTCACCCTCGCCGATACGCGCCAGCCCGACTACATCACGCCCATGCTCCTCGAAAAGAACCCCCGCGCCAAAGAACTCTACGACCGCGCTATGCACGACGCTTGGACGGCCAAGAACGAACTCATCGATCGTGGCGTTCCCTCCGAAATCGCTCTCTACGTCCTACCCAATGCCAAGGTCATTCGCCTCGTCGAGTCCGGTTCGCTTCTCCATCTTCTCCACAAATGGGCCATGCGCACCTGCTTCAACGCCCAGGAAGAAATCTACAAAGCCTCCCTTGACGAAGTCGCCCAACTTCGCGAAGTCCACCCGCAGTTCGCGCGTTATGTCGGCCCACCGTGCCATCTTCGCGCCGGCATCACCACGCCCATCTGCACCGAAGGCTCGCACTTCTGCGGCGTAAAGGTTTGGTTAGATTTCCCCAACATTGAACGCCGCATCTAGCCCGCGGGAAGTTGCTCTCCCTCTTTTGCCCTGAGCGCATGCGAAGAGTCAGAGGGTACGCCTGTCTCATTTCTTTGTTTCTTTGTTGTGCAACCAATTCTCTCGCTGCACCGTCCTATCGCGAGGGCTCCCGGTGAATTGTGACGAACTGCATGGGCGTGGGTCGCCATTCGTTAAGAAAGTTTTTTCTTTCAGTTGGCTATAGGGCGGCGGCGGCCATTCTACTTGTCCCGTTCTTGGGTTCTCACCTATCTGCGCAATACCCGCCTCCCAGGATCATGTGCGAAACGCTTGCAGCTTCCCCCGCCGCTTCTGAGGACCAGCAATCGGGGAGCGTGCAGGCTCCCGCGCCACAGTCAGCGGCCGACACCAAGCCCAATCCCCAGGGCCCGGCAGCGTCGCCAGCGTCTTCCGACACCACCGAACCCGCTGACGGTTCGGAGGGCCAGCAAACCAAGCGCATTCTGGGAATCGTGCCAAACTTCCAAGCTGTGAGCGCCAACACCCATCTTCCTCCACTGTCGCTCAAGCAAAAGTTCTGGCTTGCCACCGAGGGCACTTTCGACTATTCGTCGTTCATCTCTGTCGGAATGCAGGCTGCCGTCGAAGAGACGACGAATACGTACCCGGAATTTCACCAAGGAGCGGCGGGCTATGGCCGCTACTACTGGCACACGTTTGCCGACTCAGGGGTCGAGAACTATCTGACAGGAGCTATATTTCCGGCAATCACGCACGAGGACCCGCGTTATTACACGCTTTATCAGGGCGGGTTCTTCCATCGCGCGCGCTATGCCATAAGCCGCCTGTGGATTACCAAGAATGACGAGGGCGCCCGAAGGTTTAATTTCTCGGAAATTCTTGGCAGCGGAGTGGCAACGGAAATTTCCGGCCGTTATTACCCGCGCGAGGAACGTGGCGGCGCGGGCGAAACTCTTGAGAGATGGGGGAGCCAGTTGCTGAACGATGGTGTGGGCAACATCTTCCTGGAATTTTGGCCCGACATCAACCACAGGTTTTTCCACCGGCACTAGTTGCAGAGTGGTGCCGCAGCGGAAGAGCCAGCGTGCGCCGTCATACTAGTGGCCGCTCTGCAGAGCGCCCAACCGCATGGGGGACTTCCTATTACGATCTCCATCGCAGCGTCACGGGGCCGCTCATGGGGTGTGCTACGGCCGCGCCGGTTTGCCTGGATTCCAGCAGGTTCGCCTTCAGCGTGAAGTACCACTTCGCCGGCCGATCGGCGTCGTCAATGAGCATCAGGTGGGGATTGTGCTTCAGCCCCTCCGCCTGCTGGATCATCGTCTCCTGATCCTGCCGCAAGAACGTTTTTCCGAACATCCGAAAGATGGATACCGGCAGAAAGAAAAGATTCCATGCCGCGACGAAGTGGATCCGGCAGAGATCGCGACGCACCGGCGTCACCGTCGTCTGGCTGGAAAACCACAGCTTACCGCTGTCAATCTTCTCCAGCCGCCGGTTCGGCAAAATAAAATCGATGGTCGTCGTGACCGGCTCGCCGGTTCTCTTTTTCAGCAACTGGTACGGCAAGCTGTTCGAGCTTGGCGAATGCGGGCTCATCCGGAAGCCGTTTGGAATCGGCTCGAATTGTTTTTGTTTTTCGTGAATGCTGCCGCGGCTGCGCCAAAACCACGACTGATGCACGAACGGCCCATGCGCCGGATCCATCAGTCCGATGATTCCATGATCGACGTGAGCGGGCAGATCGCAAGCCAGATGCGCGATCTTGTATTTCGCGCTGAACGTCGCCAGCTTCGGCGGCGCCGGAACGCTTTCCGGCAAGCACGAGCCGGGCGCATTCATATAGACCCAGACGTAGCCGTCGCACTCTTCACAAGGATAGTGTCCCGCAAAAATGCGATCGACTTTCAATTTGTCCTGGCTCGTCAGCGACGGAATTTCCACGCACTGCCCACTGCAAGCCTCGAATCGCCATCCGTGATAGCTGCATTCGAGGGTCTTCCCATCGAAGCGCCCGTAAGAAAGCGGAATCCCCCGATGCGGACAAGAATCGCGCATCGCAAACGGCTTGCCGTCCGCAGTGCGGCCTAAAACCAGCGGCACTTCCAGCAACATCGCCGTCGCCAGCCGCTTCCCCACGATCTCCGTGCTCCGCAGCGCCGGATACCAAAAATCCCACAGGAAGCCGAGCTCCGCCTCCCGCGTCGGCTCACTCGGCGCGGCATTAGGCTCCGGAATTGGGCGTACGGCTTCGCTCATAGTTCCTTGTAGGGGCTTGCCCGCCCTTGGGCGAGCAAGATCGCCCCGTCGTGTTTCTTGTCGCCGCAGCCGCATCGTAGTACAGGCCTCGCGTCTCAGCAACCGCAGCCGCAGTTGTGGTACATCAGGTATAGCGCATCGGCCGCTGCCGTGCCGGCATCCAATAAGCCGACTCGCTTCTGAAAACGCAAGAACGGATCGGTTCGCGCTGGATGATCAAGTACCTGGCAAGCCTTTTTCGAGGACTATCCTTCATCTTCGGCGTGACGGCGCCTCCGCCCGAAGACGACCAGCGTCGCTTCGTTTTCATGTGGCTTGGCATTATCGTATTCGGCGTCGCATTTTGCGCGCTTCTGTTCTATCTGATTTTGAGTCTGCACGTCTCTTAGGCGATTGCGCGTTTCCGGAATCCGCTGTATTATAGTTATAGAAAATCAATGTACGCCTCCTTCTATTAGCTGATCCACGCTTCGCTCGCGCCGCCCGCGAGCGCACTCTGCTTTTCACTAGTCACAAGTCACCAATCACGAGTCACGCTTCTGAGGTTTTGCTATGGCCGTAATGACGTTAACTGAAAAATTGGACCAACTCGGCGCTCGCTACGACGAGCTGACCCAGCAGCTCTCGACCGCGGAAATCGTCTCGGACTCCTCGCGCTTCCAGAAAGTGGCCAAGCAGCATGCCGAGCTCGAGCAAATTGTCGAGAAGCACCGCGAGTACAAGCAGATCGAGAAAGACCTCGCCGGCGCGCACCAGATGTACCTGGAAGCCGAAGACGCCGAGATGAAACAAATGGCGCACGAGGAAGAAAAACAGCTCACCGCGCGCAAAGAGATCGTCGAGCGCGAGCTCAAGCTGCTCCTCTTGCCCAAGGATCCCAACGACGAGAAGAGCGTCATCGTCGAGATTCGCGCCGGCACCGGCGGCGACGAAGCCGCGCTCTTTGCCGGCGAACTCTTCCGGATGTATTCCCGCTACGCCGAAACGCAAGGCTGGAAAGTCGAAGTGCTCGAGAGTTCTCCGTCCTCCCTTGGCGGGCTGAAAGAAATCGTCGCCGCAATTCAGGGAAACAAGGTGTACTCCAAGCTGAAATACGAAAGCGGCGTGCACCGCGTCCAGCGCGTCCCCGCCACCGAACAACAGGGACGCATCCACACTTCCGCGGCCACCGTCGCCGTGCTTCCCGAAGCCGACGATATCGATATCAAAATCGAAGCCAAGGATTTGCGCATCGACACGTTTTGCTCCTCAGGTCCGGGTGGCCAGTCCGTCAACACGACGTATTCCGCGGTGCGCATCACGCATATTCCCAGTGGCTTGGTGGTCTCCCAGCAGGACGAGAAGTCGCAGATCAAGAATCGCGCGAAGGCCATGCGCGTTCTCCGCGCGCGCTTGTACGAACAAGAGCTGGAGAAGCAGCAAGCGGCGATCGGCGCCGAGCGCCGCGGTCAAATCAAGACTGGCGACCGCTCCGAGAAAATTCGCACCTACAATTTCCCGCAAAACCGCGTCACCGATCACCGCATCGGCCTCACGCTCCATCAATTGACCGATGTGATGGACGGGAAACTTGTGCCGCTGGTGGACGGTTTGGTGTCGCACTATGAATCCGAGCGACTCCAGCAAGAGCTTGCCGAAGCTTGAGGCCATTCCGCTCTGCGCGACTCCGCGTTGTCAGCGTCTCTGCGTTAGATTTTCTCTTCTTTGGAGACTTGGCCTCGGCCGCAAACGATGGACGTCCGCACCGCACTGAAAAACGGCATCGCGCAATTGCGCGACGCAGACGTCCCGTCGTTCACGCTGGCGGCAGAGCTGCTCCTTCTCCACGTGCTGGGCCGCAATCGCACCTGGCTTTACGCGCATCCTGAAGAAACCTTGGGTAGCGCCGACGCGGAACGTTTTCTCGCTCTGATCGCGCGCCGCGCCGCCGGCGAGCCCACGCAATATCTCACCGGCAAGCAGGAGTTCTGGGGCCTCGAATTGGAAGTGACGCCCAATGTGCTGATTCCCCGCCCAGAAACCGAGCACGTCATCGAAGTCGCCCTCGATCGCCTTGCCCTCCACGAAATCCGCGCCGGCCGCCCGCAAACGACGAGGGGAGAAGGCTTGCTCATCGCCGACATCGGCACCGGCTCCGGCTGTATCGCGATCGCTCTGGCGAAAGAACTCCCCGCCGCAACGTTCTACGCGACAGACATTTCCCCCGCCGCCCTCGAAGTAGCCCGCCGGAACGCCGCCCGCCACGCCGTCTCCAACCGCATCCATTTCGTCGAATCGAATCTCCTGGACGCAATCGTCGGGAATGCCGGCTCGCCACTCGCCACTCGCCACTCGCCACTCTCTTTTGATCTCATCGCCAGCAACCCACCCTACATCGGCCGCCGCGAAGCCCCCACGCTTCCCCGCGAAGTGCGCGAACACGAACCCACGGGCGCTCTCTTTGGCGGCGAAGAAGGCTACGAACTCTACGCCAGCCTCATCGCGCAAGCCGCCGCGCATCTCAAGCCCGGCGGCATCCTCGTCCTCGAACTCGGCCACGACACTCTCCCCGCCGTCCAGCCACTCCTCGACGCCGCCCACTGGACCCACGTCGGTGTGACGAACGACCTCGCCGGTATTCCCCGCGTCATCGCCGCCGAACGCCTGGAAGATCCGCAATAGGTAACCGTCTTGTAGCCAAATTTCCAAGGGCGTAGGCTAGGCGGATGCCGGAGCTGGCACGGTTTCGCGCCAAGCACGGCCCGGTGGACGAGCAGCTCGCCGCCGGGACCGCGTCGATCCTGCACGTGGACATGGACGCATTCTTCGTGTCGGTGGAATTGCTGGAGCGGCCGGAATTGCGCGGCAAAGCCGTGATTGTTGGCGGCGGGCCGAACCAGCGCGGAGTGGTCACGTCGGCGAGTTACGAAGCACGGAAATATGGCGTGCATTCCGCGATGCCGTTGCGCACCGCCGGCAAGTTGTGCCCACACGCGATTTTTCTCGATGGCCATCACCGGAAATACGCGGAGTGGAGCGATCGCATCGCCACCATCCTCGCGAAGTTTTCCCCGATCGTGGAAATGGTATCGATCGACGAAGCCTACCTCGATCTCTCCGGTACGGAACGTCTGCACGGCCCGCCGCTCGCGGCAACCGACAAGCTGTTGCGCACGATCACTGGCGTGACCGGCCTTCCCTGCTCGGGCGGATTGGCCAGCACGCGTCTGGTCGCCAAGGTGGCATCCGACCAAGCCAAGCCGCGCGGCTTGGTGTGGGTTGCGCCGGGCAGCGAAGCGCGTTTTCTGGCGCCGCTGGCGGTGCGCAAGATGCCCGGCATCGGCGAAGTCACCGAACGAGCCCTCCGCGCGCTGGGCCTCGAAACGGTCGGCCAACTCGCCGATGTTCCCCAAGCGAAGCTCGAAAACATCTTCGGCCAGTGGGGCACCGCGCTCTACCGCAAGGCCCGCGGCGGCGACTCCTACGAATTCGTGATCGATGCCGAGCCGAAATCCATCTCTCACAATCACACTTTTGGGGAAGACACCGACGACTCCGCGGCGCTTGCCGCAATGTTGAGTCACCTTTCGCAGAAAGCGTGCAAGCGGCTGCGCGAAGCCGGGCTGGCCACGCGGACGCTCACGCTGACCATTCGCTACGCGGGCTTCGATACCTACACGCGTTCGAAAACGCTCAATGAGCCGACGCGGCTCGACGCCGACATCTTCGCCGTGCTTCAAAATCTCTTCCGCGAGCATCGCAATATGAAGCGGAAAATCCGCCTTCTCAGTGTGAGCCTCGCCGGACTGACGCACGGCGTCGAGCAGCTCGACCTTCTGGAAGCCGGGCGACGCGCCAAACTGGAAAAGTTGACTCGCGCCGCCGATCATCTGCGGGACCGCTTTGGATTTGATTCCGTCCAGTTCGGCGGCTCGCTGCGGCGCGATCGACGAAAAGAAGAGCGCGACGACCACTGACGCCAGCGAATATGAAACTGTGCGAACGCAGCGGGTGAGATCCTTCGGCTACCCTCGCCGGGTTGCCTCAGGATGACAACGTGTTTGCTCGCGCGGCTCGCGGGTTTCGCCCACAATCGTCCACGACGCCGAACAATCTCCGGTACTCTGTCCTATACTCTTCGTCGATGAGCACCTCTGCGCCCCCGCCGACTCCTCGCGCATCGCAGCGTTCCTGGCCCCGCGCGCATTCCCGCATCGGCGATTTCTGGGAACGCGTAAGCGAGGGCCGGCAGGTCGACGACTTGTGGACGCAATTCGCGGCCGACGCTCGTGCCAGCTATGGCTTTTACGGACGCGATGTCGACTGGGAGGAAGTGAACAAGCTGCCGCGCTGGCGGCGTCCGTTGCGCGTCGCCAAGCACTTTTTCTGGGCGCTGCTTCTTAAGCTATCGCCGGCGCGGCGCGTCCTCTTGCTGGTGGCGTTGGCGCTTTTCATTTTGTCCAGCCTCCGGGTGCACGTCGGCGATGCATTCACTCTGGACGTCAAGTTCGAATGGATCTCGGCGCTGCTGTTGTTGCTGCTTCTTTCTCTGGAGCTGGCGGACAAAGTGATCATGAAGCGCGATCTGGAAATCGCGAGAGAAATTCAAACCTGGCTCGTGCCGTCAAAGCCGCCCGAAGTTCCCGGCGGCGATATCGCGTTTGCGACGCGGCCGCAGAACTCCGTCGCGGGCGACTACTACGACGCGTTCTATCCGACGCTAAGCGCCGCGGAAGGCGGAAAGCTCATGCTGGTCATTGCCGACGTGGCCGGGAAGAGCGTGCCCGCGGCGCTGCTGATGGCCACGCTGCAGGCGAGTCTTAGAACGGTTGCGGGAGAAGATGCGCCGCTCGCGGACCTGGTGGCGCGCCTGAATCGCTACGCCTCCGCGCACAGCCTGGATGGCCTGCGCTTCACCACCGCGATACTGAGCCAGTACGATCCCAGCACGCGCCGTCTCATCTACGTGAACGCGGGGCACAATGCTCCGGTACTGCGGCGTGCGGACGCGACGCTCGAGAAACTGGAGGTGGGAGGACTGCCGCTGGGCATCCACTCCACAGCGACTTACGAAACGGCCACCATCGATCTTCGTCCGGGCGATGTTTTGATTTTGTACACGGATGGCGTCGTCGAAGCGTTCAATCAGGCTGGGGAGGAATTCGGCAATCAACGGTGGTTTGCGGCCATTCGGGCGCTTCCGGCAGGCTCCGCGCAAGAGTCGCTGCAATATTTGATGAAACGCGTCGATGAATTCGTTGGGGCCACGCGGCAGTCTGACGACATTACCTGCCTTGTCTTTCGGTGTAGGTAGTTCCGAGAGTTTCGTCTCCCTGCTACGAGAGTTTGTCACTGCCGGCTTGGCCGCGGACCGTTATCAACGAACTGCGACGCCTCTTCGCACCTCAGGCGTCTGGTGGCGCATAATCAGGATGTGACACCGCGAGAACTTGCAGATGCGATCTGTGCGACGCTTCGCGGCGGCGGCTACCAGGCGCTGCTGTGCGGCGGGTGTGTGCGCGACTTGCTGCTGGGCCGCGAGCCGGCGGACTACGACGTGACCACGGATGCCACGCCCGAGCAGGTGATGGCTTTGTTTCCAGAAAGCGTGGCGGTGGGCGCGCAGTTTGGCGTGGTGTTGATACCGCGCGACGGGCTGAAAGTGGAAGTCGCGACCTTTCGCGCCGACGTGGGCTATTCCGACGGCCGCCATCCGGACGGCGTGATCTACTCCCGCACGCCTGAGGAGGACGTGCAACGCCGCGATTTCACCATCAACGGTTTGCTGATGAGGCCCGAAAGCGGGGACGTACTGGACTTCGTCGGCGGGCAAGCCGATCTGAAGGCCGGGGTGATTCGCGCCATCGGCGAACCGGACCGCCGCTTCCGCGAAGACAAGCTTCGCCTGATGCGCGCGGTGCGATTTGCGGCGCGCTTTGGCTTTGCCATCGCGCCGGAAACATTCGACGCGGTTTGCCGTTATGCTCATGAGGTCACCAGCGTTTCGGCCGAGCGCCTCCGCGATGAGCTTACCAAGCTGCTGACGGAAGGCGCCGGGCGGCGCGGCTTCGAGCTGCTCGAGGAAACCGGCTTGCTCGCGGAAGTTCTGCCGGAGGTTGTGGCGATGAAGGGCATCGAGCAGCCGCCGCAGTATCATCCCGAAGGCGACGTCTGGATCCATACTCTCCTGATGATCGAAGGGCTGCCGGCAGGTTGCTCTCCGACCCTTGCCTGGGGCGTCCTACTCCATGACGTCGGTAAACCCCCAACCTTCCGGTCTATCGGGGAAACGGGCGATCGAATCCGATTCGACGGGCATGTTGACGTCGGAGTCCGCATGGCCGAAGAGATTTGCCGGCGTTTTCGCTTCTCCAACGAGGACACGGAGCAGATCCTGGCGTTGATCGCCAACCATATGAGATTCAAAGACGTCGAACAAATGCGTGCGTCGACGCTGAAGCGCTTTGTCCGGCTGCCTGGCTTTGAGGAGCATCTCCAACTGCACCGGCTCGACTGCCTGTCGAGTCACAGGCGGCTGGACTCCTATGACTTCGTCCGTCGTGTCCTGGAGGAAACACCGCCAGAACGAATCCACCCGCCGCGGCTGCTAACAGGCGATGATCTGAGCGCGATGGGCTACCGGCCCGGCCCGGTGTTCAGCGACATTCTGAGGTCTCTGGAAGACGCGCAACTGGAAGGCGAGATCGAGACTCGGGAGCAGGCGAGAGAGTACGTCCGGAGCAAGTTCGGTGCGATCAGGAATTGAAAAGGGTGAAGAAAAGAGCGTGCAAGGCCGATGGGAGAAGAGGGAGTCGGCACGGAAGACTCGCTGTGATTTCGTAACATATTGATACAAATAGCTTTAATTGTAGACTTCGAATCAGGGGCAGGATCCTGCTATAATCTTAGCGTGAGGGGCTAAGATTTTATGCTTTTTGCCTGTGCATTTATGCACCGTTCGCAGGTGTATCGCATCTAAACTAGAATGGCGCGGTTGTCGCATTGCTTCGCTGGACCCTCGACGGTTCACCGCGCTAGAGATTAGGGGACACAATGGCTGAGAAAAAATTCACTATGCCGGAGGTTCTGCCGGTCCTTCCGGTCCGGGACACCGTGTTGTTTCCCGGCGCGGTTCTGCCGCTGACGGTGGGCAGGGAGAGTTCTTTGGCATTGGTTAACGCCTTAGAGGGAGAGGAAAAACTTCTGGGCGTGGTCGCACAGCTGGACCCGCGCGTCGAGGATCCCTCGGCCGCCGACCTCCACAAAGTGGGCACGTTGGCGAAGGTCCACAAGACCGTGAAAATGCCCAACGGCAACGTGGTGATCTTTCTGGAAGGCCTGCAACGCATTCAGATCGCGGAATTAATCACGCTGCGGCCGTATCTGCGGGCCCGCGTCGAAGCCCAGCCGGATGTCTTCGGAGACGTGGACGCGGAGCTGGAGGCGCTGCAGCGGAACGCGCAAGATTTGTTCCGCGACGTAGTGAGCCACTCGCCTCAGCTTTCCGACGATCTGCAGTCAGTGGCTATGAACATTGACGATCCGGGGCGCCTGGCCGATTTCATCGCCGGTACGCTGCCCTCGCTTTCGACGCTGGTTCGGCAGGAACTGATCGAAATGCCGAACGTGCGCAAGCGGTTGGAAGCGCTGATTCGCGAGCTTTCCAAGGAGCTCGAAGTGTTGGAGCTGCGCTCGAAGATTCACGAGCAGGTGCAGGAGCAAGTGAGCCAGAACCAGCGCGAGTACCTGCTTCGCGAACAGATGAAGGCGATCCAAAAGGAACTCGGCGAATCCGACGACTCGATGCAGGAAATCGACGAGCTCCGCAAGAAGGTCGACGAAGCCGGGATGACCGCGGAAGCAAAGAAAGAATGCGACCGCGAGCTGAAGCGCTTGGCGAAGATGACGCCGGCCTCGGCGGAATACATGGTGTCGCGCACGTATCTGGAGTGGATGACCTCGTTGCCGTGGAGCAAGTCCTCCGGCAGCGCGGAAATCGACATTGCGAAAGCGCGGACGATTCTGGACGAAGACCACTATGACCTCGAGAAGGTCAAGGAGCGCATCCTGGACTACCTGGCGGTGAAGAAGCTTCAGCCGGGAATGAAAGGACCCATCCTTTGCTTCGTCGGACCTCCGGGCGTGGGAAAGACTTCGCTCGGCAAATCCATCGCGCGGGCATTGGGCCGCAAGTTCGTGCGCATCGCTCTTGGCGGCATGCACGATGAAGCGGAAATCCGCGGGCACCGCCGGACGTACATCGGCGCGCTGCCGGGCCAGATCATTCAAGGCCTGAAGCGGGGCGAAACGAACGACCCGGTGATGATGCTCGACGAAGTCGACAAATTGGGCCGCGATTTCCGCGGCGATCCGTCGTCGGCGTTGATGGAAGTGCTCGATCCAGAACAGAACAACGCGTTCCGCGATCATTACCTCGACGTGCAGTTCGACCTGTCGAAGGTGCTCTTCATCGCCACGGCGAACTGGATGGATCCCATCCCGGAGCCGCTGCGCGACCGCATGGAAATCATCGAGCTGCCAGGGTACACGGGCGAAGAAAAGCTGCACATCGCGCACAAGTACCTGATTCCCAAGCAAGCCGCCGAACACGGCTTGAAAGTGCCGGACCAGATCGAGTTCACCGACGAGGGGCTGCAGGAGATCATTCACAGCTTCACGCGGGAAGCCGGCGTGCGAAACCTGGAGCGCGAGATCGCCACGATCACACGCAAACAGGCGCGGCGCATTGCCGAGGGCAAAACGGAAAAGATGGTGGTTGCTCCGGAAGTCGTTCGCGAGTTCCTCGGGGTGCCGAAGTTCCGCACCGAGAAAGAAGTCGAGGAGCGCGTCAAGAGGCCGGGCGTTGCGGTCGGCCTGGTGTGGACTCCGGTGGGCGGCGACATCATTTTCATCGAGGCCACACGCATGCGCGGCGGGAAGCAATTCACGATGACCGGGCATCTGGGCGAAGTGATGCAGGAATCGATGACCGCGGCACTCACTTGGACACGAGCGAACGGTGAACGCTACGGCATCGATCCGGACTTCTTCCGGAAGCAGGACATCCACATCCACGTGCCATCGGGCGCGGTGCCCAAAGACGGCCCGTCGGCGGGTGCGGCGATGGTGACGGCGCTGGTCAGTTTGCTCAGCGGGCGGCCGGTGCGCGATCGACTGGCAATGACGGGCGAGATGACCTTGTCCGGAGTTGTGCTTCCGATCGGCGGCGTGAAGGAAAAAGTGCTGGGGGCGAAGCGAGCGGGCATCAAGGAAGTATTGCTGCCGGCGGACAACGAACCCAACGCGATTGCCGATCTTACGCCGGACATCCTCGGCGACATGAAAATCACCTACGTGCGCACGCTCGACGAGGTTCTCGAGCACGCGCTCCAGAAGGAAGCGGTGCCTCCGGCGATCGTGCCGGAACCGCAGCCGAAGACGAAGCGCGTGCCTCCGGATGGGCCGCGCGCGATTCACTAAATCGGAATGACGATCGCCCCATCGAGGCACGCTGTCGTGCCCCGATGGGCCCCATGGGTAACGCACCAAGGCCCGACGCGATGCGTCGGGCCTTTTGTTTTTGCAGCGTCCGCCGCAGGCTCCCAAGACAACGTAAACACGAGTGTCTGTGCTACTAATATGAGGGGCGATGGACCGCGCGAAGATCAACATTGTCGATGCGCCGGCGGAACTTCCGGTGCGTCTGGCCGAAGCGCTGCTGCGCGAACGAATCGTGCCGCGCTTCGTGGATTCCTACGTTGAGGAACATGGCCGCTACGGTCTGCAAGTTCACGCGGCGCTGTACCGGGACGTGCTCGGGCTGCTGCATCGCGAAGCGTTGATCGCGATGACCGTGCACGCGCTGGAAATGGCGACCAGCGAGACGCCGGAAGGTCCCAAGTCCAAATCACGCCCCATGCCGAGAAAAGAAGCGGCCGCCTTCCGCAGCAAGTTTCTTACCGCACTCACGCGCCGGCAAAAGTGGACTGTGAGCGAGGCCCTCGATTTTCAAAAGGACTTGCACATGTATGAGGAGCTGATCGCGCGGAGTGCGTCAACGCGGCGCCGCAAGCCATTCGAAGCGGCCAACCATCCCTTTGTGGATCGCTGCGCGTTCCTGCTGGATTCGTCGTTCCTGGAGAAGGCGCGATTGGCCGCCAGCCGCGCGCTGGGCGAGCTGGAATCGCTGAGTGCGGCGGTAACCGCAAACGTCCTACAGAGACGCCCTAACTGAGAGCGATCGGGGTAGCCGCACAAACGGGAACTCGACCCCGCTACTCGAAAAGTTCGTCCTTCCACAGCGGCTTGCCTGCCAGTGAATTGTAGAAGCCCCACGCGCCGATGGCGACGAAGGTCAGCACGATGAAAAGGCAGTGCGCGGCGTACCAGTTGGAAAAATCCAGCGTGTACGGCAGATTCAGCAGCATGTTGGCCATGAACGCGGCGGTTCCCAGCACGATCAAGCCGAAACGCACCACGGCAATCGCGGCGATGACGTAAATCGCCATCCACACGATGGTTTCCACGACGATGTGATCGCTGCCCAGAATTTTTGACGCGGTGAAGATAACGACAAAGAGCGCCGCGGCCACCCAGCGATTCCGCACCAACACCCGCAGCAGCACCAACGCAAAGAAGAAAAGCAGCGGAACTGAATTTACCGCCGTGCTCAGCCACACCGCCGCCGCTTCACGTGTTCCCAGCAGATATTCCGCGACCGGCAATTGCGGCGGTGCTCCCGTTCGCATGCGGAAGAGCGAGCCGACCTCAAACACGAGGATCCACGCCATGCCCATCACGACGCCGGTCACCAGATCGCGCCCCACCAGCGGATCGCGCAGCCGCCCCGCCGTCAATCGCGTCCACGAAATGATCGTCTGCGGCCAGTTCCTGCGGACGTAAGGTTCGAGCGCGATGTATAGCAGCCACATCGCACCGGCTGCAAAGAGGCCGGTGCTGACCGCCATCACGGTTAGAAGCAGCACGTTCATGTCAGCCACGAAGTGCGCGCGGCAGAGAAACGTCGCGATCTGCAGCGCGAAGACGACACATGCCAGCCGCCATGCGCCTTTACGATCTCCGCGGCCGCGCGCCAGATTCCGCATGGCGAACCATATCCCGCCGACGACAACCACCATCGACACCGTCAAGCCGAAAATACTGCCGGCCTTGTCTGCGGCGCTTCCCTCGTCCGGGCGCATGCGTTCGGGTTTCGTCCAGGGACCGATGAGCGAAAAGAAAACGGGCTTGCCGCGCAATGCCGCTGCTTCGACGTGGAGCGGACGTCCGCTGCCCGGCCACGTGCCATCCCACGCCGCACGGGTGTCGGCGCCGGCTAACGAAATCCACGTGGGTGTGGCGGGGCGAAGCAGTGCCGGATCGATTTCCGCGGCCGCGAATAGTGCGCTCCAGTCGACGGGTTGCGCGGCACCCTGGGTGGATGGTGTTTGCGTTTCCACTTCCGACGGGATGGCTTGCAGCCACTGCAATCGCCCTTCTGCATCCATCCACACCGTGATCATGCCCGACAAAGTCGGCGGCGGATCATCAAACGTAACGACACCCGGCGTCATTACATTCCACCAACCCTGCGGAATCATTTCGCTCGGACTTTGCCGGTACCAATAGTCGAGCAGCTGCGGCCGCTGCGAAAGAATTTGGCTCCAGTCCTGCTGCGACTTGCTGTTCTTTGAGACATACGAGAGAAAATCGTAGTCGTAGGAAAATCCGCCGGCGCGCGCCGGATAGCCGAGCTTCGCGATGATCTCCTGCGCGTGGTGAGTAAGAACCTCCGGAGGCCGGTCCGGATGCAGGCGTTCGAGCCCGTTCTCTTTTACGCCAATATAGGTGAAGAGCAAAGTTCCTAGAAGCACCGCCGCGAGTGCCTCCAAGCCCATGCGCGGCGTAAGCCCGGTAGTTTCGCCCGCGGCAGCCACCATCTGCGGAGAAGGAGTTTCGCCCGCCGCCAACGCTGCCGCCAGCGGATCTCCACCGGGCAGCGCGGCAGCCACTTGCAACGCGGAGGCGGGACGCAGCGCCGGGTCTTTCTCGAGACATCGCAAAATCACGCGTTCGAGCAGCGGATCCAAATCTCGCACCAGCGACGACGGACTGGTTGGCGCGGATTCTTCGCGCAGCCTCATGAGCTCCGGCAGAGTCGTGGCCTCGAACGCCCGTTTGCCCGTGAGAACCTCGTAGAGCACGAGGCCCAGCGAGTACAAGTCGCTCTTGACGGTGACTTCCTTCCCAGCCAGCTGCTCCGGGGCCATGTAAGCAGGCGTGCCGGCGCGAACCTCGGCGCCCTGAATGCTCGCGGCGATTCCCGCCAATCCAAAATCCGTGATGCGGATTTTGCCCGTGCCGTCCAGCATCAGATTCGCGGGCTTCAGGTCGCGGTGAATCACACCGCGCTCATGAGCGGCAGCGAGGCCCGCGCAAGTTTGGCGCGCGATTTCGGTGACCTTGTCCGGCGAGAGGCGTCCAATGCGCCGCACCAGCGACGCGAGATCTTCGCCGTCGACATATTCCATCGTCAGGAAGGTGACGCCGTCCGCATCGCCGATATCGAACATGCGGCACACATTCGGATGCGCAACCTGCCGTGCGATGCGCACCTCGGAATGAAACCTCGCCAGCGCGCCGGCGTCCTTCGACAAACTCTCGGGAAGAAATTTGATCGCCACGATCTGGCCGAGCTTCACATCCTCCGCGCGATAGACTTCGCCCATTCCGCCGCGTCCCGCCAGCGCCACGATCCGATAGCGATCGGCGACGATCTGACCGGGCACAAACCGGCCCCCGCCGATTGGGTCGGAGCTCGACAATGGCAAAGGGACACCGGACGGCGTGCGTTGCGAGGAAACGCGTGGAGGCGCGGGAGTTCTTCGCGGCGTTGGGGGCGCGAGCGTCTCCGCCTCCCCCGCCGCACTGGGATCGTTCCCGACGATCGTGGAAGCCGCGCCCAGATCAATCGGCGCGCCGCACGACGAACAGAACTGTCCCTTGGAAGAAAGTTGTGCGCCGCATGCGGAACAGAACATAGGAGGGCGCGATTCTACCATTGCCCCTCGGCGCTCGGCGAACTCGGCGAGGCTACGACGAGGAGCGCTCGACCTGCACCGCGGTGCCGTAGGCGAGCACCTCGGTCACGCCTTGCATGACTTCGGTGGCGTCGTAGCGCAGGGCCACCACGGCGTTGGCACCGTGCGCGGCGGCATGTTGCAACAGCAATTCGAAAGCGTCCTCGCGCGCCTTCTCGCAGAGTTCGGTAAGGATCGTGATGTTGCCTCCCACCACCGTCTGCAGCGCTGCCGCGAAGTTCCCGACAATGCTTCGCGACCTGACAATGATGCCGCGCACGATCCCGTAGTTTTTCACGATGCGATAGCCCGGCAGATCGTTTGCCGTCGTCACCATGCCTGCATCCACTCGATTCATGATGTTGAGTCTCCTCGGTCTGGACGTTTACCGGTGCGATTCTACATGCATACGCAGCCGATGCGCGGGCCGAACTGTTCTGATAGGCTCGATTTGCGTGGAGACTCTGTTCTACTTTCTGGCGATCCTGCAGATCCTGGTGGGTTTGTATCTGATCTGGCAAGGTCTGCAATGGCTGGGCTATGCGCGGCGGCGCGCGATGACGGACCCGGGCTTCTATGCCCCGCGGACCGCGGTGATTTGCCCGTGCAAAGGAGTCGAGCCCGGCCTGGAGCGCAACCTCACGGCGCTCACCGAATTCGATCATCAGAACTACGAAGTTTTCTTCGTGCTGGCGTCCGAATCCGATCCGGCGTTCAACATCGTGAAGCGCGTCGTCGCGACTTCACGAGCCAAAGCTCACGTTGTCATCGGGGAAAAGCCGGAAGGCTGCAGCGAAAAAGTGAACAATCTGCGCATCGCCGTCGAGCGGCTGCCGGCCGACTTCGAGTTTCTCGCCTTTGCCGATTCGGATGGCCGTCCGGGAAAGTCCTGGCTGAAGCGGCTGGTGGCGCCGCTGAACGATCCGCGCCTGGGAGCAACCACAACCATGCGCTGGCTCATTCCCAACCGCAGCAATCTGCCAACTGTGCTTCTAGCGGCCTGGAATGCCCCCATCGTCACAATGCTGAGCGAGAAAGGCAAAAATTTCTGCTGGGGCGGGGGCACCGCGATCCGCCGCAGCGTCTTCGATCAAATCGGTGTCGTCGAGGAATGGCGCAATTCAGTCAGCGACGATTACTCGATGACCCGCGCATTGCACCGCGCGGGGCGCTCGATTTTGTTCCTGCCGGAGTGCCTCACGTTGTCCAATGTGGAGACGAATTTCGCGGGGCTGCTGGAATTCACCAATCGCCAGATTCTGATCACTCGCGTTTACGCGCAAGACACTTGGGCGATGGGCGGAGCGACGCACCTGTTGTACTGTCTCACGCTCACTCTGGGCACACTTCTTACCCTGGGGGACGTGCTCGCAACCGTGCCGTCGTTCCATCTGGCGACCCTGACGTTTCTGCCCGTGTTGCTCGGCGTAATCCGCAGCAGCGTTCGACTGGTAGGCGTCACGGAAGTTCTGCCCGCGGCGAGGTCCCAGATTATGGGCCAGGCGTGGATCTACCTCCTGTTGACGGCCTTCATCCCCTTTTTGTACGTGGTGAACTTCGTCTTTTCGCTGATTACTCGCAAGATTCGGTGGCGTGGTATCACGTACGAGGTGATCTCGCCGGAACAAACGCACATCCTGGCGTACTGAAGCCGGAACTTACTTTAAAATTATCAACGCTGGATTCCTGAGCAGTAATGATCGGTTATAGGAGTAATTATTCTCGGATAGCGGCCGGGTAAAACAAAATTCTCCGTCGAAACTTCGCTCCAACGATCGACGGCAAGAACCGCGTAGTTACTGGCACAATTCGGTGCAAGAACACGCGAAGATCAGGCGAAATGCGTAGTCGCGAAATCGGGAAAAATTGCGTAGAACTATGCAATTCCTACTAGGGGGGTATGGCCGTACTCGCCCTAGGGACCTAGTAAGTCTAGACTTTCTAGCGATTTGCGATCCAAGCAATTCGGTGAATTGTTTGCATACAATTTACGGTTCGGTGGGTCGTAAAACATAGCAAGCAACGTGTCAGGGAGCTCCTTCTCGCGTCTCGGCGTGCCGTTCTGAGGGTTAGTTGCGCTGGGTCCCCACAGCCCCCAAACTTGGCTTCTTACCTGACCGCTTGCACACGCGATAGAACCATGCCTCGCCAAGAGGCTATCAATGAAAACTCACGGGGTCTCGTTCGCCGTTTCGAGGCTGCGTACGGAGGGGTGCACGTGAAACTAATCCGCAGAAATGAACAGCCGCACGATCAAGAGCCACATCAGTTGACTGCTTCCGGTCCGGGTCCGGGTCCACGCGAAACTTATTTCTTCTACGAAAAAAATACAGGGGTCTCCCATTTTCACGTCGAGGCGGCACCCGACGGTCAGTTTCCCGTCGAGGAGGCTGCCGGCCTGTTGGCGATGCACTGCATGGTCCGTGGCCAGTCGCCGCGCGACTATGTGGTGATGGTGCAAGCCACTCATGAAGCTCTCGAAGGCCTGACCGAGAAAGCCGAAAAGCTCCTGCAAGCGGGGCATTCGGTGGGCAGTTCGGTGAAGTTGACTCGCCGGGAAGAAGAAGTCCTCGGCGGCGTCATGCGGAGTCTCGCGAACAAAGAGATTGCCGCTTCGCTGAACCTTTCCGAGCGCACCGTAAAATTCCACGTGTCGTCGCTGCTGACAAAATTCCGCGTCCGCGGGCGCATGGAGCTGGTGCGCGAGGCTACACGCCGCTCGCCGGCATCGATGACTGGGCCACAATCTCTGGGCTCCCGCGAAGCGCGGGGCTACGCTCCGGCGCCTCCGACCTACCATGGCGCGCCGCGAGTAGGACCCATTGCGCTCGCCAAGCGTCAACTGATGGCGTGATCGCCCGGTACTCCGAGACATCACTGAAAGGAAAAGGCCCGGTCCGAATGAATTCGGACCGGGCCTTTTCCTTTTCTGTCAGTTGATCGCAGCGTCCTATTTCTTCGCCGCAGTATACAGCTGGGCCGCGGAATCCCAATTCACGACGTTCCACCACGCGGCAATATAGTCGGGCCGGCGGTTCTGATACTTCAGGTAGTACGCGTGCTCCCAAACGTCAAGACCCAGCACGGCCTTGCCGTTGAGCGAAATAGGCGTGTCCTGGTTGGGAGTCGAGTCAATGGCCAGCTTTCCATCCTTCACAAGCAGCCAAGCCCAACCGGAGCCGAAACGCCCCAGGCCCGCCGCGGCGAATTTCGCCTGAAAATCCGCGAACGAGCCGAAGGCCGAGTTGATCGCCGCGGCCAGGTCGCCCTTGGGCTCGCCGCCTCCGCCTTTTTTCATTTGCGTCCAGAAGAGCGAGTGGTTCCAATGGCCACCGGCGTTGTTGCGCACCGCGTTGCGGATGCTGTCCGGCAGGGCGTCGAGATTCTTCAGCAAGTCTTCCAACGACTTCGATTGCAAGTCGGCGTGGCCGTCGAGCGCTTTGTTCAGGTTGGTGACGTAAGCGCCGTGATGTTTGTCGTGGTGGATTTCCATCGTCCTGGCGTCAATGTGAGGTTCGAGTGCATCGAATGGGTACGGCAGTGGGGGCACTGTGAATGCCACGGGTTTTTCCTCCGATTTTAGATTTGCTTCCAAATCTGTCGCTGTGCCTGCGTGCAAAAGACCGGACGCGGTATCGCTCGTTCCAAGCAATCCGGCGCCGACGATGCCGGTGCCAACAATAAATTCTCGGCGATTCATCGGGAGCTCCTGCGGCGCGGTGGGCAAGTCAACGTGCGCTGCGGATTATACAGCTATACGTAGTATCGTGCTAACGCTGGGACTCGGCGGGGCGGCGCTCGGCCCGCCCATTCCCGCGCATTGCTCTTCCTATTGGATGCGTGAGAGCGCCCAAAGGGCAGATTCGGAGATCGGCGCGTCAGGCGAAGCGGCGAGGCGCGTTAACAGGGCGCTGATCCTTTCATGTGCAGACGTGCCGCGCCGTACGCGCGAATTGCCCAACGCGATGCAAGCATTCCGCACCAGCCCGCACCACTTGGTCCGTTTGACCGGGCTCCCGCGAAATGCTTCTCGATATTCCTCTTCGTCCATAGCGGCAAGCCACTCGAGCCTTGGCAGAAATAGTGATTCCCTTTCTGGCGATTCGCCTCCCTTAACCAGCGGTTCGATCTTTGCGGGCAAGACGCGTGCTTGAAACTCGGCCGCCCGCGTCACTGGCGCGCGGCGGTTCCACGGACACACGTCCTGGCAGATATCGCAGCCAAAAACGTGGCGTCCCATCGGCTCCCGAAACTCCTCGGGTATGCTGCCGCGCAGCTCGATCGTCAGGTACGAAATGCAGCGGCGCGCGTCCAGGACGTACGGCTCAACCAGCGCATCGGTGGGGCAGGCATCGATGCAGCGCCGGCAGCTTCCGCACAGATCCGGCGGAGAGTGCTCTGCCGCCTCGAGCGTCGGGGATAGATCGAGCGTCGTAAGGATCGTTCCCAGAAAAAACCAGGACCCCAGCTCCTGGTTGAGAAGCAGCGTATTCTTGCCCAACCAGCCCAGCCCCGCATATTTGGCGAATACGCGCTCCTGCACGGGTCCGGTGTCCGCGTACACGCGCGCCTCAAATGGCTCATCGAAGCTCTCGCGCAAGACCGCCACCAGGCCGTCAAGCTTCTTTCGCACCACATCGTGGTAATCGCTGCCCCACGCATACCGCGATATCCATCCCCGCGGTTCATGGCCATCCGGCCTATCGCGGCCATCCGCCCCGTCGGCCACCTCCGTCGATTTGGGTTGTTCGGTGTTGTAGTTCAACGCACAAACGATCACGCTGCGAATTCCCGGCATGGCGCTTTCTGGGTTGCTGCGCCGCGCGTCGGAAAGATATTCCATCTCTCCAGCGTATCCTCTCGCCAACCACTCCTCGGTTTGCGCCAGTTCCGGAAACTTCGCCGCGCGAACCACGCCGCACAAACTGAAGCCCAGCGCCTTGGCGCGCTCCTCGATTAAAGCGGTGTCGGAACCGGCTCTCACCCTTCCGATTCTGCCGCAGACGAGCGCGTCTTGCGAGCGCAAGACGGATATGCCAGGCATACAGGGAAGTCCCAATCGAGTTTTGCAGCAGTGGCTTACTGGAAACTGCCAACGGCCGTGTTTTCGTCGGAGTAGACGTCAAAGACGGTGAACAGCTTCGTGAGTTGCAGAAGATCGTGGACTTTTTTGGTGAGGTGCAAAAGCTTCAGGTTGCCGCCGCGGTTCTTTACCGTGGTGAACGCGGTCACCAGTTCGCCGATTCCGGAGCTGTCGATGTAGTTGACGTCCGCCAGATTCAGCACGATCTTTGTCCGCCCGTCGTCGAGCAGCTCCCGTATGGTCTTGCGCAGCAGCGCGCTGCCTTCGCCAAGCGTAATCCGCCCTCCGATGTCCACGACAGTGACAACGCCCGCATCCCGATATGTAGCACGCAGCTCCATTTTCTCGACCTACACTTCCTGCTGGGGCGACGCATTCTGACCGTCCCGCCCGTTCGCGGCCTGATCGCTGCCGGAAGGCAGCTTCTTGGACATGATGATTTCCGCACCGCCGGTGCGCCCGGAAACCACATCAAACTCATCCATGAAGGCGCGCATCAGGAAAATGCCGCGTCCCGAGGTGCTCAGCAGATTCTCTTGCGCCAGCGGATCGGGCACCCTGCCCACGTCAAAGCCCTTACCCTCATCCAGAACGTGAATGATCATTTTATCCGGCGTCAGGTCCACCGCCAGGTGAATCTTCTTGTCGGGGCGCTCCTGGTTGCCGTAATGGAATGCGTTGATGACGCCTTCGCGCACCGACATGCCGATGCGGTAGCAGTCGTCTTCGCCGAAGCCGGCGGCCTCCGCGACGCGCAGACACATCTCTTCGGCGACGTTGACACTCTCCACATGGGTGTCCAGCGTTACTTCGAGGTGCTTGGTCTCAGGCGCCATGCGACTGGGTCACCGCCACCCAATGGGACTCTTTTCGGGCGCACTATGGGTAACACACAGGTGGAAACCGAGTCAATGGAGCAGCCCGCCCAGAATTGCCGGGATTGCCGATTCGCTTACGGCTTAGGCCCAGTACGAGCGGTCGAGGGTGCAGTACTGAATCGCCTCGCTCAGGTGGCGCGGCTCGATGTTTTCGGCGGCGTCCAGGTCGGCAATCGTGCGCGCCACCTTCAAAATGCGATCGTGCGCCCGGGCGGAAAGCCCCAAGCGTGTGATCGCGTTCTCCAGCAGCTTTTCCCCGTCCGCCGATATGGCGCAAAATTTGCGAATCATCTTCGGCATCATTTGCGCGTTGGAGTAGGTCGTCTTTTCCATCCGGTGGCGCTCCGTCTGCTGGTTTCGCGCTTCGATCACCCGCGCCCGCACCGCCCCGGAATCCTCCGAGGATGACGGCGCGCGCAGCTCCTTGTACTTCGACCGCCGGCACTTCGATGTGGATATCGATGCGGTCCAGCAGCGGCCCCGAAATCTTCGATACGTACCGCTGGATCATCGGCGGCGTGCAGTGGCATTCCCGCGTGGGATCGCCGAAGTAGCCGCACGGGCACGGATTCATCGCCGCCGCCAGCATGAACCGCGAGGGAAACGTCACCGATACCGCCGCCCGCGCAATCGTCACCGAGCCATCCTCTAACGGCTGGCGCATCACCTCGAGAACGTTCCGTTGAAATTCCGGCAACTCATCGAGAAACAATACGCCGTTGTGCCCCAGCGATACCTCTCCCGGGCGCGGCACTGCACCGCCTCCGATCAATCCGGCGTCGCTGATGGTATGGTGCGGCGATCGAAACGGTCGCGTTCCCACTAGCCCGCGGCTATCCTCGAGCACTCCCGCAACGCTGTGGATGCGCGTCGTCTCGATCGCTTCGTCGAGCGACATCGGCGGCAGGATCGTCGGAATGCGCTTTGCCAGCATCGTTTTGCCCGCGCCCGGCGGCCCGATGAACAAAATGTTGTGCCCGCCGGCGCACGCCACCTCCAAAGCGCGCTTCGCTGCCTGCTGCCCGTGAACGTCCTTCAGGTCCACGGCGTATTGCGCGGCCTCGGAAAGCAACAGCTGTGCATCGACCTGCACAGGCCGGAACGATCCGGCGCGTTCACCAGATCCACCGCCTGCGGCAACGACTTCAGCGCAAACACCTCCACGCCTTTCACTACAGCAGCCTCGCGCGCGTTCGGCTCCGGCACCGCGATCGCCTTCAACCCAAACTCCCGCGCCGCCAAAGCCGCCGACAGTGCTCCGCGCACGGACCGCACGCTTCCGTCCAGCGACAATTCGTCCAGGAACATGCATTGGTCGAGCGGTTTGCCAAAGAAATGCCCCATGCATCCCACCAGCCCCAGGGCCATCGGCAGATCGAACGCCGAGCCTTCTTTGCGGACGTCGGCGGGCGCCAGGTTGATGGTTACGCGTTGCCCGTACGGAAATTCGAAGCCGCAATTCCGCAGCGCGGACTTGATCCGCTCACGGCTTTCTTTCACGGCGTTGTCGCGTAGCCCCGCCACGTTAAAGTCCTGCATCCCCGCCGAGCCGACGTCCACTTCGACTTCGACCAGATACGCGTCAATGCCGTAAACCGAAGCACTCTGTGTTTTGAATAGCATTTAGAAGCAGCGGAAAGACGCCCGGAGCAGCATAAACTAAATAGCTACTATAAGCTAGAGGTAACAATCGCCGTTACCGACGTTTTTATGCTCCCTTCTCTCCTTAAATGACGCCCCACCCAATCGCCGAACTTGTAGGGGCGGGGCTTGCCCCGCCCGGTTTACCCTGAGCTTCGCAGGGCCACCGCGTCTTGCCACCATGTCGTGAGGGACCGGCGGCCGGCGTTCTCAAGAGCCATGGCTGTCAGGGTTTGTCGGTAGCCAAGACGCCGCAAGGCTGGGGCAAGCTCGCCCCTACAATGGGAGGGAGGCAACGCCGCTCGGCTCCTGCTCGGCAACCCTGCCGCCCAAAAGGCGATTTTGCTGTTACTTGAGGTAGGTCCGGCGCAAATACTCCACCGTTCCCCGCTCAATATCCGCATAGTTGGTCTGCAAGGCCGAACCAAGCGCCGGCTCGATCGCGGCACCCGAGGCCAGATTGTCCAGCAGCCGCTCGACGCCCCACATCCCCGAATTCGCGACGATGAATTCCACCGCCGCCAGCGACCACGCATACGCAATTCCCGCTTGCGGACCCGAAAACTCCGCCCACGAACCTTCCAGGGCCTTCAGTGGTGGATTCTGCTGGTGCTCGTACGCCGCCACCAGCGGCTGCGCGGCGGCATCGCTCCGCCGGCCTTCCATCCACTGCGCCAAGCCCTCGTGCAGCCATTGCGGGCAATGGCCCTGGGTCATCTGCCGGACGAAGCTGTGCGTCAGTTCGTGCTTCAATATGTGCGAGAGTTGGTCGGAAACCGACGTCAAGCCCTGAACCGGCACGCGAATCCGCCCATCGTTCCACGCTCCCGCCCAGCTCGGCGCGCGCGTGATATCGCGAAAGTTCTGCTGCGTGTACAGCACCACCGCCACCGGCTCTTGCGGCGCGAAGCGCAGTTCGGATTGGATGCTGCGGAAATCGTCCTCCAGCGCACGGAGAATCTCCGCCGCGAGTTGCGGCGTCGCCGACCCTTCATAGTGGAGCGTGAAGTGACTCGTTTGCCCGCTGCGAAAGCCGCTCTCGGCTGCTTTGTCGGTCTCGGCCTTTTCCAGCAATTTCGCTACGTCTGGGTCGGGCTCAATCTGTTGCGCGATGTTCCACTGTTCGACGGCTTCGTCCAGCCGGTCCAGCCCGTAGTACGCCCAGCCGGACAGCCGAGCCACCAAAACGGACCGTGGCGCCACCGCCCGCGCGCGATCCAAATATTCCACCGCTGCGGAATACTCGCTGCGATGCAGATGCACGTACGCCAAACGCACCAGGCTCGCGACCTGCAAATCGGGTTGCTTGGCCGCGAATCCCAGCGCGGACCGGTATTGCTCGATCGCTTCGTCGTTGCTGTTTCGCGAAAGCTCGAAATTTCCGGCCGCGTAGTGGGCCAGCGCGGCGCGTCTCATCGCCGCAGCGGAGCCGCTGTGCGACGCCGCGTCCAATTCCGCAAGCTTCGTGACGTCGATCGATCCCTCGCGGACCACAAGGTTGGCAATCTCATCGTATCCACCCGTCGATCGCGGCGGTGACGGCGCCAGCGGCAACTCGTTCACCGCCTGTCTCGATGTTCCGAGTCCGGTTGCGGGCTGCTGGGCAGTCGCTTGCTCTTCCTTCCGGTCCAGTCCCGTGCATTGCACGAAGCCGATTCCCACCTTCTGCGACGCCAGCTTTATCCGGCACCATTTCTCCGCCGAAGTCTTGAACTCGAAATCCACAATCACTGGGTCGCCTTTTTTCAGCGAGCTCACCACTGTGCTGGTGCTGCGCATTTCGGAGTAGACCACGAGCGAGTCACTCTTCACGGTCGCGTTGGGAGCAGCCGCGGGACTCTGTGCTTGGCTGGGGCCGTTCCACAAAACCAGCCACAAGAGCGCCACACACACGCCTCTCGCCGTCCAACCGATTTTTTGACCCGTCGCCAAGGCAAATCTCCGGCCACGCCGCCGCCCACGTTCGGCGTTTCGCACCAAGTTTACCCGCGAGCCATTCTCTTGGCCACGCGGTAATTTGTACACTATGCACGGATTACACCGCGCTTGGCGGTGCGCAGTCTGCAGGCCTCAAACAGTCAACCTCCGGAGACCGAGAACGCGGGATTATCTCTTAGTGGAAGGGCGTCGCCATGGAACTTTTTCGCTTGTCGCGGCAACCCTCTTGGCGTAGCTTCTCGGCATGCGAGTGGAGACCGTCGGCGAAATCGCCAGCCTCAAAGACAGGTTCCTGCCCGGCCGAAGCGAGTCCTTTAGAAAGGTCGGCGAAAGCCAGGCTCTCGCAAGTTTTCGCGCGGCGCTCACCGGCAAAGACTCTTTTCTCCAGCTGCAAGATTTCATCGCGGGATTCCCGGGACAGTCAGGTGATGTGCACGGAGCTTGCACCGGTCAGTTTGTAATTGTCTTCCGGCGTCTCGATCTAAGTGCCAACCCCACTGTGTATTCCATTCTGGCGCAAACCCTTCAGGAGCTCCTGAAGAAAACGAGTGCTTCCGATGCACTCTTTGCGACGTTGTGCGTGACGCGACCAGCAACGGAAGAGGCATGCGCGTCGGAGCTTTCTTTAGTCTTGCAATTGGAAGCGATTGGAAGCACGCCAGAGCAGGCAGAGGTGCGTTGGGGCTTGGGACTCATGCATGTTCAGGAGGCGCTTCTCTCTGCGTCGCACCTGTTGAGGCAACATCTTGCGAAGACCGGCGCGTGAAATCGGTGTTCCATTCGGCTAAGGACCACGGCCTGACACACTGCGAGCGCTCGCCCAAACATTTCATCGGCTTATCGGAGACTTGCCCTTTGCCCGCACGCCGCTTCCCTTTACACCTGCCCCAGCGCGACGTATATTGGCCTCATCGAACGCAATCACTCCACCCCGCGTGAGGTTAGCCAATGATCGGCTGGATCATTCTAGGTGTCCTCGTACTGATCGTCATTTTCCTGATCAGCATGTACAACGGCTTGGTGCGCCTCAAAGTTACCTGCGACAACGCATGGGCCGACATCGACGTTCAACTCAAGCGCCGCTACGACCTCATCCCCAATCTCGTGGAAACGGTGAAGGGCTACGCCGCCCACGAAAAAGGCACCCTTGAAGCCGTCATCAACGCCCGCAACCGCGCCATGATCGCCACGGGCCCCGGAGACAAGGCCCAGGCGGAGAACATGCTCTCCGGAGCGCTGAAAAGCCTCTTCGCCCTTGCCGAAGCCTACCCGCAACTGCGCGCCATCGAGAGCTTCACCTCGCTCCAGAATTCGCTCACCCAGATCGAAGATACCGTCCAGAACGCCCGCCGGTATTACAACGCCGTCGTTCGCGATCTCAATACCAAGATTCAGCAATTCCCCACCAACATCTTTGCCAACATGCTGGGCTTCAAGGCGCGTGAATTCTTCGAGGTCGCCGCTCCCGCCGAGCGCGAAGCTCCCAAGGTCAGCTTCAGCACGCCTGCTGCGCCAACGGCTTAAGCGCCGGGCGCAACCCGCACCATGCCTCTCGGCCACATTTCGCGCCGTTGCCTGCTCGCCGCCGTACTCATTGCTGCTTTCTTTTTCCCGTCCGCCTCGGCGCTCACCACACGCGAGCAGCGCCTCGAGAACTTCCACTCAGAAACCATCGTCATGCCGGACGGCTCGATCGATGTGACCGAGAGCATCCAGATACACTTCTTCGGCGGCCCGTGGCATGGCCTGTATCGCTCGATTCCCGTCGAGTACGTCACACCCCAGGGCTTCAACTACTCGCTTTTCCTAAGCTTGAAGCGCATCACCGATGCCAGCGGACGCTCCCTCAAATTCGAAAGCAGCCGCGAGCGCCACTACCGCAAATTGAAGATTTACATCCCCAACGCCGACAATTCCGTTCAAACCATCTCGATCGAGTACACCGTTTCCGACGCCCTCCGCTTTTTCGAAGACCACGACGAGCTCTACTGGAACGTCACCGGCGACGAATGGGACATTCCCATCCAAGCCGCCAGCGCCCACATCGTTCTTCCCGAAGGCACCACGAACATCCGCGCCAATCCCTTCACCGGCGCCTATCGTTCGCGCGCGCAGGATGCCGACGTGGAAATCGCCGGCAACGGCGTCGAAGTTCACACCCGCGAGCCCTTGCGCCTGCACGAAGGCCTGACCATCGCCGTCGCGTTCGACAAGGGCTTCGTGCACGAGCCCACCGCTTTCGACAAAGTCTCGCTCTTCCTGCGCGGCAATTGGCCGCTGTTTCTGCCGATCCTCACCTTTTTCGTCATGTTCTACGTCTGGTGGACGCGTGGACGCGATCCGCGCCTGCGGCCTATCGCCGCACAATACGAACCGCCCGATCAGCTCACCCCGGGCGAAGCCGGCACTCTGGTCGACGAATCCGCCGACATGCGCGACATCACCGCTTCCATCGTCGATCTCGCTGTCCGCGGCTACATTGTCATCGAGGAACACACCAAAGAGCGCATGATGGGCCTCGTGCACGACAAGGACTACAACTTCATCGTGAACAAAGATCGCTCCGAGTGGGCGAAGCTCAAGCCCCACGAGCAAGTCTTGCTGAATGGCCTGTTTTCCGCCGGCACCGTGGGTGAGTCGGTCCCCATGTCCAGCCTCGAGAATCACTTTTACACCACCCTGCCGGGCATCAAGAATCGCATCTTTGAGTCGCTCGTAACCCATGGCTATTACAAGCGCCGTCCGGACTCGGTGCGCTCTTCCTACATCGGCATGGGCATCGTGATCGGGATCATCGTGATCTGGGGCGGCGTATCGCTGGCGTCGCACATGGGCGAGGCGCCCGCAGCTTTCGTCATCGCCGGAATTCTCACGGGCGCCATCATTTGCGGTTTCGGCTGGTTCATGCCCGCGCACACCGAACAAGGCACTCGCGCGCTCGAAGGCGTTCTCGGCTTCGAGGACTTCCTTGTGCACGTCGAGTCCGACCGCTTCAACAAGATGATCAAGACGCCCGAAATGTTCGAGAAGTTCTTGCCCTTCGCCATGGCCCTCGGCGTCGAGAAAAACTGGAGCAAAGCCTTCGAAGGCATCCTCAAGGAGCCGCCCAACTGGTATCGCGGCTCCTCGTTCGGACCTAACTTCTACGCCATGAGCTTCGTCAGCAACCTCAACGCCATGTCCTCCCGCGCCAGCAGCGTCATGACCTCCGCCCCGCGCAGCTCCGGAGGTTCCGGCTTTGGCGGAGGTGGCGGCTCCTCTGGCGGCGGCTTCGGCGGTGGCGGCGGCGGCGGCTTCTAGCAGCGTCGAAGGAATCGCAATTCCCTGGACCACTGTCTAGCAGCAGGTATTGAAGCCCGCGCAAGAGGAGATTTCCAATGAGCCAGTCCTCGGAGAACACCAAGAATCCGAACACGGCTATAGCCCCGATGCTTTCGGTTCGAAGAGGGGCGAGAGCGATTGAGTTCTACAAGGCGGCGTTCGGAGCGGGGGAGTTGTTCCGCGTTGACAGCGAGAGTGGAGCGGTCGTCGCCCGGCTTTCCGTGGGAGCAGCGGAATTCTGGGTCGCTGACGCTGCGTCACCGGTGGGATGAATGCGCGCGCCAAAATGCTCCGTCAATACGATGAACGCAACAACCGTGGCGCCCACGAGTGCGCCGATCAGCAGCGTCAAGACCAGAAAGACTTGCTCTTCGCGGCGTCGCAGGAATCCGGCCCACTGCAGCGACGGCGCTTCCCACCATTGACCGTACTCGGCGGCTCGTGGTTTTCCCGGGTTCTCCGCTGCATCTTTTTTCGAAGGATCACCCACAAGTGCCTCGCATTCGCTTTGTTGCTCCCTTTTTTGTGCGATTGCCGCTTTTTGATTTGCGCGCCCGTTGCAGCAATTGACCGATGGCGCGCACCAGTTGGTGGCCGTGGGAACGCAGCTCGTTGATGCGCTGCTGCGCTACCTCTTCGAGGACGCGCTCGCCGCGCGGCAGCAGCGACACCAGCACGCGCCGGCGGTCATCGCGGCCGCGGCTCCGCCGCACGTAGCCGTGCGTCTCCAATCGATCGATCAGCTCCACGACGCTGTGATGCTTCAGCGCCAGGCGCTCCGCCAGCGTCCGGATGGTCGCTTCTTGGCCCTCTCGAAGGCCGCGAATCATCAGTAAGAGAAGATATTGCTGCGGTTCGAGCCCCGCGGCGTGCGCCACCACGTCGCCTTCGCGCAGGAAGTGGCGGATGCGGTAGCGAAGTTCCGCGAGAGCCCGGTATTCTTCATTGGTGATCGCCACCGCCATGCTATAAGTATATCGTGCTGCGATACACCTGGCCAACCTCGCTTTCCGCGGCATTCCAAGTAATAATCTCCGTGATTTCCTGCATCGGCGCGGCGTGGTGCCAACGAATGAATCGAGCGCGAGGATCCTGGAGTTTCCCGTTAACCTGCGTGGCGCTGGCGTCGATTCTTGTCGGCCTCGGCCAATGTGGTTGCGGCACGACACAAGGCCGGAACCCGGAGCCCTGCTCTTCCGCGGCCGCCACGGCCCAGAATAAGAAGGAGCAAGTCCCGGTATTCGGAGCGAAGGTCGTCAAGGCGTACCCGCACGATCCGAAAGCCTTCACGCAAGGGCTGGAGTATTACGACGGACATCTCTACGAGAGCACTGGGCGGCTGGGCGAATCGAGTCTCCGCGAGGACGCGCTAGAGACCGGCGAAGTACTCCGGCGCGTTAATCTCCCGCCGCAGTATTTCGGCGAAGGCTTGACGATCCTCCACGGAAAAATCTATCAGCTGACCTGGCTGTCCAAGATTGGATTCGTTTACGACCTGCAGACTTTTCGGAAAAATGGCGAATTTCACTTCCAATCCGAGGGCTGGGGGCTCACCCACGACGACGCGTCGCTGATCCTGAGCGACGGAACGAACAAGCTTCAGTTCCTCGATCCAGTTTCGTTCGCGGTGACGAAAACGATCGAAGTGTATGCGGGAAACGAGGCGGTCACGAACCTGAACGAGTTGGAATACATCAATGGCGAGATTTTTTCGAACGTCTGGCACTCCCCGCGCCTCGCGCGCATCGATCCACACACTGGGCGAGTCGTGGCGTGGATCGACCTGACGCCACTGCTAACGAGGGAACAGCACGACTCCGAAGATGTCCTGAATGGGATCGCCTACGACGCAAAACGCGGCAGGTTGTTCGTTACCGGCAAGCGTTGGTCGGAAATCATCCAGATCGAGGTGGAAGACAAACCCCAGTAGCCGAAAACGCGAACAAAATCACAGCGGCTTGCGGAACACTTTCGACGTTTTGAAGTGCTCGAATCCTTGCCGCCCGTAGAAGGCATGCGCGCGCTCGCGAATAACGTTGGAGCGCACCAACATGCCGGTACACTTTTTCTTCCGCGCCCACTCTTCGCCAACACCCAGCAATTTCGCTCCCGCGCCTGCACTTCTTTGCCCTTCGGCCACGATCAGGCCATCGATTTCGGCGAACAACGGAGATTCGAGCTGATAGACGACGCTGAGGTGCAGCCAGCCAATCACGTCACTGTTTTTCTCGGCAACCAGCACGATATTGTCCGCTGCGCGCATCACGCGATTGAGCCGGACTTTCATTTCGTTCACAGTGGTCGGATATCCCAACTCACCTGCGAGCACGGCCAGGCGCGGCGCATCGCTGGTCCTGGCGCGGCGTATCTTGACCTCGGATTGCTTCGTGACGCTTGCCATGGATCAAATCTGTTTGCGCCGCAAGCGCTTTTGCACGGCGTTGCTTTTCAGCTCGCGCAGGGCGTCGGCCGCGATCCAGCGCGCCACACGCGATCCACGCAGCTGAATCCGCTCTGCTGCCCGAATTGCTTGGCGATTCAGGCGCAGATTCCGCTTGCCGACATTTCGCAGCGCCCAGTTTACGGCCTTGCGCACAAAATTCCGTTCGTCATCCGACTCGCGTTCGATCGCCCGCAAAAGCCGCGCAAAGCGCGCATCGGGAGATTGCTTGTCCAAATAGCTAAGATACGCCATCAGCGAGAACGCGGCGCGTTTTACGAACTCCTCGGGCCGCCGGCTCCAAGCATCGGCCTTGCGCCACGCCGGCGCGGCAAACACATAGAGATAGCGGCATGCCGTGTCGACGACGTCCCAGGAATTGAAATCGCCGGCCCAGCGATCCATTTGCTCGGAGGTTACTTTTTGCGGCTCTCCGATGAGCGTCGCCAGAATGCGCGCTTCGTGAATGCCGGAGGCCCACAGTTGCTCCGCAAGCGCGTGGTCTTTGCCGATGTGCCGCGCGAGCGCATGCAGAACGGGGGCGGAGATGCCGTGCGCCTTCGGAACGTTCACGCCAAAGTACGCCATCTTTTCGCGGACTCGCGGGTCCGCAAGTGCTTCCAGTTCGCGCAGGACGCCGTCTTTCGTCCACTTCTTTTCGGCGCCGCTAGAACGTTTTGTTCGAATCGAGGAGGATCGTGACCGGCCCTTCATTGACCAACTCCACGGACATCATGGCCTGAAAAACTCCGGTTGCCACGGTGACGCCAAGCCCGCGCAGCGCCGTATTGAACTCTTCGTACAGCGTCGCAGCCTGGTCCGGCGGCGCCGCGGCAAGGAAGCTTGGGCGGCGCTGCCCGCGGGCGTCGCCGTACAAAGTAAATTGCGAGACCACCAGCGCGCTTCCTTTGACGTCCAGCAGCGACCGGTTCATTTTTCCCTGGTCATCTTCAAAGATTCGCAAATTGGCGACTTTCTCCGCCATCGACGCGGCCACGGCGGAATTGTCGTTGCGTCCCACGCCGAGCAGAATCATGAGTCCGGCGCCGATCTCGCCGGTGACGCGGCCTTCGACGGTCACTCGCGCACGGCTCACTCGCTGCAAAACGGCTCGCATGGTTCGTTGGATTGATCCTCAAATCTAAAGCAATGACATCTTACGCCTGGGCGAAAAGGGCGCACCCGCCGCGGCGAGCGCCTTACAAGAGAATTTGCGAGCCGGGTGGGCCACATCAGAAATGCTAGTCGGCGTGCTTCGACTTCGCTTTCCGGGGTAGCATTTCCGGGAGCTGTGCCACGTTGTAGCCAAATACGGCCAGCACCTGCGCGCCCTCGGTCAGATCGTCCCAGCAGACGCGATCGAGCGTGTCCGCCTGCGAGTGATGCGTCTTGTCGTAGTCCACGTTGTCCTGGATGCACCAGAAGGCAGGCACGCCCTCGTCATCAAAAGGCACGTGGTCGGAGCCGCTTTCAGAGCGCAGGCTGGGCTCGGCCAGTTCAATGCCCTTCGCCACCAGCGGATAGAGCGCGCGATCGATGGTCTCCCGTACGGCATAGTTCGCCATCAGGCCGATGGTCAGAACTTTGCCGGTGCCGCTATCGTCAACGAGGACCCCGGAAATTTTCCCGAGCTCGTCCTTGTGCGCTTTGACATACGCGCGCGAACCGTTGAGTCCCTGCTCTTCTCCCGTAAACAAAACGAAGCGAATCGTGCGCTTCGGCCTCACGCCGAGTTTCGTCAGCGCGCGGGCCGCTTCGAGCACGGCCATCGAGCCGGTGCCGTTGTCGGTCGCGCCCGTCCCCAAATCCCAAGAATCGAGATGCGCGCCGAGGATCACGACTTCGTCGGGCTTTTCGGTGCCGCGAATCTCCGCGACAGTGTTGTAGACCTCCACGGGCTTCTCGCTGAACGTGTTCTGAATATTCACCTCCACCTCGACGGGGCCGCCCTCCAACAGCCGCGAAAGAAGCGCATGATTCTCGCGCGTGATGGATGCGGTCGGCACTTTGCCTTCTTTGTATTCGCGCGTGACCGCAGACATATTGAAGAGACCGTACCACTTGTCAGGCGCCATCAGGACCGCGGCTGCGCCTTCGTTTTCCAGGAACGCTCTCGTCTCCCGCATGAGCTTGATGACCACGTCGAGATTTGGCTCTTCGGCCAAGGCTTTCGGCAGCGCGAGAGGAAGCGACATTCTGTCGAATGGCGTGAGCAAGGGATTTTCCGGAGGCACCAAGTCACCGGGCGCACCGAACAGAACAATCGCGCCTTTGAGCTTTCCTTTGTAGCGGTCGAGATCGGCGGCGCGTTCGGCCCTAACGGCCGTGACTGGCCCGCGGAGCGTTCCATTTGTCGACGGCGACCAACCGTAGGCCGCAAGCGTGAGCTGCTGCTCGGCGGGAGACACGATGCGGCCGCTGGCCGTGCCGCGATTCCAGGCTTTCTCGATGGTCCACGGCTCGAGATGCGCGTTCGACAAACCCGCGGCCTTGAATTGCTCCTCGGCCCAGTGGCTGGCTTGGGAGAGCTTGCCCGAACCAGTCAACCTCGGTCCAATGCGATCCGCCAAGTACGTCAGGTTGGCCTTTAGCTCCGACTGGTCGGCCTTCACCTGCTCCACAATTTTTGTATCCAGATCCGCAATCGGATCGGACTTGGGCGCTTCCTCCTTCTTTGCCTGTGGGCCCGGATTGTACGGCAGGGGCCGCCGCGGGAGCAGGCCCGGGAGCTGCGCAGTGTTGTAGGCCCACGCCGCCAGCACCTGCGCGCCTTGATTCAATTCGTCTTTCCACACTTTGTCGAAGGTGTCCGATTGACTGTGGTGCGTCAGCCGGTATTCGGCGAGGTCCTGGATGCAAAAAAATCCGGGCACGCCGGCGTCATCGAACGAAAGGTGGTCGGTGCCGAAGGATCGCGCCATGCTCGGCTCGAGCAGTTTCAGCTCGTGCAGCGGCGCCAGCACCTGGTCGACGAGTTCGCGGTCCTGATAGTTGTCGTGAAGGCCCAGCTTCAACACGCGCCCTGTGCCGGTGTCATGGACCAAGACGCCGGAGATTTTTTCCAGCTCGTTCTGGTGCGCTTTCACGTATTCCTCGGAGCCGTAGAGGCCTTCCTCCTCTCCGGTGAACAGCACAAAGCGGATGGTGCGCTTCGGCTTGAGATTGAGCTTCGCGAGCGCGCGCGCCGCTTCCAGCACGGCCATCGATCCGGTTCCGTTGTCCGTCGAGCCCGTCCCCAAATCCCAAGAATCGAGATGCGCGCCGAGGATCACCATCTCATCGGGCTTTTCCGATCCGCGAAGGTCCGCAACGGTGTTGTAGACCTCCACAGGTTTCTCGCCCATCGCGTTCGTCATTTCGATTTCGACTTGCACCGACCCATGCTTCAGCAGCCGAAAAATCATCCGATAGCCCTCGCCGGTGATAAATGCCGTGGGAATCACGCCGGGCGCGTATCTTTCCAAGCTGACGTCGGTCATATTTAGGAGACCGTGCGGCTTGTTTGAGTCGCGCAGCACGGCCACGACGCCTTCCTCTTTGAAGAACTGCGTTCGGTCTTTCGCCGATTGCAGGGATGCATAGTAGGGATCGCGGATCGGCGGCTCGCCGATCCGCGGCGGCGGCTGCTGCATCGGACGAATCTCCGCGTTGGGGTCCGGCGGCTTCGGCGGCGAAAGGCTCGCCGGCTCCTGGTAGATGACGATCGCGCCCTTCAACTTCCCGTGAAACTTTGCGAACTCTTCCTTTGTCTTGGCGTCGAAGTACACGACCGGCCCTTGGACTGCGCCCGGCGTGCTCGGCGACCATCCTGCGGCCGCAATGGTCAGCGGATGCACCGCCGGACTGAGAATGCTCGCGCGTGCGGGGCCGCGCGTCCAGGAACGCGCAATCCTCCACGGCTCCAGGTGCGCGTTGGTCAGGCCGTACTTCTGGAACATGTCGCGCGTCCAGTCGCTGGCTTGTTTGAGTTGGGGCGAGCCTGTCAGTCGCTGCCCGATGCTGTCCGAGAGGTACTCTAGGTTCGCCATCGCCTCGCTATGCTCGCGGATTTCACCGAGAATCCGCGCATCCGCTGCCGCAGATGGACTTTGGTCGTCCGGCGAAGGCCGCGCCGAGCGCGCACCCGCTCCGATCAACAGAAGCACACCAGCGAACACAAGTACCGCAGCTTGACGCGAGCTCATCCGTTCTCCCTTGAAGTGATGGTTGCCATCGTGAAATATCCGGTGCAAATGCTGAAGGACTCATCCGGCGACTTCGGCGGAAGCGCCAGCGTCATGCCGGGTTTCTTCGGCCCCGTGGTGCGCGCTGGCACTTCGGACAAAAATAACTGCTGCGTCCCGCGACGATCTCGCGGCGAATCTGCGTTCCACAACGGTAGCAGCCCTTTCCCTCGCGTCCATAGGCTCGATGGTGCCGCTGATATTCCCCCGGCTCGCCATCGGCGTCAAGAAAATCGGAAATTGACGAGCCACGGAGCGCGATGGCCTTGGGCAAAATGTCCTGAAGCGCTCTGCGCAGCGCTTCTGCTTGTTCCTTAGTTAGTTGCGCACCGAGACGCGCGGGATGAATCTTGGCGCGCCACAGGCTTTCGTCTGCATAGATATTGCCGACGCCGCGAAGGACGCTCTGGTCCAGCAGCAATGCCTTGATTCGCGCACGGCGTTGGCGGATTCGTGCGGCAAACTCCGCGGCGCTGACTTCCAGAGGGTCCGCGCCAAACGTTGTCAGGTGTTGGGCAAGCGGAGCTGCGGTGAGATAGGCCATGCGCCCGAACCGCCGCGCATCCGTGTAGCGCAGCTCCCGGCCGTCATCCAGCAGCATCCAGACGTGCGTGTGTTTCTCGTGCGGTTGCGCGGCGGGACTCGGCGCGAGTTGGCCCGTCATGCCGAGGTGCACGAGCAGCGAAGCGGGCGCAGAGTCGCCATTTTCGGGAACGCCCTCGCCCGCGACCACGGCCGATAGCCGCAGCAGCATGAATTTTCCATACCGCTCGACAGCTTCAATCCGGCGTCCGGGGAGATGCTGCTCGAGCGCCACGGGGTCGTCGATGAAATCTGTCTTCCCCAGCCGGACCGACACAATTCGCCGTCCGAGGATCGTTCGGCGCAATCCTCGCGCCAGGGTTTCGACTTCAGGGAGCTCTGGCATAAATCGTTCCTGCCCAGACTATAAGGCAGCGAAGAAAACAGTACGGCGCTACTTCTTCGCGCCGGCTGGTGGCGGCCAGAAGCCGGGCTCGGTGATCGGCCGGGCATCCTGGTCCGCGGCGTATTTTTTCACGGCCGGCGCGATCGCCGACGCATTCCCGATCAACACGAACACCAGATTCTCCGCCGGAAAGTGCTTCTGGATCACCTGCCGCGCGATTTCCGGCGTAACGCCATCGACTCGCGCTTCCAGCTGGTTCACCTCGTCGTCCCCAAGCCCGTAGAATTCATGCGTCGCGATCATTTGCGCGAGTTGTTTCGAGGTTTCGATTTCCGGGGGAAATTGTCCCTTGATGTAGCTCTTGGCGGAATCCAGCTGCGCCTGAGTTACCCCATCTTTGTGAAGTTTGGCCAGAACTTGCAAGGCAAGATCGATGGCCTGCGTCGTGGTTTCGTTTTTCGTGAAGCTGAATATCGCAAACGGGCCGGCCGTTTTGCGCTCGTCGAAAAACGATTCCACGCCGTAGGTATATCCGGATTCCACCCGCAGCGCCTCGTTCAGCTCCGAGGTAAATCTTCCGCCGAAAACCGTGTTGACGACGCGAATCGCCACGCGATCGGGGTCGGTTACGGCAATACCGGTATTGCCGATCGCAAAATACGTCTGCGTCGAGTCCGGCTTGTCGACCAACAGGAGCCGCCTCCCTTTCGCCGGCGCGGCCACGGGAATCGCAACGCTTTTCGCTGCGCGCGCAGGCCAGGTTCCCATCACTTCCTCAAGCTTCGCGCGCATTTCCGCGGAGCTAAGACCGCCGGCCACCGCCAGAATTGTATTCCCCGGCGCATAGTTGGCCTCATAAAACTTCGCGATCGCTTCGCGCCCGATCTGCTTCAGCGAGACCTCGTCCCCTCCCGCCGGACGCCCGTACGGATGGATGCCGTAAAGATACCCGTAGTAGTACGGAACCAGCACGGAACGAGGATCGTCTTTCTCTGCCCGCACACCGTCGAGAGCTTGCGCCAGGAATTTATCGGCCTCATCCTGCGGGAATGTCGGATGCGCAAGCGCATCGAAGAATAAATCCATGCCGCGCGCCAGATCCTTGGTCAGAAACTCCGCACTGATGCCCGTGAAGTCGGCCCCCGCGTCAGCCTCGAACGTGCCGCCGATGTAGTCGAGGTCGGCCGCGAACTGTTGTGCCGTGCGATTCTTCGTGCCTTTTCGCAGCAATCCGGCGGTAGCGGCTGCGAGCCCTTCCTGCCCCGCTGGATCGCCGGCCGCGCCGGCCTTGACGATCGCGAAAATATCGATCAGCGGCACGCCGGGCTTTTCCAGCAGCAGGACCGTCAATCCATTCTTGAGAACAAGCTTCTCGTGCGGCGGCAAGCGAAGCGCCTGCGCGGAAGCTGCCGGACAAATAAAGAAAGCCAGCAATGCCGCGGCGAAGAGGCGTCGTGCGATCCATGCGCGCGTCATTGTTTCGCTTTCTGCGGGTTGTCCGGGACCAGCGTCGCGACCGTGCGATTGTTCGGCCCGAAATAGGCTTTCGCGGCACGCTGCACGTCTTCCTTGGTCACCGCCGAGTAGTTCTTTGCCGCGTCGAACAGTTTGTTGTAGTCGCCGAAGAAGACTTCATACGTGCCGATGGTATTGGCGCGCCCGTTGATGGTCCGCATTTGCCGGTAAAACTCAACCAGGCGGATATTCTTGGCCTTCTCGAGTTCCGTATCGCTGATCGCCGCACCGGCCGCGCGCTCCAACTCTTCATACATCGCTTTTTCGCAAGCCTGCGGATCGACGCCTTGTTTTGGCTGCGCGATAATCTCGATGATCGTCGGATCGAACGCCGGTTCCACCACCGAGGAAACCTCCAGCGCGATCTGATCTTTGTCCACCAGTCGCTGATACATCCGCGAACTTTCCCCCTGAAAGAGAATCGTGCGCAAGATGTTCAATGCGTAGAAGTCCGGACTGTTCATCTGCGGTATGTGGTACGCAAGCATGAGCAACGGCAATTCCGATGGCTTGTGCACCAGTATCCGCCGCTCGCCAAGCTGCTCCGGTTCGATCGTGGTCACCGGCGGCGGAGGGGCATGCGTCGGAACGGGCTCGATATACTTCTCGCAGAGCTGAAAGATCTCGTCGGCCGAAACATCGCCCACGACCACCATCGTCGCGTTGTTCGGCGAGTATCCCATTTCAAAGTGATGCTTCAGATCCTCCATGGTCCAATGCTGGATGTCGCTCATCCACCCGACGACCGGCCAGTGATACGGATGGGCGATAAACGAAGTCGCCCACAACTGCTCATCGAGCGTCCCATTGTTTTCGTTGTCTACGCTCAGCCGCCGCTCGGAGGCGACAACTTCCCGCTCCGACTTGATCTTCTGCGGATCGAAGCTCAGATCGCGAATGCGGTCCGCCTCGATGTCGTAGATCAGCGAAAGCGCCGAGCGCGGAAACCAATCCTGATAAACGGTCACGTCGCGCGTCGTATAGGCGTTGTTCGCGCCGCCATGAGCTTCCATCGCTTTGTCAAGCTCGCCCGGGCCGTACTTCTTCGCGCCATTGAACATCATGTGTTCAAAAAAGTGGGAGAGCCCAGTGGTCCCGGGCCGTTCGTTCCGCGAGCCGATGCGGTAGAAAATGTACAGCGCCACATTGGGAATGCTGTGATCCGGCTGTACCAAGACCTTCATGCCGTTTTTGAGCGTGCGCGCTGAAACCGGATAGTCCCGTTGCGCTTTCGCCGGCACCGTGATGAGCAAGACGGCGCACAAAACCACTACGCCGGCCCTGCCGAACCCGATTTTTTTCACGAACCCACCCCTGCGTGGAACCTACCTTTGAGACGCACGAAACCCCAGAAGTGTTGTTCACTCAACGACGGCAAACACTCTTACCGGCGCGGGTCTTCCCCAATGGGATGTTCGTAAGCACATTGTCCCGAGCGAGCTCTGCGGAAGAGGTGCAAGGAACCCAGCGACACACACGGCAAAATCCCCGAGCAGCCGAGCGCGCCCATGACTCACACCAGCGAATCTTTCAGCAAATCCCGTGGCGGCTCAACGGCGGGGGCTGGCCGCCACACTCCGCACTGGCGCGTTGAGCCGTTCCGATACCGGCGGGACTTCAGGGAAGCGGAATTCCCGGCATCGCCACGATTCCCGCCATCCGCAGGATTTCCTGATACTCCACATCGGTGATCATCGAGATCAGCAGCCGCACGTTTTTCAGCAATTTCACCTTTTTCAACGCGGCATTTGTCCGCAACTCCGCCAGGGGCACCTGCCTCGGCAATCTCTCGAACGCGCGCAGGTCCGCCACCAGGTTCTTCCCCTTATGGTCGTGCGGGTCCGGATATGGATCGCGGGTAACCTCGGCGATCGAGTACAACGAGCGCTCCGGCGCCGAGTGATAGCACAGCACACGGTCGCCTTTCCGCACCTGCTTGAGCGCGCGGATCGCGTCGGGCTTGCCGGCGGCGCCATGCCACATTTCCTTACCTTTTACGAAGAGCGTGTCCCAGTGATAGTGATGCGGGTCGGCACTGAAGATCCAGTAGTGTCGTTGCGCGGTCGGAATCGCCATTGCGGATTCGAGTCGGCACTATACATGTTACCAACGAAAAAGCGAAACAAAATGTGAGGGTTAGGCGGGTTTGCCCTGTGGAAAGAGGCGTGCGACGGTCCGCGTAGTGACTCCGACAGTTAGATTCATACTAACTATATGATTTTTCAATAAGATAAACGAAAAACTTAGCCCAAATCGACGAAGATCTCCCCGCCACGAACCTCAACCGGATAGCACGCCACGCCAACCGACGGATTCTGGCTCACTTTCCCGGTGGTTACGTCGTACTGCCACCCATGCCACGGGCAAGTGACGATCTTGCCCTCCAGCGGCCCATCGCCCAACGGCCCGCCCCGATGCAGGCAGGTGTTGTCGATGGCGTGAAACTCTCCGGCCACGTTGGCCATCGCCAGCGCCTTCCCCGCAACAGCGACTTCCCGAATGGTGCCCGCCGGAATCTCACCCACGGCTGTCGCTCGAACAAATGCCATGCTTTCTCCTCGCGGAGCAGACCCGTGCTCCATACTCCTGACGGCCGTTGCGAATCCTTGCGGTTCTCCGCGGAGTATAGCTCCGCTGCTCAGTGACGTCAAAACCGGGGTCAATCGTGGATCGATCTGGCAAGCGGCGCCTTCTCATATGCAAGGCTCACAAGCGCGCCACAATTCAGTTGGACTCTTCTCCGCCTGTCCGCCCGTACAGGTACCCACCTCGCACACGTGACGAATTTATCTGTTTCCGCGGCGCCGTTTGTTCTCAGAATAGAGCCAACTCGGGGGAAGAAGTTCCTTCCTAAAAAGGCCGTGCCCATGAACCGGTGTCGCGTAGTTTCGTATTGCTTCCTGACGTTCCTGATTTTGCCGCTCATCTGCTTCGCTCAATCGAAAGGCATTCAAGACCTGCGGGGATCGCTGTATGGCCAGGTTGTGATTGCCGGGGACAGCATCCCGGCTGCGCAGGTGCGCGTCGAGCTTCGACTCCTCGGCGAGAACTGGACGGCTACCGCACTCACGAATCGCGATGGAGAGTTCAGCGTCGAAGGGCTCGTCTCAGGCACGTACATCATCACCGTGAACGAGCAGGGTTGCGAACCGTTCGAGGAAACCATGCAGATCGATCCCGGCACGGCGCCTCTGCTTCTTCGCCTCCGGAGAAATGGTCCGCCGCCGGCGAACCGCGCCGCCTCCACCGTTTCCGCCCACGAACTCAGCATCCCGGAGAAAGCTCGCAAGGCTTTCAGCAAAGGGTGCCATCTCCTCGGGGCCGGCGACTCGGCAGGCAGCATCGCTGAGTTTCAACGCGCCATCAGAGCATTTCCGGCTTACTACGAGGCTTACTACAAGATCGGCATCGCTGAGCTGGACTTGCAGCATGGACCAGCCGCCGAAGCAGCATTTCGCAAATCGATCGAATTGAGCGAGGGCCGCTACGCCCCGGCCCAGTCCGGCCTCAGTTTGGTCCTGTGCATCGAGAAGCAGTTCGCGGAAGCCGAAGCGGTTGCACGAGTCGACCTGCAACTGGATCCCGCCGACGCGACCGGCCACTACGCGCTGGCATCGGTGCTCTTCATCACGAACCGCTTGGCCGAAGCGGAGCAGAGCGCCCTCCAGGCAATTCTTCACAGACCGGCATTCGCGGAGGCTTATCTCCTGCTCGCGCAAATTCATCAACACCAGAACAATCCGGTCGCAGTCGTCGCCGATCTGGATGCTTATCTAAAACTCGATCCAGACAGTCCACGGAGCGCCAGGGTCAAAGCCATTCGCGCCGAAACGCAGAATGCTTTGGCGCAGCAGACCTCCGGCGCAGCGCTGGCGAGAGCCAATCCGTAAGCGGACGCACACTTGCCGGAGTGGCACAGGCTTTTAGCCTGAGCGCGCCAAGTTACGGCGCTGAAGAATCAACCGCTTACAAATGCTGAAAGAACGCGCAGCTTAGAAATTAAGGGCTTCTCGACGCCTGCAAAGCAAAATTTCGCCTCCGCAAATACCTCACGTCTCGGATTAGTTTGACGCCAACAATCGGATAGATCACTCCGTCAGCCCGGAGTAAAGTCGCAGCTATGTCTTCCATCGAAAAACGAATTGACGCTCTCGATTGGAGCGCTCTCGAACACTCGCTCTCCACGCGTGGTTATGCTGTCACGAGTCCGATCCTCACAGCCGCCGAATGCGAGGCCATCGTCGCCCTCTACGGCAACGAAGCCCGCTTCCGCAGCCATATCATCATGGAGCGCCATCGCTTCGGCATCGGCGACTACAAATATTTCTCCCATCCGCTCCCGGAATCCGTCGCAAGCCTGCGCACCAGCGCTTATCCGCGCCTATCGAAAGTCGCCAATGAATGGGCGCTTGCGCTGGGTGAACCTGGCGCCCGTTCGCCTTTTCCCCCGGACCATGCCGCCTTTCTGAAGTTCTGCCACAAAGCGGGGCAAACCCGGCCCACGCCGCTCGTCCTCCACTACGAAGCCGGCGGCTACAACTGTCTTCATCAAGACCTCTATGGAGACGTCGCCTTCCCGTTGCAAATGGTGTTTTTGCTAGGCCAGCAAGGACGCGACTGGCAAGGTGGAGAGTTTGTCCTCGTCGAACAACAGCCCCGAGCGCAATCCAAAGCCGAAGTCGTTGCCGCAAACCAAGGCCAAGCGATCATCTTCACCACTCGCTATCGCCCCGTCAAAGGCTCGCGCGGCTTCTACCGCGCAAATCTCCGCCACGGCGTCAGCCGCGTCCATCAAGGCACCCGCTTCACACTTGGCATCATCTTCCATGACGCGAAATAGTATGGCGCTCGGCGGCTCGTTTACGCTGGGCCGCGATGCGGCTTCCTCAAACGGCCGCCCATCGGCAGCAGCAACATGAGTGTCGCGGATACCAGCAACGACAACCCCGCAAGCGCCAACCCTCCGTACAGGCTTCCGGTCTTGGTGCCGATCGCTCCAACCGCGTACGGCCCAACGAACCCGCCGAAATTCGCCACTGAGCTGATCACCGCAAGCCCCGAGGCCGCCGAAAAACCAGTCAGGAACTCACCCGGCAGCGAATAGAAAGGGCCATAGACGCTGTAGATGCCCGCGGCCACGAACGCCAACAACGCGATGGAAAGAAACGGGGAACGTGTCGCGCCCAGTGACAAAAACGCAATTCCCGCGATGATCGCCGGAATCGCCGCGTGGTATTTCCGCTCCAGCGTGCGATCGGAATTGCGCGAAACCCAGACCATCGCCACCAAGCCCGCCAGATGCGGGATCATCACCAGCATTCCCACGGTCGTGTTCGAGTACAAGCTGGAGAGCGCTTTCACCTCTTGCGGCATCCAGAAGGTCACCGTATACATGCCGATGTTCAACATCAAACCGATCAACGCTAGATGCCATACTCGCGGATTGACCATCGCCTGAGTGGCGGAGATTGCGTGTGCTTCCTGTTTCTGCTCTGCTTCGCGCCGCAGTTCCGCCGTGACCCAATCTTTTTCATCCTGCGTCAAAAACTTGGCCTCCGCCGGACGGCTCGGAAGCACGAAGTACGTGAGGACACCGCAGGCCAACGCGGGAAATCCCTCCAAAATCAAAAGCCAGCGCCAGCTGCTGATTCCCATCCAGTGCGCGTGATCCAGAATAAAACCCGAAATTGGCGCTCCTACAACACTGGTGACGGGTATTCCCGCCAGGAACAGCGCGATGGCCTGCGCCTGCTCTCGCTGCCGGAACCAATAGGTCAGATACAGCAGGATTCCGGGGAAAAATCCCGCCTCCGCCACTCCGAGTAGAAAGCGCGCAACGCACAACTCGGGAACGCTCCGCATGAAACCTGTCGACAGCGCCACAAATCCCCAACCGATCAGAATCCGCGCGATCCAGATTCGCGCACCGATCTTGTGCAGCAGCAGGTTGCTAGGAACCCCAAACAGGCAATATCCGAAAAAGAAAATCCCCACCAGCAATCCAAATTGCTGGCTGGTGATCGCTAGGTCTTTGTTCATCGTCAGCGCCGCGAAGCCGATATTGATCCGGTCGAGATAACCGACGATGTACAAAAGAAAGAGGTAAGGGATCAGGCGGATTCGCAGTTTGCGAATCACCTTTGTCTCAAAAGTGGAGGAGCTCTCAGCAATCGCCGGTCCGCCGCTCATGAGCGCCTCATCGCTGGTGGTAGCTCATTTGCCGCGAGGCCCGAGTTTGTATCGGCGAGAGAGTTTTTTCCAGTACGTTGCGGGGTGCAAGCGCTGCAAGATATCGAGCTTCCGCGCATCGGCACCAATCAAAATCCGCGGCTCGCGGCGTTCCACGCCCTCGAGGATGCGCGCGGCCGCCTCTTCCGGTGAAGTCTTTGAGGCGCGGTCGAGGAGCACGATTCCTTCGTCGCGCGTTTTTGCCGGCGTATTCGCACCAAGCTTTGCCCGCCGCGCAATCGCCGTTTTCACTCCGGCCGGATGAACGCAGGAAACAAATACCGAGGTACCTTCCAGCTCGTGGCGCAACGCCTCCGTAAATCCTCGCACCGCGAACTTACTCATCGCATACGCGCTTTGTCCCGCGGGCGCCACAAGTCCGAAAACGCTCGACACGTTCACAATGTGCGCCCGCGGCTGCTGCTTCAGGATCGGCAGAAAATACTTCACGCCGTAGATCGTGCCCCAAAGGTTTACGCCCATCAGCCAGCGAAGATCGTCGAGCGATATTTCCTCGAACGTTCCATACAGCGCCACGCCCGCGTTGTTGACCAGCAGCGTAACGCGCCCGTGCCTAGCAACCACGTCTTCGGCGAATGCCCTGACCGCAGCCTCATCCGCAACGTCCACGACATGCGTGGTGGCAGCGGCCCGCTTGCCGGAGAGCGAAGCCGCCGTCTCCATCAATCCCGCCTCATCCACGTCCGCCAACGCCACCGCCGAACCCGCCGCCGCAAGCCGCTGCACAAGCGCCCGCCCAATGCCGGAACCCGCGCCCGTCACCACCGCCACACTGTCGCGTAAGAATGTCGCCAACGGGCCACCTCGGACGTTGTTGAAAAATTCGCCAACGTGCACCCGGACGCTGGTCGCCGGCACGCAGAAGACCGCGTGAAACACGCCCCCATTGTACGGGACCCGCTCCGCAATCGAGAGACATTCCCCGCCCACTCGTAGCCCTTCGACATCGAGAGCCCGTTTTCAGCGCCATCAAGCTGATGTTGCCTCCGGTGCCAGCGCGGGGCGGTGGACCAGTTGTCGCGGTAGGGACGACCGTCGCTGATCGCGCCGAGTAGCCCCGGGGAATTTCACCCCGAGGCCCTCACAGATCCGTGCTTGACCGTCTCCAGTCACACGGCTCGTGCCACCCAGTGAAAGCTACCGCCTTCCGCCAGGACAAT
>Ga0187819_10000016_pt1 | contig 79489 bp, 59 predicted proteins | sample NC_wetland_sal_i_15_FD_132411 | JGI IMG/M metagenome (GOLD analysis project Ga0187819, IMG submission 132411) | Wetland sediment microbial communities from Neuse River Estuary, North Carolina, USA - SO4_4 | ecosystem: Environmental > Aquatic > Freshwater > Wetlands > Sediment | place: USA... | reverse complement strand
TGGTGCCGGGATGTCGCGGATGTGGTCGAGCCGTTGTATGAGCGGATGGCCGAGCGGGTGAGAGAGTCGCATGTGGTGGCCACCGACGACACCGTCCTGCCGATGTTGAGCCCGGGCCAAACGCAGCCGGCACGCATGTGGGTGTATGTGGGCGACGACGCGAATCCGTATAACGTGTTCGACTTCACCCTGAACCGCAGTCGAGAGGGCCCGAAGGAATTTCTGAAAGACTACACGCAGGTTTTGCTGGCCGATGCTTACGGTGGCTACAACGGGGTGGTGGCTGGTAACGCCATCACTCGTGCGGGCTGTTGGTCGCATGCGAGAAGAAAGTTCGTGGAGGCGGAGAAATCGGCGCCGGAGATCGCGCGCGAGGCGGTCGCTCTGATGGACGCACTGTTTGCTGTGGAAAGACAGGCGAAAGACGTTGCCGTGGCCGAGCGACTCGAGTTGCGGCAGAAACAGTCGGTCCCAATCCTGGCGGAACTACATCGCAAGCTGCTGATCTGGAAAGAACAGTTGCTACCGAAGCATCCTATGGCCGACGCCGTGAACTACACGCTCAGCCAATGGGAGGCGCTGACCGTGTTCACGATCGATGGCGCCGTACCCATCGATAATAATGTAAGCGAACGGGAGATGAAGCGCGTGGTACTCAATCGCAAAAACTCTCTGTTCGTCGGCAACCCTCGCGGCGGAAGGACCGCAGCTATCCTGGCCAGCTTGACCAGCAGTTGCCGTCGGCATGACATGGACCCACATCTCTATTTCATGCAACTGCTGGTGAATCTCCCGACCTGGCCAGCTCGTGACCTCGACGCTTGGCTTCCCGACCGTTGGAAACAAGCTCATATCGCCCGATGCGCCGCTCTAGGAATTCCCGTTCCTCCCAACCCATAGCCCCTGCACTTCACGTATCGCTCACGCCATTTCTATGATGAGTGCTACCTTCGGCATAAAATGATTTTCCGAGTCTTGAAGAAGGCAATGATTGAGAGCAATGAACGCAAGCGTTTGCGCAAAGGCGACAAGTCCTTTCTGAAGCTGCGCTCCAAGCGTGCGAAACTGGCCGAAAATAATGCCAAGAAAGCCTCTGTCTGAGAAGACGAGAGGCCGACCTGGTCTATATGGCTCGGAGATATTCGTCGCGGGTGGCGACCGGTCAGGTTATGCAGGGTGGAGTACAATGGCAGGCAGCGAGAGAGTTACAACCGCACCACCTCCTGGACTACCGGAGATCTTGGCAGTGCCGCCGTGTGCCCGTACAACCGCATCCACGAAAGCAAGTCCCAGCCCATGCCCGTGTGAATGTTTCCCTCGAACGAAACGTTCAAACGCTCGAGTGCTGATGTCCGGCGGAAATCCCGGACCATTGTCCTCGATCACCAGCATCGCTGATCCCTCCCGCGACCGCAGCCGAATCGTTATCTGGCATCCGACGGGTAAATGAGCGATTTCGTTCTCGATCAGATTGCTCAGAACCCGATTCAACAGACCCCAGTCAGCATCGACGACAACGTGGTCTTCCAGGTCAACCACCAACTTGTGCTGGCGTTCGTCCATCGCCGGCTGGTAGAGATCAACTAGTTGTTTCACGGCAGCAGAAAGCTCAACCGTACTGCGATCCAGGCGAAGTGCACCCGCCTGTGCTTCCGCAACATCCAGTGTGGTGTCCAGTGCGCTCAAGAGTCTATCGACGCCTTCGATTGCGTCGCCAATCGAGTCACGCCACTTTTCGCTGGGCTCGCTGGACAGGACGGATTCCAGCGCGCCACGAATCGAAGTTAGCGGACTCTTCAAGTCGTGTGCGACAGCGTCCGTCACGGAGCGAAGCTCATTTACGGAGGACTGAATACGATCCAACATGTGATTGAAAGTCTTAGCCAATCGTGAGATTTCATCGGAATTGACCGGCTGAGGCAATCGTTCTCCTAAGTCTTCGCTGCCGATTCGCGCGACAGTGTCGGTAATGCGTTGAACGCGGAGGAGAGTGCGATGGGCGCTCATGTACGAGATCAGGAAACCCATGAGGACCGTGCTGCCCCACAAGATCAGGAAACGACCGGTCAACGTTCTAAGGAGATGCCTTGCGCCACGACCCGAAAGCCCCAGGTAGATCATTCTTCCGTTTTCATTCCGTGTAACTACTCGAAATGTTGTGGGCCATCCTTCAACCTCTATAGACTCCGGAATACCGGGAACAAGTTTGGTCTGCTGAATTGCCTTGAGAAAAGTATCGACTGAGCCCGGCCCGACCCACAACGGACTTGCATTGTTATTGGGATCGCTTTCCAGGAAGAAAACGGAATTCAGCCTTTGCCCACGTTCATTGCGCTCGTCCGGCAACTCCTGGGTCGCAAGCTCGGCTACTTCTCCAATAATTCTGTTGTACAGATGATCTCGGGGGGTATCGGCTGAGACGCGAGCAAGAACCTCCGCTTCACCGCTCAGCCACGCATCACTTCGGTCTTGAATGGCGTTCGCGACGAGGAAGTAAACAATCGAGAACGCCAGAGCCGTTCCGAGCGCGAACGCCACGGTGGTCCAAATCGAAATGCGCCAAGCCGCGGTTGCCTGCAAGAATTTAGGCATGCTTGAGAACGTATCCGACGCCGCGGATTGTGTGAATTAGTGGTGTGGGACTATTGTGATCCACCTTGCTGCGCAGGCGATAGATGTGCACATCGACTACGTTTGTTGCGGGATCAATCTGCATGCGCCAGACGTGATCCAGAATCATAGTGCGAGTAACTACACGTCCAGCATTCCGGCAAAGATACTCCAGGAGAGAAAACTCCTGCGGGGTCAACTGCAGCAGGTGATCGCCGCGTCGCGCCTCATGACGCACAAGGTCAAGTTGCAAGTCCGCAGCCTGTAGGCGTACCGAATCATTTTGTGGCGCAGAAGATCTACGCAGAAGATTTCTCAGCCTCGCAAGGAGTTCCGCGAGGGCGAACGGCTTCGTGAGGTAGTCATCTCCGCCCTGCTCCAGTCCCCTTACTCGCTCGTCCACGGAACGGCGCGCAGACAAGATCAACACCGGAGCGGAAATACCTTGGGCGCGGCACCTCACAATCAAATCCAGCCCATCCATGTCGGGAAGACCGAGATCAATGACGAATGCATCGTGGATGCCTTCCAAGGCTTTAAGTTCTCCGGCCCTGGCGTTGTTGGCTGTGTCTACCTGGTATCCGGATTCCACTAAAGCCCGTTTGAGAAACCCCTGGATAGCCACATCATCTTCTACCAACAGCAATCGCATGAGAGCCTCCAGCCTCCCTGAAACTCTACACCCGAAGATAGGATGCTTGGAACTCCTCAAGCGTCTGAACGCATCGCACAAGAGCATCGTCCCGACGCGTGGCACTTCCGCAGGCGGCGTAGTGTTCCACTCGGTTCCCAAGCTGATTGGTTCAAGTAGCTAAGACTTCAGGGGAGTCTTATTGGCAAAGTCCATAACCACCAGTTGTTTCTGAGAATGGCTCGGCTCAAGGACAAAGGTACCGAGAATGTTGATCGCATAAATCGTCAATCCCGCAAGCTCGCAAAGCGCCGAAATCGGCAAAACGGACCATGCCCACGCCGCATAACCCTGATAGGCGATGATCTCGCAGGAAACACGAAGCGTGCAGCCTAGAGTGACGAGCGCAAGGCCTGCGAACATGAGCTTCGTGCTCCAAAGCATCCTCATTCCTGCGAACGCGGGCAGGATGCGCTGTCCGACGCTCAGGATCATCACCGATATGAACCCGACTGTTAAAGCGTGACGCGACGCGCCCCAAATTCCACCCGACGTGTCCCAGCGTGTCGCTGCGATGCCAAGGACCGCGGCCATAATAAGCCAGACGTACGCCATGCGAACATAGAAGGGAAAACTGGAATGGACGCCCCGGATCTTCGCTTCTTTCTCGGCAGGCTCAAACATGCGCAACGCCGCAACAGCCATCCCTGCCGCAACAACAAATAGCCACGATCCGATCGAGCCTGCCCCCGCCACGGTCAGGCTGAGTCCGATCAGATTTACGATAACCGCGGCAAGCAGCCATCTAGGGCGCAGCGGCTTCAGTCCAAGAAAGATGGACATCCACTTCGCGCTGAAACCCCACACAAACGGCACCAGGAATCCCCACGCCATCAGCGCCAGGTAGCGCTGGTCAAACAGATGGGGGAACGCTGGCGTAGCGCCACGGTACGAAACGTAGAGACAACCCGCGAGGTTTGCAACCAAGACCAACAACAGTCCCAAACTCGCGCTGATCACCACCCAAACCCACGGACCTAACCTTTCTTCGCCCGAGCTTTCTGGTCGATGTTGAGAAACCGCGCGGAAGAAAATGAGAAATGCCGCCAATTCGAGTAGCGCAGAAAGCGGCAAAAGGATTCTCCACTCCCACAGATAGACGTTAGCGGCCCATCGCAATGCCGCGCCGGTCGTCCACATGCCCCAACACATCCACGCCGTTCCGAAAGAAGATTTCCTTCCGCCGCGCATCTTTGGGATGGAATAGAAACCTATTCCCAGGATAAAACTTCCCACCCATCCGAACACTTGTGCATGACCGTGGGCCTGCAGCCAAGCGGGAGAAATGGAAGCAACGCTCTCGCGTCCGCTGATTTGCAGCAGGTTCCATACGCCTAGAAATGTGCCGGGGAACACCATGAACATCAGCCCCGTGCTTACAAAGGCCATCAGCAGTCGCGAAAGCGCTTCTTCACGTGCGCGTGTGATCTCAAACAGCTGAGTAGAGGACAGAGAAGACCGGTCCAGGATATCGGGTGAAGATGCTGACGGTGGAAACGATGTGGACATGATCGGCGTCCGCGTCAGACGACCGCGGCCTCCAATTCCACCGCACGCGGGAAAAGTATGTTGTTTTCCAGATGTACGTGCAGATGGAGGTCCGCTTCGAACTCTCGCAATTCCTGGTAGGCCGCCTCATAGCTCGTGCAGGCATCGGCGGGAGCTTTGTACTCATCGCTTGCCTTGCGAATGCGCTTCACCAGGTCTCCGGCGGAGTCGTGCTCTTTCATCATGGCGTGGATCGGATTCCGCACGGTCTGGAAGAAAGGAGGTTCGACAGAGCCGTTCCCATGCGCTGAACGCTCTAGTGCATCGATATAGGGGAACAGAATCTGCTCTTCCTTCTGCATGTGCATGATCATCTCTCGGGCGACATCTCCGAAGAGCTTTTCGATCTCTTCGATTTCATGGTGCTTTTCTCCGTGCTTTTCTCTCACCTTCGCCAGCAGCCCACGCAGGCGAGGGATGCAATCGCGAACATATTGGTGATGACGCTCTCGAATGTGCCGGGTTAGGTCGGCGAGTGGCGCGGCAGTCCACGCCGTGTCTTCGGGTCCGACCAGTTCACTGTTTTGGCGCAGCCGCCTCAGAATTTCCTCGGACGTCACACCTGCGTGCAAGCAGGCTTCCTGCAAAGATTTCCCTCCTCCGCAGCAGTAGTCCACGCCGGCATCTTCCAGAACGCGCCTCGCTCCCGGATTCGACAGCGCAATATCGTTCACCTTCGTCTCGCCGCTGAAGTTCATAGTCGCCTCCACGATTAGCTGATTTTGCGGCGCAGGTCACCATGGTGCAGTGACCAAAGTCACTCCAGCTTGGAAGATGCTGAAAGAAAAGGGATTACTCAGGAGAGGTTTGCTCGCGCTTTAGGCCCTCAACGTCTTTCACCACGATTCTCCGACCGTCCACGTCCAAAAATCCTTCGGCCTGGAGCCGGCTGAGATTCCGCGAAACAAGTTCTCGCACGGTGCCCAGTTCCGCCGCCAAGTCTTGATGAGTCTTGGTCAGCTCCACCCGCACCCCTTCTTTCGAGGGTGTTCCGCTCGCCTGTGCTAGCCGCAGGAGGAGGGCGATCAATCGCTGCCTCACCGTCGTGAAGGATAAGTCTTCAATGATCCCCACCAAACGTCGCAGCCGTGAACCAACCACGGCGATCACTTTGAGCGCCACGTCCGGGTGCTCCCGGCAGAAATTCTGAAAATCCTTGCGCGAGATGAAGAGCACTTCGGCATCCTCCAACGCGGATGCAGAAGCGGGATAGTTGCCTCCGTCAAAAACGGGGAGCTCGGCGAAAGAACTCCCCGGTCCTTCGACTGCCAAAACTTGTTCGCGCCCTGCTGCCGACAACTTGAAGATGCGAACTTTGCCCGACGCTACAAGAAACAGGCCCGTGCATGAGTCACCCTCACTGAACAACAGTGCGCCCCGCTCAAAACGCCTGTTGCTAACTCGTCCGGCCAACGCCTCCATTTCCTTGTCCGTGAGACTTGCGAACAAGGGAGTCTTTCGAAGTATCTTTTCTACGATCTCGTTCACTCCCGCGCTCCGTCAGTAGCATGACACTTTCGTGACATCTGTCAATTTGCGAGGCAAGTGCCAAACACAGATGCTCGCAACCTATCGATTGTAATAAACGAATTCCTCGAATGGGTGGCACGCGGGGAGTTCCTGGCCAAGGCAGCAGCTGCACACGGCGAAGCCCAACACGCCTATGAAATCGCAATCGGTCTCGAGCACGATCCCGCTGTCCGGCGCTTCCTGCAGCAGCGTCAGTCGGCGTTGCCGCGTTCACCTCCTCGCTGAGAGAATGGCCGTCTGACAAGCCGAAAGCAAACCAGTCCGGCCTACCTGCGATCGAGCTGGCTATCCACCAGCAACACTGACCGATAGAGCACTTCCGCCCCATTGGCTACGTCCTGCCAGGACGTGAATTCCTTGGGGGAGTGGCTGATGCCGTCGCGGCTCGGAACGAAGATCATCCCAAACGGCGCCAGTTTGGCCATCTGCTGGGCATCGTGCACGGCGCCGCTGGGCAGATCCATCGTGGCGAGTCCGAAGGACTTTGCCGCTTCGCGGATCGCGGCCTGCATGGAGAGGTCCGTGCGCGCAGGGGCGATATCATCGATCGCGGTGCAGCGGGTCTCCACGTTTTCCTCTTTGTCGATTTGCTTCAGCTTCTCTTGGATGTGGTCCCACATGCGGTCAATTTTGGCGGCGTCGAGGTCGCGCAGCTCAATGGGGAACTCCACGCGGCCGGGAATGACGTTGACGGCTCCCGGCTCGACCTTCATGTAGCCAACGGTGCCGACTTGGCGGCCGGGTTCGGCTCGAACCACGTCGCGCACGGCGAGCAAGTCCCGCGCGGCGGCGGCGAGTGCATCTTTTCTGCGATCCATGGGTGTGCTGCCCGCATGATTTGCAAAGCCTGTGGCCACGCAGCCCCAACGCTTGAGACCGACAATGCCCTGCACGACGCCGATCGGTATCTTCGCCGCTTCCAGGTTCGGCCCCTGTTCAATGTGCAATTCGAGATAGCCGGCCAGGGCGCCGCGCGCGATGCGTGCGTCGGTGAGATGCGCTGGGTCCTGGCCATAGCGGCGCAGCCAATCCGCGACGCTGAGGCCTTGCTCATCCTTGCGTTCGAGGATCTCCGGCCCGAGAACTCCCGCGGCGATTCCCGAACCCATCGTGGTTATGCCGAAATGATTGCCCTCTTCGTTTATCCAGATGACCACTTCAAGCGGGTGCCGCGTCTTCAGGCTTCCTTCATTCAGCGCGTGAATCACCTCGATCGCGCCAAGGCTGCCGACGTCCCCGTCGAAGTTTCCGCCTTTAACCACCGAATCGATATGAGAACCGAAGAGCAGCACCGGCAGCTTCTCGGAACCTGCGCGTCTGCCAAAAAGATTGCCGGCGGCGTCGGTACGGACTTCGAGCCCGGCTTGCTTCATCAGCCCGATCACGTACTCCCGCGCAGCCAGTTCGGTATCCGAATAGCCGAGGCGCGTGACGCCACCTTCCGGATTGCGCCCAAACTCGCTTAATTTCTCCAGCGTGCCTTGCAGGCGCTGCGAATTGATATGAAACTTCGGCGCCTCCGCAGTTGGCCTATCCTGCGCAAACAATCCAAGCGACGCCAACACGATGCCGCTTATGGCCACAGCCACAGGTTCAAATTTCATAGTTAGGAGCTCCCGACCAGTTGAGCAAACGTGGGCCAAGTATAGTCACGCGGCGCAGTGCCGTCCACCAGCACGCAGTTACAGGGCAGGCGGTCCACCGTCACGGAGCAATTGATAGGCATGCCGCGCGATTTGGGCTTCTTCTTCGGCCGGGACGATCTTCACTCGGACCGGGCTCTCCGCCGCGCTGATCTTCGCAAGGTTCTTCCCATTGCTTGGTGCATCCAGCACAATCCCCAGCGGCTCCAGACCCTGGCAGATTTTTTCACGAACCACAGCGTCATGTTCGCCGATGCCGCCCGTAAAAACGAGCAGGTCCAACCCCTCGAGAATTCCGATGAAGCTAGCGATGGCTTTCTTTGCACTTCGGGAAAACAAGTCGATGGCCAGCTTCGCCTGAGGATTGTCTCCGGCTTCCTGCAATCGGCGCATATCGCTAGATAGACCGGAAATTCCCAGAAGACCGGATTCCTTGTTGAGGAGCCTTTCCAACGCGTCGACACCGCTCCCAGTCGTCCGGACGATGTGGACCAAAACACCAGGGTCGAGATCGCCACAGCGCGTGCCCATTACGATGCCCCCGGTCGGCGTAAGTCCCATCGTAGTGTCCACGGAAACGCCGTTGGCGACCGCCGTGATGCTGGCCCCATTCCCCAGATGCGCGATGATCGTGCGCCTCCCTACCTCCGCAGCGAGCGCGTGCAGAACGGATTCGCACGAAAGGCCGTGGAATCCATAGCGGCGCACACCGGCCGTCCAAAATCTCTCCGGGAGAGGAAGCCGTGCGGCAACCTCCGGCAGGGTGCGGTGGAAGGCGGTGTCAAAACAGGCAAACTCCGGTATGCCAGGAAAGCGACGCTGTGACGCGTGTATCAAGCTGAGGGCAATCGGCACGTGCAACGGCGCGAAATGGGTGGCGGCTTCTAGCTGATCCAAAACTGCCTGGGTAATCCGTTGATGTTCCTGCAACATGGGTCCACCGTGCACGACGCGGTGCCCGATCCCCGCAAGAGGAGGCAGTGGGAGTTCGCGAAGTTTATCCGCGACCGCATCAATGGCGTCCGCTTGCTCGGAGATCGCATGGCCATGATCCAACAGCTCCTGTCCCTCCGCGGAGCGCATCCACTGTCTTCCCTGGCCCGTGCCAATTCCCTCGACGGCGCCCCGGTAAGCCAGGCGGACATCGCTTTGTTCCGCGAAGAACAGGCCGTACTTCAGAGAGGAGGAGCCGCTGTTCAGTGCAAGAAGAGATATTCCGGGCATGGCCGATCAGCTCAATGTCCACTTCCAGTTCCGGACTTCGGGAAGGTCCTCGCCGTGCTCGGAAACGTAGAGTTTGTGCCTTTGGATCGTTTCGCTGAACTCCTGCGAGGCCTCATCGGCCATCGCTGCAAGACGCGGAACGCGGCGTACCACATCCAGCGCCAGCCGGAAGCGATCCATGCGATTGAGTACCGTCATGTCGAAAGGCGTGGTCGTGGTGCCTTCTTCGACGTAGCCACGCACGTGGATGTTGTTGTGATTTCGCCTCCGGTAGGTCAGGCGATGGATGAGCGTGGGATAACCGTGGAACGCGAAGATCACCGGCTTATCGGTCGTGAAGAGCGCGTCGAAATCCTCGTCGGCGAGGCCGTGCGGATGCTCCGATATCGGCTCGAGGGCCATGAGGTCCACGACATTGACCACACGGATGCGGAGATCGGGCAAGCGCTTGCGCAGCAACGAGACCGCCGCCAGCGTTTCCAGCGTGGGCACATCGCCCGCGCACGCCATCACGACCTCGGGCGAACCCTCATCGTTGCTCGCCCAATCCCAAATGCCGAGACCCGCCGTGCAGTGGGCCACGGCGGCATCCATATCCAGCCAATTCGGCGCCGGCTGCTTCCCAGCGACAATCAAGTTCACGTAGTTCCTGCTGCGCAGGCAATGGTCGGCGACTGAGAGCAACGTGTTTGTGTCGGGAGGCAGGTAAATCCGCACGACATCGGCTTTCTTGTTCGCAACGTGATCGATGAACCCAGGATCCTGGTGAGAGAACCCGTTGTGATCCTGCCGCCAGACGTGTGAGGTCAGCAGGTAGTTGAGGGAGGCAATCGGCTTGCGCCACGGAATCATACGCGTCGTCTTCAGCCACTTCGCGTGCTGATTGAACATGGAATCGACAATGTGGATGAAGGCCTCGTAGCAGGAGAAGAACCCGTGGCGGCCGGTCAAGAGATAGCCCTCCAACCAGCCTTCGCACATGTGCTCGCTGAGGATTTCCATGACGCGCCCATCCGTCGCCAGGTGTTCATCCACCGGCAACGTGGATGCCTCCCACGTCTTACCGGTGACGTCCAGCACCGCATCGAGCCGGTTGGATGCCGTCTCGTCGGGGCCAAAGATCCGGAAATTGCGCTTCTCCAGATTGTCCTTCATAACATCGCGCAAATAGCCGCCCAAAATGCGCGTCGCTTCCGTGTCGGGATGACCATGACGTTTCACTTCCACGCCATAACTGCGGAACGGCGGGAGTCGCAATGGTTCGAGCAACAAGCCACCGTTCGCATGCGGATTCATTCCCATGCGCCGCGCGCCTCTGGGAGCCAGGGCTGCAAGTTGTGGTTTGAACTTCCCGTCGGGATCGAAGAGCTGGTCCGGCCGATAGCTGCGCATCCAGTCTTCGAGGATTTTCAAGTGCTCCGGTTTTTCGTGGAGTTCGGCGAAGGGCACCTGATGCGAACGCCAAGTGCCTTCGACGGGCTTACCGTCTACCACCTTGGGTCCGGTCCAGCCCTTGGGTGTGCGAAGGATCAGCATCGGCCAGCGGGGACGATCGGTGCTGCCTTCTTCGCGCGCACGCTTCTGAATGGAGCGAATCTCGGCGAGCATCGCTTCAAGCGTCGCCGCCATCCTTTCGTGCATGGGCAGCGGATCGTCGCCTTCGAGGTAGTACGGCGTGTACCCGTATCCTCGAAAGAGCGACTCCAATTCTTCCCGCGAGATGCGCGCCAGCACCGTCGGATTTGCGATTTTGTAGCCGTTCAAATGCAAGATCGGCAGAACGGCACCGTCCAGCGCCGGATTCAGAAACTTGGTCGAGTGCCAGCTTGTCGCACAGGGGCCGGTTTCTGCCTCTCCGTCCCCGACAACGCAAGCAACCACCAAGTCAGGATTGTCGTAGGCCGCACCATACGCATGCACCAGCGAGTATCCCAGTTCGCCGCCCTCATGAATGGACCCAGGCGTCTCCGGTGCGACGTGGCTGGGAATCCCGTAAGGCCAGGAGAACTGCCGAAATAGCCTCTTGATGCCGTCGCGGTTCTGCTCGATGTACGGATAGGTTTCGCTGTACGAGCCTTCCAGGTAGGTGTGCGCCACAATGCCGGGACCCCCGTGGCCGGGGCCAATGACGTAGATCATGTTCAGGTCGTGCTCGGTGATCAACCGATTCAAATGCGTGTAAATGAAATTGAGGCCCGAAGTGGTGCCCCAATGCCCCAGAAGGCGAGGTTTGACGTCCTCAATGGAAAGAGGGCGCTCCAGAAGCGGATTGTCTTTGAGATAGATTTGCCCAACAGAAAGATAGTTCGCTGCGCACCAATACGCATGCATCTTCTCGAGTTGTTCGCGACTCACAGACCCGCTCATTCTCCAAACTCCTTGGACAGCCGAACTTCGCTCTACTGTGGCCAGTAAGGATACCCCAGACTCAATCAACGGAATATGACAGCGGTCGCATCGAAGGAGGACGCTGCGCCGGCTTGCGATAACGCGTTGAGATCGAATGATCCGCGCCACGCGATACTTTAAATCCTGCGGACCAGCCCTTGTTCGGTAGCCTGCGTGTTGCGCACCAGCAGCAGGACCAGAATCATCCCGGTGAACGGAATCAGGCCGGCAAGGATCATCAGCGGATCGAACAAATGCATGCCCGTAGCGACGCGCGCATCGGAAAGATGCCCCGCCAACTCAAACACGATGATCGTACCGATCGCCGCGCCCGTTCCGCTCAAACCGCTCACCGTGGCCACCGACTCGCTGGTGTACAGATCCGAAGGCAGGACGTTGGCGATGGTCGTAAACGATGCGTAGCAGAATGTCGCCAGCCCAAAGAGCAGCGTCAGCGCGTAGAGATTGACGGTAAAAACGGTGGGGATCAGCAGCGTCACGCCGATGCCGCCGAAAACGACCACCGCTTTGCGCGCATTTCCCACCGACCAGCCACGCTTGATCAGGTAACCCGACGCGCCTCCGCCAAAGAAATTGCCGAGATCGGCCGCGATGAATGGAACCCATACGGCGATCAAGCCGCTCTTCAGGGAAATGCCCTTCGCCACCAGGTAAATCGGGAACCAATCTGCAATGAAAAACCAAACCGGATCGGTAAACGCGCGCGCAATGATGGTTCCCCACGTTTGTGGCAGCTTGAGAAGATCGCGCAATCGCGGACGCGCCTTTCCGCGCGTTTCCTCTTCCTGCTCCTGCGTGTCGGCCAAAATCATCCGGCGTTCGTCATCACTGATACGCGGATGTTCCCGCGGCGTGTAGTAAAACTGCCGCCAAACCATCAGCCACAGAAGTCCCAGCAAACCCGGAACGACGAAAGCGGGCCGCAAGCCCCACCGAAAATACAACGACAACACAATGAACGGTGCGATGGCGCCGCCGATTGAAGACCCGCTGTCGAACAGCGCGGTCGCGAGTGCGCGCTCGTGCTTGGGAAACCACTCGGAAACAGCCTTGGTCGCGCCCGGCCAGTTCCCCGATTCGCCCGCGCCCAGAAGAAAGCGAAATCCCAGAAAGCTGTAGAACCCCCTCGCCAGAGGGGTAAAAATCGAAACGATCGAGTACCACAAAACCGTGATGGTCAAGCCGCGTTTCGTTCCGACGCGATCCATCAACCTCCCGCATACCGTCATGCCGATGCAATATGCCACGCGAAATGCCACGACGATGTTGGCGTAGTCGGTGTTCGTCCAGTGATAGTCCTGCTTGAGGTACGGAGCCAGGAGCGAGAGCGTTTGCCGGTCGATGTAATTGATCACCGTCGAGGCAAACAAAATCCCGCCGATCCACCATCGCAGCGAAGGAAGGGCACGCCGCCCGCCAGAATTCAGACGCCTCGAGTCCGGGTGTGCGGCGGGGACCATCTAGGACATGGGGGCCGGTGAGTTTTGGTTGGAGGCCATTTGTCTTCGGCGCATTGGCTCAGGCCGATGCGGCAAGCGCCGATAACGTCGCGGGACTCAGCAAAGCAGCAGAGTCCGCGTCGAGATAGATGGTGGCATTGGGGTGCGTCCGCAGAATCGATGCAGGCGCCAGCGGACCGATCGGGCCGTCGAAACACGCCTTGATCGCCGACGCTTTGCGCGCATCCGGCACCACCGCGATTATTTCCATGGCTTTCAGAACCTGGTGCACCGAGATGGAAATCGCCTGCTTGGGCACCGCCGACAAATCCGGAAACCAACCCTCACCCACCTGCTGCTGCCGGCACGCTTCATCCAGGTTGACGACGATGTAAGGCTCCTGAGTCTGGAAATCCGCGGGCGGATCGTTGAACGCGATATGCCCATTTTCCCCGATGCCGACGAAGGCAACGTCAATCGGCGCCGCACTAATCGCTTTACCCGTGCGGCGAATGACTTCCGCCGGGTCCTCTTCTCCGTTCATCAAGTGATGGATGGTGATTCCGGTCTTGCCAATCAAGCGCTCTTGAAGGAATTTGCAGAAGCTCGCGGGGTGCGTCATCGGCAGGCCGATGTATTCGTCCAGATGAAACAGCTCGACTCGTTTCCACTCGATGTCCGGCGTACCCGTCAAAGCCTCAAGGAATTCAACCTGCGACGCGCCGGTCGCCGCAACCACACGCGCGCGGCCACGAGCCGCAATGGCGCGCTGGATGGCCGCGGCCGCCTGCGCGGCCGCTATTCTGCCGAGCGAGGCCTTGTCATCGAATACTTTCAGAACCACGGCAACTCCTCCGCCGCCACCCGCAGGCCTCATGAGCCAGCTTAAATCGTTTCAGCGAAATACACCGACCGAGGCCTTGCGATCATACCAGCCTCGCGGCGTTCTCTTTCGTTCCATTGCGATTCCCTTTCACGCAGCGAAAGCGAGTTCGCGAGTCGGCGATTTTAAAAAATGGGAAATGTGCCATTAACATCCGGAAGAAGCGGTCTGCTAGGATGGCGCCTCCCTGGATGGCGGAGGACACACGCATGTTTTCACCAAAGCTAATTCTATCCCCCATTGATTTCAGCGATCCCTCGGCGGAGGCGTTGGCGACGGCAGCCGACCTTGCTTCCCGCTTCGGCGCTGAACTCCTACTGGTTCATGCGGTTCCGGTCATTGCCAAGCTCCCCTACGACGTCTCGATCTTCAAGGAAGGCGAGTACGAGCAGGAGTTGATTCGGGACGCGGAACAACGCCTTGGAGAATTGAGGCAGAAGCTGTCCGAAAAAGGGGTGCGGGTCAGGTCGACGGTTGGGCTGGCGAACGATGTGGGCATGGAGATTATCCGCACCGCCGAGCACGAGGGCGCGGACTTGATCGTGATTGCGACACACGGAATGACGGGCAGGCATCGCCTTGCGTTCGGGTCAGTAACGGAGAAGGTCGTGCGCACAGCCACGTGTCCGGTGTTGGTGCTTCGGGTGCAGGCGCAGACGAAGGGCTCAGAAGCGCCGACCCGCGCCAACGCAGCGTCCGCGTGACGGACTTACCAGCGCATATGTTGCGCTTCCACCTTGCGGGCTATCTCTAAAGCGGGTTAGAGATGCGGGCCAAAGTCTGGGTGGGATTGACCAGAAGCCAAGCGAGGGAGCCGAGGACGGCGAGGGAGGCGGCGGTAAGGAAGGAGGCAGTCCATCCGAAGTGAGAAGCAATGAACGGGGTCAGGGATGCGGTGACGGCACCGCCGAATTGGCCGCCCATGTTCATGAAGCCAGAGACGGAACCCGAGAACGTGCCGCCGATGTCCGCGCTGATGGCCCAAAAAGAACTCTGCGAAAGATACAACGCACCGGCACCACCGGCAAGGATGACGCTCGCCAACGGCGCGCTGTCCACGTTTGCGCCGAACGCCAGAAAGACTCCCGTCAGGGCCAGGCCAAAGATCGCGACGCCGCACCTGCCGACTCTCCGGCTTACCCGCTTGGTCAGGAAATCAGCGACCAGACCGCCCAATGGACAGCCTACGGCCATAGCGATGAACGGAAGCGTGCCGTAGAAGGCGCTGGCCTTCAAGTTCATCCCGCGCACACGCGCCAGATAGATGAAGAACCAAGCGAAGAAGATCCACGCGACGTATCCGTAGCAGAAATAGCTGAGAGTGATAGCCCAGACGGATTTGCTGGCGAGGATGGTGAGCCACGGCACGACTGTTTTGGTTTTGAGGGGAGTAAGGGCCTTTTCGGATGGGGACGCGCTAAAGCGCGCCCCTACATTGACAGCGCCATTGACATCGCCATTGCGCGCGGTCGGCACCCGGTTGCCTAGGGTGAGGCCACTGCGGATCAGCGCCAACTCCGAGGAAGAAACGAAGGGATGCTGGTCCGGCGTATCACGGGAAGCTAGGAACCAGATCCATCCGGCGGCTAGGCCAATGACGGCGCAGGTCCAGAAGGAGGAGCGCCAGCCGTGGTGGATCATGATGTAGGTGACCAAGGAAGGCGAAACGGCGGAACCAACGCCGACTCCGCCGAAGATGATGCCGTTGGCGAGACCTCGTTCTTGCGTGGGAATCCAGCGGGCCACGAATTGGTTCGCGCTCGGGTACATGACGGCTTCGCCCGCTCCGAGAAGGAAACGCGCCACAAGCAGAAGTAGAAGCGGATTTCGCAGACTGGTGGGTACGGCCGCCGTCAGGGCGGTGAAAATGCCCCACCACACCACGCCTCCGGCGAGCACGCCACGGGGGCCCCACCGGTCGGCCAGCCAGCCGGCGGGAGTTTGCAGGAGCGCATACCCCAAGAGAAAAACGGTGGAGAGCAACCCGAACTGGACATCGCTGAGGTGATAGTCCGAGGCCAAACGGGTTCCCGCGACGGAGAGATTGACGCGATCGAGAAAGGCGACCGCGCTCAGGACAAACAACCAGCCCACAAGCAGCCAGCGAACCCGGCTTGCAGGCTGGCTGCTCATGCAGAGTGAGCGCGAAAGAGTTGGGCCAAGTGTTCGGCGATGATTTTTTCTTCGCCGGGCTGGAGCATGAAGGAGTTCATGGCGAGGCCGGTCGCATTGTTCTCGATGATGATCGAGGGTTTGCCGCCGCGCAGCTCCTTGGAAGCATCTTTAGGGTCGAGCTTTACGCGGCTTTGATCCCACATGATGCTCATGTGCGGGACGTGATTGGCGATGTCTGGGACGGAATACGCGGTGGTGACGCCGGAGACGCGAGTGATATGACTGGAGATGGATTCCAGGCGGCGCTGCCATTCCTTATTCAGCGCTTCGTGGTCTTCTTTCAGGTAGCTTTCGAGAGCTTTGATCATGCCGATGATTTCTTCCTTGCCGACTTTCGCGCAGCGACCCAGGGTATCTTCGTGCGGGCTGTTGTTGAGCAGCGCGTTGGCGACAAGCTCTTTGCGGCCGATCAAAAGGCCAGCGCACTGGGGTCCCCGGATGGCCTTGCCGCCGCTGAAGGCGCAAAGGTCGTAGCCCATGTTTGCGTAATCCCAGAGGTGAGAAACGGGAGGAGTGTCGGCGGCAGCGTCGATGAAGGACAGGATGTTGAGTTCCTTGGCGAGCTTGACCCATTCATCGACTTTGATCTGACCGTCAGCATTGGCGAAATTGGTGAAGTGCATCATCGCAGTTTGCGGATTGACGGCTTTGCGAAGTTCTTCGACGGTTTCGATCACGACGAGTTTGACGCCGGTGGCGCGGAGTTGATGATCGAAGGGGTTGCGATGCGACTTCTGGATGATGACTTCCGACTTCATGCCGGTAAGATCGGGAAGCTGCTCGATGAATTTGGGATTGTTGCCGGTGAGAATGGCGGCGAGGCCAGATTGCATGGCGGCGGCGGCGCCAGAGGTTACTAAAGCGGTGTAGCCGTCGGGCAGCTTGAGCATTTCGGCGATGCGCTTTCCGGCGGCGACTTCGAGATCCGGAATGCTGCAGAAGTGCTGGCCGGCAAGAGCCATGACGGCTTCGACTTCGGGGCGCATCAAGGAGCCGCCGAGGACGGTCATGGTTCCCTGCGCGTTGATTACGGTGGTGACGCCGAGCTCTTCGTAAACGTTGCCGGATGCGCCGAAGCCGGAGGCTTTAACGGCGGCGGCTCCGGAGGCCGGAGCCGAACTTGCGAAGAGGCCCTTGGCGTTGGTCATTGCGCCTGCTAAGGCTCCGGCCATGACGCCGAGGCTGCTCATAAAGGTGCGGCGAGTCGATTTGAGATTTAGTGGCATTGTTTTCGCTCCCTCTCGTTTTTTGGTTGCGTTACTTGTGCGTGACCGCGGCGATGCAATTGATTTCGACCAGTGAGTTGCCGGGAAGATTTGCGACGGCGACCGTGGTGCGGGCCGGGCCACCGTGCGGGAAATAGGTTTTGAAAACCTGGTTCATGCCGTCGTAATCGTCGATTTTTGCCAGATAGACGGTGAGTTGCAAGATGCTGTCCATGGTACCGCCGCCGGCTTCGACGAGGGTCTTGACGCTTTCCATGACGTGTTTGGTGTGATTGTCGATGTCCGTGGGAAAGTTCTCGCCCTTGTCGTGGGAATGTGCGCCTTGGCCGGCGATGTAGATAGTCCCGTTGTGGATGACGAGCGGTGTAATGAAACCCTTGTCGCTGGCGGGCTTGCCCTCATAGTCGAGCTTTTTGACTCCACCTGCATCGCTCTGCGGGGTCGCTGACGAGGGCACAGCAGCGGCAGCGAGGCCGAGGCTTGGCACCAGGGCGGCGATGCGACCGGCGAAAGCCCTGCGGGTGAAAAGATTGGCAAACATTTTGTTTCTCCCCTCCGTGATTTTTGTTCGAACCTTCGTTTCTTACGGCAATGCAAAACTGAAAATATCGCTTCCCGACGCGACCGCAACGTATTGCTTTCCCAGGACCGCGTAGCTCATCGGAGAAGCGTGAAATTTCTGGCCGGTGGTGAAGTGCCACAGCGGCTTCCCGGTTTTTGCTTCCACCGCTTCAAAAGATTCCGCGTCGTCGCCGAAGAAGACGAGCCCGCCCGCGGTGGTCAAGGTTCCGCCGGCGGAGTCACCATCACCCGCTTGGGGATATCGCCACTCGAAGGAACCGGTGTCAAGGCTGTAGGCCAGCAGAATTTTTTGGCGCGTGGCGCCACGGATGCGGCGGACGCCGGTTGCGTAGTACTCCCGGCCTTCGGAGAATTTTTCCGGCTTGCGGAAAAAATTGCCGCAGTCCTCGAGAGCGAGGAAATAGAAGAGATGAGTTGCGGGATTGTAGGAAGGAGAGAACCAGTTGGTGGCGCCGGTGAAGCCGGGACAAATTTCGGTGCCTTCGGTGGAAGGCTCGAGGCCGGTTCGCACGGGGCGGCCTTGCGGATCGATGGCTTTGGCCCAATTCAAGCGAGTGATGAAAGGAATGGCGGAGAGGAATTTTCCATCGGTGCGGTCAAGGACGTAGAGAAATCCATTGCGATTGGCTTCGACTAACAATTTTCGCGGCTGGCCTTGATAGACGGTGTCAAGGAGAACGGGAGTTTCGGTCGCGTCATAGTCGAACAGGTCGTGAGGGGTGAACTGAAAATACCATTTGAGCTTGCCAGTGTCGGGATCGAGGGCGAGGACACAATCGGTATAGAGATCGTCGCCGGGACGCGGTGCGCCGTCAAAATCGGGGGCGGGATTGCTGGTGCCCCAATAGAGTGTGTCGAGCTCGGGATCGTAGGTGCCGGGCATCCAGGTGGTGCCGCCGCCGAGGAGGTAGGCATCGCCGGGCCAACTGGCGGAGCCGGGTTCGCCGGGGCCGGGAATGGTCCAGAAACGCCAGGCGGGCTTGCCGGTTTCGGCATCGAAGGCGGCGAGGAAGCCACGGACGCCGTCGTCGCCGCCGGAAGTTCCGACGAGGACTTTATTTTTGACGACGAGAGGCGCACTGGTGGCGCCGTAATTTTTGTTGCCCTCGGCGTAGGGAACGTCCCAGAGGAGATGGCCGGAGCGCGCATCGAGGCAGAGAAGATGCGCGTTGTCGGTTTCGAGAAAGACCTTGGAATGCCAGAGGGCGACGCCGCGATTGTGATGCTCCGAGGCGTCGTCGATGAGACCCTCGGTGACCGGACGCGAGTAGTGCCAGATGGAGCGGCCGGTGCGGGCGTCCAGTGCGAACGCGTCGTTCGCGGAGGTGATGAACATGATGCCGTTCACCACGACCGGCGTGACTTCCATGCCAACTACATCGCGCTTGTGAAAGACCCATTGGGCGCGGAGATTGGCGACATTCGCGGGCGTGATCTCAGCGAGAGTGCTGAAACGGCGCCCGGAGTAATCGCCGTTGTAGGAAATCCAGTTGGCGGCAGGCGGTTGGACGAGGAGATCTTCGGGGCGGACGTCGATAGAGTGACCTTCCTGCTGCGGCGGGGTGACGCGGGCTTCGCCAAGGAGGCCGCGGTCGGTGCCTTGGGGATCGACTAAATGCAAGGAGACGCGGACTGTGGCGGGCGAGGACTTGATTTCGCGACGCAGGTTGAGCGGATCAGCGGGATTTATGGCTTGTAACAGGACCGATGTCGATTCGACGCCGTGTTCATCGTAGAGGTGCGCTACGAGCGTGCCGGGAAAAAAGATACCTAGGGAGGCGGAGAGGAGAACGCCCGTTGGCGTCGTCGATGCTTGGAGGGGTTGCGTGACGACGGCTGCGGAAGTGACTGTGATTTCGGGAGGCACAGGCGAGACGCCTGTGCCACGGGTGGTGGGGATGCGTGCGGGGAACCATTTGGTGTCCATCGCATAGGTGGCGCCGGGCTCGAGGCGTACCAAAGGGCTGTTGAGCTCGGCTTCCATGTAGAAGAGCGCATCGTCCGGGTCGGGAGGAGCGGGGGGTTCGCCGGGATTTTTCTTGCGCTTGGGCGGTGCACCGTTCTTGTAGAAAATCACGGAGGCGTCGCCAGGATACTGGGCGGGTTTGGCGTAAGTGAAGCGTTCGATCATGGCGTAGCTGGTGGCAGCGTCGAGGACAGCGACCCAGTCGCCAGGTGAGTCAATCCAGACTTCGCTTTGCAGATTGAGCCAGTGAAGGGTGAACAGATCATCCGTGACCGAGAATGAAGGATCATCCGGCAAACCGGTGCGGACATGATAGCCGCCAGGATACGCGCTGTGCCGGTTCGCAGGCGTGAAGGCCCAAAAGTCGTGATTGAAAGAGCCGGGATTGCGCGGATCGGCGGTGTCGTATTGCGAGACAGATTGCACGGACCACTGAATCGGATGGGTGGACGCGTTCTTCATCACGGCGTGGAACGAGATTTCAGGTGAGTCGCTGCCGATGCTGACGTCGCGAGAGTATTGCAGGCCGGTGCGCGGGTCGGCGGGACCTTCGAGGCGGATGGCACAGACAGGGCCTGGGAAGAGGATTTTGAAGGAATAGTCGCCGTCGTCGAGATTGTCCGCGATCGGGCCGGGCCAGTGCTGCTCGTCCTCGGTGCCTTCCGGCAAGGGCCAGATTTTGTCACCGCCGTAGTTGATCCATTGGCCTTTTGCGGCTTCGGAGGGCGGAATGTACTTTCCTTCGTAACGCGGATTGATGAAGAGATAGGAGTGGCCGGCGAAAGCAACCTGCATAAGGCGGCCGCCGAGTTGAGGAACGATCGTTAGCGTGACCCAATCGTTGGCGAGCTGCTGGGCTCGCCAACCGCGAAAGTTCGTGGATTCGATGCGGCATGGGTGTGGGCGAGGAGTTACGGCTTGCGCATTGGCCAAGTGTGGCGAGAGGAGCAGCGCAGCGAAGAGAACGAGGTTTGTGATGAAGCGGACCCGGATCACGCGGTGAGGGCTCCTAGAGACGGCCGAACTTTTTTACGGCTTCTTGAATCGACTTCAACTTTTCGATGTCGGCGTACATGGAGTGTTCCTTGAAATCCATCTCCTGGGCAAGCTTGAGGGTCTGCGCCACGTTCGCGCGGGGAACGACGACCACACCATCGGCGTCGGCCACGATGATGTCGGCGGCATTCACGGCGACACCATCGCAGACCACGGGGATATTGCTCCCGGCAAAACGGTAATGAGCGACGGAAGTCGAAGGCACAACTCCCAGAGCGTAAACCGGAAAGTTGATTTTCTGTAGATAGGCGACGTCGCGGACGCCACCATCGATCACCGCGCCGGAAAAATTTCGCGCGGACATCGCGGTGCCCATCAAGCCTCCCATTCCGGCGATGTCGGCTCCATCCTCGACAACCATAACGTAAACGGAGTTTGGAGAGCTGCGATCGATGGCCGCCAGCATGCCCGTGAGCGCATCGGGATCGTGATTGGCTTCCTTCTTGAGAAGGACGGTTACGGCGAAGCCTGCGAACTTGGACGGAAAGATCGGCCTCATGTGATGGGACATGTACATCTTGCGGCCGGTGAGCTGCTCGAGGGCATCGGAAACGGAGGCGGCTTCGACGTGGCGGAAGCCGTCGAGCAAGGCAGCGTCGTCGATGGCTTGCCCATCGCCCTGATGCGGAGTCGTCGGAGGAGGCCAAGCAAAGGCCGCAACGCCCGCCGTGGCAACGGCGGCCAGGATCGTCGCTTGAGCGATGCGGCGAAAATGGGCGACACCAAACGCTGGGATCATCGGTGTTCTCCTGAAGCTGGAATGGCGGGACTGTAACACTTCTTTGCGCTTGACACCAGCCGGCGATTGGATATTAATTCGATTCAATACGGTGATTTGTCATGCTAGGAGACGCTGTGCAAGCCCAAGCGGATGGAGCGGATTCACTCCGCCAACAGCGTTAATCAAGGGAACAGTTCGGCCTCATCGCGAGTGCGAAACGCACCATGCATTTACGCAAGTGGCGGCGAAGTTCCGGGGCTAATTTCAACGAGGCTTTTCGGACCACGCGTGCGGTAGCATCTTTGCGCGCGTGACCGGAGGGCTGAGTGCCTATGACCCATCCAAGACATGCTGTTAGTGCACGTCTCCTGGCGGGCGTGTCCGTGATGCTTTTCTTTGTCCAACTCCTTGTGGCGAGAGTCGCATCGCAGGACCAGAAATCGCCGCGTCCAACAACTGAAGGTCGCCACGTCGAACCGTCCGCAGCTGACGGCCGGCAGGCGTTTGAATCGCGGTGTGCCGGATGCCACGGTTTGGATGGGCGAGGCGGCGAGCGGGCTCCCGACATCGCAACAAGTTCGAAGACGCAACGGCACACCGATGGCGAGCTCGTCCAAATCATCGAGAGAGGTATGCCGGGAACCGGAATGCCGTCGTTTGGCTCACTGGGACGTACCGGCATAGCGAACGTGATTTCCTATTTGCGGTTGCTCCAGGGCAGGATCGGCGAGGGAAAATTTCCAGGAGATGCGCAGAAGGGCCGGGCGCTTTTCTACGGGAAGGCGCGATGCGCGGAGTGTCACATGGTCGCGGGCGCGGGCGGCTTCATCGCCTCAGATCTGTCGGCGTTTGGCGGGACGCGCTCCGCGGAAGAAATTCGAGACGCGATCACGAAGCCAAGCAATGCAAACCGGCAGGGAGGCAAGATGGTAGTGACCACGCGTGGGGGCCAGCACTATGCCGGCGTGGCGCGCAACGAAGATAATTTTTCGATTCAGTTGCAGACTTTGGATGGCGCCTTTCATCTTTTCTTGAAGTCCGAACTCGAAGGCTTCGCGCGGCAACTCGATTCGCTGATGCCGTCTGACTACAGCTCAACCCTCAACGCCGCTGAGTTGAACGATCTGGTCAGCTTTCTGATGCAGGCCACGAAGACGGGTGCAGCTTTGAGCAAGAAATCCGAGCGCGATGATGAAGACCAGGACGAAGACGAATGAAGCGAGTTCCCTTCCCTCATTTATTGTCTCTACCCGCAGCGAAATAACATTCGGAAGAGTGTGCGCGCGAAACAGCAAAGTCTGTTACAAATGCGCGTCATGACTGACCACCAAGCTGGCGGCGCTGCCGAAGACCCCGGGAAACCTGCGGCTGTTGTTGAACGAGAATCGGGACTGCACCGCAAGCTCAACGCGCGGCAAGTGGCCATGATCGGCCTCGGGTGCACGATTGGGACCGGGTTGTTTCTCGGCAGCGCCATCGCCGTGAAGCTTGCGGGACCCGCGGTGCTCCTGAGCTTTCTCGTCGGGGCGTTTGTCGCGCTGACCGTCATGTGGGCCCTCGCGGAGATGTCGGTGGAACATCCGACGGCGGGCGCTTTCGGCCTTCATGCGGAGATGTACCTGCATCCGTGGGCGGGCTTCGCGATTCGCTACACGTATTGGCTCTGCCTCGTCGTGATCATCGGCAGCGAAGTGGTGGCCGCGGCGATCTACTGCCAGTATTGGTTCCCAAACGTGCCAGCGTGGCTGTGGATTGGGGGCTTTTCCACCGCCATGATTTACGTCAACACCCTTAGCATCGAGAGTTTCGGCACGATCGAATACTGGTTCGCGATGATTAAGGTCGTGACCATCGTTGTTTTTCTCGTGCTGGGCGCGGCCCTGCTTCTTGGCATTGGGTTTCCACGCATCGGAACCGCAAACTACACGGCGCACGGCGGCTTTTTCCCAGGTGGTTGGTCCGGGGTCGGACTTGGCGTCACGATGGCCATCTTCAGTTATCTGGGCCTGGAAATCGTGGGAACGACCGCAGGCGAAGCTGCCGATCCGCAAACTGCCGTGCCGCGCGCGTTGCGCCGCACCTTGCTGACGCTGGTTGTTTTTTGTCTCGGCGGACTGGGCATCGTCTTGGGCATCGTGCCATGGAATCAGATCGACATGGGCAAGAGCCCGTTCGTTCGCGTCTTTGAAACCGTCGGCATTCCCGCCGCAGGACACATCATGAATTTCGTGGTGCTGAGCGCGGCGCTCTCCGCCGCAACGTGTAACGTCTATTTCACTTCGCGGATGCTTTTTTCTCTTTCGCGCGGGGGCTACGCGCCTGCGGCGCTCGGGAAGCTGAACAAGCGCGGCATGCCCGTGGCAGCCGTGCTGGTGTCAAGTGTGGGCATGTTTGCGGCACTGATCCTTTCTCAGCTCTTCAAGAATACTGCGTTCATCTTCATGATTGGAGTGGCGTTCTTCGGCGGGCCATTCATTTGGATCATGATACTGGCGACGCACCTCGCCTTTCGCCGCGCAACCTCGCGCGCCAATAGGCAGATTGTACGGTTTGCGCCGCCGGGGCCTTGGAGCTCGCTGTTTGGGCTAGCGGCCCTGCTCGGGGTGCTGGTGTCCACTTGGTGGGTGCCCAGTTTTCACGTGACCCTACTTGCCGGGCCGCCTTGGCTGGCTTTCATCACTCTGTGCTATCTGATATGGAGAAAAACGCATCCATCTCCTAAATAGGGTGCGGTAGTTCCGCAGAATTCCACGCCGGAAGGCTTCTGCGCTGGAGCATCGCTTCGGCAGCCCACGATCCGAGGTAGACCGACAGGGCGACGCCGTGGCCGCTGTACGCGCCCAGAATGACCACGCGAGGACTCTGCGGGTGGCGCGCGAATACCGGCCGCCACTCCTCGGCGATCAAGATCGGGCCGCCCCAGCGGTAGTCGATTCGCATGTCGTGCAGCGCCGGATGCAGCCCGCGGACTCTTCGATCCAGACTGCTCAGAAGCGAAGCCGCTTCGCCTGATTCGACGTCCAGCGTCAGTAGCTCTCGCCAATCCCTCAGGTGCACCAACCCGCTACCAAAGATGATTCTGTTGCCGTGGAGGAGACGTCCCCAAAGATAGGGCAGGTCAATCGTATAAAAGGGCTTGCCGGAGGCCAAGCCGAGCACGTCGAGCTGCGCGTTGGTAAGCGGCTCCGTGGCTAGGGCTAGGGTAAACTTCGGCTGCCCGCGACCCGCAAGCTCACTAAGCTCCAGTGAGGAGGCATTCGTGGCGATCAGGACGTCGCCAGCGCGCACCTTTTTCCCTCGGATGTGCATCGTCGTCCATTCGCCGAAGTTCATGTCTTCCACGCGCGCATTCTCGAAAAGGAGTGCGCCCTGCTGAGCGGCGGAGCGGGCGAGACCGCTGACCAGCTTACCCGGGTCAACCGTGCCGCCGGGAACTTCCCGAGCAACTCGAAGAGTGCCGGAATCGCTCCAGGAGACTTGCGTACCGGTCGAAGGGCTCACTCGATCCAATTCCCAGACCCCCGGCAGCGTTAGGTCGCAAGTTACGTCGAGATCACGCAGAACACTCGAGAAACCAGCCAGGACGTCGCCCAGCCCGGGCAGGTCGCCCGCCGCGGTTTCCGCCAGACTCAAGCCGCCGGTATGGCCGCTCGAACCGGCACCGAGGGTTTCTGCCTCAAACACGGCAACTTGTTTGTCGGGAGCGAGCCGACGGAGCCACGCAGCGGTGGAAAGACCGGTAAAGCCGCCCCCAATCATGGCGAAATCCACCTGCTCAGGAAGCATAGCCGGCTCGGGGTGGAAATCGATCGTCCAGGGAGTTTGGCCCCAGCGCGACTTATGAGACAGCCTTTTCACTGTGCCTTTCATAGCAAGCCGACTCCAGAATAGCAAGCCCGGCCGCAGACGTTGTCCGCGTTTAGATAAGAAAACTAGATTAGAGAGACTTTGGACTCTGCCACACGAAGCCCTTAGACTCTATCGACCGGGCTGTTCGACTCTACGCGATCCGACGGCTTTTGCGAAGCCGGACGACCCCCCACAAGGCTCACTCTCGACCTCTTTACTTCCCCTGACCCACGAGTAGATTCGAAACACGCGTACGGGTGTTGCAAGTTAACAAGTTCAGCCCATACGAAGCCGGGAGGATTCCGATGCTTTTGCGTTCAACTCCAACGAGCCGGGTTGCAGAACGACGTACGGCGTTGCGATATCCATTACGGCTCCCTGTGGTGTTCTCCTGGCAGGACGAGAGCGGACGTGTCCAAGGATCCGACGGATATAGCCGTGACCTCGGCAGTCGAGGCATATACGTCCAGTCGGAGGTAGTTCCGCCACTGGGAGTATCCGTGGAAATGAACGTTTTCCTGCCGCGACCGGAGCATTCCGCACGTCCCTCGGAAATCCATGCGATCGGGCGGGTTGTCCGCTCCGAGCGGAACGGAACCTCGCCGAAGGGTTGCGGCTTCGCGGCTATGAACCATACGACCATGCTCCGGGAGACGCGCGGCCAGAAGACGGATCAGCAGGATTCGACGCTGAATGAGCTCGGTCTGGAAGGGACCCCTGAGGACGGCGGGCGGGCGTCCGGGGAGTAGCGCGGCGGGACAGAGGAGATGCAGCCAACATTATCTCACGGTCGGGGGCCCAGGGCGTCAATGGTACGTCCGGTCTATCAGGATGGTAGCGATGTACCGCTGTTCTCACTGAGTACATCGGTACTGCGCATTTGGGCCGCGCAGCCCATTGGCCGAATGGCCAGGGGTTGGCAATCTTATGCCGTGAAGCGCACCGTGCTGCGGGGTGTAGGTGTGGGCGACGCTACCTGTGTGTTGATCGAACAAGGGAGCATCCGCCGCTTCGGAACGCTTTAGCGGGCTTGCAGTTGGGTTTGGAAGACGGTTTGGGACTCAAAGGGCGGTAGCTTATCCAAACATCTTGGAAATTATGATAAAGCGCGAACTTGAGGGAAACACTGAGGTGGTCGAAACGGCGCCAGGAACAGCGGCAGGAGCACAACCGGCGGCTGGTCAGGCACCGTGGTTTGCCTTGCGGGTCAAGCCCAACTACGAAAAGCCCGTTTCGTTGGCGCTTCGCGGAAAGGGATTCGAGGAGTTCTTGCCGCTGTTCCGAAGCCGCCGGAAATGGTCTGACCGCGTGAAGGTCATGGATATGCCGCTGTTCCCGGGTTATCTGTTCTGCCGGTTAAATCTGGAAGTGCGCATGCCGCTGCTGACTACACCCGGCTTTCTATACATCGTGGGCGTTGGGAAAAACCCGGAACCTGTGGATGAGAGTGAGATCCTGGCGATACAATCGGTACTGCGTTCCGGCGTTGCGGTGACACCGTGGCCGTCGCTGGTGGTCGGCCAGAAGGTGCAGTTGAAACATGGGCCATTGCGTGGCTTGGTTGGGGTGCTGACCAAGATCGCGAACCAGCATCGCATGTATGTGTCGGTGACGCTGCTGAAGCGATCGATTTCGGTGGAAGTGGCGCCTGAGTGGATTCGGCCGATTGAGGAAGCGGGAGTTGTGGTGTCGGATGGAGCGGGCGCTGCGCCGCAAAGCGAAAGCGTCCTGGCCGGGTCGAAAAGCGAAAAGCAGATCTGAGGTACCAACGTGAGCAGCAATATTCGCGGTGAACAAACGAGAGAGCGAACAGGAGGGCCGATGACTAACGCGAGAGTGAAGTGCATGGGCCTGGTAGTCCTGTTCACAGCGATGAATGCGAGCGCACAGGCGCCCGCCCCATCAGCTCCGGCCGCGGCACCGGCCGCGCAACAAGCGAACTGCACCAGCCAGGTGCGTTCCACCTACCTGCTCGGGCCCGAAGACGAGCTGCAGATATCCGGCCCGGAGCTGGAGGAGTTGACCAACAAGACCGCGCGCGTAGACGGCGAAGGCGACATCCAAGTACCGTTGGTGGGCCGCGTTCACGTGGCTGGACTGACGGTGCAGCAGGCCGAGCTGGAACTCAACAAGCGTCTGAGCACCTACATCAAGCACCCGCAAGCGGCCATCGATGTGAAAGATCTGCGCAGCCAGCCGGCATCGGTCATGGGAGCAGTGAATTCGCCCGGGGTGCATCAAGTGGAAGGACACAAGACGCTGCTAGAGATGATTTCCTTGGCTGGCGGGATTCGGGCGGACGCCGGGTACAGCATCCGCATCACACGGAACATAGAGTGGGGATGCATTCCCTTGCCGGGAGCGACGACCGACCCTTCAGGCCGGTTCAGCATTGCTCAGGTGAATCTGCGAGACATCGAAGACGCAAAGACTCCTGAGGAAAACATTCAGATTTTTCCTCACGACGTGATCTCGGTGCCAAAAGCGGAATTGATCTATGTGACCGGCGCGGTGAAGAAATCGGGCGGATTTGTTCTTGGCGAACACCAGTCGATGTCTGTTCTGCAAGCCGTCTCTCTGGCGGAGGGGCTGGGCACGGCGCCGGACACCAAGCACACGAAGATCGTGCGGATGAACGGGGACCAGCGCACGGAGATCCCGGTGGACTTGAAGAGCATCCTGCAAGGAAAAGCAAAAGACGTTCCGATGCAGGGCCAAGACATCCTGTTTGTCCCGGACAATACGGGCAGGAAAGTGGCCTTGCGAATCGTGGAAGCGGCAATTCAAACCGGAACCGGCCTGGCTATTTACCACCCTTATTGAGACGTTTCGGCGAAACAGAATTGCAGTCTTGGAGCTGTCGATTTCAGCCCACAGCGGAATGGCAGGTACTAATGTCTAAGCACTTCGATCGAGTGAACAACCGGATGCGGCCTGCGCTCAACAACTGGGCGGATACTCGGCCAACGGTTTATAGAATGGAAGAAGCACCGCCGCAGGTGGAAAGCAACGGGCCGCAGGGCTATGACAGCTTGCTGAGCTACTGGCACATGCTCGTGCGTCACAAGACGACGCTGCTGTGCTTTGCGCTGGCGGGGCTGGCTGTGGCGATCCTGATCAGCTTGGTGCAGACGCCGGTCTACCGGGCGCGGACTTCGCTGGAAATCCAGGACTTCAATTCCGACTTCATGGATTTGAAAAATGTGAATCCGACGAATTCCGCCACCGGTACGACGGCGGATTCGTATTTCCAGACGCAGATCAAGATCCTGCAGAGCGATACGCTGATCGAGCGCGTGGCCGACAAGATGGACTTGCAGCTCGAGCGGCCCGCAAGCGGGTGGGGAGCTTTTGCGGCGCGCGTTCGGCGGACTTTCGGCTTGCCGGAGCCTACGCGCCAGCCAAACCGGGACGTATTCGTCGGCCTAGCGAAGGGCAATCTAACCGTGCGGGCCTCGGGCGAGACGCGCCTGGTGGAAGTGACGTACGACTCGACGGATCCGAAGTTCGCCGCGGACTTCGCCAACACGCTGGTAAGCGAGTTCGTGGAACTGAGCCAGGAGATGCGCTGGAAGTCCAGCCAACGCACCGGGGAATGGCTGACCGGCCACCTGGGCGAGATGAAGGCACAACTGGAACAGTCCGAAGCGCAACTTCAGGCTTACGCGCGCTCCTCCGGGCTGACGATTACCGCGGAGAAAGAGAACGTCGCGGATACGCGACTCAAGGAATTGCAGGAGGAACTCGACAAGGCGCAAGCGGACCGCGTGGACAAGCAGGCGAAATTCGAGGAGGCGAGGAGCAAACCGGCGGAATCCCTGCCGGAGACGATCGATGATCCAACGCTGCGCGATTACCGCGTGAAGCTGACGGAGTTGAACCGGCAACTGGTGGAACTCAGCGCGACGCTGACGCCGGAGCATTACAAGGTACAGCGGGTGCAGGCGCAAATCACGGAGCTGCAAAGCGCTATCGAGAAAGAACGCAACAACGTCCTGCACCGCGTGGGTAACGAATATGCAGCAGCGAGCCGCCGTGAAAAGCTGCTCTCCGAAGCCTACCAGGAGCAACAAAGGACAGTGGCGGGTCAGTCCGAAAAAACAATCCACTATGACACCATGAAGCGCGAAGTAGATTCGAGCCGGCAGTTGTATGAAACGCTGCTGCAAAAGGTACAGCAGGCCGGCTTGTCTTCCGCAATGCGCGCGAGCAACGTGCTGATCGTGGACCCGGCCAAGGCGCCGTTCCTCCCTGCCAAGCCCAACGTGCCGCTGAATTCGGCGATCGGGCTGTTCTGCGGCATTTTCCTGGGATTCGGTTTCGTGGTGTTCCGAACGAGGTTCGACCGCAGCATTCAAGCCCCGGGCGATCTGCAGGTATTCCTGAATCTGCCAGAGCTCGGCGTCATTCCGATGGCGGAAGTCTGCGACACCCCGGCGGTACGCAACCAAAAAGCCCTTAACCCGGCAGATCCGAATGATTGCCTGGAACTGGTGACGTGGAAACACAAACCGTCGGCGGTAGCCGAATCCTTCCGCGCCATGTTGACGTCCATCCTGCTGCCCAGCCAGAACGGCGAAGGCCCGCAAGTGATTGTGGTGACAAGTCCTGGTCCGGCAGAAGGCAAGACGACTGTGGCGAGCAACCTCAGCATCGCCATAGCAGAGATGGGGAAACGCGTACTACTGGTCGACGGCGACCTCCGCCAACCAAAACTGCACAAGATCTTTGGCGTAGCCAACAATCGGGGAGTGAGTGACGTGCTGCTAGCGGAAACGCCCCTGGAGTCGCTGCCGCTGACGGAGTTAGTGGTCGAGACACGCATCGCCGGGGTGTCCTTGCTGCCGAGCGGCACGCGGGCGTCGAACATTGCCCAATTGCTGCACTCGTCGCGCGTAGAAGTGCTATTGGCACGCATGCGCAACGAGTTTGATATGGTGATCATCGACGCACCGCCGATGATGCATCTGGCGGACGCACGCTTGCTGGGAGGCCTCTCTGACGGAGTTGTGCTGGTCGTCCGAGCGGGCTACACCATGCGTGAGGCAGCGTTGGTGGCAACCCAGCGGCTGTCGGAAGACGGCACGCGAATCTTGGGCACTGTACTGAATAGCTGGGACCCGCGGAAGACGCCTGGCCGCACCTATGGCTACGGCTATGGCTACGGGTACGGCTATGGGTACGGCCATAGCTCGGACGTGAAGCGTCCCCATCCACCGAGCGCCTAAGGTAATCAACAAGCCAGATCGGAAGCTTGTCCAGTTCCTGAAATTTACGATTCAGCAGCTGATAGGTGATTCTCGGCGATGTTCTCTGCGAGCAGACCGCAGCAAGAAATACGAAGAACGGATGGGAGTGCGGTGCGCGCTCGGCGGCCACTTGCGCCAACGGGCGGACAACTGCTCACTTCCATCGCGTTTGCATTGCTTTTCCTGTTCGTGTTCGCTATCCCCCTGGAAAATGCGCTGCTGCTGCCTGGTATAGGGACATTCGGACGGATGGTGGGTTTGGCGGCGTTTGCCGTTGGAATACTGGCGGTGGGTGAGACCGGGAAAGTGAGGTCCCCTTCGCCGACGCATCTCGTGATGGCGGCTTTCGTGATCTGGGCGAGTCTGACGTACTTTTGGACCTCCTCCCCGGACGCTACGATCGACGAGGTTCTGAGCTACGTTCAGTTGCTGGCTCTGGTGTGGCTGATCTGGGAGCTAGCCCCGCTGCCACGCCAACGAGTGAACTTAATGCAGGCGTACCTTTTGGGGACGGGCGTTTCTGCGTTGGGGGCGCTGCTAAATCACGGTTCCCCAGGGATCACCCGTAATAACGCGTTCAATATGAATCCGAACGATATTGGATTGCGCCTTGCTTTGAGCGTTCCGATGGCGTTGTATCTGGCGGCGTCGGAAAAACAAGGCCTTCGGGTGTGGCTCTACCGCCTGCATATGGTCTTGGCGGTTTGCGCGCTTTTTCTGACGGCGTCGCGAGGAGCCCTGGTCGCCCTCTGCGGGGGTCTACTGATGATTCCCTTGACCTTCCGGAAGTGGACGTTCCGGCAAAAGGCGGTCATGGGGGTAGTTGTGGTCGCTGCGGCGCTGGCGGCGGTTGCCTTGGTGCCGAACTCTTCCTTTCAGCGTATGGGCACAATTGGGTCGGAGATCAGCCAGGGCACCATGGACGCCCGCACGGTGATCTGGCGGGCTGGCATCGAAGTCTTCATGGAGCATCCGTTCGCGGGAGTGGGAGCCGGGGGGTTTGCCACGAGCATTCAGAAGCGCGTGGTAATCCCTTGGGTGGCTCACAATACGCTCCTATCGGTGCTGGTGGAACAAGGCTTGGTCGGTTTTGCGATCTTCCTGGCCCTGCTGATGATGCTGTCGTACTCGGCGCTGCAACTGCCTGTATTGAGGCGCAGTCTGTGGCTGGTGATGCTGCTGACTTGGGTTTTGGGTGCTTCGGCAATGACTTGGGAAAGCAGCAAGCCCACCTGGTTACTTTTTGGATTGATAACCGCCGACGCCGCTGCGATCCAAATGGCGGCGAAGTCGTATCCCCGCAGGCGCGGGTTCCGGTCCGCCGCGGTGGGACTGGCTGGAGAAACACCGCCGCAGTCAAGAATGCTTCGCGAGTTACACCTCAAACTGCAAAAGGCTGGGCTGGAGAAACCCGGGTCATCGAGGTGGGGGTCCCGATGAGCTCCCTACCTAACGCTGTGTCTTCACCAGGAGTTGGCTTGGCGGGGCGAACACCCAGCATCAGCGGGGATCCCCAGCAGCAACTGAACGAAGGAACCCGAATGAATTCTGCGACTTCGGAATCGCCAAGTTTTTCGACCGCGGCCCACGCGAGCGCCGCAAATAGCCCGGTGCGGGGCGCTTCCCTACGTTGGAACTTCAGTTGGACCTTTGTTGGCAATGTCATTTATTCCGGGTGCCAATGGGGAATACTAGTCGTGCTGGCGAAGATTGGAAACCCGGAAATGGTCGGGCAGTACGGACTGGCCATGGCAATCGCCGGGCCGATCCTGGCTTTGTCAAGCCTGCAACTAAGAGCGGTGCTGACTACTGATGTCCGAGAGCGTGTGCCTTTCGGTGAATACTTGGGCTTCCGGCTGGTCACGACGCTGTTATCGCTATTGATCATCGGTGCGGTTCCCTTCGTGATGCATTATCGCCGGGAATCGGCGTTGGTGGTTCTGATCATCGGTTTGGGGCAGGCACTCGAGACGCTGAGTGACCTGTATTACGGGCGAATGCAGTTCTACGACCATATGGACCGGATCGCCAAGTCGATGATCGCTCGTGCATTGCTTGGATTAGGGGCGCTCGGTGCCATCATCTATCTCACCAAGAGCGTGGTCTGGGGTGCAGTCGGGCTAGTCCTGGCGCGGGCGGTGGTGCTGGTCTGCTACGACATCGGTAAGCGCACTCAACTCTTGCCACGAAATGTGGGTCGTGAAGAAGCTGAGCAAGTCCTCACTTCAAAGAGAGGAGTGCTGCATCCCCGTTGGAATCTGAACACCCAAGGCGAACTGCTACGCACTTCGATTACGCTTGGCGTAATTGCGATGCTAGTCTCTCTGCTTCCAAATGTTCCGAGGTATTTCATTCAGGGATCGCTCGGCGAGCGGGCACTCGGCATCTTCACCGCCACGGCTTTCCTGGTGTCGTCGGGCAGCTTGATCGTGAACGCGCTAGGACAGTCGGCGTTTGTTCGGCTGGCCAAGCACTACTCGGCTGGAGACGTCGCGGGATTCACTTCCCTGCTGTTGAAACTTGTGGGTATCGCAGCGGTGTTGGGCCTGGGAGGGATCGGCGTCGCCGTATTCTTCGGGCACATGCTGCTGACCTTGCTCTACCGCCCAGAATATGCCGAACACGCCGACGTGCTGATCGCCATGATGGTCGGTGGCACCATGACCTACGTGGCAGGCTTAACGGCCTCGGCAGTGACTTCCGCCCGCTGCTTCGTGCAGCAGATCCCGGTGCTGATGACGGCTGTTGGGGCGGCCGCGATTTCGAGCATGTTCCTGATTCCTTCGCACGGACTGCTGGGTGCGGCGTTTTCCGTAATTATCACTTCGACGGTACTCTGCACGGGTGAAGTGGTGCTGCTATGGTACGTACTTAGGAATGTCAACCAGCCGGTAGCGGCAGAAGGCTGACCCCGAAGCCACGCTGTCGGAGCCGCCGTAGATCCCCTTAGACTTTTGCAAGGAAGGATGCAGGAAATCATGAACCAAAATCTGCTTGAGGTGGAAAGCCACTTCTCGTTCGGAGAGAACTGGGCGCAGTACGCCCAGAAGATTGACGAAAAAAGGATTGAGGAAGCAGAGAAATCCCTCATTCGTCTCGTGGGCCGGGAATCGATCGAGGGACGAACTTTTCTCGATATCGGCTGCGGATCGGGACTTTTTTCTCTAGCAGCGGTGCGACTTGGCTGCCGGCGGCTTCTGGCCGTGGACCTGGACCCGAACAGCGTGCAAACCACGCGCAAGACCCTGGAGCGTTACGCTCCTTCTGGCGCCAATTGGGAATGCCGGCGTATCAGCGTGTTTGACCTTGATCCCAGCAATGTCGGAACGTTCGACGTAGTTTATTCCTGGGGCGTACTGCATCACACGGGCGCGATGTACGACGCGATTGCGAAGGCTTCCAAGATGGTTGCGCCGAACGGAATGTTGACCCTGGCGCTGTATGGGAAGACGCCGTTTTGCGGTCTGTGGCGCGTGGAGAAACGGATTTACTCGCGCGCTCCAAAATGGGTGCAGAAAGTGATGGAGAGCGTCTACATTGAAGTGGTGCGCTTGCGCCTAGCGCTGAAGGGAGAAAGCCTCAAGAAGCGGCGGGAAGAGTATTGGAAACAGCGCGGCATGGATATGTACCACGACACCCGCGATTGGCTGGGCGGCTACCCTTACGAGTCGATTTCGCCGGGCGAAGCGATGAGCTATCTGCACAAATTGGGATTCGAGCCCATTCGGTCTTTTGTTTCTCCTTGTATCGGCCTCCTCGGCACTGGCTGCGACGAATACTCCTTCACCAAGTCGCTTCCACCAAGTTCCTAAGCAACATCTCGAGCTCAAACACTTTGCGATTCTGGATGAAGATCACGATTGCGGGCATCCCGGGCGCGGCGAGCAAAGGCCGTATGGCAGCCGCGCTCGGAATTAGCTTGGTGGCGCTGGGCGGTGCGATGCGTTGCAGGGCTCAGAAGCCAGCCTTTCCCGATGCTCAAGGCGGTGGTGCTGCTTCCGTCGGAGGGCGGGGTGGCGTAGTCAAGGAAGTGACGAATCTGGATGACTCGGGTACGGGCAGCCTACGCGCATGCATTGAGGCCAGTGGGCCGCGAACGTGTGTCTTCCGTGTTGCCGGCATGATTACGCAGCATTCCGATCTTACCGTCAACAATGCGTTCCTTACGATTGCCGGACAGACGGCGCCGGGCGAGATCATCCTTGGCGGACCGGGAAACAAAGGCTTTACGCTGCGGGTCTCCACGCATGACGTCGTGATCCGCTACATCACAATTAGCCCGGATGACTTCAACACGCCGTCGGGCCCCTCAACTGGGACGGTTGGGTTTGCCGTAATAAACGGCGACAATTACAACATCATCCTCGATCACGTGAGCTCGCGCTGGGCGGGGAACAAACTATGGATCACGGCGAGCAACTATGTCGGCCCGAACCGGCTGATCACGACATCCTGGAGCCTATTCTACGAGCCACACGCGGGTCACCCTGTGGGCCCAGGCACGGCAGGAAACCCCATTGGGTGTCCTAATGCTGCACCGGACCCTGCTCTCTCGAACCCGTGCTTTAGTTCTCTGGAAACGGACATAGATTTCCATCACAACATGTTTGCTAACATTAGCCACCGAATCCCTGAGACGGACAACAAATCGGTGCGCTGGGTGAACAACCTGACGTTCAATTGGGCGTTCTATGCGTTCGCCGGCCTCGGCGGTGAGACTCTGGATATCATCGGCAACAAATGGGTTCGCGGCAATCTGAACGCATCCGCGCAAGCGCATGAGATTCACGTGACGCAGAACAGTCCGGATGTCCTTGGTAATCCGTCAGTATTCGTTTCGGGCAACGTAGGCCCGAATCAATCGAATCCCAACGGCGACCAATATCTGATGGTGTCACACATCAGCGGAGAAAACGGGCGTGAGAATGGACCGATACCGGACAGCTGGAAACGCGGGGCACCTATGCCCGGAACCGCGTTTCCCATAATCGCCGATCCCGCGACGAGCTTGGACGCCATCCTTCTGCCCACGGTAGGCAATTCGCAACACCTTGATTGTACTGGGGCGTGGGTTAGTCACCGCGACGACGCGGATACGCGGATCATCGCGCAATATCAATCGAAGAGTCCTGGAGGGTTTTGGCCGAATGGCATTACTGCCACAGGCACCGGGGCGCTTCCTCTGCCGGCTCCAATGGCGCAATGGCAAGATCGGCCCGTCGTCACTGGATTAGCTTGTACAGAATCGCTCCATGACGGCATCCCGGACCGGTGGAAGAAGCTGCAAGGTCTGAGCTCGAAGAACCGCGATCTCTTCAAGACGATGATGCCTGATGGTTATACGATTCTGGAGCACTACCTGAACGGCATGCCTGCTCGCCCGATTCACGACAAAAACGAGAACCGCCGGTGAAAATTCTATTTCTTGTAAGGCAACTGAACATAGGAGGCGCAGAGCGCCAGTTGGTGATTCTGGCCAACGAGCTAGCTTCCCGCGGGCATGAGGTGGTTATTGCCTCATACTACGCCGGCGGCGCGCTTTGTGAAAAACTCGACTCCCGGCGGGTTCGCCTAATCTCTCTGGAGAAACGCTCGCGCTGGGACTTGCTCTCGTTGTACGCGAAAGTCCTGCGTGTTGTGCGACAGGAGCGGCCCGACGTTCTGCACGGCTGGATGCATACGCAAAACGTGGTTGCCACGATAGTTCGGATCTCTCATCCCCGGGCCAAGCTGTTCTGGTGTGTGCGCAGCGCCAATCTGGAAATGATCCTTGACCGGGTCGAACGCTCGGCTGTTTGGCTGCAATCCCGCCTGTCGAGTTTCGCCGACTGCGTGGTCGTGAATTCCATCGCGGGGCTCGAACATGCTGTGGCGGAAGGCATCCCCCGCGACAAGATGGTGTTCATCCCCAACGGAATCGATACCAATGTGTTTTATCCGGACGAGGAGGAAGGCAAGCGGGTCCGCGAGGAGTGGGGCGTCGGAGATTCCGAGAAAGTAATCGGCTATGTGGCGCGGTTCGACCCGATCAAAAATCACACGCTATTCCTGAAGGCGGCCGCACGAATTGCCGCGGAACGCCCCGAGGTGCGCTTTGTGTGCGTCGGCCACGGCGAAGACGACTATGTCAAGGAACTGAAAGAATTGACACGCGCGCTGGGAATCGAGAACAAGGTTCAATGGATCGAGGCCCGCGCGGATGTGAGGGCGGTCTACAACGCGCTGGACATCTTTTGTTCCGCTTCGTTCAGCGAGGGCTTTCCCAACGTGATCGGAGAAGCGATGGCCTGCGGGCGGCACTGCGTGGTGACTGACGTCGGGGATTCCAAACTAGTTGTCGGCGGAACGGGAGTGGCGGTGCCGTCGAACGATGTCGAGGCGCTCGCGGCGGGGCTCCGACAGAAACTTGACGTCGACGACGCGTTGAACCTGCGAGCACGGCAGCGAATTCTGGAGAATTTCACAGTCGCGCACCTCGGCGACAAGACCGAACAGGCGCTGGCGCGATGCGTTGAGCATAGGTCCATACGGGTCGCGCCAACGCTAGGCCGGACTAGCGAAGCTCATCCGCCGGTTGACGCTTGATTGTCCGGTGGGGCTCCACGGGGGAACCGAGCAAGCAGGCGTTGGCTCTGGAGAGAAAGTATTTATGTGCGGAATAGTTGGATTCCTGGATACGAGACAAAGCAAGGGGCACGACGACCTTTTTGTCACCGTGCGGCGCATGGCGACGAGTTTGCGCCATCGCGGGCCGGAAGACGAAGGCGTCTGGGTCGACCAGGCATGCGGCATCGCGTTGGGGCACCGGCGCTTGTCCATTATCGATTTGTCGCCGGCGGGCCATCAGCCGATGCATTCGTCCTGCCGCCGTTACGTGATTACGTTTAATGGCGAAATTTACAACTTCAAGGCACTGCGACAAGAGTTGGAGGCCCTTGGACAAAGCTTCCGCGGGCATTCGGATACGGAGGTCATGCTCGCCGCCATAGCGCACTGGGGCGTGGAAGCGGCGCTGAAAAAGTTTAACGGCATGTTCGCTTTTGCCCTCTGGGACCGGCAAGAGAAGACACTTTATTTGTCGCGCGACCGGGCGGGCGAGAAGCCGCTGTACTACGGCTGGGCGGGTAACACCCTGCTATTCTGTTCTGAGCTCAAGGCTTTGCACCAGCACCCGGATTTCCGTGGCGAGATCGACCGCGGAGCGTTGGCTGTCTATCTCCGGCACAACTACATTCCGGCGCCGCATTCGATCTACAAGAGCATTTACAAACTGCCGCCGGGAACCTTGTTGACGATTCGTGGTTTTGGTAGCGATGCTTCACCCAAGCCATTCTGGTCCGCAAAACGTGCCGCCGAAGACGGATTAAGCAATCCGTTCGTTGGCAGCGAGGGGGAGGCAGTCGATCAGCTCAATTCTCTGCTGAACGATGCCGTCAGCATCAGGATGGAAGCTGACGTCCCTCTCGGGGCGTTCCTATCGGGTGGCATTGATTCATCTCTAGTCGTTGCCATTATGCAAGCCAACAGCTGCCGGCCGGTGAAAACGTTCACAATCGGGTTTGAGAATTCGGAGTTCAACGAGGCGGAATCGGCGAAGGCCGTTGCTAAACATTTGGGCACGGATCACACCGAGCTGTACGTAACTCCTGAGGAAGCCATGGCCGTGATTCCCCGGCTTCCCAGCTTGTATGACGAGCCTTTCGCCGACTCTTCTCAGATTCCCACGTTTTTGGTATCGCAACTCGCGCGCCGCAACGTTACCGTAAGCCTTTCGGGCGACGGAGGAGACGAACTTTTCGGCGGCTATAACGTCTACCTCTGGGGACGGAGCGTTCAGCAAAAAATCGGCTGGATGCCTCAGCCTTTGAAAGCAGCACTTGCAAAATCGCTGAACCCGTTGTCGCGTTTTGACTGGAATGCGGTTTTAGGCGGACGCAAATCGGTGCTGCCCGAAAGTCTGAGGCGAAGGGATCTGAACAAGGTTTTTCACAAGCTAGCCGGAATTCTAAGAGTGAATCAACGCGAAGCGATGTACTGGGTGCTCTGCTCCTACTGGATGGATCCGGGCTCCGTTGTTCTGGGTGCACAAGAACCGCTGACACCCCTGACGGATGAGAGCAAGCGGGCTCACATCAAGGAATTCATGCATGTCATGATGTACCTCGACACGGTGATGTACCTGCCGGACGACATTCTCGTCAAAGTCGATCGCGCATCGATGGGCGTCAGCCTAGAATCTCGCGTGCCTCTGTTGGATCATCGGGTGATCGAGTTCGCGTGGAGGCTGCCGCTGACGATGAAGGTCAAAGGCAATACTGGAAAACGACCGCTCCGACAACTGCTCCACAAATACGTGCCCAAGCAACTGGTCGACCGACCGAAGCAGGGATTCGGCGTGCCCATTCATGAATGGTTGCGCGGCCCGATGCGCTCCTGGGCAGAAGAGCTGCTGAACGAATCGCGCCTTAAGGATGAGAGCTACTTCTGTGAGAAGCCAATACGGCAGAAATGGATAGAACACGTGAGCGGCCGGTGCAATTGGCAGGCCCAGCTCTGGGGCGTGCTTATGTTCCAGGCGTGGCTGGAACAACACAGAGCCCTTATCTCCGAAAAAGTGGAAAGGGAAGCTGTTCTGAATGGCCCAATTCCGGGTGTCTCGTCCCGGGGGACGGGTGCGGAATCGGTTCATCGCACGACATAGACTCGACGCAAAGATTCGATGTCTCGGAAGAACCAGGTAGTTGCACGAGTTGCAGAAAAGGCAGGCTCACACATGAGTGTCAGACTGTTGGTTCGCTTCGACGACATGTGTCCCACGATTGACTGGAACATCTGGCGGAAGCTCGAAAATATTATGATCGAGGAAGATGTCCGGCCGATTCTGTCGGTCATCCCCGACAACCAAGATCAGGCATTCCATGAAGCTGAACCGGACGAGCGCTTTTGGGACCGCGTGCGCGGCTGGCAAGCACGCGGGTGGACGATCGGCCTGCACGGCTACCAGCATCGGTACGTCAACAAAGAGGCTGGCATCATCGGACTGAACAACTACAGCGAGTTTGCGGGCCTGCCGCTGGACGAGCAGCGAACCAAATTGCAAAAAGCGCTGGAAATCTTCAAACGCGAGGGCGTCCGGGCCGATATCTGGGTTGCACCGGCGCATTCGTTTGACGCCAACACGATCGAAGCTTTGGTAAGTCTTGGAGTACGGACGATCAGCGACGGATTGTCTCTGTATCCGTACCGGGACTCCCAGGGGGTCTTCTGGGTGCCGCAGCAACTGTGGAGATTCCGAACGGCGCCGTTCGGCGTCTGGACCGTGTGCATCCACCCCAAAGACGCGCTGTACACCAACTTCGAGTATTTTCGGCGATGCATTCGTGAACACAAGCAGTCGATCACAAGCCTTCCGGCGATCGCCGCGACCTACGCGCAGAGAAAACATAGCTTGGCGGATGGCATTTTCGCGAGGCTATGGAGTTTCGCGATCCACTCCAAGGCGAGGCTGGCACGATTGGCTCGCAGCCACGGTTCGGCGGCCGCGATGGAATCTCAATCTGGTCCGAGCCCAGGTTTGAAGGCAGCGCGCTAATTGCAACCGTGACGCGACAGGCAGGTTGGACCGCTTCGAGATGAATCCGTTGGGTAATCACAACCCGGACTTCAGCGCTCTGGTGATCTCGCTCGATTTCGAGCTCCACTGGGGTGTGCGCGATAAGTGCGCTCCGGACGGTCCGTACCGCAACAACCTGCTCGGAGCTCGTAAAGCGATTCCGCAGATATTGGATTTGTTCGAGGAGTTCCACGTTGCCGCCACTTGGGCAACGGTGGGGTTTCTCTTCGCGGAGTCGCGTCACGACCGGGAAAAGTTCGCGCCGGCTGTCCGTCCGCAGTACACCGACTCGCGCCTGGATGCCTACAGCGAACCGACAGGCGATGGAGAGGACGACGATCCGCTGCACTATGGGCTCAGCTTGATCGAACAGATTCGGAGCCGGGCGAGACAAGAAATCGCCACGCACACGTTCTCGCACTATTACTGCTTGGAGCCGGGAGAAACTCGCGAGGCCTTCGCTGCCGACCTGCGCAGCGCCGTCGCCATCGCGCAGCGTCGCGGGATTGACCTGCGATCCATCGTCTTCCCCCGAAACCAGCTGCGTCCCGGCTACGAGGAGTTGTTGCGAGAAGCGGGCATTGTTTGCTACCGCGGGAATGAGCCGAATTGGATGTACCGGCCGCGGCCGCGAAGCCAGGAAACGATCGCGGTGCGTGCTCCACGCTTGCTCGACCATTACGTTTCGCTTTCCGGGCCAAAGGTGGTGCGGTGGGACGAAATCCTCCAGCCGAATGGCCTCTGCAACGTGCGCTCGAGCATGTTTCTCCGGCCGTATTCGGCGCAGCGGAAAAGCTTGGAATCTGCGCGCCTTCGCCGCATCGCCGGCGGGATTCGGGCGGCTGCCGAACAGCGCGGCATCTTTCATCTTTGGTGGCATCCGCACAATTTTGGAGTGCAGACAGAACAAAACCTGCAATTCCTTCGAAGCGTGCTGCAAGTCTACTCCGGCTGCCGGCGAACCCACGGCATGCTGTCGCTCTCCATGGTTGACGTGGCTTCCCTTGTGTCCAACGTTCCGGACGCGCCGGGAACTCCGCACGAGTATGCAAACGATACATCCGCCTGGGAGCAGGTGTTGTGATTAGGATTACGCACATCATCGCGGGCCTTGCTCCTGACGGTGCCGAAAGGATGCTGCATCGCCTGCTTGCCGGAATGGACTCGAGTCTGTTCGAGAACGAGGTGATATCTCTGACGGATTTGGGCCCCATGGCTGGGAAAATTGAGGCCTGCGGCATCCGCGTCCGCGCACTGGGAATGAAACGGGGTAGCGCCGATCCCATCCACCTGCTGCGACTTGCGGCGTGGTTGCGGAAATCGCCGCCTCAAGTGATCCAGACATGGATGTACCACGCCGATCTGGTCGGCGGGCTGGCGGCCAAGCTAGCGGGCCTTCACGCGGTCATCTGGAATATTCGTCACAGCGAATTGCATCCGGGCACAGACAGGCGCCGCACCCTGTGGACTGCTCGAGCCTGCGCGCGGCTCTCGCGGCAACTGCCGAGGCGCATCGTCTGCTGCTCGGAAACCTCGCAGAAGTTCCATGCAAACTTGGGGTACGCGTCCGATCGGATGCAGGTCATTCCCAACGGCTTTGACCTAGACCGCTTCAAATCAGATTCGATGCAGCGCATTGAGGTTCGCGAAGCATTGCGAATTCCACTAGCGGTGCCCGTAATCGGCTTGATTGCTCGTAAACATCCGATCAAAGACCATTGGAATTTTATGCAAGCTGCGGGCCTGCTGCATCAGGAATTCCCTGAAGTCAGGTTCCTCCTCTGCGGCGAAGGTGTCACGTCGGACAACATGGAGCTCATGGCCTGGGCTCAGTCAGTCGGAATTCAAGACGTCTGCCATCTTCTTGGCCAGCGTGAGGATATTCCGCGGATTCTCAACTCACTGGACATTGCTACCTCCGCGTCTACGGGAGAGGCGTTCCCCAACGCAGTAGCCGAAGCGATGGCGTGTGGGGTCCCGTGTGCGGTGACTGACGTTGGAGATTCGCGTTTTATCGTGGGTGAAACTGGTCGCGTCGTAGCCCCCAAGGCGCCAGTCGCTCTAGCACAAGCTTGGAAGGAATTGTTGGACGCTGGTCCGGAGACTCGACGGCATCTAGGTTTGGCCGCGCGGGAACGGATTGAACAAAACTTCGGCTTGGCGGCCGTCATCGATCAGTATCAAGATCTGTATACACGAGTCACCCAGGAAACTTTGGCCAAGCAGTCCGCGCGCGCCAGCGACGTAACGCAACGCCCGCAGCAAATTCAAAACGTGTTGCAGAGAACTTCTTTGAAACCTCAAGTTAGAGTCTTGTTCGTCGACAACGACGTGAACTCGTTCTACTCCTACCGCATCGAGATGGCGCGAGCCGCTCGGGATGCAGCTTTCGACGTTCACATCGCGTGCCCTCCGGGGAAAGCAGTGGAGATTCTTTTGAAAGAAGGCTTTACCTTCCATCCGGTTCCGATGACGCGCAGCGGCCTGAAGCCGTGGAAAGAACTCGGGACGATCGTCGCATTGTTCAAGCTCTACCGAAAGCTGCGGCCAGACCTGGTGCATCACCTCCGGCTAAAGCCTGTTCTGTACGGTGGGTTAGCGGCGTACGGCGCGCGAGTACCGGCGGTAGTCGGCTTGCTCACCGGACTGGGCTACGTCTTCACGGCCGAGACTGGCAAGGCCGCTGTTCTGCGAAAAATGGTGACGCTGAGCTGCAAAGTAGCGTTTCGCCGCGGCAATCAACGCATCATTTTCCAGAACCCGGACGATCGATTCGTTTTCGTCGAGAATCAAATTCTGCCGGCACATAAAACGGTGCTCATCAAGGGCTCCGGCGTCGACGTCAAAACCTATGTCCCTACCCCCGAACCCAACGGAGTTCCGGTCGTTTTGCTGGCAGCTCGAATGTTGCGGGACAAAGGCGTGGTCGAGTTCGTTGAGGCCGCCCACAGCCTCCGCAACGCGGGCGTGCGCGCGCGTTTCGTTCTCGTCGGCGAAACCGATCCAGGAAACCCCACTGCCATCAGCATCGATCAGCTTCGCCAGTGGGCAGATAGCGGTGACATCGAGTGGTGGGGCTTGCGCACCAATATGCAAGACGTCCTGGCGCAGTCTCACATCGTGTGCCTGCCGTCGCTGCGGGAAGGCGTGCCGAAGATCTTGATCGAAGCGGCAGCCTGCGGCCGGGCGATTGTCACAACCGATGCTCCCGGCTGCCGGGAGATCGTGCGCCCTGGTGAGAATGGGCTGCTGGTGCCGGTGCACGACAGCCGGGCTTTGGCAGCGGCGCTGCGCCTGCTCATCGAAAACGCGGTTCTCCGCGCACGCATGGGATTGAAGGGCCGCGAAATCGTGGTCGAGGAATTCTCTGTGGAGCGCGTGGTGAACGAGACTCTCGGAGTGTATCGGGAACTGCTTGCCATGGGAACCAACGGCTCTCGCGAGCTGAATTTTCTGGAGCAAGGCGCCCGATGAGCCGGCAACCGAGTCGTGTTTCCGAGGCGATCAAGCGCAGCTTCGACTTTGTGTTTGCACTGGCGGCGCTGTTGGTCGTGTCGCCGATCTTGCTGATCCTGGCCTTGATCATCAAGCTGAGCTCTCCTGGTCCTGTTTTCTACCGTGGAGTGCGGATCGGCCGGCATGGTGTGGCGTTTCGCATCTTCAAGTTTCGAACGATGGTGACCAACGCCGAAAAACTTGGCGGCTCGGCGACCGCCGAAGACGATCCGCGCATCACGCAGATCGGCCGGTTTATCCGGCGTCATAAGTTGGACGAGTTTCCCCAGTTCCTGAATGTCCTCGTGGGCGACATGAGCCTGGTAGGACCGCGTCCCGAGGTAAAGAAGTACGTCGATATGTACACGGAAGAAGAGAAGGCCATCCTCGAACTTCGCCCAGGCATCACCGACTGGGCCACCATCTGGAATTCAAACGAAGCAACCGTGCTGGAAGGCAGCGCCGATCCGGAAAAGACCTACGAAGAGCTGATTCGCCCGACGAAACTCGCTCTTCAATTGTTCTACGCACGCAATCAATCGCTGAGCGTCGACGTCAAGATTCTATTTCACACGTTTTGCAAATTGCTTTTTGAAGACTGGACACCACGCGAGCTACTGCCTTATGGCAAAGTTCGCCGGTACAAAATGACTTCCCAACTCCCTACCCTGTAGTTCGGTGTAGTTTCGTTTTCGCAATTCAGAACCAGACGATCAGCAAAAGTAAGCGGAAGCCCCCGCCCGTGACTCTTCTGCGATTGTATTCAAAGGAGAACTCATGTCATCGAGTGAACGGCTGAGAGAAAATGACCTGCCTGCAATCCACGGAGGCCGCCCTCTCTTCTCTCAGCGCTTCCGTTTCATCCGGCCCACGCTTCCGTCGCTGGAAAACGTGCTTGGGAACTACCGCACGGCGTACGACAACGGTGTGATTACCAACGCAGACGTGGTCGGGAAGTTCGAGGCCGCGGTCGCGGAGCGGCTTGAAGTAAAGCATTGCGTAGCCGTCTCCAGCTGTACGAGCGGCCTGATGATGGTCGAGCGCGCGCTGGGACTCACCGGCGAAATCATTATTCCGAGCTTCACCTTCTTCGCCACCGGACACTCGGCGCGCTGGAACGGCTTGACGCCGGTCTTCGCCGACTGCGAACCGGACACCTGGAACGTCGACGTTGCGGACGTGGAACGCAAGATCACCGCGCGCACCTCTGCGCTGCTGATCGTGCACTTGTACGGCAATCCGGCCAACGTCGAGGCGCTGACGCGGATCGCGAAGCGTCACAAACTCAAGCTCATCTTCGATGGCGCCCACGCCTTCGGCAGCCGTTACCGCGGCCGCCCGGTGGGCCAGTTCGGTGACGCCGAAGTGTTCTCGCTTTCTCCGACCAAGCTGCTGATTGCCGGAGAAGGCGGGTTGGTGACGACCAACGACGACGCTCTGGCAAGGGCCGTCCGCGGTATGCGCAACTATGGCGACACCGGCGCATACGACCCGGAATGGCTTGGCATGAACGCGCGGATGTCGGAGTTCAACGCCGCACTTGGCCTGGCGGGCCTTCCCGGTGTCGACGAACGCGTTAGCCGCAGAAATCACATCGCCCAGATGTATACCGACATGCTGGCGTCACTGCCCGGCCTGCGATTCCAGACCGTTCACCCTCAGGACGTCAACACCTACAAGGACTATTCGATTCACGTGACGCCGGAAAAGTTCGGGCTCACCCGCGACGAACTCGCGGAGGGGCTGCTGGCGGAAAACATCGAGACCAAGAAATATTTCTGTCCACCCATGCACATGCAGACTCTATATCGCTCCTTCCACAATCCGGCGAAGAAAGATCTACGGCAAACCGAGGAAGTCACTGGCGGAATTCTCAGCCTGCCGATCTACGAGTCGCTTCCCGACTCCACCATCGAAACCATCGCCCAGGCCATTCACAGGCTGGCTCGCCACGCCGCCACGCGCAAGGAAGCATCTCTCTCTGGGAGGCAACATGTTAACGTCCGTTCGTAACTTCAAAACATCGCAGGCCCTGCCGCGCATGCTGGCCGACTTTGCGTTGGTCCAGGTGTGCATGATTCTGGCGCTGGCGATTCCCGTGTTGTTCCTGCTGACTCGCGGGCAGTCAGCTGCCGCGACCGGGCGACTCGAGGAAGCGCTGGCGTACTACGTGCCGTACTTCCTGTGCACATCGCTGGTGTTTCCGCTGGTGTTCCTGTTGAACGGCTTCTATACCCGCTCACGCGCCTACACCGGCCGCTACAAGATGGTCGTGGTCATGCGCGGAGCGGGTTTGGGCATTTTGGCGCTCCTGGCGGTCAACTACCTCTTCTTTCGCCAAAACCTGGTGCCTCGCCTGGCGCTGCTTTTCTTCGCGGTGCTGACCATCCTGGTGCTGGCCCTGACCAGGCTCGCCAAAGCGATGGTGACGGACCGCTACGAAATCCGGCCCAAAGACAGCAATGGCGCAGAAGGCACCGTCCTGGTTCTCGGCGGGGCCGGCTACATCGGATCGAGCCTCGTGAGGAAACTCCTGGAATCTGGACGCAACGTGCGCGTCGTGGACAGCTTGGTATACGGCGACGAGCCCCTTCGCGGCGTCTTCGGCCACCCCAATCTGGAAATGCGCATCGGCGATTGCCGCAACATTCAGGACATGGTGGCTGCCGTCCGTGGCGTCGATTCCATCATTGACCTAGCCGCGATCGTCGGCGACCCTGCGTGCGAGCAGGATAAGCAAACGGCGCTGGAGATCAACTACGCCGCGACGCGCATGCTGATTGAAGTAGCCAAGGGGCATGGCATCCAGCGGTTCATCTTCGCGTCCAGCTGCAGCGTGTATGGCGCCACCGACGTAATGATGGACGAGAACTCGGCCGTACGGCCTATCTCTCTATACGGACAGACGAAGTTGGATTCCGAGCACGCGCTATTGCATGCACGCTCGGAAACGTTCCATCCGACGATCCTCCGCCTGGCGACCGTTTTCGGCCTGTCGTATCGCCCACGCTTTGATTTGGTGGTGAATCTCTTAATGGCCAAGGCTTTCAACGAAGGTGTGATCACCATCTTCAACGGCGAGCAATGGCGTCCGTTCATCCACGTTCACGACGTGGCCGCGGGCATCATCCGCACGCTCAACGCTCCTCTCCCCATCGTCAGCGGGCAGATCTTCAACCTGGGCGACACGCGCCTCAACTACACGCTCACGCAAATCGCGCAGATGATTCTGAAGATGTTCCCGGACACGCGTGTGCAGCACATCGAGGACACCGATCGGCGCAACTATCGCGTTTCCTTTGAAAAAATCCACAGCCAACTGGGCTTCACGGCCTCATGGCAGGTCGAAGACGGCATGCACCAGCTTCGCCAAGCTTTCGAGGACAAGGAGATCGTGGACTACACCGACAATCGGTATTACAACCAAAAATTCCTCAAGCTTGCCGGCAGTCCGTCGCGTAAGGCCAGTCTGGACGAGCACTTGATGGCAGCGTTCGCGAGCGCGCCCAAAGGCCAGGCCCCATCCGAGACGCTCATACTCAACAAGCCGAGCGGCCACACGGAGACAATCGCGCTCACCAAGGAAGTCAGTGCGGAGTGAACCTGGCTCCGGGAATCAAGAATAAAAGCGGTAGGCGGCGTCCGTGTCGAGGTAGCTCAGAGGCCATAACTCAGGCACGGGCTCGCCTGTCCGCTTGCTGGAGATGATGTGCAGCGGCCTGCGCCGCGGAGAGGCCAGAAAATGCTTGCTCCGCAGCAGGTCGATGGAAGGTGTGTCGAGCCGGGAAACCAAAGCGGAAAGTTGAAATCCGTCGTGATCGTAAACGTGCCGGATAACATGAGAGAGCAGAACGTCAACTTCGTTCTGGGCGTCTTTGCACGACCACCAGGCCAGACGCCAGAATTCAGGCGACGCACTTTGCCGCCAAACGAGCGCCGCCGCCCGCGGAGTTGACCCTCCGGCGATGTAGAAGGTCTCGCAGGATAGAATCGGGCAGGCTGCGACTTGCCACTGGACGTATTCGAGGTCGTACCGGGAGTAGATTTCGCCACGCTGCTCGGGCTCCAGCATGGAGCTCAACACGTTCGAAACGCCAGGCTCGACGATCACCGAACTCGGCGACGCGGGTTTCCGAGGCCACCGCAACGGTATCCGGTTCACTAGGTCTAGACGATCCACGGGGACCCGGGTTAGCCAGCGTCGTGACAATCGCAGAAACACTCCGAGCCGGAGCGGCAAGTAGAACATGATCCCCGCGTCATTCACCGTCTTCGAGGCCAGCCGTTCAATGATCCGCTGTGTCGCATCGTTCCCGCCCAACTGGGTCAGAAGCTCGTACTTTTCCAGGGCCTGCCGAATAAGCAGGATGCCGGTTCCACGGCCGGTCTGATCCTGCACCGACCAGTCGCAGGTCCACGCGGCTTCGGCGAGACGCCCGCCAATCGCGACTTGGAACGGGATCAGGCCAAGGAATCCGCCAATTTTCCCGTCCTTCACCCAGGCATAGCCGCGCTCGCGGTTGCGATTGAACCGGGAATCAAAGTACTTCCATTGAACAAGTTCCGCAGAGTTGCCCTCTCTGCCTAAGTACTCGATCAACGCAGCTGGAGCGATCGAACTTAGTGGCTGGAAGGCTGACGGCATACCCGAAAATTATACCGTACAAAGAACGGAGTCTTGCCAACTACCATGCCCCAGGCACCCTCGAACTTTGCTTTAGAAGACGTGAAGACGGGCTCGACGACCCCGGCGGCGTCCGGAGACGTTGACTCGCAAGCCAGCGGGACGCAGCCGAAGACGCGTTGGATCATACCCACCTTGCTCTGCCTGCTATTTGTCGGGCAATGCCTTTGGTTCATCGACACACAGTCGCTCTCCAACGATGAGCCGCTGCACATCATGGCAGGCCTGGATGCGTGGCGCCTTCATCGTTTCCAGCGCTGGAACGACCATCCCCCCTTGGTTTTCCTGTTGGACACGCTTCCCTTGTTGGTGAGCCACAGCGACATCGACATGCAGGACGAGGCCCGCTGGACCGATGGAATCAGGCCCAGCCCGGAAGTAGTGGCATGGGGTGGGCGGTCGATCAACGTCCTGCTGGGAGTTCTGTTAGGCGTGCTTCTGTGGATGGCCGCGAGGCGGCTGTTTTCCGAGGGCGCGGCGAATTTCGCCCTAGCGCTGTTCGCGTTTTCTCCTTCGCTGATCGCCAACTTCTCGATCGTTTGCAACGATGGAGCTGTGGCGCTGGTCACGTTCGCGACGGCGCTGCAGGTTGTCCACTGGAGACGGAAGCCGAGTTGGGGGCGGACCGTGGCCCTAGCGTTGATCTTGGGTGCGCTGCTTGCAACGAAGTTCAGCACGCCCGTGCTCTTCTTGCTCGCGTTGGGGCTTGTTCTGGTGCTGAAGCCGGACAGCGTTGCATGGAGCCCCCGGGACTGGAACTGGCGGCAAGCTCTTGCGATCGTTGGCATTTGCTTTGTCTTCGTTTGGGGGGTGTATTTCTTCCATTCGACCAAGGTGACGGTGCGCGACAACATGGTCACGGCGAGCTCGCCGAATCGCACCAAGGCGGCCACTGGCGCATTGCACGTGCCGTTCAACCTGACTGTGTACGTCCCTGCCGGAGAATATCTGGAGGGCATGGGGCGCGTAGCCAACCACTTGAAGCTCGGACATCCCAGCTACCTTCTGGGCCACATCAAGCAGTCGGGTGGCTGGAAGTCGTACTTTCCGATCGTCGTCGCGCTGAAATGGCCCATTGTTGTTCTGGGACTTTTTTTGACGGCTGTGGGACTCGCTGCTCTTGGGAAGGTCAAGGTACCCTCGGAATTTCCGCTGCTTATGGCGTTCCCCGCAGTCTACTTTGTGGTGGCGATCTTCTCGAAGGTCGATTTGGGTGAGCGCCACATTCTGCTGGTGTACCCGTTCGCGTTGTTATGCGCCGCAGGCCTATGGCAGTTCGCTCAACAGCGTCGCGCAGTCATGCTTGTTCTCGTTGCGCTCGTTTTAGTGAACGCGGCAGACACGCTGCGGTACGCTCCAGACTACTTGTCTTACTTCACGCCCTTCGTCAACCCAAGGATCAGCTACAAGCTGCTGAGCGACAGCAATGTGGATTGGGGTCAAGGCTTGCTCGCGTTGCGGAAGTATCAGCAGCAACACCCCGACGAGACCATCCATCTCGCCTACTTCGGAACCATGGATCCGAGCCTGTATGGCATCCGCTTCGTGCCTCTGGAGCCCAACCAGAGGGTTTCCGGCACCGTGATCGTGAGCGCAACGCATCTTTCGGGCCAGCTTCTCGATGACCCAAAAGGTTATCACTGGACCTACCAATTTCCGGAAAAGGCCGTCTTGGATCATTCGTTGCACGTTTTCGAGGTTCCACCTCAGGACCGTTGAGTACGACACAAGAAAACCCGCGTACCGCATGACGCAACGAAGACCTGTAAGGTGCCGACGCGTGGAGAAATCCGTGATGGCGCCAGAAACCGAAATTCATATGTCTAGACCATCCCTATACCTGCAAATCCCCTATCTGTGTTTCTTCTTGCTGCTGTCCGCCTGGGCCATCCGGCAGCCACATTACTCCTGGGATCTGCTCGGCTATGTTGGTTGCGCGGTCGATAGTACGGACCCGAAGGACATCCAACGGGCAGCCTTCGATGCCATCCGAAATGCTGCTTCCGACGAGGATATTCGTGTCGACACACCCTACCGTGCGGACATGGCGGCAAATCCGTACCATTTCGCAGAGCAATTGCCGTTCTATTCCATCAAGCCAGTCTATGTAGCGCTCGTTAAGGTGCTGCACCGGACGGGAATGCCCTTCCAAAAGTCAGCGGTCGCGATCTCGGCAGCGTCCAATTTCCTGCTGGCCGTACTTCTGTGGCAGTGGCTTGCATCTTATTTGAGTGGCTGGTCTCTGGCTGCAGCCTGCAGCCTTATCATGCTGTCGCCGAACATTCTCGTGTTGTCCCGGTGGGCCACGCCAGACTGCTTGGCAACCCTCGTGGCCGCAGTCGGCCTCTACCTGATTCTTGAGCAAAAGTCATACTTCTGGGGATCTGCGCTTCTTCTTCTGGATGTTTGGGTACGAACCGACGCGCTAGTCCTTGCGGGGATTGTTTTTGCTGTGCTGCTCCTCCGCCGCAAGCTGGACGTCATGCAGTTTGCGGCGCTTTCGTTACTTGCGCTTGGAAGCTATTTCACGATCAACCGTTTCGGGGGCAACTATGGCTGGTCGGCCCTCTTTTACAATTCTTTCTTAGGAGGCCTGGCCGCCCCTGGTGAAATGGTAATCCATCTGTCGCGTTCCGCCTACGTTCACCAAGTCGTTCGGGGAGCTTTCCTTTGGCTTATTTCGGGAAGCTTCGCCCTCTACGTGCTGCTTGGAGGACTGGCGGTCTGGCTGAATCGCTCCTCCCTGTATCCCTACATGATCGCGGCGGTTCTCGCAGCGCGTGCGGTGTCCTATGCGCTCTACCCAAATGGAGACCAGCGCTACACGGCGGTGCTGTTCGTGCTCATTCCCGTGGCTTTGGTGATCGCTGTCCGTTTATCCACAATTGGGAGATCGACCTCTATTCCGGAGCCCCAAAGAAATGAGTTTTCCGAAAGCCGAGTTTCCAGTGCTCAGCTTGGTCCCAGCCCAACGGTCGGCGGAGCGGGCGCGCGCTGCGATTTCCCTGCTCCACGCCCATATCCAGTATCCGTGCGCTGGCTTTAGACTTCAACGGACTACCGCCTGGAACAAGTGGTGGGCAAATGACAGCTCTTTCAAGCCAGCACAGACTTCCGAATCAGAACCTACACTGACGATCATATGAATAGCGCATGCCTATTCACGGTCTTTACTCCGTCCTACAACCGCGCTCGAACGTTGCCGCGCGTGTATGAGAGCCTACGGCTCCAAACATTTCGCGATTTCGAATGGCTGGTTGTCGATGACGGTTCGACCGACGACACGGGACCGCTCATCCAAAAATGGCAGGCCGAAGCAGACTTTCCGATCCGTTACGTCTATCAGCCGAACCAGGGTAAACCTGCGGCCTTTAACCGTGGTGTCCAGGAGGCTCAAGGGGAGCTATTTCTGACTGTGGATTCCGACGACGCTTTTGTACCGGAAGCACTGGAGCGATTTAAGCACCATTGGGACGGTATCCCTGCAAACCGAAAGGACGAATTTTCCGCAGTCACGGCCCTGTGTAAATATGAGGACGGCACCCTTGTAGGTAACAAATTCCCGCGCGACATTTTAGACTCAGATACCATCGAGGCGACCTTCAGGTTCAAGGTCACCGGCGACAAGTGGGGCTTCCAACGGACTGACGTGTTGAGGCAGTTTCCCTTCCCTGAAGGGCCGAACGCTAAGTTCGTTTCCGAGAGCTTGATCTGGTTCGCTCTCTCGCGCAAGTTCAAGACGCGATTCGTCAACGAGGTGCTGCTAGTAATTCACCTAGACGGAAACGCGCAGGACCACTTGTCCGCGCTCAACCTCACCACCATCACGGGTCGGGCTCACTTTCATCGATACGTATTGAATGAACTGATGGAATGGCTGCCTCGTACTCCCGCGAGTATCTTTCGTTCCGCGATCAACTTCAGCCGCTACTCATTCGGATTGGGAAGAGGTCCGTGGTCCCAAATCAAGGAACTGCGCTCGGCAACCGCGCGACTCCTGGTGGTGGTTTCGCTTCCGGTCGGCTTTGCAATGTCACTGAGAGACAAGCGGAGAGCTTAGAAGTGGAGTTTCGGCAGGTCGAAAGTGCCACCCTTTGGGGAAATGAGCGAAAGCTCATTTCCCCAAAGGTAGCGGATGGGTGTTAGTTCTGCTTCGAAGCGCTGCAAAGCGAGCCTGTGTTCGCTCCGCACGGTGCGTCCCGGCCGGCTTACTGTGCATTCAGGTAGTTCTCCAGCCAGGTGTAGCCGTTCGGCGCCACCGTGTTGTACAGATTCGGATCGGACAGGCTCAGCCCCTTGGCCTGCTTCCACGCGTCCGGGATCCCATCATGCATCGACTCGACGCAGGCCGTTCCGTTTACTACCGGGGCATCCTGCCAGTCGGCCGTGGGCGTGTTGGCTGAGGTCAGCCCTAGTCCCGTAAACGTGACGCCATTCGGCCAGTAGCCACCGCTACCGCCGTTCTGGTACTGACTGATGATGCGCTGATCGGCGGAATCGCGGTGCGAGACCCAGTTGCCGTTGCAGTCGAGGTGCTGCGAATTGCCGACGGTCGCCAGCATGATGCTGTCCAAATTAGCTGCCGGGTCTGGGACGATGGGGAACGAATTGCTAGCGGCCATCGGGCCCCCACGCTCCCAACTACTCGGAATTGGGCCGGTCTCGTCTCCGTTTTCTCCCGTGATTTCGTTGACCAATTGCCCGTACTGGTCGGAATTTACGGTGTTCGTGCCTGGAGGCCCAAAGATGTTTCCGGCGACGTAGACCGATGGAGCGCCGCTCATTTCCGGGCTATTGGTCGTGAAGTGAATTGGGTACGCCTGCGCACCCAAGGCGTTCAGGTTCCCGGTGATGTACTTGTTATTGATCGCGTCGATGGTCTCCGCGCCGAGCCACTCGTTCGCGTAGTAGCCCCAGTTAAAGATGATGTTGTTAATCCACCGCGTCGAGAAATTCTCGTTTTCAGGAATGCGATGGTCGACGTTCACAAACATGTCGTGGTGAAAGTCGATGTTGACTTCGCTGTTAGAAAGGCAGGCTCCCTGCTGCACCGTGCTGACGCAACTCTCATCCGTGGCTGTCCCATAACCGACAGGATGACCCTCGTGGGGCTCATAGTCGAGCGTCCATTGCGTCGTCATATCGAAGTTCGGACCGTCTCCGTTGCCGTTGCCGTTCAGACCAGGAGTAAAGTTGCTAGTCGTAATCCAACTCTTGTTGCCGGACCAGCGTGTAGTCACGTGATCCACCATGATGTTGTAGCAGCCGTAGCCATTGCCGCCCGTGAGCGTGCCGTTGCCTGGGCAGTTTACAATCCAAATGCTGGTAGTGCCGGTGTCCGGACCTGAAACCGTGTTGAAGTTATCAGGGCTAAGCGTGACGTAGCGAAGGATAACGTCATGCGTCGAAACGCCGAACAGTGCTCCGCCGGTATTCGGGCCACCAAGAATAACCTCTCCGGGAGCCGTCTGACCGGCGACCGTCAAGTATGGGCTGCTGAAGCGTATGTCCCCCGACGTGATCGGGAACAATCCCGCCACGCGGAACACGCAGGTTCTCGGTCCACTAGCGTTCACGCACGCACGGAACGAGCCGGTCCCGGAATCATTGTTATTTGTGACCTCGATCACCACGCCTCCTCGTCCGCCAACTGACGTCGCGCCGCCGCCTTCTGCGCCCGGAAAGGCCGGGCATCCCGAACCGCCGCACGATGCGGTTGGCGCCGGAGCCGGTGGCGTAGGTGCCGCCGGAGCTGGAGCAGTGACCGTGACGCTAGCAGAAGCAAACTTGGTCGTGTCAGCGTTGCTCGTTGCGGTCACCGTGTCGGTCCCCGCCTTCGCCGGTGCGGTATAAGCACCTGACGACGTGATGCTACCCAAAGCGGCCGTCCATGTGACCGACTTGTCCGTGACTGTACCCTGGACCGTCGCACTGAACTGGACCGTGCCGCCGGTCGTTGCCGAAGTCGAGGTCGGTGAGACTGCGATGGAGGTCACGACAGGAGCCGCCGCGGGCGCGGTGACCGTGACGGTGGCGGAGCCGGATTTGGTCGTATCGGCAACGCTGGTTGCGGTGACCGTGTCGCTCCCAGCCTTCGCCGGTGCGGTATAAGCACCTGACGACGTGATGCTGCCGAGCACGGCCGTCCATGTCACTGACGTGTTGGTAGTCGTACCCTGAACCGTAGCCTTGAAGGACAGCGTACCGCCCGCAATCGACGAAGCCGCGCCCGGCGAAACGGTGACCGAGGTCACGGTCGGGGCCGCCGGTGCTGGTGCTGGAGGCGGCGGAGCAGTCACGGTAATCGTGGCGGCAGCAGCCTTGGTCGGATCAGCAACGCTCGTCGCGGTCACCACGGAGGTCCCCGGGGTCGATGGCGCGGTGTAGAATCCCCCGGATGTGATGTTCCCCGAAGAGGCCTGCCACGTCACTGACTTGTTCGATGTCGAGCCCACAACAGTTGCCGTAAACGAAATGGTGCCGCCCGTGGTTGCGGACGTGTTCGCCGGAGAAATCGACACGGAACTCACCGCCGGACTCGTCGGTGCCGGGGTCGGTGGCGTTGGAGTTGGTGACACAGGGGTCGGGGTCGGCGTCGGCGCTGGCACTGGCGTGGAAACAGTGGTAACCGTTACGACGGCCGAGGCCGACTTAGTCGGGTCGGCGACGCTGGTAGCCGTGACCGTGCCACTCGCTGCCCGACCTGGGGCCGTATAGACGCCGTTCGCCGTGATGGTCCCCATCGACGTCGTCCACGTCACCGAATCATTGCTCGTTGTGCCTTGTACCTTGGCCGTGAACAGAACCTTGGCTCCGGGTGCTGGCGTAGCTGCAGCGGGACTAATCGCTACCGATTCTACGGCCGGGTTTGATGAGCCAGCGTTTCCGTGGAGCGAAAGCACCACGGGACGATGGCGCGCATCCGTCATAATCGTGAGGCTGCCGTTGATGCTGCCGACCGTGGGGGAGTCAAATTTCACCGTGAAGCTCTTGCTTTGGCCCACCGCGAGACTCAGCGGAGTCATCAAGCCCGTCACGCTAAAGCCCGCTCCGTTGATGATGGCTTGGCTAACGCTCACTTCGGCCGTGCCGATGTTAGTGACACTCACCGTCTGAGAACTGGCGGTGCCGACCTTTGCGCTCACAGAGAGGGCGTTTGGCGTGATCGATAGCGGCGATACTGGCTCGGCAAAGCCAGCGCAACCATAGGTCCAAAGAATTGTCGAAAGCATGGTTGCGAAGGTTAGTACTAGAACTTGGTTCTTCTTTAGCAAGTTCATCTCAGTGAATCTCCCCTTGTAGCCAAGTTCAATTTTTCTAATGCCCTACGGGCAAATCGCTTGCTTGGTGGGAGGGTCGCCAAGCGTGGGCTCATCGTAAGTACTAGTAGTTAAGAGCCACAACTGGCGGGTCGTCCAGATTAGGGACGGGTGTTCCGAGCCTTTGGGGCAGCCTGCAGTACTGGTACCTGCACCTGTACGTCGTCTGTACTCAGGGACTAGTACTAGCGAGCGCGCTTAAAGTCGTACTGTGCGGGGAGTGGCCTGGAGGACTCGCGCGATAAACCCGACCTAGTGGCCATGAGCGGCCAACTCGGCCCCACATTTTCGTGCGCTTGAGGAGACAGCAACGATGAGTATTGACCGATCGCAAATCCAAATCTTTTCAACAGCTCCTCAGTCAAAAGACTTTCCGCGTGAGACCTACGTCCGGCAGGTCATCGATGTTGCGTCCTGGAGTGAACAAGCCGGATGCACTGCGATTCTGGTGTACACCGACAATTCCATCGTCGATCCGTGGCTCGTGTCGCACCTGATTCTTCAGAACACCCAGAAGCTGTGCCCCCTGGTTGCGATTCAGCCGGTCTACATGCATCCCTACTCCGTCGCCAAGATGGTCGCCAGCTTTGGTCACCTGTACGGCCGGCGCCTCTACCTGAACATGGTCGCCGGAGGATTTAAGAACGATCTAATCGCACTCAACGACACAACGCCTCACGACGAACGCTACACAAGGCTGGTGGAATACACCACGATCATCAAACAGCTCTTGTCGAGCCCTGCCCCAGTCACCTTTGAGGGCAAATTCTACAAAGTGGAAAACCTGAAGATGACCCCTCCGCTTGCGCCAGAGCTGTTTCCGGGTATCCTGATGTCGGGCTCTTCCGAAGCGGGATTGGCCGCAGCTAGGGCCGTGGGCGCGACCGCTGTGCAGTATCCCAAGCCGGCCAAGGATTTTGAGGCAAATCCGGTGCCCGAAGGCGAGAAGTCGGGCATCCGTGTCGGAATCATCGCTCGGCCCAAGAGCGCAGACGCCTGGAGCGTCGCCAACGAGAGATTCCCCGGAGATCGCAAAGGCCAGCTGGCGCATCAATTGGCAATGCGCGTTTCAGACTCAGTCTGGCACCAGCAACTTTCGCAGATGATCAAGGAAGTCGGCGAAGTACAGGGCGTGTACTGGATGTGGCCATTTCAGAATTATCAAACGTTTTGCCCCTATCTTGTGGGCAGCTACGAGGAAGTTGCCGATGAAGTGTCTCGCTACATGCGCGGCGGCTTCAAATCTTTCATTCTGGATATCCCTCCGAGCGGGGAGGAGTTGAACCATACGCAAGCCGTCTTCGACTGCGCCATGCGAGGTGTGAGTTCTTGAGTTCTTTGACCGAGGAGCACGTCCCTCGAGAAACACAAGAACGCTCGGAAATAGCGGCGACTACTCACGCGCTTCGATTCGTGAGATCACGATGGATTTCGATCCTGGCGCTTTCCGCGCTGGTGCTTACGCCGTGCTACTGGCACCGCAGGATCGAAGCAGGCGACCTGGGTAGCCACACGTACAACGCGTGGTTGGCCCTCCTGGTTGCCAAGGGCCAGGCTCCAGGGCTGCATATCTCGCCACAGTGGAACAACGTGCTTGTGGATCTAGCTCTGACGTGGCTAGGCAGCCGGCTGGGATTCATCACCGCAGAAAGAATTGTGGTTTCAGTATGCGTGCTGTGCTTCTTCTGGGGAGCATTCGCGTTCGTCGCGGCGCCCACGCAGCGAGCTCCATGGTTCCTCGTCCCGGCGATTGCGATGATTTCGTATGGTTACACCTTCTACGCCGGCTTCCTGAACTACTATCTGTCGCTCGGGTTGGCATTCGGGGCCGCGGCGTTCTTTTGGCGTGGAACGCGCATCGACTGGATCCTAGGTGTTGTCCTCGCGATCTTGACGCTCATCGCGCACCCTATGGGATTCGGTGTGCTGCTCGCTATGGTCGCGTACATCCGGTTGGCCGAAATGGTTCGCGGATGGCAGCGCGTGCTTCTGTTCGCTTTAGCGCTCCTGGCTCTGTGCGGATTGCATTTCTACCTCCTCAGATTCGGAACCCAGCCTGGCCTGGGATTCCACGGCCTCTTGATGACCGGAGCGGATCAACTCTTGCTGTTCGGTGGGCACTACAAACTCATAGCCGTGGTGGTGCTCGCTTTTGGAAGCCTTTGCTTTTGCGTCCCGGCCATCCGAGACTGGAAAGAACTGGCGTCGCTGCAGAGAATTTGGACGCCATTGACGCTGTGGGCTCTATTGTTACTGAGCGCGGTGATTTTGCCCGGGGTGATTTGGCTACCGCAATATATCGCTCCGGTCAGTTCGATCAGCGGCAGGCTCACCTCCGTCACCGCAATCGTCGGATTGTCTGTCCTCGGCTGCGTTCGGCCTCGTAGGTGGATTTTGGTCGGACTCGCCGTTTGCGCCGCGGTCTTCTTCCGCTTACAGTTCCAGGACACCGGCGCCTTAAACAGGATGGAGCAGCAAGCGGAGACCTTGATCGCTGGCCTGCCATACGGGTGGCGTGTCAGCTACACGCTGTACTTCAACGAGGGTTATCGCATTAATTTTCGTCACTTCGTCGACCGCGCCTGCATTGAGAAGTGCTTCACCTACTCAAACTACGAGCCGGGCAGCGGACAATTTCGCGTTCGCATTACTCCGCCGGGGAGCCCCCTCGTGTCGGATTCGAGCCTGGCCATGGAACTGGGCGAATACGTCGTTCGCGATTCGGACTTACCCATGGCGCAAATCTATCAGTCCGACGAAGCGGACCTGACGAAGCTGGCCATTCGCGAATTGAAATCCGGCGAAAAGAACGGCCGCTTGGGCCACCATCCGCCGACTTCGGAAATCGAATCACGCTTGCCGAACCGTGCCAGGTGATCCTTCTGGGGGACTCGTGCAAAATCCACACTCTTTGGACAACACCGCGCCTCCTTCCGGAATCACTCCCAAGCACCTGGACATGAGCTTCTTGCGAGGAATGACTTCATGAATCGTTTGCTGCAGAGTTGGGTCACGCAACACGCGGAAACGCGACCTGACGCGACCGCCGTGGTGTATGGAAGCGAGAGACTCTCCTACGGCCAATTGGAACGGTCCAGCAACCAACTCGCCCACGTGCTTCAGGATGCTGGCTGCAAAAAGGGAGATCGCGTCTGCATCCTGATGCCGAAGTCCCCTTCCGCTGTGCTTAGCATGATTGGAATCTTGAAGGCAGGCTGTATGCACGTACCGATCGACTCTTCCAGCCCGGCGGCACGCATCCGGCAGATCCTGGATTCCTGCGAAAACCGCTGGGTCCTAGGCGCGGGTACCGCCGCTTCCCTGCTCGACGAACTGCTCGCCGACGATCAGTTGCGCACGAGGATTTCCGTAGGCTGGCTGGACGCACAAGCTCCAGTCACGAAGCATTTTCACCCGGCGTTCACCCGTACCGATCTCGATGCTGCGCCGGCAAGCGCCATACCGCAGCAATGCACGCCGGAAGACGGATCCCACATTCTGTTTACTTCAGGTTCTACCGGAGTGCCCAAGGGCGTGGTGATCACGCACTCCAACGTGGTTGCCTTTGTCGGCTGGGCGTTGAAGCACTTCGGAATCGATCACACCGACCGTTTCTCGGGACACACTCCGTTCCACTTCGATCTTTCCACCTTCGACATCTTCGGTACGTTGACGGCCGGCGCGCAGCTGCACCTGGTTCCTCCGGAGGCCGCTCTGGTCCCTCCGAAGCTGGTGGAATTTATTCGCAAGTCCGAGCTAACCCAGTGGTTCTCGGTGCCTTCCGTTTTGAACTATCTTGCCAAGTTTGACGCTCTCAAGGGCGTCGATTTCCCGTCGCTTCGGCGGGTTCTTTGGTGCGGCGAGGTGTTGCCCACACCTGCGCTTATCTACTGGATGGAGCACTTGCCGCATATCCCCTTTACCAACCTTTACGGCCCGACCGAGGCAACCATCGCCAGCAGCTACTACGATGTCACGATCCGTCCAACGGACCCGAAAGCGGCGATCCCCATCGGGAGGGCATGTGACGGTGAGGAACTCCTGGTCCTCGACGACAAGATGCAGCCGCTGCCAGTCCGGCAAATAGGCGACCTATACATTGGCGGCGCGGGTTTGAGTCCTGGCTACTGGCGCGATCCGGCCAAAACCGCTGCGGCCTTCCTACGCGATCCGCGCAATGGGCAATCTGGCCCATTGTACCGGACAGGTGACCTCGCTTGGCTGGGTGAGGACGGATTGATTTATTTTGTAGGCCGCGCAGACACACAAATTAAGGTTCGGAGATACCGCATCGAGCTGGGGGAGATCGAGACTGCCCTCAATTCGGTAGGTACCCTCCAGGAGTGTGCGGTCGTGGCTATCCAGACCGAGAATTTCGGAGGCTGGATGATCTGCTGTGCCTATGTCGGCCGCGAGGCAGCCGGGGTTACCCCAAATAGCCTCCGGGAACACCTTAAGAAACTCGTCCCGAACTACATGTTTCCTGTGCGCTGGATGCCCTACGACGCCCTGCCCAAGAACGCCAACGGCAAGATAGACCGGCCGCGCCTCAAGGAACGCTTTCTCCAAAACGAGCTCGAGCAATCTGGATCCAAAAGTTCTAGTACGGCTAGCACCGAGGAGGCGGAGAATATCTCAATCAAGAAACCCGATCACACGATTTCCAGGTATAATTCGCGCTAAACTCTGTTACGAGAAATTGTTGAGCCCAAGAGATGCCTCCGATGCATCATATCTAGGGACCCTGGAGAAGCGTACGGTTCTGTAGACAGATAGCACCGGAATGCCTTGGTTATGTTACTTTATGTGTATATATTTGTCCTCGCCGTAGGCGTGTCGGCGCTCCTTACGTATTGTGTGCGCAATGCCGCGGTCGCGCATGGCCTGAAGGCCACGCCAGTCTACGGTCGTCATACGCACACTCAACCGCTACCTCGACTCGGCGGAATCGCCATCTGCGTCACATTCCTGCTTGCCGCCCTCGCCTACCTCCCGATTTCCAAGTTCTTGCACATCGATTTTTCGATACGCGGCTATTTCGGAATTTTAGTTCCCGTACTGCTCATCTTCTTGATGGGCGCTTACGATGATTTGAAGCCGCTGAAGCCCAACGCCAAGATCGTCGTGCAGGCAACCGCGGCGATTCTGCTGTATTTAGGCGGATTCGGGATTCACTACTTCCAGTCCCTTTTGGGCGGGCATTACCTCGGCAGAGCCATCGACTTGCCGATCACCATCCTTTGGGTTTTGCTGATCACCAATGCCTTCAACTTAATCGACGGTCTGGACGGGCTGGCCGCCGGCTCGGCGATGATTTCGGCGATTGTGGTGTTTTCGGCAGCCATGTCGAGCCACAACAACCTTGTCACTTTTCTCGTGGTCGTCCTCTTGGGCGCGATTCTCGGGTTCCTGCCCTTTAACTTCCATCCGGCTAGCATTTTCATGGGTGACTCCGGCAGCCTGTTTATCGGCTTCCTGTTGAGCGCCCTTTCGATGGCGGCAGCTTCTAGGACGACGACTCTCGCAGGCATGGCGATTCCTCTACTTGCCTTTGGTCTCCCGATTCTCGACGTGACCCTCGCGGTATCTCGTCGATTTCTCCGCGGCCATCCGCTGTTCCGGGGCGACACCGACCACATCCATCACAAGCTTCTGAGGCGCGGCTTCTCTCATGCTCACACCGTCGTCACTCTGTATGCCGTGACGCTGGCATTCGTGTTGGCCAGTCTCGTGGTTCTAGCGGACGGAGCCCTGCTTGCACCCGTCCTCTTTGTGGTCGGCATCGGAATCTGCCTGGGTGTGCAGCAACTGCATTATTCGGAGTTTTCGGAGATCTTCCAGCCCGTCGCCCGGCGCCGCCAAATCGTCACGGCACAAGCCAATGTGCGCCGTGCTGCTGAGGCGCTTAGCTCTTGCTCCGACTTTCGTACCATTTGCCAGATTTTGCAGGAAACCTTGCAGCCCGTCGGGCTGGATGCGATTCGCATCAAGAACCTCGGCAAGGATGGCTTCCCCCTGGCCTTGCTTCATTCCTTGCACTACGACTCGGACGGAAAATGGTTCCTCGAGTGGTCCGAGCGCAATACAGACGATTCGCGGTGGGAATACAACTTCGAGCTGCTTTCCCATTCTCACCCTACACTAGGCTATGCTTCTCTTTTCCGGATGCCGCCCAGCAAAGATGTACGTCTGAATTGGGATCTTCTGGCCGAGGAGTTCAGGAACGCGCTATCGGAAGCCGTCGAGCAGTCTACGGCTCGAATGAAGGGCCTGCCACAAACCGAACAAAATGCTGAACTGAACCTGGTGCGCGCTGCGTGCCGTGCCGCAGACTAGGGAACACACCGGGGCCCACTGGCGCCGGTTCGGCTCATCTGATCCTACCTTGGCCGAGACCTGACTCGACCTCAGCTCAACCTGTTATTTCCGCCGGGAGTATCGTCCTGCGATTCGCGTCTTTCTGATCGGACTTGGCTCCCCCACCGTTAAGCGCGAGATTCCATAGCCCGCGTACTAGCGAGAATTCGTTCGGGTCAGCGACGGCAAGGTCAATCTTGCGTCCCGTCTGGCTCTCGATGTGCACGATCAGATCGAGGAAATCGAACGAATCCAGCAGCCCTGATCCCAAAAGCTCGGTATCCGGAGTAATGTGGAGGGGTTCCGACGTCTGCTTGTTTGTTCGCACCCAGTTTGTGAGTAATTCCAGAAATTGGTCTTGAGTCATCAGTCTTGTATTTCCCGTGAGAGTAATCTTTAGTTCCCGGCAGCCTGAGGCCACTTGGGGTTTGCTTGCATGGGTTCCACCACTGTCGCTTCTTCGCGAGCGGCCTCTTCCTGTCGCAGACAGGACAGCACGAGCTCCACTCGATTGGACACTCCCAGCTTATCGAAAATCCGGAACAGATAATTCTTCACGGTGTGCTCGGTCAAACCCAGTTCACGAGCAATCTCGCGATTGGACAAGCCCTCGACGGCCAGTCGCACCACATCCGCCTCCCGCTTGGTCATGCGGTTTTCCACCGCCGGGTCCACTTTCCGTTGCTTCGGCGCCTTCGTGAATTCGTCCATCACGTAGCGTAGCTCGGTCGCGTTTGCCCAAATCTGCCCCTGCGCCAGAGCGTCCACTGACTTGCACAGCAAATCGAACGGACTATTCCGGCAAAATACGCCGTCAGCACCGAACCTGAACGCTTCAATCACCAATTCCCGATCCGGGGAACCCATGGCTACTAAGATGCGCGTTTCTGGGTTTGTGCGTCGAATCTCAGGTAGGATGCGAAGCCCGGCCAGCGGTCCATCTGCCAAGTTGTCGCTGACGATAGCAACCTGCGGCCGATGTTCCTGAACCAGGCTCAAGATTTCAGCGGTGTTCGACGCCGAGGCCACCACCTCAAAGCGCTCAGGCACCGCGAGAAACGCCATGCTCAACAGGTCACAATACATCTTGCTCGCTTCGGAAATCAGTACCGTTGTGCGATCCGTGCTCTGCAAACCTTCCTTGTGTGCCGGCTGCTTCATAGTTAGCAAGACCTCAGTGCGCCCATCTTAAAGTCCAAACCCGGAATCCAGATTCAAGTCGCAGGCTGGCCCTTCCCAAAAGCACTTCCCGTCTCACCAGTCGCTCCGTAGTGGTACGCAGGGATTTAGAGCATGTTCGATGCCAAAAATGCCGAAAGGATGGCAGAGTGTAAGGGTGTTTATAATCATACACTTAGACCAACGGACGGCAGGGGAGCCTTTCGACCCCAGTCTCACGTCTCCACCTAAGGACACTTCGCTTCCTCAATTGTGCAAATTCGGAGATGCTACCTCTAACCTCATCTTGCAACTGTGAGCTGCCATGAATCCCAAAAACTCCGTCTTTTAAGAGGGCTGGGTGATTCGCGCTCGCCGATTGGGTGGAACAATTTCCGCACTTTCTTGACCGATTGGCGGGAGTTCGGTCAATCTCTGTTGCTTCCGATACTTCCCAGCGATTTCGCCTCACCATTTAAGACGCACCTCGGCGCTCCGGCAATACAGTAAATTGGGTACCGTCAACTCGGTCTCTCTGTACACGGCCATCGTGCTCGGCGCTCTTCCAGCCATCCCCGGAAGTCAACGGCTCGATTCGTGAAATTCCGCGCGCGGCAACGATACAGAAACGATACAGCGCCGTGCGGAATTCAACCGAAAGCGCGCGGCAATGCTCCAGAATAGTAAGGTATCGAAGTTGCTTGCGAATCATCGACCTTGACTGTCGGCAAAGCGGGCTGGGGACTCCGTTGCTGGCGGCACGGATACTCAGCAAGGGAGACATCGGATAATGGCGAACGTTGTGGGCATCAGTGGATTTGAGAACTCGATCCCATTCAAGAAGGCCCACTGGCCCGGCTTGGAGGAACGCGAGTATCGCATTTCCCAGGGACACGATTCCGCGGCCGCTCTGCTCGTCGACGGCAAACTCGTTGCCGCCGCCGCGGAGGAACGCTTCAGCCGCAAGAAGCACACCGGAGATTTTCCGATCGGTGCGATTCACTATTGTCTTGACGCCGCGGGCATCAAAGTTAACGAAATCGATGAGATCGCTCACGGGTTCGATTACACTCCGTACCGCGCCGCTTTCTTGCTGGACCCCACAACCGCCGAACAATACGATCAGGTCTTCTCGCGAGAAAAGCTGCTCGCGCAAGTAAATCGGTATCTTCCCGGATTTCCCGCCGATCGCGTCCATCAGGTGAATCATCACCTCTCCCACGCGGCCAGCGCGTACTATACCTCGGGCTGGGATGAATGCCTGGTGATCGTCATCGACGGCATGGGTGAGACAACCAGCGCCACCGCCTATCACGCGGACCACAACAAAATCGACAAGTTGCAGGAAATTACCGCCAAGGATTCTATCGGCATTTTGTATTCCATCATCACCTTGCATCTGGGCTTCGATTTCAATTCCGATGAGTACAAAATTATGGGCCTCGCGCCCTACGGGAATCCCGCCCGTTATCGCCACTTCTTCGAGCAGGCCGTCGAGCTCCTCGACAACGGCACCATCAAAATTCCCATCCTGCGCATGAATAACGAACGCGAGGATCGCGAGACTTACGGCGCCACCCGCCGCTATCTCGAAGAGCACTTGATCCCGCACCGCACTCCCGACGGCGAAACCACCGGCGACCATCGCGACGTCGCCGCCGCCCTGCAAGAGTGCTTGGACAAGGTCATGCTCCACATTTGCGGTCACTTCGGCCGCAAAACCGGTCTGCGCCGTCTGGCCATGGCCGGCGGCGTTGCCCTGAACTGCACTGCAAACGGCAGGCTCCTGCAATCCGGTATTTTCGACGATATTTACGTTCAGCCCGCGGCGGGCGACGATGGTTCGGCTCTCGGCGCCGCTTTGTGGAGCGCTTCGCGCAATGGCGGCGTCCGCAACGTCAGGTTCCCCGTTCCCTTCTTCGGACCCGAAGCCTCGCAGGCGGATATCGACAAGGCCCTCGCGGAAACAGGAAACCGCATCGAAGTCGTGCGCTTCCCAACTCTCGCGGAGACCTGCGCCGAAGCCGCCAAATTAATCAAAGATGGACGCGTTATCGGTTGGTATCGTGGCCGCATGGAGTTCGGTCCTCGCGCCCTCGGACATCGCAGCATCCTCGCCGATCCGGGACATCCGGAAATGCGCGACCGCATCAACGCCATGGTCAAAATGCGCGAAGCCTTCCGCCCCTTCGCTCCGGCCGTTACCCTGGAGCAGGTCCAAGACTGGTTCGAGGTGCCCCGCGGCTTTGAACTGCCCTATATGATCATGACCGCCGATGTCCGCCCGCAGCATCGCGCCGCGCTTCCCGCAATCACTCACGTCAACGGCTCCGCGCGCGTGCAAACCGTTTCGCGGAAGGACAACAGTGAATTTCACACCCTGCTCGAAGCCGTGGGAAAAACCACCGGCCGCGAGATGGTCTTGAACACCAGCTTCAACGTCAAGGGCCAGCCCATCGTCAACACTCCGCGCGAAGCGATCGACACCTTCCTCGGCACCGGAATCGAGTTCCTGTTTTTGGAAAACGCGCTCGTCCGCCGCGCCACTCAGAAGTAACCCTTGGGGGCTCGTCGCGGCTTTAGACCCGCTCTCGCAACCATGCCGCAACTCCGCTCGGCACGCTTGCCTGCGTTGTGGCTGGCACAGACAGGAGTGTCTGTGCTACATGCCGCAACTCCTTTCGCAACACCACAGGTCCGGCACACCGCTAATTCGCAGGCAAAAGTAGTCCACCCGTTGGCTAGGTACCAGTATCTCGCCTTCTGTCGGTCGGTCCGGAACTTACGTCCCTGGTACATTACGTCGAACCGCTCCCGTAGATGTATCCTTGTCGCAAATTCCAGAGGAATCCAAGCTATCGACCCACGGCCTGTTAAGCTTCGGATCTGCCGTAGGCCAGCGCGGACACTTCCTGGCAATAGCGGTAATACTCCACGATTGAGAAAATGCCTGCATGATTTCACTAGACCGAGCCGCGCGCGATCCGACCTGACTTGTTGGAATCGCGCGCCAATCTCGAGGCTTCGCAAGAGATCGGCATGGGGGTATTCGTCACCCGCGATCCAATCATCGCCTCCCCAGCCGGTCAATACCACGTGAAATCCTTGCCTCGCCTGCATCTCCGTCCTGTCCTCGGAAAACAGACCTGTCGGATCCGTGGGTAGATACTTGTGTCTGCGAACTTCTTCGGCAAACTTTCTGCAATCCACTTTGGGCAAGATCCTGTTGGAAGGAAATCCCCACATGCCCACGACCTCTCGGATGTACGGCGTTTCGTCGCATCCCAATCCCGGGAACACATCGGAAAAAGTTTCAAAACGCTGGGCTGGGACAGCTCCCTCACGGAGAAGCCATTGAGCCATTACGGCCACAGAAGAGGAATCAAGACCACCGCTTAACTCCGCCCCGACCGGTCCGATGCTTCGCATTCGGCAACGAACCGCTTCCCTGAAGATCTCAAAGAATTGATCGGAATACTCCTCCGGCTTCCCATAATGCAGCTGCTTCTGAAGGTCAACGTCCCAGTACCGCTTTTTGCGAAACTTCTTGGGACCTACCACAAGGAAATGTGCCGGCGGGAGCCGGTAAATCACGCTATATAAGGTCTCCTCGCGGTTCGTGACCCGCATAGAGAGAAATTCGCCGACCATCCCCTCGTTAATTTCGCGACTTATGGTTCGATCTTCGAGAATCTGCGCCAGTTCGGAGGCAAAAAGAAATATTTTTCCGTCATGGAAGTAGTAGGAGGGCTTAAGACCTAAGATATCGCGCGCGCAATACAAGTGCTGGCGAGAAGCGTCCCAGATGGCGAACGCGAAATCTCCCAGGAGTTTGGCCGCACAGTCTTCTCCCCATAACTCATACGCTCTCAGGACGAGTTCCGCGTCCGTATCGTCCCGCAGCGATGCCGACTTGGCTTCCATCTCTGATTTGAGCTCTTCTCGGTTGTCAATTCGGCCGTCGAAGGTGAGACAAAGAAGACCGGAAGGACTCGTCAAAGGCTGCACTTCATGGAGAGACTCTGGAGTGGTGTGAAGGGCCGCATGCGCAAAAGCTACCGGACCCTCCGCCCAGTGACGGATTCCGTCCGGTCCGCGGTGCGACATTCTTGCAGCCATGGCCTGGAGAAGCTCTAACTCGGCCGGTCGGCCGTCTAGGTTAACGATGCCGCATATCCCACTCACCCCAGGCCTCGCATAGTAGATGGATCGGGAGCCGTGTCCCGTGTCCCGTGTCCCGTGATCCGTGATCCGCGAGGCGAAGAACGCCCGCCTCAGAAGGCGGCCGCTACACTGGATCTTCACGGGACAGCCGGCGCGGCGGGCACGGGTCACGGTTGGCGAGTCACGAGTCACGTTTCTATTTGGTGTGGCGGAAGCGTGTGGGAGTCGAACCCACCATTCGACTCGCTAAGAGCCGAATCGCCGGCTTTGAAGACCGGGAAGGTCACCGGACCCCCTTCGCCTCCGTGGGAAGTATAGAGGTCAGGCGTGTGAGGATTCAATCGCAGCGACTTGCGTGCGAATCAGCGCCGCGACGAGATCATAGAGCGCCGGGCTGGTGCACACTTCGTAGTACGGATGGCTGGAGGCGATGCCGATCTTACCGTCCGGATGGAGCTGTCGCGCGAGGCCTTTGCGGAGAACCAGCAATTCCACCGACTCTCCCATCGGCACTTCGCCATAATACAGCGTCACGTTTTCCTTCCCCCACGGCATCTCCAACTTGGTCTCAATGGAGTCCAGCGAAATCTCCTCCGACAGTTTCTGAAATCCTTCTTCGTTCAATTCAATCCCATTCAAATTGAAGCGTACAAGGAATTCATCCAACTCTTCCGCCGACGCCCCTTCCATCGCCGTCAAGAATTGAAACAGCGAGAAGTGCGTCTTCTGCGCAGTCAGCAAACGTTTGGCGATTTTGGTGCATCCGGAGAGGCGATCGGACAGGTTCAGCGCCTTGGAAATCATGATTCGCGATTCGCCGTCGGTCCAATACGTCGGCGCCGATCCCTGAAACGCAACTCCAATCCCGATTTCCAATGCAGGCAGATCCGACGCCACCGCGCGATCGTTGTAAGAATTGCACACCGCCAGCATTTGCCGCGACAATATGCAGGCTTTCGCCACCGCCCGCGCGTACGCCCGATTCGACTCCGTCTCGAAAATCGCCAGCACGATCGCGTCCCCTTCGATGAACACTTTCTTCGCCGCGTAACGGTCCAGCAGTTTCTTCACCGGTTCGTGCAGGTTCAGGCTGAAATGGGAAGCCGGGCTCAAGCCGCGCGCCAGCAAATCTTGCGTCATCTTGGTTGAGCCTCGCACGTCGGCTTTGATAATCACGTGCGACACCACCAGGTCCTGCGCCGGCTTGGCCTCGTCCTGCAACACGCATTCGTACAAACGATTGTTCAGGCGCGACAGCTCACGCGCCTGCTCCGTGGTCACCAGGTGAATGCGTTCCATGCATGCCGTCAAGTGCTCGGCATTGCGAAGGTCGCGCCGCAACCTCAGGAAGTCCGTGGCAAAACGCACCACAAAGCCCAGCTTTTCTTCGCGCGAGTACCGGCGAATCTTGCGGGACATCTCTTCGATCGGCTTCAACGCCAATTGCCGCGCCGGCACTTGCTTCAGCACCTGCTCCACCCGCTTCAACTCCTCCTTGGAAACCAGCGCCTTTCGCAATTGCTGCAAGTGCACCGGCGGACTGTACTCCGACGCGATCGGCCGAATCTCATAGCTCGACAGAACGTGATAAATAATCTCGCTCTGCTCCAGCCGGTCCAGAAGATCGCCGAGCAGTTTCGCGCGCAGCGCCCCCTCCGCCTCCGTCGCCGGTGTTGCATCGAATAGCCGCTTGGCGTTTTCCGGCTCGTTTAAGTAGTCGCCGAGACGCCCCCTATAATCCTTCGCCAGGAAATCGAGCTTTTGTTTTGCCGCGTCGATCGGCGGTGCGCTCTCTTCCAGCTTTACCTCTTGGTGCTTCAGCCGCAACTCGATGTCACTCAGCGAAGCCTTCAGATCGGACGGGTCGGTCGAATTCAGAAACTTGTTCAGAAAGCTCTCGCCGCGATCGAGCCGCTTCCGCAGGCTCTCGCGCTGTTCCTCGAGGTTCGCGATCTCGTTGCGCATCGCCTGTGCCCCATCCAACAGAGCCATATGCGCCTGCAGAGCCTCGGTGTAGGCGGGATCCTGGCTGGTCGCCAAGCCGGATTCGCGCAAGAAATCCTGAAACAACTCGTCCATGGCCTCAAAGCGGTCGGGATCGCGAACGTAGTTCCCCAGCAGAACGTAGTGTTCCAGAAAAAAAACATCGTCCTTACCGCTGTCCAGAAAAATGAGTCGATTTTTCAGCAAGTCATACAGGGGAGCGAAATCCTCGCCAAATAGCGCGCGGCGCGCCTTGACAATCACATTTTCTTCCACATCCGCCACGATTTGCGCCACCTGCTGGCCGACACCTCGAATCACCGCGCGCCGCGCCGATTGCAGTTCCGACAGCCGCGACTTGATGACATGCGCCTGCTGGCTGCGCTCAAAATTCTCGCCTCGCTGGCGAATCCACTCCTTGCCTTCCAGAATCAAGTTTGCAAATTGGTTGCCGATCTCCAGCGTTAGGAACTTCAACAGCGCGAGACGGAACACCAGGTCAATCTCGATGTTTTTTTGGTATTTCGCCTGTGTCAGGGAACTTTGCAGAAAATCGGTCAGCAGCTTGCGAAACGCGGCGCTATCCGGACCCTTAATTGCGCGCAGCTCGATCCCGGCAAAATACGTCGCCTTGGTACTCTGGCGGATTAGGTCAAATAGATAATCGCGCGATGCCTGGACCAACTTCGGGCTCAGGAACACATCGTGGTGGATATTGTCCACACCGATGGCCAGCGACCCCATGGGGATCGTGGCGTTGTAGCTCTTGAGTTCGATCCGGGCCGCTTCCGTCGCACTAGGTAAAAGGGTCAGCTGGTCCATGCATTTCGCCAGAAGGGCTTTCTCCAACCTAGCAGCGGTAGGTTGCACGGGCAAGGTTTAGCGCCAACGCGGTTAGCCAGAGAGTAAGCGCACCGGCCCCGACACTCGCCGACACGCAGTGTGAATACCTCGAGCCACGGTCAAGCACGGTCAAGCCACACTCAACACCCGTCGAAAAACCCTGTAGGGGAGGGGCTCGTTCATCCTGAGCCTCGAAGGGCCCCTCCCGGTTTATCCTGAGCTTCGAAGGGCCACCGCGTCTTGCCATCATCTCCCCAGCCGGGCACGCCTATGGAATGCGGCGGTTAGCCGCCGCCTTTACGGCGCCAACCCACTCCGAAATTCTTCTTCCGGCAGGCAGTGGATTGGAGGATACTTCGCCCGTGAGGCGGCCGTGAAAACGAAACTCATCACTCTCGTCATCGGGCTCGCAGCATTCCCCATCGCAAGCTTCGCGCAGGCCAAACCCGGTGGCGGGTCGTCGTCACCGAATCCCGGACCCTCAACCACTCCGGGGGATCCAAGCAAGTACATGAATCACGATTGGAATAAGATGATGCGCGAAGGAAGCGCGGGGGACTATCTGATCGGCAATGTGACTCTCGCGGAAGGCGCCCTTCCTTGGGACCCCATTCCGGTTACCGTGCTCTGCGACGGAAAGGCTCGCTACACCACCAGCACCGATCCCAAAGGCTATTTCATGATCGCGCGCCCGCGGACGATGGGCTCCACGACCGTCAGCGCCGCCGACGCGAAGCCGTTCGCTACTCAGTTTGTCGGTTGTACCGCGGATGCGGCCTTGCCGGGTTTTGACTCCAGCCCGCTCCCGATTGGGAACCGCAACGCTTTGGATAGCGCGAATATCGGAACGATCAAGCTTCGTCGCGAAGCGGGATCCGGGGATACGGCGTTGAGCAGCACCACCGCATCCGCGCCGAAGGACGCCACGAAATCCTTCGAAAAGGCGCGCAACGAGTGGCTGGACAACAAGCCGGACCGCGCACAGCGCGACCTCCAAAAAGCCGTGGAGATTTACCCTCAGTTCGCCGAGGCCTGGTATCAGCTCGGAAAGATTCAAGAGGCGTCCAAGTCGCTGGAGGCGTGGAACTCGTTCTCGAAGGCGGTGGCGGCGGATCCGAAATTTGCGCTCCCCTACGAGCATTTGGCGTCGCTGGCTGCGCTAGCCGGGAAGTGGCCGGAGCTTCTGGACGCGACTACCCACGAGTTGGCACTGAATCCGCGCGGCACGCTGAACGTCTGGTATTACCACGCGCTTGGAAACTTCCAGATGCAAAAAATGGATATCGCCGAAACCAGCGCGGTTAAGTCGCTCTCCATGGACCCGCTGCACGAGCAGCCCAACACCGAGCAACTCCTCGCGGTGATCCTCGCCCAGAAGCAGGATTTCGCCGGTGCCTTGCAGCACTTGCGCAACTGCCTGACCTACTTCGCTCCTGGGCCCAATTTAGACCTGGTGAAGCAACAAATCGCCCAGATCGAACCAGCCGTCCCTCAGGCCAAGTAACCACGCCGCAAAAAATCTTGGCCCGAGTGTTTCATGCGGAAAAGTCTACGCGGCATCCCCTTCTAAGCCGGTAGGCTCATCCATCGCGTCGCGATTCGCTCGCCAACTGTGCATGCAAGCGGCAACTACGGAGCGTTAGTTAGACGGCGGCGCCGGCGAATTCGACGGCGAGGTCGAGTCGTCGGGCTCCAGGGGCTCGCCGCAGGGGCCGGTGGTGCGGGCCGGATTACTCGAGGCTGCTTGCTCGCGCTGACACTTCCTGAGCGCCTCGATTTGCTCCGGTGTGATCAAGCCCTCGGCTTGCTGTGCGGCATCCCTGTGAATTTGTTGAATCTGTTGCTTCTTTTGTTCAGGCGTTAACGAGTCGTCTTTGCAGACGCTCTGCATCTTCGTCTTCGCTCCTTCCATGATGGCTCTGCGCTGCTCCATCGCGGACGGAGAAATTCCCACCTGCTTCCAGCACGCAAGACGTCCCGACGCTCGCGAACCGGATTGCGCCGGCTTGGACTGCTGGCTGGCCACGGCCGCCGCGGCCAGGGCAACGCTAAACAACACAAGCGAAAAGCGAGTCTTCGGATTGTTCATCACATACCCCCTGTTGCATTCGTTGCATTGGTTGCATTCGTCGCCGTTAACGTCCCAACTTTGCGACGAAATGGCAACGTACACCCCGGCCGGTCACCCGCCAATGGACCATCCGATCAGTTGAGTACAGAGGGTTACCGCCAGCCCGAAATTTTCCCGGCGCATTCCTTCGTTCGGAGCCATTGCTGAAGTGGAGCTCACTCACCTTGACATTCTACTAGAAGCGGGGTAGCGTCACCTAGGATGTCTACTAAAGAAGACCGCGAACGCATCGAACTGCTGCAGGGAACCCTGGACCTGCTGATTCTCCGCACGCTGCTGCTGGGGCCGACGCACGGACACGCCATCGCCAAGGCCATCGAATTCAACTCCGAGGATGTGTTGCAGGTCGAGCAGGGGTCGCTGTACCCGGCGCTGCACCGGCTTATCAAGAGGAGATGGATTTCCGTCGAAGAAGGCACCTCGGAAAACAACCGGCGCGCCAAGTTTTACCGGCTGACACGCAAGGGCCGGCAGCAACTGGAGCTCGAGACTCGCAAGTGGGACAAGTTCTCAGGCGCCATCGCGCGAATTCTCCGTCCGAGGGAGCAGGAGGGCCAACCATGAGGCGGCGCAAACGCATGCTCGAGGAGCTCGACGAGGACATTCGCGACCACATCGACCGAGAGACGCAGGACAACATCGAACGTGGCATGTCGCCGGAAGCAGCGCGCTATGCGGCGCTGCGCAAGTTTGGCAACGTGACGCGCGTCAAGGAAGAGACTCGCGAGGTCTGGAGCATGGTTTGGCTCGAGCAGCTGCTCGAGGACGTCCGTTTCGGCCTACGCATGCTGCGCAAGAGTCCCGGCTTCACCGCCGTTGCCGCGTTGACACTCGCGCTTGGCATCGGAGCGAACACCTATATTTTCAGCGTGGTGGACGCCCTGGTGTTCCGGCCCATGGAGTTCGCGGATCCCGGCCGACTCGTCGCGCTTTGGGAGCGTCCGCCAAGTGCCGGCGTCGACCGGAACGAGCTGGCTCCGGCAAATTTCCTCGATTGGAAGGCTCAGAATCACGTCTTCGATCACATCGCGGCGCAGAGTTGGTGGGACGCCAACTTAGGCGGCGTCGAGCACCCTGAGCACCTGCATGGCTTCTTGGTGACTCCCGACTACTTCGCGGCGCTCGAGGCGCAGCCGATGTTGGGCCGCGGGTTTGTGCCGGAGGAAGGCACGCCGGGGAAGGACCGCGTTGCGGTGCTGAGTTATGGACTTTGGCGTGACCATTTCGCCGGCGATCCCTCCATCGTAGGCAAACCCGTGCTGCTCAACGGGGTGAACTACACGGTTGCCGGCGTGATGGACGCAAACTTCAATTACCCATCCGGGGCCCAGGTGTGGGGTGCGCTGGCCTTCACGCCGGAGCTGCAAACGAATCGCGGGTCTCACTATTTGCGCGGGGTCGCGCATTTGGCCGCAGGAGTGCGTCCCGAGCAGGCACAGGCGGAAATGAGCGCGATCGCCTCGCGGCTCGCGCAACACTATCCGCAAACCAATACGGGGCGCGATGTTCATTTGATGCCGCTGACGGAGAGCGAGGTGGGCCAGGCGCGGGCGCCGCTCATGATCATGCTGGCGGCGGTCGGGTTGGTTCTCTTGATCGCATGCGCCAATATTTCCAATCTGTTGCTGGCGCGCGCGGGGAGCCGCCAGCGCGAAACGGCGATACGCGTCGCGTTGGGCGCTACGCGCCTGCGCCTGATCCGGCAATCGCTGGTGGAAAGCATGCTCTTGGGACTGCTGGGCGGTGCCTTGGGTATTCTGTTGGCATTTTTGTTCCTGGACGCGCAAGTCTTCCGGATCCCGCCCGAGTTTGCGCGCATGATCCCCGGTTGGGGAAAGATCGCGATCAACGCGCCGGTCCTGCTATTCACCTCGTGCGTCTCTCTTGGTACCGGGTTGATCTTCGGGTTGCTGCCGGCCTTGGGGGCTTCGCGGCCGAACGTGAACGACACGCTGAAAGACGGCGCGCCATCGGCGGGAATCGGGCGGAGCCGCGGACTCTTGCGCAATGTGCTGATCGTTGCGGAAGTCGGGCTCTCCCTGGCGCTGCTGGCCACCGCGGGGCTCATGATGAAAAGCTTCGCCCGCCTCGAACACGTTTCACCGGGATTCAATCCGGACCGCGTACTCACGATGTTTGTCGCCCTGCCAGATGCGAAATACACCTCGGACCAGCAGACCGCGAGTTTCTACGAGCAGCTCCTCGAACGCGTGCAGAATCTTCCCGGCGTGCAAAGCGTCGCTGCCGCAAACATGATCCCTCTGGGCGGGATGAATACGACGTCGTCCATTCGCACTGAAGGCAGGCCGGAGCCAAAACCGGGAGAGGAACCGGATGCCAATTTTCGCAGCGTGAGCAATTCCTATTTCCGGACGATGCAGATACCAATTCTTGGGGGTCGCGAGTTCACCAGCCAGGACTCCGCCCAAGGCCAGCCAGTCGTAGCCGTCAACGAAGCTTTCGCGGCGCGCTTTTGGCCCGGTGAAGACCCGATCGGAAAACGAATGCGCTTCGGCGGACCGCTGCAAGAGCAGCCTTGGCGAACCGTAGTGGCTGTCGTCGGCAACATAAGAAATCAGTTGGATGTGCCCGCACCGGCCGAGATGTATTTCCCTTTGCGCCAGCAGACGAGGACCACTATGGCGCTGGTTGTACGGACGGCGGCCGATCCCCGGAGCCTCGCAGAAAGTGTTCGCGCACAGGTTGCCGCACTGGACCGGGACCTGCCGGTGTTCGAAATCATGACGATGGACGATTGGCGCTCCGTCTCCGTAATCGCGCAGAAGATTGGTGGCACGCTGATGGCCGCCTTTGCAGGATTTGCGCTGGTGCTGGCCGCGATGGGGCTCTTCGGTGTGATTGCCTACGCGGTGAGCGAGCGGACGCACGAAATCGGAATTCGCATGGCTCTAGGAGCCGGGCGGGGAGAAGTTTTTCGGCTGGTCGTGGGCCAGGGAATGATGCTCGCACTGATCGGTTTGCTGCTGGGATTGCCGCTCGCGCTGGGAATGGGCCGCGCGGTGGCGGGCCTGCTCTACGGCGTCGCGCCAAACGACTTGGCAACGTTTGCGGGGGTCGCGTCGATACTTGCCGGCGTTGCGCTGGCTGCATGTTATATCCCTGCGCGCCGCGCCATGCGAGTCGATCCGATGGTCACGCTGAGATACGAATAGTGCTGTGCCTCCGGCAGGAAACCGGCACCCTCGCTTGGAACAGTGGCGAAGCCTTAGAGGACCACAATCCGCCGGGCATCGCCCCCAAGGTGCTCTAAGCGCAGGCGAATCTGGGGCCAGGGGGATTCCAGGGGGAACTTCTCCGACCACTCCAGGATCACGACGGCAGGCGTGGCAAAGGCGTCTTCCAACCCAAGAGTTTCAAAATCGCGAAAACTCTCAATGCGGTACAGGTCCCCGTGATAAACCTTGTTCGCGTTTCCGTACACGTGGACCAGCGTGAATGTCGGGCTTGTGACGTCGTCTTCGTTCGCAGCCCCAAGCCCTGCGACGATTCCCTTGGTCAGCGTCGTTTTTCCGCTGCCAAGCTCGCCGGTCAGCAGCAGCAGCACCGGCGCCTTCAAGCGCCTGGCGAATTCCCTGCCCCACCGCACTGTTTCTTCCGCCGAACGCGTGATGATCTCTTCACCCACGCCGTTGCAACTCCAGCAGCAGTTCCCGCCGGGCTTTGGGTACGGCCGCCGCCACTTCGCCGGCCAGCAGTCCCGACGGGTCGGTTCCCGCCACGGCAAGGTCCGCTGCCACCCCGTGCAAATAAACGCCGAGCGCCAACACCCGCGGCCAATCGTCCGTCTTGAACTGCCCTGTGAGCGCGGCCAGAACTCCCGTCAGCACATCGCCTGAACCGCCCTTGGCGAGCCCCGCGTTGCCCGTCGTGTTGATGAAAGTTTGCCCGCTGGGCGCAGCAATCACCGTGTGCGATCCCTTCAGAATGACGTGCACATCCCATCGCTGCGCGGCTTCCTGCGCTGTCTTCACTCGATCTTTCTGCACCGCGTCCGTTGAAGTGTTCAGCAAACGCGCCATTTCTCCCGGATGCGGTGTAATCGCAACGAACTTGCTCTTGCGTCCGCGCAGATCATCCGCACGACCCGCAAACGCATTCAGCCCATCCGCGTCGAGAATGACGGGGCGATACGTGTGCCTCACAATCGAGCGAATAAATTCCTGCGTTTCCGAGTGCATCCCAAGGCCGGGACCGACGGCGAGAAGGGTCTTGCCTTCTTGAATTCGCTCAATACGAAACTTGACCTGGTTCATGAAGCCGCCCAGTGACGGCCCAGGCAACGGCTCGGGAATGGCAGGCTGGTCCACGATATTCCGCATCGATGCAGTGCCGGCATCCGTCGAAACCAGCGCCTCGGTCATGTATTCCGGGTGAGCTGCGGCCACAATCGGGAGCACAACGTCGGGGGTGGCGATGGTCACCAGGCCGGCTCCTGCACGCAACGCGGCGTGGCCGGACATGACCGCGGCTCCGCTCTTGCCCAGCGAGCCGGCGACGATCAGGATGTGCCCGTACAAGCCCTTGTGGCCATCTGTGGTGCGCACCAGCGGCAGCCCTGCGAACTCTTCCGGCTCCGCCCAGCGAAGCGTCCCTTTGCCAACCTCTTCCACCAACGCGGCCGGCGATCCGATATTCACTACACGAAGCGAACCAACCGCGGCGGAATCCGGAGACACCAATTGCCCGACCTTCGGCGCCGTGAACGTCACCGTATGATGCACCTGCAGAACGGGTCCCTCCGCGGCTTGGCCGTCGGAAGGCAAACCCGAGGGCGTATCGACCGCCAGAATCAGCGACGGCCGCACCCCGGTAGCACCGTGCGAAAAACGATTGATGTCTTGGATTGCCTGCCCAATCGGCCCCGCCGCGGTTCCACGGAAACCGGTGCCAAACATGGCATCGATGATCGCGCCCGTGCCGGCAATCTCGGACCAGGCCGCTTCCCACGATCCTTCGTCGGGGATGGCGGTTACTCCGCCGCCGAGCTCGCGCCAGCGCTGAAAGTTTGTGGCCGCATCACCCCGCAACTCATCGGGTCGCGCAAAAAGATAGACGTGCACTCGTGTCGCGGACGCTTGCAGGTGACGCGCCACCACAAAACCGTCTCCTCCGTTGTTTCCCTTGCCGCAAAGCACGCAAATGGTGCGCGGCTGCAGGCGAGCAGCATCCGCGATCTCGCGAAACGCCTCCGCGACGCATCTCCCCGCGGTTTCCATCAGTTGTAAGCTGGGTATCGCGAGCCGCTGGGTCGTCAGGCGGTCGACTTCGCGCATTTCCGCTGCGGTCAGAGCTTTCATGGCAGGTTCACAACTCGATCAGAGCATCCAGCCGCCACTGACGTTGATGACTTGGCCGGTCACGTACTCCGCCTCTTCGGAAGCAAAGAAGGCCACCGAATTGGCCACGTCTTCCACGGTGGGCGGGCGGCCGATGGGGAAACGCGCATCCCGAATGCGACGCGCTTCACTGAGCGTCAGCTCGTTTTCGTCGATGCTCGAGGGGTTCACCACATTGACGGTGATCCCGTTCTTCGCTTCTTCCAACGCCAGCGATCGCGACAATGCCACGACCGCGGCCTTCGCCGCAGCATACGCCGAGATCTTGGCTTGCCCGAACGCGCGTTCCGCACCCACCGCGCCGAGGTTAATGATGCGTCCCCATCGCCCGCGCCGCATGTGCGGAAGCGCCGCCCGGCTCACGTACAGAACGGTCATCAGGTTCGACGAGATCACGTTTTGCCAATCTTCCAGCGAGGATTCCGCCAGCGTTCCCCACCGAAAATCACCCACATTGTTGACCAGGATGTCGAGCCGTCCGAACCGATCAACGACCGTGCGCAAAAGCTCTTCGGAGCGCGCCGCATCGTTGATATCGGTCTCCACGGCGACGCAATCGGTGCCGCTGGTCTGCAGTTGACGCAGAGTCTGCTGGGCGGCGGTCTTATTGGAACGGTACGCGATGGCCACGCGCGCGCCGTCCTGTGCGAGTTTCACCGCAATGCCGCGCCCAATCCCGCGGCTCCCGCCGGTAATCAGTGCTACTCGGTTTCGAAGGGACATTCGCCTCCCCGCACAAACCCTGGTGAAAGACAATCAGTATAGCTTAGCCGGTAGCGCCCAAGCATTCCGACTGCCTTACGAGGCACTGGGTCCTTTGAGCCCTTCTTCTCGTTCGGTGAGCACACAACCCGGCTACGCAGCTTCTTATTCTCACAGTGGCATTGTGCGAAGAAAAGCAAATCGCGGAGTTCGAGCGCAGCCGGATTGCACCAGAGCGAGCTTGACAGCCCTGTCAGGCGCGGCGTAGTGTGTTGCCGCAATCCCAGATTTTTCTCCCGAAAGGATCACTAGCCATGCGGAAATACTACGTTCTTGCTATAGGTCTCCTTACTGCCTTGTCCGTAACGGGCGCGGCCATGCTGGCACAACCGGCCACGGACGACAAAGCAGCGATTGAAGCGCTCGAACAACAATACATCAAAGCCTTCAACGCCAAAGACGTGAACGCGATCATGGCGATCTACGCTCCCGGTGACCAGCTCTTTGTTTTCGATGCGGTGCCGCCGCGGCAATACCCGAGTTGGGAAGCCTACAAGAAGGACTGGGAAGCGCTGTTCGAAGCGTACCCCGGCCCCGTCACCGACACCATGACCGACCTGAGCATCACCGTAGTCGGGCCAGTCGCCTATGCCCACCACGTAGAGCCCGGCCATTTCACTAAGAAGGACGGAACAGGGGTGGACGTGGTCGTGCGAGTGACGGACGTGTTTCGCAAGCTCAATGGGAAGTGGCTCATCGTCCACGAGCACGTTTCCTTTCCCGTCGATATAGATTCGGGAAGGGCGGACCTGCTCTCTAAGCCGTGATTGACGCTCCTGAGCTGCACCGGAAGAAACCTGTAAAAATCTGTCTGCTCTCCGA
>Ga0187819_10000015_pt1 | contig 81640 bp, 71 predicted proteins | sample NC_wetland_sal_i_15_FD_132411 | JGI IMG/M metagenome (GOLD analysis project Ga0187819, IMG submission 132411) | Wetland sediment microbial communities from Neuse River Estuary, North Carolina, USA - SO4_4 | ecosystem: Environmental > Aquatic > Freshwater > Wetlands > Sediment | place: USA... | reverse complement strand
CTCGCTCGGGCTTCCCGAGCTCACGGCTCATGGATAGTTCAACCCGCCGAACCGCCGGATGCGGACCCGCATGTCCGGTCGTGTGGCAGGGGAGAGTGGGCGACTACTCCCCCTATGCCGATTACGCATGGACGCCGTTCTTGCGCCGCAAAAGAAGCATTTCGGGCGCCACGCGAGAGAATCGATTCCCGACCTTCTGGTTCGCAATTAGAAGGTCAGGCGGAGGCCGAGCTGGGCGGCGAAGGGGATGCCTACCGTTGTGCCCGGGCCGAAGAAGTCGCCGAGCGCACCTGCGGGGACGAGGAGGTGTTTGCCAGAGGTGACGGGCTGTGTGGTGATGCAGGCGGGATCGAGGCAGAGGGCGGTGACGTTGGCAAGGTTGTTGACCGGAGTGGGCAGGGCGCTGATGTTGGTGACGTAGTTGGCGCCGGGATTGTTGCGATTAAAGAGGTTGAAGAACTCGATGAAAGGGATTAGGGACCATCGCTCGCGGAAAGTGAAGGGGCGGCTTACCCGCAGGTCGGTTTGCAGATAGGGCGTGCCGCGGAACTCGTCGAGGGTGGTTTCGACTCCATCGACAACTGCGCGCGTGCCGGCCGGGGTGGCAAGCGTGATCGGGCGGCCGCTTTCGGCCTGGGACAAAAGGGTGAGAGCGAAGCCAGCTGGAGCGTGGATGGTTCCGGCGAGAACGGCGCGATGGCGGACGTCTTCTCCGGAGGGACCATAGTCGCCGGGGGCGAAGGCGTTGAAAGGATTGCAGACGCCGTTGACGTAGTCGAAGAGTTCTCCCAGCAGACAGCCCCACGTCTTAGCGCTGGAAAGCGTGTAGTTGGCGACGAGATTGAGGCGGCGCGTGACGTTTCCCTGGAGATGGAACGAAAGCGCCTTGTAGCTGGAGCGATTGTCGCTGCCGAACACGGAGACGTTGGGGAAATCGTAGCGGCGGTAGCCGTGCATTCCGGTTTCCAGGGTGTAGTCGGCACTCAAAGTCCAGTTGGCATTGAAAGCGTGCTGCACACCGGCAGTGGCATGAATCGCATACGGCGTGGTGTAGTTGGGATCGATAATGGAAGGGGGCGTGATGCCGCCGGCGGACGCCACGTTTTTGTTGTTGACGGCTTGAAACGCCATAATCCAGCCATTTTGAGCGAGATCGTTGTAGTACATGCCGAAACCCGCGTGCACAACGGTGTTGCCGGAGCTGCCCAGCGCGTAAACGGCGCCGAGGCGCGGTGCGAAGGCTTTGCGGTAGTCATGCGGGGCATTGCCGATGAATGGAGATTGCGCGGGGTCGAGCGCAAGCAGGAAGGGATTTTGGGACTGGCTGCGGCCTGAGGCGTTGAAGAGACCAAACGTCGTGTCGTAGCGCAGGCCGTAGTTAAGCGTGAGGCGCGGGATGATGCGCCAGGAATCTTCGGCGTAGACGCCAAGGCGCTGTACGTTTTGCGAAAAGCTGCCGTCGCCGGCTGGAGTGAAGACGCTTCCGGCGGCGATGTCTGCGGTGAACTGAGATGGGTTGGCAAGATAGAAGGTGGGATCTTCGGGGAGTGAAATGAGAGTCTCCGCGGTGGCGGCGAGGGCGCCGCTGAGCACGGGTTCGTGAATGAAGTTGACGCCGAAACGTGGTGCATGACTGCCGGAGGCGTGGCTGACATCGTAGCGGAGCTGGTATTTTTCCTGGTTGCGCAAGACGGGAAACGCGGTGATGGCAGTGATGAATTGATTGTCTCCGAAGGTTTCCAGGCCGGAGATGCTGCTGGATGTGGCGCTGAAGGGAAACGCAAGTGCAAAGCCAAGGTTGGCGTTGCGCGATTCCGTGAGATGCAAGCCACTGGCATCGAAGACGAATGAGCCTAACCAAGCGAGGCTGAAGGCGGTTTGCTGGTTGATCACTAAGTTCATGTAGTTGTTGTGGGATGTGGCGCCGGTGGAGGGGAGCGTGGCTTGCTGAACGAGGGCGTTGCGCGTGGTGTAGTTGTCGATGGCGGCGCGGAGGAACCATTGCGAGCGCGAGGATTGCGCCCAATCGAAACGCGCCATGCCCAGATAGTCGCGAAAGGGAACGGGAACGCTCGTGGGAACCAGGATCGAAGTGACCGTAGTGCCGTTTACGTTGATCAGGCCTTGCGCGGCGAGTTGCGCGAGGGTGTTGAATTGCCTTTGGCTCTCAGGACTGTAGGCGATGCTGGCATTTTCGTGGACGTACTCGAAGGAGGAGAAGAACCAGATTTTGTCTTTGGCGATGGGCCCGCCTAAGGTGGCAACGTAGTTCTGCCGGGAGAAGGGTTGTTTGGGATTGGGCGCGGGATTATCGATCGGGAAGCGGGCGTTCAAAGCGGCAGCGCGTTCGTAGAAGGCCTCGTTGCCGTGCCATTGGTTAGTGCCATGCTTCGTAGTGATGACCACGGAGCCGGCAGTAGTTCGGCCGGTGTCCGCCTCCTCCTGGGCGGTACGCACGGCAAATTCCTCGATCGATTCCGGCGAAAAATTCTGCAGGAAGCCGCCGATGTAGTCGTCGGAATTGTCGCCGCCATCGACAGAGAGTTCGTTGTTGAGGCCGGAGCTGCCGCCGGTAGAGACGGCGGTGATACGGGCTTTCGTGGGATCGGATGGCTCCACAGGCTCGGTGCCTGGCGCGAGGTAAGCGATATTTGCGAAGCTGCGGGCAGCGAGGGGAATGGTTTCGAGGTCTTGAGTGCTCACAACGGTCTGGTGCACGGCGCTGGCGATGTCGATCGGCTGCGTGGTGATGGAAGAGGATTCCGCGGCGACGGTCACAGTCTGGTTGATGACGGGCGGCTTCAGCGTGACGGTCATTTCGCGGACGGAGCCGATCGTTACTTTCACGTCGGAGTAGGCTTCGGCGAAACCGCTGGCGGCGATGGAGACGGTGTAGACGCCGGGGTGCAGCGCGTCGATGCGAAATTCGCCGCGATCGTCGGCGGTTGCTTCGCGCTGGAGAGCGGAATCGACGGCGTGGACGACAATCTTTGCAGAAGGGATGCGGCCGCCGCTAGCGTCTTGAACTACGCCGCGAAGCGTGCCGCGGGGGTCCTGAGCGCGCAGTGTGATCGGCAGGAAGAGCGCGCCAAGCAACAGGAAAGCTGGAGCGGCTCTACAGGCTGCGGAAAAAGTCCGCGTCGAGAAGGTTTCGATGTCCAAGCGATTCGTGCCTGCGTCGAATCTACTGCACTTAGCTGAGGCGCACAGCCAGAAATGGCTGTGCCACAAGAACTTTCCCGCGGCATCTCTGGAAGAGCGCGCGTTTGTGCCGGTCGCGAGCATCGATCTGCGGTCCTCCCTGTGCGTCAGCGCAGGTGCGAATCGAACCAGGCGAGGGTGCGTTCCATGCGATCTCTCAAGTGAGCAGGTTTGACGAAGTGGTGCCCTTCGTGTTCGTAAACAACGAGCGTGGTTTCGACGCCGAGCGTTTTCAGAGCGTGCCAAAATTCATAGGATTGCGGCGTGGGGCATTCGCCGTCGCTGTCGCCGACCAAAATGAGCGTCGGCGTTTTTACTTTCTCGATGAACGTGATTGGGGAGCTCTTGGCGTAGACCTCGGGATCGTCGTACACGGATTTGCCAAAGAACGGGATCATCCACTGATCGATTTTGTTTTCACCGTAGTAGCTCTGATAATTGGCGATGCCTGCGCCGGCCATCGCGGCCTTGAATCGATTGGTCTGCGTGACTCCCCACATGGTCATATAGCCGCCATAACTCCACCCGGTGAGACCCAGGCGATCGGAATCGATGGGCGCAACTTTCAGGCTTTCGTCGACGCCGGCCAGAATGTCTTGGAAATCGCCATAGCCGAAATCTCGTACGTTGGCGCGGGTAAAGGCCTCGCCCTGGCCGAAGCTGCCGCGGGGATTCGGCATCAGGACAAAATAGCCGGCGCCGGGAAGCGCCATCGTGTAGCTCCAAGGAGAGGGCCAGCCGGACTGGACCGCGGCGCCGGGGCCGCCGTGGACATCGACGACCATAGGATATTTCTTCGACGCATCAAAATTGCGAGGATAAATGAGCCAGCCCTGCACGTCGTAGCCGCCATTTTTCCAGTGAATGCTCTTGGCTTCGCCCCAGGCGGGCTGCAAACCCTTATTGCGCTCGGTGACTCGCTTCCAGTCGCCGATCGGCCCGGCCCACACTTCGGGCGGCGCGCTAAACGAGCTTCGAATGATGGCGGCGGATCTTGCATCAGCGGAAATAGAAATGTTCGGCCCCCAGAGGCCAGCGGATACGCTCTCGCTGCCGCGCCAAAGGGGCTGGACGTTCGAATTCGCGGGATCGAGCGACGCAAGCGCTGAGTCACCTTCGACAAATTCCGCAAAAAGGATCTTGGCGTCGCTGGTCCAAGCGAGCCAACTCGCGGAACCCTTCCTGTCGGCGGTGAGATCCTGAGCGGCGCCGCCGCTGGCGGAGATGGAGCAGATATCTCCGCCGACGGAGTCTTCGTCGCTCATGATGCCTTCGACGAAAGCGATTTTCTGTCCATCGGGTGACCATGCAGGGCGGGCGATTTGCAGCGAGGGCTTATAGATGGACTTCATCAGACCGGTGGCGGCATCGAGCGTATAAAGTTCGGCAACGTACCAGTTGTCGTCGCCGTTGCCCAGAGCGGCGGTGACGGCGAAGCGCGTGCCGTCGGGCGACCAGTCGTATTCGTAGACGTAGGTGTCAGCGGGAGAGATTTGTCGGAGTTTGCCGCTGGCAACGTCAATGAGCGCGAGGCGTTGTTCGAAGAACGCGTCCTTGATCTCGCCGGTTTCGGGTGTTTCCGCGACGAGAGGACCAGCGGCGCGTGTGGCGTTTTGCGTGAAGAGCACGGCGAGGGTTTTTCCGTCGGGCGACCAGCTCGGAGCGTCGAGAAAGCCCTTTACGTTGGTTAGTTTTTGGGGAGCGCCGCCGCCGGCATTCACGGCGTAGAGCTGAAGCTGATCTTTCTTCAGCGCGTCGGAGAGGAAGGCTAGGCGCTTGCTGTCAGGAGCCCAGGCGACGCCGGCCTCTGCGTGCGCGGAGCCCAGAGTGCCAGCGGTCACGCGTTGCGGCGGAGCGTTGTTTTTGAGGTTCTTCACATAGATCGCCGTGTTGCCGGATTCCGCTCCATCCTTGCCACTGAGAGTTTCGACCCAGGCGACTTTGCTTCCATCCGGCGAAATGGCGGTCTGCTCGAAATCGTGGACAGCGTTCAGAGTTTTCGTGATGCCTTCGAGAGGAGTCGAGGGTGTAGGTTTTTCGCCGGCTTTCAAGCGTTTCTCGACGTCGTGCTTTGTCCCTGTGGTATCGCGCGCGGGGGGTTGTTCTTGTGCGGAAACGCGGATGCCGCCAAGAAAGAGCAGCAAAGCTGCCAACGATGCGGAAATATTGCGAAAGCGCTGGAACATTGCATGTCCTCTCGAGTGCGGATTCTGCGCGTGTAACAGTAACGGGATCACCCCATGATCGCAAGTTGTTCTCGCATCTCAACGCGTTGTTGTGGCGGGGGGTGGAGGCGCGTAGAATCCGCGCAGATTGAGGTGCCGGAGGGGCGCATGATCGATCGGCGGGGTTTTCTTTCATCGTTTGCGGGCGGCGCAGCGGCGGTGGGGGCGCTGGGTTTGTCCGGGCCCTGGGGGACTTTGCTCGAGCAAGCACCGGCGCAGTTGCCGGACCGCGCGCTCTACGATTCCGACGAGGAAGCGTATTGGAGCGGGCTGCGAAAGCAGTTTCTGATTCCGGCAGACGAAGTGTATCTGAACAACGGCACGGTGGGTTCCTCTCCCGCGCCCGTGCTGCGCGCGGTCTTCGACGCCTACAACGATTCCGAAAGAATGGCGCAGAGCGATCCCGAAGACTATCCGATCTGGGGCTACGCCGCGTGGAATGAGTTTCGCGATCCGCTGGCCGCGTTCGTGGGGTGCACACGTGATGAAATTGCGTTGTTGCGTAACGCGACCGAGGCGAACAGCTACATTGCGAATGGTATCGATCTGAAGGTAGGGGATGAGGTGTTGATCACGGATCAGGAACACCCAGGCGGCGAACATCCCTGGAATCTGCGGGCAAAACGCTACGGCGTCGTATTGAAAAAAGTCATGTTGCCGAAGCCGGTGCCCAGCGCCGCCGACGTCCTCAATCGTTTCAACGACGCCATCACGCCACGAACGCGGGTGATCTTCTTCAGTCACATCACGACGGTGACGGGCGTCGTGCTGCCGGCGCGAGAAATATCGTCGCTGGCGCGGTCGAAGGGAATTATTTCGGCGGTGGATGGCGCGCACGTTCCCGGAATGATGAAGCTGAATCTGCTTGAGCTGGGCTGCGACATGTATACTTCCAGCCCGCACAAATGGCTGCAGGCGCCCAAGGGCTCGGGGTTTCTTTACGTGCGGGATGAAGTGATCGACCGCATGTGGAACACTATCGCGACGGAAGGTTGGGACGATCCAAAGCTGCGCGCGGAGAGGTTTCAGCGCATCGGCAGCTCGAATGTTCCAGCTTTGTGCGGCTTGCGCGCAGCAGTTGAGCTCGCAAATCAAATCGGCATGGATCGCATTGAGCGGCGGCACCGGCAAACGGCGGACTATATCTTGAAGGAAATGATGAACCGCGGAGCGCAGTCGTGGACCTCGCCAGACTCGGCGCTGCGATGCGCGATCGTGACGGTCAATGTGCCGCCGATCGTGAGGATGGATCTGGAGAAGTGGCTGTGGACGACGAAGAAGATTCGGATTCGCGGAGGCGAACCGTCGAAGTTGCGGCTCTCAACGCCGTACTATTTGTTGCGCAAGGATGTTGATCGTTTCCTGGCCGCCTTTGACGAATACCGGAAGGCACACCCGGCGTGATTGCGCCGCGGGGGCGGCGGTGCTACGCCCCTATAATGTCCTGGGTACGTGTTCCACGAATTTGATTTGCATTTCACTTCAACGGGATTGGGGGAAGGAGAGATGTTGCAAAAATCGGGCTGGAATCTGGGGCCAGTTCGGGCTGTGCTGGTGCGGAAGCCAGACTGTGCGGGCGCTTCGGATAAGAATCGTCCCAACACCGTCGGAATAGGCGATTTGGACGTACAATGCTTGGCGTTTTCGAAGCAAAAAGGAAATCTCGGATGATCGTATGAGTGAAGTATCCAATACGCACGGCATTGCGATTAGGCAAATGACGGGAGAGGATGTGCCGGCAGTGATAAGCCTGCAAGGGCGGGTTTATCCGGACAATCTGAGTTGGTCTCGAGAGGAGCTCGAGCGTCATCTAGCTGTGTTCCCCGAGGGCCAGTTGGTGGCCGTTGACGAGACTGGCCGGATTTTGGGTTCAGCAAGCTCGCTCATTATTGATTGGGACGACTACGCGGAGTCGGCCAAGTGGTCCACGATTACCGGACACGGATCCTTTGATACCCATAACGCTCTGGGCAAGACGCTTTATGGCGCAGACTTGTGCGTTGATCCTCTGGCACGCCGGCAAGGCATCGGCACCCTTTTCTACAACGCGCGCAAGAAGTTGGTGAGAGAGCGCAGGCTTAAGCGTCTCCTCACGGGCGGGCGAATCCCCGGATACGCGGAAGTCGCGCAGTCGATGACTCCACAAGAATACGTGACTGAGGTTGTTCGCGGCAGAATCAAGGATCCGACGCTCAGCTTCCAACTGGGAAACGGTTTGATCGTTCTGGACGTCGTGCCGCTGTACTTAGAAGACTTGGAATCGCGGTGCTACGCGACGCTCCTCGAATGGCTGAACCCGGAATACGCCATGGCCGTGAGCTTGGAAGATGGCGAGCACGCCGCAGCGCTGGACGCAGTTGACGTGGAGGCATCGCGGAGCCACGCGGCTGCATCTCGCGTGAGGATCGCAGCGTTTCAGTACCTGCTGCGACCGATTTCTTGCTTCGCGGATTTTGCGACGCAGGTCGAATTCTTCGTGCGCAGTGCGCAGGAGTACCGCTGCCAATTCGCGTTATTCCCTGAATACTTCTCCATGCAACTGTTGAGCTATTTGCGCGAACCAGCCCCGGCTCGGGCGGTGCGACGCCTGGCGCAGCTCACGGCGGAATACGAAACGCTGTTCAAGCGCTTAGCCAAAGAAAGCGGACTGTACATCATCGCCGGGACCCATCCGGTGATTCAGCAGGGAGAACTCTTCAACGCCGCGCATCTTTTCACGCCTAACGGACGGATCTTCCGGCAGAAAAAAGTCCACCTGACGCAGACGGAGAAAGGCCCCTACCAGATGAGCCGCGGACACGGGTTCTACGTGTACAACACGGACTACGGGCGGGTGGCGATTCTCGTCTGCTATGACGTGGAGTTCCCCGAGGCAGCGCGAGTGCTGGCGGAGGCCGGCGTGCAGATTATTTTCGTCCCATCGTGCACTGACGAACGTCAAGGTTTTTGCCGCGTGCGCTATTGCGCCCAGGCCCGGGCCAGCGAGAACCAGATTTATATGGCCTTGGCCGGAACGGTCGGAAATCTTCCCGAAGTGCCGTGCATGGCCACGCACTACGGACAAGCGGCGATCCTCACACCCTCTGACTACTTTTTTGCCAGAGACGGCATCGCGGCGGAAGGCACGGTAAATCAGGAACAGATGGTGATCTCCGATGTCGACCTCAATCTTTTGGAAGAACAGCGCATCAACGGGACCGTGCTTCCTTTGCACGACCTGATACGAGATGCGTACGACCGCGTCATTCACTATGCGGACCATCGAAGCGAGGATAAACCCACACCTGTGTCTACCCTGAACAATCCTGAACCTCCTCAGTAGGTCTCGAAATCTCAGTAGAGAAGCTCTTTGCGCAGTGAGTAACGCAAGCCAGTCTCACGATACAGCTCGTTCCCTTTAGTTGTAATCAAACGCTCTGGGAAGAAATTGCAAGTATCCGGACACAGAGAAACGAGGTACTGCGCGCGGCAGATCACGTTCTCAGTAATAGATACAGAACACGCTATTGAAATAGCTTCAACCGTACTCGAAGTCTTGTTTCCTAAGGTGTTCGCCAGACTCGGACTGAAGACGGACGCAGGCCTTCGGATTGTGGTCACCTAAGAAACTGCACTTAAACGACGGAACCAGTTTTGCATGGTGTATCACTTTTCCCCGCCCTGTAAGCTACCCCTCCACTTTCTTGACCGTGCGCGCGCGGGTCGACTACACTTACTGATTCGGAAACGGCTGCTGATGCGGCCTGTCAACCGCTATCCGCTTGGGCGGACGGCGGTGTGAGCATGAACGCCTGAAACTACGCGCTCGCGCCACACGTACCAAAAGGGGGATTGCTTTGCCAAAGAGAACCTATCAGCCGCGCAAACGCCGGCGCGCTAAGACGCACGGTTTTCGCGTGCGCATGAAGACTAAGGGCGGCCGCAGAGTGCTCGCGGCACGCCGCAAGAAGGGACGCCATCGGCTCACGCCCGAGTAATCCGGGGCGCCTGGAGTTTCCCCGCGCGGCGCGTTTGGTGCGGCGGGGAGAATTTGACGCTGTGTACCGCACCGGAAAGCGCCGCTCGAGTTCCCACTTCACTGTTTTCTTTCGCGCGAACCAACTGCCGCAGAGCCGCTTCGGCTTCAGCATCAAGAAGGCGCTGGGCGGCGCGGTGGTGCGCAATCGCATCCGGCGGAGGGTGCGAGAGATCGTGCGCTGTCATCGCATGGAGATACCTGCAGGATGGGACATCGTCATTCACCCGAAGAGCAAAGTGGCAAGTGCACCGTTCGCGGCATTGACGGCGGACCTGCTGCGACTGTTCTCGAGTCAGTAGCAAACTTGCCGATAGCGGCGCAACAGGTTGCGCCCCAACGCGGATTTGGTGTCCGCGCGGCCTTGTTCGCGCTGCGTTTCTACAAGTCGTATCTCTCGCTGCTGTTTGGCGGAGGCTGCCGCTTTGAGCCGACATGTTCCCGATATGCCTACGAGGCCGTCGAACGGTTTGGAGTTGCGCGCGGATCGTGGCTCACGCTGAAACGCCTACTGCGCTGCCATCCGCTTTCGCGCAAGTTCGGAATCGACCCGGTTCCGGAGACGTGGGAAGCCATTACACCGTCCGGCGGGCTCGTCGCCAAAGTGAGTCATCCCGCGGGCGCCAATCATGAGGTCCAATCGTGAGCGAACCGGAAAAGAAGAGCAAATTCACTCACGAGATGCGCCTTCTGGGAGCTTCGCTGCTCTCGATGCTAGTGATCCTGCTTTGGGCGCGCTTCTTTGCACAGAAACCTCCCATCGTGCCTCCGCAGTCAAACAGGCCGGCGCAGACGGCCACTCCCTCTCCTGGCAACCGAGCACAGCCACCGTCGGCCAGCACGCCGTTGCCACAAGGTAGCGCGACCGCGATCTCGGCCCCTCCACCGACGAGGGTTGCCCCGAAAAGCGACACGCAAGAGCGCACCATCACCGTGGAGAACGACCTGTACCGCGTGGAATTCTCAAACCACGGCGCGGTGGTAAAGAGCTGGCAACTCAAGAAATATCTGGACGATGCCAAGCCGCAACGCGTCCTGGATGTCGTGCACCCAGAAGCGGCACAACAAACGGATGGCTGGCCCTTCGCTCTGGTCCTGGATGACGACCAACTGACATCGGCGGTGAATAACGGCCTGTACCAAATCTCCTCACCCACGAACTCCCTGAACGCACCAGCCGACCTGGAGTTCTCCTGGAGTGACGGCCACGTGGAAGTCACCAAGCGCTTTCACTTCGATCACACGTACGTAGTGCGCGTTGAGACCTCCGCAAAGCTGAATGGCGTTCCCGTGACGGCGGCGCTGGCTTGGCTCGGCGGCTTTGGCGACTTGACCGTGGCGAATCCGGCGCCCATCGATACGGTCTCGACCTTCTTCAGCGAGAACAACAAACTCACGGACATCGCGGCGAAGAAGCTCGAGGGTCCGGAGAAGTGGGCAAATGGGGTCTGGCAGGGCGGCAAAGATTGGACCGGCATCGAAGATCGCTATTTCACGGCAGCGTTTCTGGCGCCGAGCGGTGCGGCGGCGGACATGTTGGAGACGCGATACTGGAGGGTTTCCCGGACAGTTCAGGTAGAAGGCAAGGATACGCAGGAGCCTGTGCCGCAGGTAGCCACCGCCACGTCAGCCCAGCCGATGGCGTTGCGCGTCTACGTGGGGCCGAAAGACTACGACGACCTGAAGAAGATGAACCCGCCGCTGCACGCGCTGGTGAATTTCGGCTGGCTTGAATTCATCGCCGACCCGCTGTTTCACGGGCTAAAGTGGCTGCACGGCTACGTTCCCAACTGGGGTTGGGCGATCGTGATCCTTACGCTGGTCGTCAATATGCTGTTCTTCCCGCTGCGCATCTCGAGCTACAAGACGACGATGAAGATGCAGCGTGTGGCGCCGGAAATCAAGCAAATCCAGGAAAAGTACAAGAAATACTCAATGCGCGACCCTCGCAAAGCCGAGATGAACAAGGAAGTGATGGCCGTCTACAGCCGGGAGGGTATCAATCCTGTGGGCGGTTGCTTCCAGATGTTTCTGCAGATGCCCATCTGGTTTGGACTGAACACGACATTGCGGTACGCCATCGAGCTACGCCATGCGCCATGGTTCTGGTGGATCAAAGACTTGTCGGGAAAAGACCCCTACTACGTCCTGCCGATCACGATGGGCCTGTCGATGTACCTGGTCTCGAAGATAACGCCGATGACCTCAACCGACCCGCAACAGCAAATGATGATGAAGATCATGCCGGTGACCATGGCGGGTATTTTCATGATCTCGCCGATTTCGAGCGGTCTGGCGGTGTATATTCTCACCAGCAGCCTAGTGGGAATCGTGCAGCAAGTGTGGCTGAACCGCGCGCATCCCGTGACTGCTCCGGCCAAACCCGTTAAGGGAAAGAAGTCGTAAGCTCAGTTGTCGGTTGCCGGTCTGAACCCGACAGCTGATGGCTCGCGCTTCCTGTGAACGCCCATGAATCAAGAACTTGTGAAGAATGGTCAACTCGATCGTGCGGCTGCGGCGGCGGCGCTGCAGGAATTTCTCGAGAAGACCGTGCGCGCCGCGGGATTTCAATTGAAAGTGACTGTGCGCACGGTTGCGCCGGAAGCAGGCAGCGAAGCGGAAGTAATCGCCGATCTCGACGGGAGAGATAAGGAACTACTGCTGGAACGCGGCGCCGAAGTTCTGAAGGCGCTCGAGCACCTCGCGTTTCGCGCTCTCAGGTTAGAGCCTGCCTATCACGAGAAAGTTCATCTCGACTGCGGCGGTTATCGCGCGCTGCGATTTGAAGAGTTGCGCATGAGTGCTCGCGTCGCTGCGGAGCGGGTGCTGAGCTCGAAGCAGGCGTTTCGGCTGAATCCCATGTCCTCGCGAGAGCGTCGCATCGTACATTTGGCGTTGAAGGACATGCCAGGCATTCGCACCGAAAGTGTCGGTGTGGGTGAAGAACGCCAAGTCGTGATTCATCCCGCCGACAGTAAACCGTCCCGGTAGGACCGAATTCATTCCGTGCGCTCCGTTCTAAGAAGCCGCGCCTGCGCAGAGCTTGAAACCTGTGCCACGACTGAACTCACCGAGGCTTGACCCAGCCTTGCGAGAGAACATTTCCGGTGACGCCGAAGCGGATGAGGTAGGTGAAGGACGCCGGGCGGTCAGGTCTTACATGCGGAAAGCGTAGGTCGGAGATCTCCACGATGGCGTCGCCGCCTTCTTTGTGGAAGCGCGTCACCGGAAATCGCGCAAACCACAGCACGGTTCGTACTTCCGGGAGTTGCTTCGCCGCATCGATGTAAGAATTCGGTGCCGCGTCGGGATAGTAGCGATACTCCAGCGGAAGGATTCCCGGAGGGTCCGTGGCTGCCGCCTGGGCTTGGTCCGCGGCTCCGCCGAAATCAATGCGCGTTTCGTAAACTCCGTGCGGCCCACGAACCAAGCCGTCCCAGTGCCACAGCGACGGCGGCATCGGCAAAGCGCCGATAGCTTGAACGTCGATCTGCTCGAGCCATGCGAATTTATGCACGCGAGCAAGCGCGGCCTGGTGAAAAAACACTGTGAGCGCAACGTAACCGAGCGCCGCCGCGAAACCCGCGAAGTTCCAATACGCACGCTTCACACGCAAACCGCAGAAACGCATTGCTGGTAGAAGAAAAAGCCCGGCGAATATCACGATCGTGGCGAGAGTAGTCCGAACAGAAATCGGCGCACCGACAAGTTGCGCGATTGCGTACACCACCACCGCTCCGGCGCTAAACACAAGCCAGCTTCCCAGCGCGCGTCCCTGCAATCCTTCGCGCTTCTCATATACCCAAGCGACGATCTGCGGCGCAAGCACAATCGCGGTTAGCGTGAAGTCGATGATGAAAATCAGATCCCACGCAGGGCGCGACCATTTCAGCGGCGACCAGATCATCGTGCCGAACGACGTGACCAAATCCAACAGAATGTGGCTAAGAATCCCGATCGCGTAGATGCCCGTGAGTGCGGCGAACGAAGGCGGATCCCAGTTTCGCCACCGCGCGAACCAACGCGTGCAGGCCGCGAGTAGCAGCGCGAAAATCGGCAAACAAATCAGTGAGTGCGTAATGCTGCGGTGCCAGGTGAGGATCAGCAGCTCGTTCTTCGAAAACATTTCGCGGAACACGTCGGAATCGGGAAAAATTGAGCCGATCATCAGCGACCAGGTGATGACTCGCCCGCGATTCATGGGCCGCAGCGCAAACATCTCATCGCCGCGAAACACGGCTTTGCCGATCAGCGCGCCCGCAATTCCATGAGTGATTGTGTCCATGCTGGGAGTCTACAAGAAGCTTTGTGGCGGCGGAATTCTAGTGCACAAAAATAAGTGGCGAGCGTTTCGCGACAACTCGGCCGATCCGGTGAGCTGACACACCGTGTTGTACGAGTCCCGCCAGCGCCGCATCTGCCGATTCCGGCGCGATCGCCACCAGCAATCCACCGGAGGTTTGCGGATCGAACAGCAGATCCTGATACTCCGGCGAAATCCCAGCATCGAACGCCGCACAATCCCCGACGAAAATGCGGTTGTTCTTCAGGCCACCGGACAGATATCCGTCGCGAGCGGCGTCGACGGCGCCGGGAAAATAGTCGAATGCTGCGTGATCGATCTCCAACGAAACGGCAGCGATGCCATGCGTCGGATCACCCAGCGCCATCTCTCGCGCATGCCCCAGCAGGCTGAATCCTGTGACGTCGGTAACCGCGTGGATCGGGCGAGACCCGGGAGTCTTCTCCTCGATTTCGCGCAACCCTTCCGCAGCGGCTCGATTTAGCGTCGTCATCGCCGCAGTCGCCGCCGCCAGCGATTCCGCCGTGGCGCGATCCTTCTTCAGTGCGGTCGTAATTACTCCTGTCCCCAGCGGCTTGGTGAACAGCAGCGCGTCGCCGGCCAGCGCCCCCACGTTGCGCCAAACCCGCCCAGGATCGATGATGCCCGTGACAGCGTAACCGAACAACATGTCTTCGTTGCGAATCGAGTGCCCGCCGATCACGCTGCACTTCGCCTCGTTCATCTTTGCCAGGCCTCCACAGATGATTTGCTCAAGAATTTCCGGATCGCCTTTTTCCGGGAAGCCCACCACCGATAGCGCCGACAGCGGCCGACCGCCCATGGCGTAGATATCGCTCAGCGCATTCGCCGCCGCAATCTGGCCGAACAGATGAGGGTCATCGACAATCGGCGTGAAGAAATCGACCGTCTGGACCAGCGCCAATCCTTCCGCAACCTGATAGATTCCCGCATCATCGTTGGTGTCGAACCCGACGAGAACGTTGGGATCGGTCTGGCGCGGCAGCTTTCGCAGCACAGCGTCTAACGTCGCGGGATTCAGTTTCGCGGCGCATCCCGCGGCTTTAGCCATTGCCGTCAATTTCACCTGTTGCGTCACGGTCCCACCTCTCGCACCGCACTACTATGAGGATGTTTAATTATAAGGATACTTGCCTTCCCGCGCTCGTGACATCGTGAGGGGAGCCGAGGTTGCACCTTGTCCCTGAACGTGCTTTCATCGCCGGATGCCTTGGGACGTCTGGCTGATCTTTCTTGTGCTTGGTGTGGTCGTGCCATGGCGTGGGCGAGTCCGGCTGCGCCAACTTCTCGCCAAGCCGTCCGTCGGTGCGGCAGAGCGAATCTCATTGTACGTCTCCACGATTGCATTTCAGTGGCTCGCGGCCGGAGTCGCAGGATGGCGCGCCTGGGCGCACGGATTCCACGCGGCTGAACTGGGCCTTGTGATGAACAATCGCTGGACGATCGCCCTCGTTTCAATTGTAGGCGCTGCCGTTATCGCCACGCTGCAATGGCTTAACCTTCGCCGCATAGGCCGACTTGGCGCGAGGGCACCCGAGCTTCTGAAAGCCTTAGCCGAGCGAATCCTGCCGCAATCGATTCTGGAGATGCCTTCCTTCTTCGGGCTCGCCGTCACTGCTGGTGTCTGCGAAGAGTTCATCTACCGAGGCTTCGCCATGGCGGCATTTACACGGGCTGGGCTTCCAGCTTGGAGTGTGATCCTGGTTTCGTCGGCGTTATTCGGACTGGCGCACCTCTATCAGGGCCGCGGCGGGTTCTTGAGTACCATGATTCTTGGCGCTCTGTTCGGACTGACGCGAATCGGGTATGATAGCTTGGTTCCAGTTATCCTGTGGCATATCGCGGTGGACATTGTCGCGGGACTAGCTGGCCCACGCTATCTGCGTCGAGCAGGCGTAAGTGCCGTTGAATCTGCAACTTGAGCAATTCCGCGAGGTAGTGGCAATATGTCCCGTAGCGCTCGATCGCCGCTATCAGCAGAGGCAATACGCCGCGCCCTAAGTAAGTTTCAAATCACCGTCAATGAGCTGCAAGTCTCGCAGATTCAACAATATATGAGCGTATTGCTAGCCTGGAACGAAAAAGTTAACTTGACGGCGATTCGCGATCCTCTAGAAATCCTCTACCGTCACTTTTGCGAATCGATGTATGCCGCGGTCGCCGTGCCGCTGGAAAGTGGTCGGCTCGCCGACGTTGGCTCAGGAGGTGGCTTTCCCGGCCTACCGCTCAAGATCTTACGACCAAAACTCGAGCTGTTCTTGGTCGAATCGAACGTGAAGAAGGCTACCTTTCTCGCGGAAGTCGTGCGTGATCTTGGACTTAGTGGTGCTCGTGTGCTCGTAAGCCGCTACGAGGAGCTAGGTGAAGAATTGACTCCTCTTGATACCGTATGCTCTCGTGCAGTCGGCGAGTTTGTTCCTTTCCTTTCCTGGGCGGGATCGGAGCGCATTGCCGCTCAACAAGCCATACTGTGGATCGGGGGCCGGGACTTGGATGAGGTGCGGCGAATTTCGGGATGGGACTGGCGGGAGCCCATTCCGCTGCCGCAATCTCTTCGGCGATTTCTGCTGGTAGGAACCCGACGAACGGCCGCTATATCACCCGCTTGAGAATCGAGGAATCTCGGCGTCCAACAGTATTCGTTCCACATGGAACATTTGGCGCCTGTGACCTGCGCAATCAAGTGCTATGCACGGAATGCGGAATACGTTCCACGTGGAACATTTGATCGGCGAGCCCGTCGCCGTTTTTCACCTCAATTTTTCAACGACACCACTGTTTCAGTGAAACATCTTGCATATCCAGTTTTCGTTTGCTAAATTTTCGCCTACTGGGGGCGTTTTGGCGCGAATCATTGCGGTTGCCAATCAAAAGGGCGGTGTTGGCAAGACGACCACGGCTGTTAATCTTGCTGCATGCCTCGGTGCCAACGAACAGCCGACCCTTCTCGTCGACTGCGACTCCCAAGCGAATTCGACTGCTGCAATTGGCTTCCCGAAGGATCCTTCCCGCCGAACTCTCTATCATGCTCTCATTCTGGGCGAGCCTTTTGACAAGATCGTCCAGAAATCGCAGGTCGAAGGTCTAGATGTCGTCCCGGCCGACAAGAATCTTGCTGGGGCGGCGGTAGAACTCGTTTCTGCCGAGAATCGTGAATATAAGCTCCAGGGATTGCTGAAGGAGATCCGCGATCGCTATCGCTTCATCATTTTGGATTGCCCGCCGGCACTCGACCTGCTAACCCTTAATGCGCTGGTCGCAGCGAACGCCGTGCTCATTCCGATTCAATGCGAATACTTGGCGCTAGAAGGCGTCTCAGAGTTACTCGATACTTTAATGAGAATCCGGCGCACGCTGAATCCGAGCCTTGAAATTGAGGGCATCTTGCTGACCATGTACGACGAGCGGACCACACTATCGCGCCAGGTTGCGACGGATTTGCGGAGCTTTTTCGGTGCACAGGTATTTCAAAGCGTAATTCCACGCAACGTTCGTCTTGCGGAAGCTCCAAGTTTCGGTAAACCTATTATTTTCTATGATATCCACAGCAAAGGGGCCGAGGGCTATACGCAACTCGCCCAGGAGGTAATTATCAATGCCGAGAAACGCGCTGGGACGGGGGCTCGGAGCGCTCATTCGGGAGCCTGAACCACAGGCTCTCCCTTCTCTGGGGCCCGCGTCTCCCTTCCCAATAACCTCAGGCGGCGCTGCCGTAGCTGCCGCACGCGAGGGCCCGATCGCCCCGCTTGAAATCGACATCGATTTAATTGAACCGAGCCCTTACCAACCCCGCACACGCTTCCGGGAAGAGGCTCTCGCGGAGCTTACACGGTCCATTCAAGCCAGCGGAATCATCCAGCCACTAGTTGTGCGCCCGATTGGGAATCGATTTCAACTTATCGCGGGGGAAAGGCGCTGGCGAGCAGCGCAGCGCGCCGGATTGACAAAGGTCTCGGTGATCGTTCGACAAGTGCCCGACGAGCTGGCCGTCGAGATGACGCTCGTTGAAAACATCCAGCGCGAGGATCTGAATGCGATCGAAGCGGCCCGCGCCTTTGAACGGCTCCTTGATGAATTCCAGCTCACACAGGAATCCGTGGCGGAGCGAACTGGAAAAGATCGCACCACGGTGGCAAACGCGATTCGATTGTTGAAACTGGAGCCAACCATCCAAGACTGGATCGAAGAAGGAAAACTGACCGCTGGCCACGGTCGGGCGCTTCTGGCCGTACTGGATTCGCAGCTTCGGATGCGATATGCCCAACGCGCCGCTCGCGGCGGCTTGACGGTGCGGCAGATTGAACGCCTGGCGTCACGCCGTTCGCGCAGCGCAAGTCCCCAGGCGGAAGTTCACGTGGACGCCAACATCCGCGCTGCCCTCGAAGAGCTTCAGCGGCACTTGGGCACCAAGGTGTTGCTGCGCGAGAAAACGAAGGCGCGTCCCGGTCAGCTTGTGCTCGAATACTACGACGACGGCCAACTCATGGGTCTGTACGATCGCTTGATGAAGTAGCGCCTCGCAGGACCGGCGCAGCCGCGGTGCCCATTCGTTCAGTGACCTGTTTCGACAACTCAGGTCTCGCCCCGCGTTGACTTGTGCGCCCACACCGCTAAAGTGGTAAGGTCGAGTGGGGGTTGTCATGGCTTGGAAGTGGCCCGGCACATCAAAAAATGGAAGCGGCGAAGAGTGGACTGGATTTATCGATCAGGGTGTGACACTCGAAGGAACGCTGCAGCTCAAAGGTACGTTTCGCATTGATGGAAACGTGAAGGGAAACATCATCTCCGAGCAGACCGTGGTCCTCGGCGAACGTGCCAGGGTCGAGGGACAGATCGAAGGTAATCGCGTGGTGATTGCGGGCCGCTTTGACGGCGTGATTTTCGCAAAGGGCCGCGTCGAAATTGAAGCAAAGGGCGTAGTCACTGGAGAGGTGCACTCACCGTGCATGGTGATCGATCCGGGCGGAATCTTCGATGGCCGCTGCCACATGCTGGCTTCTTCGGACGCTTCGGCGGGCGTCACGATACCCATCCGTGCCGCCAGTTCTGCATAGAAATTCTTCGACGAACTCTTGAAAGTAAACCCCACGAGTACTGAAGTGTATCCTAACTAAACATAGATGTATAGTAAACAAGCGAACGCCAAGATCCGCTTCGGCGAATCCCGGCGTGAAGTTGACACCTCTCGCCTGGACGACTATCGTTCGATGAGACGTCGAAGAGGGGCTCCTGATGAAAATTTTGGTGGTCGGAGGCGGTGGCCGTGAGCACGCCTTGGTCTGGCGCCTCAAACAGAGCGCCCTCGTGGAGAAGATCTGGTGTGCGCCGGGTAATAGCGGGATCGCCGCAGAAGCGGAGTGCGTGGTCGTGGATCCCGGGGACGTGGCCGCTTTGGTGGCCCTGGCGGAACGGATCGGGCCCGACCTGACCGTCGTCGGCCCGGAACTGCCTCTGGTCAACGGTATAGCCGATGCGTTTGAGCAGCGTCAGTGGCCGATTGTTGCTCCCTCTCGGCAAGCGTCGCAGCTCGAGGGTAGCAAGATCTTTGCGAAAGAGTTTCTCGAGCGTCACAACATTCCAACCGCCAGGATGTACGGGGCATATGACTCGCCGGCGGACGCCTACGCGGCGCTGCGCGGCGTGGATTGGCCGCTGGTGATCAAAGCGGACGGCTTGTGTTCAGGCAAGGGTGTGTTTTTGCCAACAAGCGCGGAGGCTGCCCGCAATTTCATCGAACGCATTATGGAGAAGGATGAGCTCGGTTCGGGCGGCCGGCGGATCCTGCTGGAAGAAGCCCTCGAGGGTGAAGAGCTTTCTTTTATTATAGTTACGGACGGCGACCGCTACGCTCCGCTCGTTCCAACCCGCGACCACAAGCGGGCTTTCGACGGAAATGAAGGGCCAAACACCGGCGGAATGGGCGCATATTCCAGCGACGACCTACTTTCCGGTGTCTCGCGAGAGACCATCCTGTCCAATGTCGTCGAGCCGACAATTCGGGGATTGGCAGCGGACGGCATCCGCTATAAGGGTTTCCTCTATTTCGGACTCATGCTTACCCCCTCTGGACCCAAAGTGCTGGAATTCAACTGCCGCTTGGGCGATCCGGAAGCACAAGCGATCATTACTCGCATGGACTTCGATCTTGCCGAAATCCTGGCAGATGTAGCCGCAGGACGCCTCGATCCCTCGAAGTTGCGCTGGAAGCCGGGCGCCAGCATCTGCGTCGTCCTGACCTCGGGCGGGTATCCCGGCAAATTTGAGATCGGCAAAACTATCAACGGACTAACCGATATCAGTCGTGAAAGTGGTGTAGAGATCTTTCACGCCGGAACGAAGCGCATCGGCGATTCCATTATTACCAGCGGCGGCCGGGTACTAGGTATAACTGCAACAGCCTCAGATTCGCTTGACGCTGCGATAGCCGCTGTCTACGAAGCGGCCGGGAAAATTCACTTTGAAGGCATGCACTACCGCAGAGACATCGCGGCCCAAGCGAGCCGTGTGCGAGCAGCTGGAGACTGAGAACCATGGCCCGGGTACTAAACCTGTTCCGCGCACCCAGGAGGCAACTACCGATGGAGGAACTCCTCGAGACTCGCGCCCTGGAAAACGCCGGCCTGGAGGGCTGCGCCCATGCGCGACCCGGAGGAAAGCGCCAGGTGCTGCTGGTCGACAGCGAGACCTTGGAGGCGATGAGCCTGCCACCGGGAATCATCCGGGAAAACATAACGACAGAAGGTCTCAACGTGAACGGCCTGACGGCTGGCCAGCAGCTACGAGTTGGGCAAGCACGACTTGAAGTGAGCGCCGTGTGCACACCCTGCGATCAACTCGAGAGAATCCGGCCTGGGCTTCGGAGAGAGCTAAGGGGCAGGCGGGGTATGCTCTGCCGTGTTATCGAAGGCGGAGTCATCCGCCGCGGCGATCCAATCGAAAGACTCCCCTGAATTTCATGGCTGGGGTCGTTTGCGAAGCGTAGGCGCTTCCGGCGGGCGTTCCTTATCTTCCTTGGCCTTCTCAACCTTGTCGACAGGCTCTTCCGGCTGAACAATCCACTCGATTCCATGCTCCTCGTCCATCTTGGCAAGAACAAAGGTCTGCTTATCGGCGATCAGCGGCAAAAGAGCGCGCAGAAGATCGCTGGCGTCCACCGAGACGGCTTTCTGCGCCTGTCCGCGATCGACCGCTTCCAGCACCTTTGCGAACCGGGGCTCTCCGCCACGCAACTGCGCGATTCGCGGGTCATTCCCCTGAATCATCTCCATAACCGTCGGCCCTCTTATAGCTGCTGGATACCTCGCTTCGACAATCGTGCGCGGCGCGTGCTTTTCCGGTGGATAAAGCTGCGTAAACCGTGGCCGCAGTATCCGCGTCTGCCAGTATTCCGCGCGGGAGCCGACCTCTTGCTGCTGCACACGGTATTCAACGGTCCAAACCTCGGGACCATAATGGTTTGGCGCATACCCAATTACCACGATCTCGAAAAGTGGCTCGTCCGCCGCGATTTCAATCTTGTGATGAAGCTGGTCAACCAGTGGCCGCAGCCTCTCGAGAAACGAGACCCCAATCATCTCCAGATCCGGCTCGGCTTCGGTGGGATCGACTCGGATTCGGGGATCTCGCCCCGCAATTCGTTGGAAGTCCCGGTCTAGACGCACCGGCTTGGGATCCGCCGGGAGCCTCCATTCGGACGCGCCGAGGAGCACGCCGACGTGGTTGCTGTCGATGTCCATGACCCGCGGCGGAATCGAGCCGGTCTCGACGGGCTGGTCGATCGCCGCGAAGACGATGACCTCGTCCTTGGTGACATGCACGATCACGCGTCCGCCGGCGAGGTTCGCAATGATCTCGTCCTCGTGTTCCTGCGTTTGCGCGGCGGCGCCCGGGCACAGCCACAAAGGCGTCAGGACAAGTAAGAGAATTGCCGCGGACCGCCGAAGGCCCTCTCTGAAGACTCGATTCATCACTCCTCTATCGTACGACCAGTGAGGCCGAGCGATCGCAAAGAATTATTTGGCCGGCACGGGCGTAGCCGCAGCGGCGACCTTGGCTTCCGCGAGCAGTTTGTCGAGGTCCGCTCGGTCCAGGTACTTGCCGCCTCGAATCACGGCGGCAACTCTTTGCGTGTTTGCTATGTTCTCCAGCGGACTCGCGTCCAGCAGGACGAGATCCGCGAGCTTACCGGTTTCGACTGTGCCGAAATCCCGCTCGCGACCCAAAAACTGCGCCGCACCACGGGTGGCTGCCTGCAACGCTTCGCCCGGCGTGAAGCCCGCGCGAACCAGTTCCGCCAGTTCCTTGTGCAGGCTCTCACCCGGAAATACGAAGGGGTCCAGCGAGTCGGAGCCAACCAGAAGCGATATTCCCGCATGATGCAACTCGCCGGTCAGCTTCCAATCGTTGGCCGCCTGGCGCGCGAGCCATGCGGCGCGTTCTTTCATTGCATCATCATGGAACGAGTCTCGCCATTGCTTGGACAGTGCGGGCGGTACAAACTCCAGCAGCGGATCGTCCACGCTCCAATCCTGCGGATGCGAAGCCGTATCGAGCGAGGCAAGCGTCGGCGTCACCCAGGTACCGTTCTTCTTGAGTGCCTGAAACAGCGCCGCGGCCTTCGTCGTGTCATAGGTCGTGTCGGACTCGTGCGCGATCTGTTCCCACGCGACGGAATCGCCTTTCTGTTCGGCTTCGATCAAGCGCTGCCGCAGATCGTCTTCCCTGGACGAAAATGACAGCGAGAACGCGCTGTAAAGCAGATGCTCGATGCTGTGCATGCCTGCGTTCGAAGCCTCGAGAGCGCTCACTTCAAACGGCAGGTGCCCAGCGAACGTAATGTTTTGTTTCTTCGATTCGTCGGCCACCGCGAAGAATGCTTCCTTGGAAGGGAGCGAGATGACCTTAATGAAGTCGGCGCCGCGGCGTTTCAGATCGCGAACCGCGGCACGCGCCTCCTCGGCATCAGCAACCGGGTATTGTTCGGGCGTCTTGCGGCCGCTGCCGGCGAGCCATGGTCCGGCAGCGATGAGGTGCGGACCTAGCAGCGCGCCGCTTTCGACGTCGCGCTTCCACGCGAGCAGCACGTCCAAATCGCCGCCCATATCGCGCACGCCGGTGACGCCGTTGGCGAGCAGCAGTGGAAGAAGAACTTGCTTGCTCCAAACGGGATCGGCGTTCACTCCCGCAAGGTGGACGTGCATATCCCATAAGCCGGGGATCAGAAATTTTCCCTGCGCGTCGACGAGGTGCGACCCCTTTGGCAATTTCGCGCGAGCCGACGGACCAATCGAAACGATGCGCCCGTTATCAATGACGACAGTCTGATCGAGTTGCGGAGCGTGCGCCGTGGCGTCAATGACCGTCACGTGGGTCACAACGAGCGGCGCAGGCGCAGCACAAACGCTCCAAGCCCAGACCGAAAGCAACAGAATCGCCGCGCAAACCAACTTCCTAGCGGCCCCTCGGAGCAGAGACACTTCGCCGAAAACCGCCTGCCCCTTCGTACAGTTAAGCGCCACGAAGCGCACAACAAACTCTCCTTTGACTGCCACAGCGATGCGCGATGCAATGGAAGTTACGTAGACGATTCCTTACCCGGACGGAGGCGTTATGTCACTTAGCCCTACTACCACGGTTCCGCGTCCTGGTACGGCAACGCAACCTGCCGGTTCGAACGCGGCCACGATCGCAAGCATGCGGCGCGGCGCTTCGTGGTTTTATACCGTTGCCGTCCTCTCCGGTCTCAACTCCCTACTGCAAATCTTTGATGCCAAGATCCGGTTCATCTTTGGCCTGGGCATCACGCAAGTCGTGGGCTCGATGGCCAAACAAAGCGGCAACGGCACGGTCGTCTTGCTACTCGTCGACGGCCTTTTCATCGGCTTGCTGCTGCTCTGCGGAAAATGGGCCCGCGAAAAATCGCAGGGCGCATTTCTGGGTGGAATGGCCGCGTACGCGCTCGATGGCATCCTGCTGGTTCTCTTCGGCATATGGATTGATGCCGCCGTACATGCCTATGCACTATACAGGATGTGGCAAGGATACGCGGCAAGCCGCGAACTGCTGAAACTCGAGCAGGCGGCGCAGCCCGGCCTCTCCCGGGCGGGAGCGATTTAGCCATGGCGACCAAAATCCAAGGAATCGAAGGCCTGAGCCAGAGCCAAATCGACTTCGAGCTTCAGCGCGGAGCAAAGTTCGTCCTTTTTCAATATTGCATCTCCGTGATTGTGCTCACCTTCAAGCGATCCTCCGACATTTACTTCATTCGCTCCGGCGAAAGCGCGATCGGAAAGGGCCTGCCCTTCACGTTGGTGTCGCTCGTTGCGGGCTGGTGGGGCATCCCGTGGGGGCCGATCTATACCGTACAGTCCGTCTATGACAATTTTCAGGGTGGCAAGGACGTGACGCTGCAGGTGCGGAATTCCTCGCGCGCGCCCGCCGCCACACCCACGTCCAACTTCTCCCAGCGCCCGGCAGCCTCCTAGCCAAGTCACCGCGTCAGGTTCCCGTTCACGGCGCCTTCCGGTAAAATAGTGGGCCAGACAGACAGGCGGTGGACGAACGATGGGACTGCGGAAATCGAAAAGCATCAGACACAACGGAAAGCAGCTGACCGACATTCTCGATGCGCACGAGCGATTCTTTCGTGGACGCGATGGCGGCGCGCGCGCAGACCTGACGGGGGCCGACCTGTCGCACGCTGATCTCAGCGGCGCAAATCTGAGCGGAGCAATTCTGCGAAACGCCAATTTCGAGGGAAGCGATCTCCGAAAAGCGAAGCTCCCCGGCGCCGATCTATCCGGCGCGAATCTCCGTAAAGCCGATCTGCGGAACGCCGATCTGACCGAAGCGATTCTTCCCGGCGCCGATTTGAGCGAAGCGCAGGCCAGTGGCATCGAATTCTTCCGCTGCGACCTTTCCAACGTAAATTTTCAGCGGGCGCAGCTTCGCAACGTCAACCTGCGCGCCGCCAACGTCAACGGCGCCAAATTCAGCGGCGCCGATCTCGGCGTGGCGATCCTGCGTGAAACGGATTTGCGCGGCGCCGACCTATCTGGCGTCGATCTGTCAACGACCCTGCTGCCCAAAGGGTTCGTGTTGCCGCAGGCCCGATCGAAGCAGAAGACCGCCTGAACCGCGACATTTACACGCGATTCACATAACCAATACACCTGGGCACACGCGGCGACGTTGCCGTGGAAATCGGGGCCGCTGCATGGTAGCCTCTCGCCGAAGAGCATAGTCCCCTCCGTAAATCCCGTGGCTACCACCACCACACAACTCGATCGCCCCAGCACCCGCGAGCGTGTGCTTGAGGTTGTCCGGTGCTTGCTCGAGGAATTGGGCAGCCAGGGCGCATTGCCGATGCTCAACTCCGCGTCACATTTCGATCGCGACCTCGGGCTTGGCAGCCTCGAACGCGTCGAACTGCTCGCCCGGATCGAGACCCAGTTTGTCGTGCGGCTCCCCGATCGCGTGGCCGCGGAAGCGAACACGCCGGACGATCTGACGCGCGCCATCCTGAGCGCTCCTGGCGCGGACACAAAGGAAGAAGACACCGGATCGGCACTGCGTGCCTCCGTAACTGCGCAGAAACTGCATCGCGATGCGACCGAAGCAGGCGTGTTCTCGGCGGAAACGCTCCTGGACGTGCTGCGCTATCGTGCCGCGCACGATGCCGAGCGCGCGCATCTGCTGATCACCGAAGATACCGATGGCCCAGAGCGCAGCGTCACGCTCAGCTTTGGCGAGCTCTACGTCGCGGGACAGCGTTGCGCCGCAGAACTCGCGCGCCGCGGCGTCCCCGCGGGGGGCCGCGTAGCTTTGATGCTGCCTACCTCGCGCGCCTTTTTCGTTTCGTACACGGGCATTCTCCTGGCCGGTGCGATTCCCGTGCCCATCTACCCGCCGTTTCGCGCGGACCGCATCGAAGAATACGCCGCACGCCAAGCCGGCATCCTGAACAACGCCGAAGTCTGCCTACTGCTGACGTTCCGCCGCGCGGAAGCGGTCGCGCATCTGGTCCAGCCGCGCGTGCGGTCGCTCGCGTCCGTCGTCGACGCCGAAAAACTCATCGATGCCGCCGACAAAGCTCCGCCGCCCGCTCCTGGGGCCTTGCCGGCGCATCTCACCGGCAGTCGCGCGCGCCGCTCCAGCGATATCGCTCTCCTGCAATACACCTCCGGTTCCACCGGCGACCCGAAAGGCGTCGTGCTCACGCACGCGAATCTCCTTGCCAACATCCGCGCCATTGGCGCTGCCGTGCAAATGGGTCCCGGCGATGTGGGCATCAGTTGGCTGCCGCTGTATCACGATATGGGACTCATCGGAGCGTGGCTCACGCTGCTGCACTTCGGCGTGCCGCTCGCGGTGATGTCGCCGCTTGCATTTCTCACGCGGCCGGAGCGCTGGCTGTGGGCGTTTCACAAACACCGCGGAACGATTACGGCGGCGCCGAACTTTGCTTACGAATTGTGTGTGCGAAAAGTCGCCGACAAAGACATCGAGGGACTCGACCTAAGTTCCTGGCGCGTGGCCATGAACGGCGCCGAGCCCGTCAATCCAGAAACCATGGAACGTTTCACCGCGCGTTTCGCGCGCTACGGATTCCGCAACGAAGCCCCTCTTCCGGTCTACGGCCTCGCGGAGTCGTCGCTCGCGGTTACCGTGCCGCCACTCCATCGCGGAGCGCTCGTCGATTGCGTCGACCGCGAAACCTTTACCTCGCAGGGCCGCGCCGTTCGCGCCACCAGCGAAGACGCGCATACGATCTCGTTTGTTTCCTCCGGCACATCCTTGCCCGGCCATGATGTCCGCATCGTCGATCAAACCGGAAATGAAGTTCCCGATCGCACCGAAGGCTTCTTGTGGTTCCGCGGTCCTTCCGCCACCAGCGGCTACTACCGCAATCCCGGTGCGACGCAGAAATTGCTGCCGCTTGGGCCGGCAAGCGACCCGGGCGAGTTTGCCTGGGTCGATTCCGGCGATCGCGCCTATCGCGCCGACGGCGAGTTCTACGTCACTGGCCGCGTGAAAGACATCATCATCAAAGGCGGACGCAATTTGTATCCCCATGAAGTCGAGGGGCTCGCCGCTCGCGCCGAAGGGATTCGCAAAGGGTGTATCGTCGCCTTCGGAATCAAAGACGAAGGCACCGGCACGGAGAAACTCGTCGTCGTCGCGGAGGTGCGCGAGCGCGATGCCCAGCGGCGCGCAGCGATTGCCGCTGCGGTAACCCAGGAGGTGTCCCAAGGCCTCGGCCTCCCGCCTGATCGCGTTGAGTTGCTGCCGCCGGGAAGCATTCCGAAAACATCGAGTGGCAAGCTGCGTCGCGAAGAAACCAAGCAGCTCTTTCTGCAAGGCACGCTGTCTGCAAAAAAAGCGCCCGCCTGGCTGCAGATCGCGCGCTTAGGCGCAGGCAGCGCGTTGCGCAGCTTCGGGCGAACCCTCGCGCGCGGCGTTATTCGCGCGCTGGAGATGCTCTACGGCGTGTATTTCATCGTCGTCTTTTTCCTCTGGATTGTGCCCACGTGGACGGTCGTGAACTTCATCAACGACCACCGCGCCGCCGGGCGTTTCACTTCGTCCGCTCTTAAGGTGTTGTTTGCGCTGATTGGCTGCCGCGTGCGCGTCGTTGGTAAAGAATATATGGACTCGCCCGGCGCAAAAATGTACGCCTCGAATCACACCAGCTACTTCGATGTCCTGCCGTTGATGCTGGGCCTCGGCGTTCCCTACCGCTTCGTTGCGAAGATGGAAGTCCACGGCATGCCGTTCATCGGCACCTTCTTGCGGCAGATGGGGCATCTCTCCTTCGATCGCACGGACGCGAGCTCGCGCCTTCGCCAGGCGGAAGAGATGGAAGAAATTCTGCGCCGCGGCGAATCGGTTTTTGTGTTTCCCGAGGGAACATTCACTCCAGAGGATGGCGTTCGCCCATTCCAACTTGGCGCTTTCAAAGCGGCGGTAGCGGCGGGCGTACCGATCATTCCGGTTTCTCTCGCCGGTACGCGCAGGTTTTTGCGCGACGGAACTGTCTTGCCGCGGCCGACCAGCGTCACGATCACTTTGTCCCCTCCCATTTATCCGCGTGCCGCAACCCTCGACGCGGATGGCAACGAGTCTTCTGGCTGGCACGAACTCATCCGTCTGCGCGATGAAACCCGCGAAGCAATCGGCCGCTACGCCGCCGAGCCCGTCCTCTGACCTCTTTGCAGCGTTCGCTTTATCTGAGCCTGCGAGGGGCGACGCTTTTCGTTACCGTCAAGCCACCTGGGCTCTTCAGCCGGCGTTCGCTGCAAGAAACGCCGAAAATCGAAATCGGTTGCCCGATGCAGGCAAAGGGGCCACGTAGAATTCAGGCAGAAGCGCGGCCCCGTGGCACCTTCCCTTCACTTCAAACCTCAGCGCGTCAAGTTGTAAATCACCGTGATATACGTATCAACTTCTACAGCTTGGCCGTTGAGCACGGTCGGCGTATAGCGCCACTGGCGCACGGCCTCCATCGCCGATTGATAGAACAGCGGGTCTCCTCCCACAACTTGCAACGATTGAATCGTACCGTCGGTCGCAATGATCGCGCGCAACTCTACGCGCCCAGACCGCCCGAGTTGCCTGGGAAGCGTCGGATAAACCGGTTCCACGCGGTGCGTCAACAGTGCGGGATCGATATGAGTCGTATGGACGACGGGAGGAGTCTCCACACGAGTCTGACGCGGCGGCGGCGGCCTAACTCCATCTTGTCCATCGGGCATCGGTATCGCACCTGGCACCGCAGGACCGTCCGGGATCGGAACGCCATCGCCATCGTCGACCTGCGATGGAGAGTCATGAGTCGGGATCGTCGGCGAAATCGAGGTAGGCGCGCAGAACCTGCAGATATTTTGTGGGCGCAAACGGTGCGTCTGCGCTGGATCTGACGCATGCCTGGCTTCGGAGTGAGAACGGTAAGGCGGCAGCGGCACAACATTGGCAAGGGCGATGCGCGCCGGCCTGCCAAGCAGCGGAATCAACACGAGCGCGGCCAGAACCACGCTCTGCATCGCAATCGAGATCGCCAGCGCGCGCCGCCGCACACCGCGCTCGCGCATGCGCTGTTCCAGATCACCTTCCACCAGACACCCTCGCAAAGAACCTAAGCTATCGCCAGAAACCTGTCGGGACTCGAAAGACATTACACACACCTCCACACAAGAATGCTGCGAGGAACCGGGAGAAATTTGCGGCGCCGACCTCCTGTCTGCTTCGTTACAGGAAACCAGCGCCGCGCTCGCAGGGATGTGAGGGTTGCGCGCGTCCTCCCAGCGTTGGACACCGCCGCCGATGACAAGTTCCCCAAGGCCCTCCTATCCGCGCTCAAGTCTCCGTAAGATACAGAAAAGACAAAGTTTATTCCGTTGTATCAAAGGGGCATTCTGGTGCATCACATGTTTGTGGACGTGGATCCGAGGAGGAGTTACCCATGGACCGGCGCAATATTGAAACTGTAGGCGTGCGCCGCACCGGCTGGGCGGCTCTGGACCGCGATCCGCAGGAGGACAGGGTCGAATTTGTCTGTCCGCACTGCGGCACGCGCGGCCAGAAAAATGCCCGTCGCGAGCGGACGCAATATCATTTTACGGATGGCTTCTTGCAGGATTTACAGGGCGAAGTAACGCAGTGCCGTTCGTGCAATCAGTCGCTGCGCGTCGTGCCCGTCGTGATGTTGCATGACCAGGACGAGACCCGGCGTTTCGAAGCCGTTTTTTCGGACGAGCTGCCTGTAACAACGCACTAATTTTCCCCCCGCCAGAAACGATGACGGGGCGCCTGCCGTTGCTGGCGCCCCGTTTTTCTTTTTCCTTGCTTACCGGAATTTAGTACCGATGCCAGCAGCCGAAGCGATCGCGCCATCCATGCACGAACACCTCGTGCCGTTCGTAGCGCAAGTAGCCCGGGCCAACGTAAACGGGTCGCTCGATGATCACCGGGCGGCGTACCACCACTACTTCTCGCGCCTGCGCGTTCGGGGCTCCCCCGAAGAACAGAAAACCACCCAGCGCGACCGCCGCCAGCGCTGCCTTGCCAAATAGGGACTTCAGCACATGCGTGTGCAGTTGCATAACATCCTCCTGGGGCGCTTCCCCGACTCTTTACTTAGGTTTGCGTCCTGCGTATAGAACACGCATCCAGTACAAATGTCGCGGCACTTTCGCCTCACGCGGACCTTCGTCCGGCCACCGCAAATAAAAGAGCGCAGCGAAAAACGCTGCGCTCCACCTGGTCCTGAATAAATAACTAACGATATAATAATATAGGCTCAGTGCGGGTGGCCGTGGTCGTCGTCCCAGTCACGATCGGCGTGCCAGCGGTGCTCATCTTCATCCCACCAGCGATGATACGTACTCCAGCAATACTCGCGAGCATCGCGCAACTCGTGCCGCGCATGTTCCGCTTGTTTGCTGTCCCAGCCGTGATGCTTGATAGCATCGTGAAGATGGTGATCGGCCTTCGCAACACGGTGCTGGCATTCGGATTCGTCGGCCCGTACGCCAGGCGCTGCGGTAAGAACCAGGAATGCGGTCAGCGCAGCGCCAGTCAGAATCAGTTTCCCTAGTTCCACCAACCTTGCACGATGTTGAGTTTCCATCTCGTTCTCCTGTGACTCTTCGATTGAACCTACCGAGGGTGCTGCGGACAGCATAAGCTTGACAAAGAATCGTCGCCATACCCTGTGTTCCCGGGAATCGTCAGGAGAACCCTGTACGGCCCGGGTTTTACCAAGGCATGGCCTACGTGTCGGAATCGAGCTCCATGTGGTATTTCTGGAGGCCGCTGCAGATGCGTTCAAAAGCCTCCTCCACGGTGTCTGCAAACTGAAGCATTTTGTACTCCTCCTCATTGATCATGCCCCAGCGCATCATCGCCCGAAAGTTCAGCACTTCGTCCCAATACTTTCGGCCGTAGATGATAATCAAATTGTGCCTCGGCAGCTTTCCGGTCTGAAGCAGCGTCATCATTTCCCACAGCTCATCCATGGTTCCGAAGCCGCCGGGAAACACGATCAGCGCTTTCGCGATCTGCGCAAACCACAGCTTGCGCATGAAAAAATAATGAAAGTTTAAACTCAGCTCGGGACTGATGTACGGATTCGCGAACTGCTCGTTCGGCAATTCAATCGACAGACCGATGGATTTCCCTCCCGCCTCCGTAGCCCCGCGATTCGCAGCTTCCATGATGCCCGGTCCTCCGCCGGAGCAAATCACGAAGCGCTGCGGCCTCGCCCCCAGCGTCAGCGCCCAGGACGTAATGCGATGCGACAATTCTCGCGCCTCTTCGTAGTACCGCGACATCTCCAGCGCGCTCTTCGCATCGCGCAGCGTCGCCCGGAGTTTCGCGCGATCGGAAACCGTAAGCTTGCCCACCGGTCTATCTTTCAGCCGCCCCAGGCGAGCCAGCGCGGTTTCCCGCGATTCGATGCGCGCGGACCCGAACATCACAATTGTGTCCCCGATGCCTTCCTTCTTGAGCTGCACCAACGGATGCAGGTACTCCGCTAGGATTCGAATAGGCCGCGCGGCCGTACTTTCTAGAAACGCCGGATCCTGATGCGGGGCCTTGGGTGCGTGGGTCGGCTTCAGCTTGAGTTGCCCTGCGGACATAAGTGGTTCTCCCGAGTGCCAATCCTTCATTCTAGGAATTGCCGCGAGCCGCGGCAACGTCTGTCACCGCAACTGCGTCGAATTGGATACACTGGTTACGGAGGCTCAGCGATGAACCGGCTTGCACTTCGGATTTTGCCACTGGTGGCGTGCTGGGCGGCCATGTGGTCGCTGGCTGCTCAGTCACCTTCGGGACCCATCGCTCCACAGCCCGGCATTGCGGTGCAGCAGCCTCCGCCTTTACCCAAAATCGGCGTCCGCGTCACGCTCGTGACCACCCCAGTCACCGTACGCGATTCCAAGGGCCGTATGGTCGATACGCTCGACGTGAAAGACTTTCGCGTAACCGACAATGGCGTCGAACAGAAGATCACGCATTTCGACATGGGTGGCGACCCTCTCTCCCTGGTGATTCTCGTCGAAACCAGTTCACGCGTGGCGCCTTTGCTTTCTCAAATGCGCAAGACCGGAATTCTGCTGACGCAAACGGTCATGGGCTCCAGCGGAGAGGCCGCCGTCCTCGGCTTCAATGATTCCGTCGACAAACTCCAGGACTTCACCGCGAGTCAAGACCGCATCGAAAGCACTTTCACGCGCTTGCAGACGGGCACGTCCGGATCGAAGCTTTACGATGCCATGGCCGTTGGTGTCGAGATGCTAAGCGGGCAACCACAGCCTGCGGCAGACAAGCCGGGGCGCCGCCGCGTCATGTTAATCCTGTCGGAGGCCATCGACGTCGGCAGCGACACGCAATTCGGCGCGGTCCTGCGGCAAGCCCAGCTTTCGAATGTAACGATTTACAGTGTGGGTCTCTCCACCACCCGCGCCGAATTGCAGGCCGCTCCGAGAGATACAACCCCGCATCCCACGCCGCCCGGTACGTTCGGCCGCCCGCCCCAGCCCGGCACCGTGCAAACACCTACGACCGAAGACGCCCGCTACGGCAGTGGCGATCTGACCCAGGCAATCATCTGGGCCGTGCAGCATGTGAAAGACAAAATGACCGCGAATCCCTTGGAGTTGGCCACCGCGGGAACCGGTGGCGTGCACTTAGCCACCTTCAAAAACCGATCGATCGAAAATGCTATCGATGAAATTGGCGGCGAGCTGCATTCCCAATATTCAGTGACCTACGCACCCACAGGCACCAACGAAGCCGGCTACCACGAGATCAAGGTTACCGTCGTCAAGAACAACCTCAAAGTCCGCGCCCGCCCCGGCTACTACCTCGCCCCTCCCGAAAGCTGACGCCACTTTGGACTGCGGCGGCGACCGAACACGGTGTTCATCCATCTAGCTTGATTTGGGAACTTTCGGTGACTTATGAACGCTGCCCCGCAGCCGGAACCGCAACCAGTCTTCAAACCACCTGTTTCCAGAAAGTCGCCTCTCGCGACGCCAGCAAAGCATCCTTCCGAGCATTCCATCGAATAAAATGTGGCGTCTGCGTATGACTGCGGTGATGTTCGCGGCTCTGCCAAACCTCGTGAAGTAAATACGTGTCGGGGGCGTCCGCCCCGCGGTGCAAATCGTAGGTCAAGCAACCCTCTTCCCGCCGAGTCGGCCCCACAAGCGCCCGCAACTCCGCCTCCAGCAGCGGCTCCTGCCCCTGCCGCGCTCGCAGGATCACCACCAGCGTAACCGCGTCCTTGGGCAGCTTTCCGTCTCGAGCTAAACCCCGCTTCCGCGACGCACGCCTGCTGGTCGGCCTTTTCGCACTGCGTCTCGCCATAGTGGCCGGGATTGTACTCCAACCCAGCAAAAACGCCAGCGCGACCCGTGGCACCTTCTTCCCGGGTTTGTAGGGGCAGGGGCTTGTTTACCCTGAGCCTCGAAGGGCCCCTCCCGGCGTCAACTTCAAAGTGCTCCCGCACGAAGCCAGCCGACTTCCTACTTCTCCGCCACCTTCCGCCCCGCATTCAAGCTGTCAAAATTCAAGATCGTGTTCAGCACCAACGAATACGTCCCCCGCGTTTCCCCCCGATAAACGGGGTTAATCGAGAAAAGCACGACGTGGCCCTTCCCCGACGGCACATCCACAACCGCTGGATGCTGCGCGATTTCGTCAGCCCCTTCCACCAATCCAGAAACAAGAAACTCATGGCTATCCGCATAGCGCAAAACCACGCGCGCGCGGTTTTCCGGAGGAATCACCCGGAATCCGTTGATCTTCTGCTCGTCCAGCACCGGCGGATTTTCCCAAGTCTCAGCGCTCGGCCCCTCGGGAACCTCAACCCCCGGCCGGCCGACCGTGAAGTCCGGATCATCGATCGTGCCGCGGCCCGTCGGACGTGAATGCATCTCGCCTCCCAGACGCCGCCTTTGTCGCTCCAACGCGATGCTGCTGAGCGAAAAGATCGGCCCGTTGTCGCAGTACGCCGGCACCTTCTCGTCGTATCCGTAAGCAATTGGGCTCGCTCCGTCGACGACTCGCGTGCCCACCACCGCGCCCACGATATTCATCTTCTGCGGCGTTCCCACGCTGACTCCGTCTGCGAGCCCGATCGATAGCACGAACCTCGCCGTGTCCGTCGCCGTCAGCAGCACGCCCCCTTTCGCTACAAACGCTTGCAGGTGCGCGACCCCTTCCCAGCCCAGCCCCGGCCGCAGGTCGTCGGTCGAATCATTTTTGCCCACCAGGTTCGGCGTCTCCGGCGTGTTCTTCCACGGCAGCGGATTTCCCCACGCCGTGGGCCAGCCGTTGATGATCGCCGTCGACGACGCGTTGAACCCGATCGGTGGGAAAAGAATCACGTCGTACTTCGCGTTCAGATCATCGATCTTCCCGACCGTTTGCGTGCTGATGTAATCGTACGGAATGCTCATGTTGTCGAGGGCCAGCCGCCACCATCCTTCGGTCTGCGTGCTCAACCACGTATGCACGAACGCAACCCGCGCCGCGCGCACGGGATGCGTCTTCACGTTCGGCGCGGTGCCCAGCGCCACCGCCCGTAATCCCGCCTCCGCCGCCGCGCGGTCCAGGTCTCCGCGACTCACATTGCGCACTAGGATCGCGCCGCGATTGAACTCCTTTCCTCCCGCCTCGAATGGCTCTTCCGCCGCCTCCATGGAAGCGTCACGCAATTTGTAGCGTAGCGTCGCCAGTGCAGGCTCGGCGTTGTTGTTGATGGCAAACACCGGGCCATCCCCCTGCACGCCCCCCGGCGCGCGCACATCCTTCACGCGTTCCATCGCTGCACCCAGCACCTTGGCATCGGTAACGCGCGTCACTTGCACGCCGAACAACTCGCCAAACGTCCAGCCCGTATCGTCGTACGGCGTCTTCTGCGGATCGTCGGGACTCCAATATTGGTGATCGAGCAACGCGTCGGCGATCCGCGAATAGGGCTGATCCATCCGCACGATGTAGCTGCCGGCGGGAAACTCGCGGGTCGTCGGCCCTTCGGCTTCCTTTCCCTTGTCCTTCGTTTCTTCGCGCTTCGAAGGTTTCACGGCCTTCTTCGCCGGCAGCGTTACGCTGAACGCCGCCGTCGCCCGCGAAATCTCCACATCCTGCTTCTGCAGCACCCGCAGCAATTCGGCCTGCAATTCGGAGCGTGGATCGTCAGCGGGCAACACGTAAGCCGCCGGGCCTTCTGCGCCCGGCTTCATCACCGACCGCTTCGCCTTCAGATAAAAGTTCTTCAGAAAAAGTCTCTTGTTCTCGTTGAAGTAGTGCAGAGAAGTCAAAAGCCCGGTTTCCTCGTAATTGTTGTTGTCGCGTTGTGACCACAACGCCTTCGGTAGCGGTGGATTCTGCCGATACCACGTCCGCGCATATTCCGCCGGCTCCAACGTGCGCTCCTCGGTATCCGCGCCGCCGTTCCCAAACGTTTCATACAGCCGGCTAATTCCGTTGTGCATCGCCGCAATGAACATCAGATACCCCGGCGACCACGTGTCGAAATTTCCGTGCGTGAATACCCCTGGCATCCCGAATTTCGTCAGGTCCGCCACGTTCCGCGCTCCGATCATTTGCCATTCATCCGCCAGAATCGGATCGATCCACGCGTTGTACGGCCCGTCGCCCACCGTGTTGTCGTACAAATACGGCACCGACTCGTGCAAATCGTGCAGCACCTGCGCCTTCCATCCCACATAGGTGTTGAGCACGTTCTCGGTCAGCTTCAGCGTCACGCCCATCGCGTCACGATTATTGTCATGCGCCACATACTTGCCCCAGTAAATCAGCGGCGGATAAAAATCTTTCGGGTGCGACAAGTGCCACCGGTACAGGTCCACCATGCGGTCGCGCCCGTCCACTTCCACCACCGGCGTGATCAGTGTGATCGTGCCTTCGCGGATCTCGCGAATATACGCGCTCTCATCCACCGCCAGCCGGTAGGCCAGCTCCATCAGCGCCGTCGGCGCACCCGTCTCCGGGGAATGAATCGTTCCCGTGATGTAGTACACCGGCGTGGCCTGCGCCACGATGCGGTCCGCCTCCGCATCATCCATCTTGATGGTCCGCGGATCGGCCAGCTTCGCCAACCGCGCTCGGTTCTCATCCAGGTGCTTCAGGTTTTCTTCCGAAGAGATCGCCACCGCGATCATCTCCCGCCCTTCTTCGGTCGTCCCGATCGAATACACCTTCACTCGCGGGCTGGCCTTCGCCAGCAGCCGCATGTATTTGTAGACGTCCGCGGCGTACGGCAAAATTCCAGGCGCTCCAGCCACATCGCCCAGCACTGCTTCCGGCGTCGGCACTGTCTTCGACGCTGGCAAATAGTCCACCAGCGGCGACGTGAAGTACGGCGCAGTCGTGTACTTTTTCATCTTCGCTGTGTAGGCCTCGTCCACCGCTTGTTTCGGGTCCCGCGCAGGTGCCGTTTCGTCGGCCCAAGCTGTCCCGCCCGCCGCCGCCAAAAACAAAAACGCGGCCAGGCTGCACCTTGCGCGCACCTTTACCCTGTTTCCCTGAATCATTTGTTTCTCCCGGATGGTTCTAACTTGAACGCGGGATTGTAGCAAACCACTTCCCGCGACCCCGTAACCTCTCGCTAACCCAACACCCAGCCGCCAATTAGCCCGCTTACTGCAAAGCGCGCCAGCCATCCCAGCGAATGAGACACGCCGAGAAGCGGATTCATCTTGATCCAAAGGATGTTGCTGAAAATAATTGGCACGGGCCCCGCAATCCATACCACCCCCGCCATGTGCAGTTCACTGCGAGTGGTCAGCGCGCCCGTCCAGCTGCACAGGTAAATGAAAGCGGCGCAGCTCACCACACCCAACAGCGAGGATGCGAGGATTCTCCGCGTTTCGCTTTGCCCAGGTTTGTTGCGCCAGATCTCCGCCGTGTCGAGATATTTTCCGTGAAATAGAAACCCCATGAAGAGCCAGTCCGTAAACATCGACACCACTCCAGACGCCACAACCGCCAGGAGGAATCGTACCGAGAGCATAGGTCACCCCCTTGGACGCGGATTCTAGCGCGATCATCTCATTCCGCGGGGACGAATGTGATGCATACCGGCGACGGCACTTCTTCCACCTGCCCTGTCGGCGTCAATCCACCCGTTGACGCATCAATGCGAAACACCACGATGTTTCCGGAGTCTTGATTCGCTGCCAGAAGAAACGCACCGCTCGGATCGATCGCAAAGTTGCGCGGCGTTCTTCCTTTCGTCGGCACGCGGCCAACTTCCTTCAGTGTTCCCTTCACCCCATCAATCGCAAAAATCGTGATGCTATCCACTCCGGCTCGATTCGACGCGTACAGAAACTTCCCGGACGGATGCACCACCAGCTCCGCCGCTTCTTTGGGCCCCGCGTAATCCTTCGGCAGCGTCTCAATCGTTTGCAACGCCTTCAACGAACCATTCTTAGCCTGATACGAAAACGCGGTAATCGTCGCGTCCATCTCCGTCAGTACGTACGCAAACTTTCCGTTCGGGTGAAACGCAAAATGCCGCGGCCCCGCTCCCGGTTTCACCTGCGTAAAAGGCGGGTTATTCGGTATGAGCGCCCCTTTGACTGCATCGAGTTGATAGATCATCACATCGTCCAATCCCAGATCGGCCGCCAGCGCCAACCGATTGTCCGGTGACACGCCGATCCAGTGCGCGTGCGGCCCTTCCTGTCGCTGTTTGTCCACGCTCGACCCCGAGTGCTGCACGAATCCCTTCACCAGGCTCAGGCTTCCGTCGTCCTGCACCTCAAACGACGCCACGCTTCCGCCATCGTAGTTCGCCACCAGCACGAACCTTCCCGTTTTGTCCAGCGACACATAACACGGCCCGGCCCCGTGCGTCGAAACCTGGTTCAGCAGCTTCAATGTCCCGCTCTTCGGATCGATCGCAAAGGCGCTCACCGCGCCGCTCTTCGCCCCGTTGAAGTTGTCGATCTCATTCACCGCGTACAGATATTTTCCGTTCGGATGCACCGCCACAAACGCGGGATCGGCCGATTCCGCCGCAAGTCCGATCGACGTGAGCTGCCCGGTCGTCGCATCGAAACGGTACGCGTAAATTCCCTTGCTGCTCTGTTTTGTGGTGTACGTCCCCACGTAAGCGAGATACGGCCCGTTCGCTTTCTGTGGAATCGCCGCCGAAGGAAAGAAAAACAGGAGCGCAACGAAGATAAGCTGAAGCGCAAACAGCCGCCGAAGAATTTTCATAGGCCGTGGATTGTAACACTATGCCCGGCGCGTTACCCGCCGCGGCGCTGGTCTGGGACGCTGACGTCTACTTTGCCGCGCGCACGGTTTCTCTGATTTTTTCCTTCACCAAAGCAACCAGTTCGTCGCCGTTCGGCCCGTACACGCGTGGCTCGACCACCTTCGAGGTGGAATGCTCCAGCTCGAATCCGCCAAGCCGTTTCTTCTTCCACGCAAAGATCAAATCCTCCGCGTTCCCGAAGCGGTCTTCCAGGCACACGTACAGCGCTTCTTGCTTCTTTCCCGTATCGTTGTCGTTCAGCTCGACGTTCCAGCACATCCCCACCGCTGAATAGGACGTCTTCACATCCTGTTCGCGCAGCGCATTCACCAAAATCCCTATTTGATGCCGATTGGACGTGCGTATCCCCATCACCACTGCCGTTAAGTGAAGCTTTTCGTCGGAATCCATGCCCGCGACAAAAATTCCAGGATCTTCCTCTTTTTTCACTTTCCTCGCGGCGCCTGTCAACACCGCGCAAACTTTGTTCATATTCTCGGTGACCACGCAGCCTCCCGAAGGCGTTCCTCGACTGGGCTGCTTTCCAAGATAATCCTCAGAAATCTCCCTGCACGAGAGTTCTTTGGCAAGACTTCGCAAGAGTAATCGGGACGTGTGGGAGGGCCTAACCCAGTGGCAACTACTCGGAGATGCATGGGGGACAAGGGTGCACCCTTCCGAAGCGGAACAGAGCCTCTGGCGCGCTACTTCTTTTCTTCCTCGTTTTCCTCTTGCAGCACCGCGGCCGCGGCGACGGAGTCGTCGTCATCGAGCCGCAACAAGCGCACGCCTTGCGTCGAGCGCCCGGCTTCGCGAATCTCGTTCGCGTGCACGCGGATCACTTTGCCGTTGTGTGTGATGATCATCACGTCAGACTCTTCCGTCACCTGCAGCGTGGCCACCACCGATCCGTTGCGGTCCGTGGTCTTCATGTTCACCACGCCTTTGCCTCCGCGTGACGTGATCCGGTATTCCGCCAGCGGCGTGCGCTTGCCAAAACCTTTTTCGGCAACCGTGAGCATCAGCGACGTCAGCGAGTCCTTGATGTGCTCGTTCTCGAGCTCTTCGAGATTCTGCGACGTCTGCGCGTGTTCCTTCGCGATGATCTCGAAATCCGGCTGCACTGCGTCCATGCTGACGACGTAGTCTTCCTTATCGAGATCCATTCCGTTCACGCCGCCGGCATTGCGTCCCATCGGCCGCACTTCGGTCTCGCGGAACAATATCGCTTGGCCCTCGTGGCTCGCCAGGAAAATCATCTGCTTGCCGTCCGTCAACTTCGCGCCGATCAATTCATCCTTCTCTTCCAGGTTGATGGCGATAATGCCGGTCGAGCGCGGATTCGAGAATTCCATCAGCGTCGATTTCTTCACCGTGCCGCTCTTCGTGGCCATGAAGACGAAACGCCCTTCTTCTTCCAGGTTGTGCGCCGCCACCAGCGCCGTGAGCTTTTCGTCTTCCTGGAACTTCACCAGGCTCGAAATCGCCTTGCCCCGCGTGGCCGCCGCGGCTTCCGGCAATTCGTATACTTTCAGCCAGTAGACACGCCCCTTCGACGTGAACAGCAAAATATAGCTGTGCGCCGAAGCGATGAACAGGTACTCGACGAAATCCGCTTCCTTCGTCCGCGCGCCGATGCGCCCTTTGCCCCCGCGCGACTGATGCCGGTACGTCTCCACCGCGGTGCGCTTGATGTACCCGGCGTGGCTGACGGTGATCAGCATGTCGGTATCGGCGATCAGATCTTCGAGCTTGATCTCATCGACCTTGTCCACGATCTGCGTGCGCCGGTCGTCACCGTAGGCCTTCTGTACTTCCTTGAGTTCGCCGGTGATGACCTGCTTTAGTTTCTTGTCGCTCGAAAGAATTTCTTCGAGCTCGGCGATGCGCTCGCGGATGGCCTTCAATTCCTTTAGGATTTCATCAACCGAAAGCTGCGTGAGCCGGTGGAGCTGCAATTCCAGAATAGCGTCCACCTGCACCGGTGTCAGACCCAAGGCCGCGCCGCGCGTGACCGCTTCTCCCTCTAGCGGGCCGACCTTGTACTTCCGTCCGTCGAGCTTGACGCCGGCGAGCTTTTTGGACTTGCCGTTTTCCGTGACCGTGACATCCTGCTCGGTGAAATACTTGAGCAAGTTTTCCTTCGCGTCCGCCCGGCTGCTCGATCCGCGAATGATGCGGATCACGTCGTCCAGGTGGTCCAGCGCAATCTGGTAGCCCACCAAAATGTGCTCGCGCTCGCGGGCCTTGCGCAGCTCGTATGCCGAACGCCGGCGCACTACTTCGACGCGGTGCTCGATGAACAGCCTGATCAGCGGGATCAGTCCCAATTCGCGCGGCTGCCCGCCCACAATCGCCAGCAGAATCATGCCGAACGATTCCTGCATCTGCGTGTGCTTGAAAAGATTGTTCAGGATGAGCTGTGATTCCTCGCCACGCTTGATTTCGATGACGATGCGCATGCCTTCGCGGGAGGATTCGTCGCGCACGTCGGCGATGCCGTCAATCTTTTTGTTCTGCACCAACTCCGCAATGCGCTCGATGAGCTTCGCCTTGTTCACCTGGTATGGAATTTCGGTGATGACGATGTTCTCGCGGTCCTTGCCCACCTCTTCGATCGCCGCCTTGGCGCGCATCGTGAAGCTGCCGCGGCCGGTTCTATACGCCGCTTCGATGCCTTCCCGACCGGCAATGTACGCTCCGGTCGGAAAATCCGGCCCAGGGACCAGCTTCATCACTTCTTTCAGCGGGGTGTCTGGTTTATCGATCAGCAGGATCGCGGCGTCGATAATTTCGCGCAGGTTGTGCGGCGGAATGTTCGTCGCCATGCCCACGGCGATACCGCTCGCGCCGTTGACGAGCAGATTCGGGATGCGCGACGGCAACACCACCGGCTCTTCCCGCGTCTGATCGAAATTCGGCGTGAAATCGACGGTGTCTTTTTCCAGGTCGGCGAGAATGTCTTCCGTGATTTTCGCCAGCCGCGCTTCGGTGTACCGCATGGCCGCCGGAGGGTCGCCGTCCACGGATCCGAAGTTTCCCTGACCGTCGATCAGGGGATTTCGCATGTTGAAGTCTTGCGCCAAGCGCACCAGCGCCGGATAGATGACGGCTTCACCGTGCGGATGGTAGTTGCCGGAGGTGTCACCGCAGATCTTCGCGCACTTGCGGTAGCCGCGGTTCGAAGCGAGCCCCAGATCGTTCATCGCCACCAGGATGCGTCGCTGCACCGGCTTCAGCCCGTCGCGCACATCGGGCAGCGCGCGCGCGATGATCACGCTCATCGCGTAATCAAGATATGACTTGCGCATCTCCGCTTCAATGTCCACCGGAAGCAGTATTGATGTGTTCTTCTCGTCCGCCATGTGTCCTCAGTTATGATTCAGTTTCGCAATCTTGATCGGTTTGGTCCTTTTAGTTGGCATCACCTGATGAACGATCGCTTTGCCGCGCTCATCACTCGAGAAGATCAGTTCTATGTTGCGCGCTGCGCGGAGTTGGCCATCACCTCTCAGGGTGATACCGCTGAAGGCGCAGCTGCTAATCTTCGCGAGGCGATCCAGCTCTACCTCGAAACCTGGGGTGATCCTCGCAACCTGCCGGACCGGTTGATCTGATCGCGCGCCGGGCTGAAGCCCAGCGCCTACATAACCGCACAAACGTGCCGGCGAGACATCAGCTCTACTGCTGCCCCGAGTGTTCCAGCACATACGCTTTCACGGTGTCGAAGGCGTCGGCCGCGTTTGTGAAGCGTCGCGCAGCAAAATATTCTTCGAGTTGCCGCAAAAATTCATCGCGGGCGGCGTCAGTAGCAAAGTCGATTGCCACACCGCGCTCGTTGTCCGGCGTCTCCGTCAGTATCGCGCGAAACTCGCTGCAACTCAGGCCGCGCAGCCCAGGCAATGTCGCCCATCCAATTTGGTACCGCATCGATGACGGTTAAATATCCAGGTTTACGACTTCGAGCGCGTTGTCTTCGATGAATTTCCGGCGCGCTTCGACGTTTTCGCCCATCAGCGTGGTGAAAATGTCTTCGGCGGCGACGGCGTCCTCGAGCTTCACTTGCAACAAAGTGCGCGTCTCCGCGTTCATGGTCGTTTCCCAGAGCTGCTCGGCATTCATTTCACCGAGGCCCTTGAATCGCGTAATGGTGAAATCCTTCTTGGCGTCTTCAACCACGTAACTCAACACATCCTGCGCTTTTTCCTTGGTAACCCTGGTGCCGTTGTTGGTGACCACGAACGGCGGTTTGTTGAACTCCTCGATCAGCTTGGCGAGCGCGCGCAGCCGCTTGTATTCCGCCGTCGAGGCCAGCGCCCAATTGATTCTCTGGCTGTGCGGCGGCCCGAATTGAATTTCATACAAGCTGTGCTCTTCGTCGAACACAATCTTCCCTTCGAGCTTCAGCTTGGCTTTGTCCACTTCTTTCAAGAGCTTCTCGAGCGTCTTCTTTTCTTCAAAGTCGGTTTTCTTCTCGAGGCCGCTTTCGGCGACCAGCTCGACCAGGCCCGGCTCACGCAGCCTGCGGCCCAGCTTTGCCGCCGCCGCTTCGTACTCCTGGACGTTCAGCAGAAACTTGGTCAGCCCCGCTCCTTCGAGCGAAACGCCTTCCTTGGCCTTCACGACGTGGTCTTCGGTGGCCCGCTTCATCAGCTCGTGCGCGAAATCGCTTTCGTCGCGAATGTAACGCTCGCTCTTCCCGCGCTTCACGCGGTATAGCGGCGGCTGCGCGATGTAGACGTGCCCGCGCTCGATGAGCTCTTTCATATGCCGGAAGAAAAAGGTCAGCAGCAGCGTACGGATGTGGCTGCCGTCCACGTCCGCGTCGGTCATCAAAATAATTTTGTGATAGCGTAGCTTGCTGGCGTCGAAATCATCCTTGCCAATGCCGGTGCCGAGCGCGGTGATGATGGCGCGAATTTCTTCGTGGCCGAGCATCTTGTCGTAGCGCGCCTTCTCGACGTTGAGAATTTTTCCTTTGAGCGGCAGGATGGCCTGCGTTTTGCGGTCGCGGCCCATTTTGGCCGAGCCGCCGGCCGATTCGCCCTCAACCACAAACAATTCGCACCGCGAAGGATCACGCTCCTGGCAATCGGCCAATTTGCCCGGCAACCCGCTGGAATCCATCGCGGACTTGCGGCGCGTCAGTTCGCGTGCCTTGCGAGCCGCCTCGCGGGCCCGGGCCGCCTCAATGCACTTGCCGATGATGCGGCGCGCCACCGTGGAATGCTTGTCGAACCACTCGCCAAGCCTTTCGTTGACGAGCTGCTCGACGTCGCCCTTGATGTCGCTGTTCAGCTTTCCCTTGGTCTGCCCTTCAAACTGCGGCTGAGGCAGGCGCACGCTAACCACCGCCACGAGACCCTCGCGAACATCGTCGCCGGTGATGGTCACCTCATCTTTTTGCTCTTTCAACATTCCAGCCGAAGACGCGAAATTGTTGATCGTGCGCGTCAGCGAGGAACGAAAGCCGGAGAGGTGCGTGCCGCCGTCGACCGTATTGATCGTATTCGCAAAGGCGAAGACGTTCTCGCCGTAGCTATCGTTGTACTGCAGCGCGATTTCGATTTCGACGGTGCCGCGCTTGCCCTCGATGTAAATCGGCGAATCGTGCAGCGTCGTTTTCCCGCGGTTTAGATGCTTGACGAATTCGGCGATTCCGCCGGTGAAGCGGAATTCCGCGGTCTTCTCGGTGCGCTCGTCGGTGAGCGTGATCTTCAGCCCCTTGTTCAAAAAGGCGAGCTCGCGCAAGCGTTGCGCCAGTGTGTCAAAACTGTAGACGGTCTTGTCAAAGATGGAAGGATCAGGATGAAACGTTACTTTCGTTCCGGTCTTGCGGGTTTTGCCGGTCTGCTTCAATTTCGAAGTGGGCTTGCCTTTTTCGTAGGTCTGTTCCCACACCGCGCCGTCGCGCGAGATTTCCAGCTCCAGCCAATCCGAAAGCGCGTTCACCACCGAGACGCCAACACCGTGCAAGCCGCCGGAAACCTTGTAGGTGTCGCTATCGAACTTGCCGCCGGCGTGGAGCACCGTGAGCACAACCTCCGCGGCAGGCCGCTTCTCCGTTGCATGCATGTCCACGGGGATGCCGCGGCCGTTGTCCACCACGGTGACGGAATCATCGGCATGCACGGTGACGTTGATCTCGTCGGCGTACCCGCCCATGGCTTCGTCGACCGAGTTGTCCACTACTTCCCAAACGAGATGGTGCAAGCCCATGTCACCGGTCGAGCCGATGTACATCGCCGGACGCAAGCGCACGGCTTCCAGGCCGGCGAGCACCTTGATGGATTTCGCGTCGTACTTGTGCCCCGGCGCGTTTCCGGGAATCTCTTCTTTGTCGCCCATGCATTCTCCTCAGAAAACTGTGAGGCCGTGCTGCGGCTCAGGCGCGCGGCGCGCGTTTGAGAAAACGCCACGCGACTGCTCACAAACGAAACCCGAAAAAACGAATTATCGAGGGAAGGCGTTCTTTGCGGTTTGCCGCAGGCGTTTTGCGCGAGCGGACTTGTCCGTACGTCGCCTTACCCTTTGATTCCGATCGCGTGCGACCGGAACTCGTAGGGTTCCTGCTCCATCCCATCTCGCGCAGCGAGACGTGGCGGAGACTTCTTTACCCCGAGGACCGAAGTCCGCGGAGCTTTACTCCAAGCGCTTCAACCAACGGCTCCTGGCGCGGAGCCGCAACGGCTAGCTGCTTGGCGGACGTGCCCCGCGTTAGCGGGACGGGCCGAATTCGAGGAAACCAGACTGCGAAACGACAACCAAAACATTGTAACGGATTGGCCGGGAATTCTCAAGACGAAAGGTGGCGTCGATTGTCGGCAAGATCCTCTAAATCAATGACTTACAGGAGTGCTCGAGAGTTTCCTGGCATTTTCGGATACCGCAGAGGCGCGTGGAATCCGATGCTTCCTTTGGGCCTTTCCGGAGGCCCCAACATCTGTTTGATGGCGCTGAAAACGATTTCGAATTTGCCATCGTACCGGCGCTCCATCTGCTCGATTTTCTTGCGCAGTTCTTCGTGTGTGGCGATCGCCCGGCGCACTTGCACGAACGCACACATGATCGCAACATTGACGCGAACCGCCCGCTGACTTCGCAAGACACTGGATAGCATCGCGACGCCTTGCTCGGTGAAGGCGTACGGGAGATATCTTCGTCCACCCCGGCCTTGCAGGTTTGAGATGCCAGATTGGAATGTCAAAGCAGCGGACTCGCGTGGCTTCAATCGAAACATAAAATCCTCGGGAAAGCGTTCGAGGTTCCGGCGTACGGCCCGGTTCAAACCTGACGTGCTCACGCCATACAGACTTGCGAGATCTGCATCGAGCATGAGGCGGGTTGCGCGGATGGCGTAGATTCTGCTGGAAATGAATGTGCCGGGAACGATGCTGTTTCGCCTTGAAGGTGTCATGATGGCGGCACCAGAACTTCCATGTTAAATAGGATATAAAAATACTATATGGTTACTCTACCGAAAGAGAGCGAATACCACAAGGGGAAAGTGGTTCGCTAAAAAGGCGGGCTTCTGCGACAACATCTGGATCAATTCGTGCGGTTTGAGATGCCCGATTGGCATCTCAAAAGGACCGAATAGAACAACCGGCATTTAGAGCGCGCGGCGGATCAGATGCGCATCGGCATGATGATATAGCGGTAGCGGTAGCTTTCGTCGGCGAGGGGCCGCATCTGTCCGGCGGATTGTTCGTCCTTCAGCTCTATGCTGACCGGGCCATCGGCCGCGGCGGCGAGAAAGTCGAGCATGTAGCTGGAATTGAATCCGATAGCGATCGGCTCGCCCTTGTATTCCTTGTCGATGTTTTCCTTGGCCTCGCCGTACTCCGGGCTCGAAGCGGAAATCTCGATGCCTTCCTTGGACACGGCAAGTTTGACCGCGTGCGAGCGCTGGTCGGCCAACTGAGAAACGCGGCGCACGGCGTCGCTCAACTCGGCGCGCTCGAGGGTGACGGTCTTATTGTTGTCGCGCGGCAGTACCGCTTCGTAGTTCGGGAACTGGCCGGTGAGAATGCGTGAAATCAGCAGGCGATGGCCAACCTGGAAAAAGAGATGGCTCTCATCCTTGGCAAATTCGATCTGTGCATCGGGTCCCGCAGCGCTGGCTAGTTTTTCCACTTCGTCCATGGCCTTCTTCGGAATCAAAACTTTCATTTCGCCATTCAAGCCGGCAAGTTTTTGATCGGTTTCGGCAAGCGCCAAGCGGTGACCATCGGTGGCGACCATGGCGAGTGTATCCGGCTTCAAAATCAGCAGGCCGCCGTTCAGCGTGTAGCGAGATTCTTCCATGGAGATCGCGAACTTGGTCTTGCCGATCAAGCTTTCCATGACCGGTGCGGAAATCTTCACCAGGGTGTGCGGCATCGCGGGGAGCGCAGGGAAATTCTCTTTGGCCATGCCGACGAGCTTGTACTTTTTCTTGTCGCTGACGATCTCAACCCAATGATTCTCGAGGAGCCTGCACTTGATCTCACCTTCGGGGAGCAAGCGAACGAGTTCGAGCAACTTCTTCGCCGGAATCGTGCCGGCGCCTTCTTTCTTCACTTTCGCTTCGCACGACGTGCGGATGCTCAGCTCGAGGTCGGTCGCCGTGATGGTGAGCCGGCTGCCTTTGGCTTCCACGAGCAAATTCGACAGGATCGGGATGGTCGTCTTGCGCTCGACGACACCCTGTGTCGTGCTGAGTTCGTTCAACAGCGCGGACTTTGTTACGCTGAATTCCATCGCTTGATATTCCTCACGTGCGGTTCCTGGTGCAGTCATTTTTCTGCACAACCCCTCGGCGGCCCGCCACTAGATTGGCCGCTTTCTGCTGCTGCCGTACTTTACCCGTTTTTAGTGAAAGTAGAAAGCCCAGCAGCGTTGCGAGACTGTGGAAATGCAGCGACGACAAGGGCTGCGCACCACTGGCGCAAGTCACAATTTCGTTCTCTCATTTTCACAAGCAACTACCTAATCACAACTAGAGGTTTATAATTTTCATAATTCTATAAAGCTTGTTGTTGTGATGATCGCTGTGGAAACGTGGAAAGCGCGGCAAGTCGCGTGATGTGTTCCACATTGGTACCGCGGTGTGCAAGTAGCGAATTGTGAGAAGGGTGGAAAATTCGGCGCTTGGAGCTCGGCTGGCGCGCGAGAGGTGAAATTCGTTCACCGGCGTCAACACAAAATCCGCACGTTTCGCAAGCGTTGTCCACAGTTTTTAGGGAGCGCGATTAAGGTCAGTGTAAGTCAGTACTGTAGACGAGCGGGTAGCCGCTGACACGCGTGAGCCGAACACGTGTGGTCTATTTGCGTGGGGGACCTTTAGGATTACTGCAGCGCGTCCATCAGGCGCGTAATGGTGCGGTTGAGCTCTTTGTCGGAGCGGCGCATCTCTTCGATCTTGTTGATGGAATGCAGCACCGTGGTGTGGTGCTTGCCCCCGAATTGGCGGCCGATTTCGGGAAGCGAAGCGGTGGTGAGCTGCTTGACGATGTACATCGCCACCTGGCGCGGGAACGCGATCGCTCGAGTATTGCTGCGGACCTTCAGGTCTTGCTCGCGCAGATTGAAGTGCTCGCTGACGCGCTTTTGAATCAGGTCGATGGTGACGCGCTTTTCCTGCGACGCGATGATGTTGCGCAGAACCTGCTGCGCCGTGGCCAGGGAGATCGAGGCGCCGGTGAGCGACGCGTAAGCCATCAGGCGCGTCAGCGCGCCTTCGAGCTCGCGCACGTTGGACTTGATGGCGCGCGCGATGTATTCGGCCACTTCATCGGGCAGGGGGAAGCGATCGTTCTCTGCCTTTTTCTGGAGAATGGCGATCTTGGTCTCAAGATCGGGCGGCTGGATGTCCGCAATGAGTCCCCACTCAAATCGCGACCGCAATCTTTCCTCGATCGAATTGATGTCCTTGGGCAGGCAGTCCGAGGAGATCACGATTTGCTTCTGTTGCTCGTAGAGCGCGTTGAAGGTGTGAAAGAACTCTTCTTGCGTGCGCTCCTTTCCGGCGATGAACTGAATGTCGTCCACCAGAAGTACATCGACAGTATGGAAGCGATCGCGAAAACTGATCATGCGGTCGAAGCGCAGCGAGTTGATGACTTCAATCGTAAATTTCTCCGCGCTTACGTAGCTCAAGCGCATCGCCGGGTTTCGCTTCTTGATGGTGTGACCAATGGCGTGCATCAAGTGCGTCTTGCCCATGCCCACTCCGCCGTAAAGGAACAGCGGGTTGTACGATTTGGAGGGCTGCTCGGCGACCGCGCGCGACGCCGCGTGCGCGAATTCATTGGATTTGCCGACGACGAAAGAATCGAAGGTGTAGCGCAAATTCAGCTGATGATCGCTGCTCTCGAAATCCAGCTTGGATTGCTTCGAAGGGTTCGCTGGAGGCGCGGCGGCAGGCACCGGCTCTTCCTCCGTGCAAACGTACTGCACTCGCGTATTGGGCGTACCGATTTCGTGAAAGACGGCCTTGACGATTTCTCCGTAGGTGCGCGTCAAGACTTGCCGGAAAACGGCGCTGGGGATCTGTACGAAAAGAGTGTCGCCCTCAGCGCGGCTCAGGCGCGTGGGCTGGAACCATGTGGTGTAGGTGTTGATGCTGACGCGGGATTTGACGTGTTCGAGAAATTTGTCCCAAGAATTGACCGCGTCGCGGTCGCGTCCGATTTGGAGTGCAGTCGTCATCGCAAGAGAAAAGCGGGCCCTGCGCCATTTCCACAGATGTGAAAAAGCTGTGGAAAGCAGGCCTATCTCATCTTTCTTTAGACTTCGGGGTTCTACCCTCGCTGGAATGTCTTCGCGTGCCCCTGTTGCTCTGCGCGCGGCCGGGCCAGAACCACCAGCCAACGCACCGCCCTTCTGAGACAGCGCGGGATTGTCGCCGATTGACGCGTACCAGGCAAGCGAAAAGTGTGCGAAGGCTCTTACGAGTGTTCACACCTGCTGCACAGTTTTTCCACAAGCACTAAAAATGTGCAATTGCCGCGCGACGCTGCGATTTGAAAGGGATTTTCGCGAAAAATTTGCCGCTGCGAAAAATACCGGGCCTGCTACACGGGAAAACCGCCTGAGGAAAACTCCGGCTACGGTTGATTTTTTTTATCCGGCCGGTCGAATTCGTAGATGCCGAGAGGGTCGCTGCCAATGAGCAGGCGATCCGGCTCGATGAGAATGATGCTCGCTTCCAGTCGCGCGCCCTCCGGCGTGTAGAGCTGGTAGCTCGCGCGGCGATTTCCTTCCTTGTCGAAACGTAGGAGGGTGTCACCGACGGCCATCCACACTTCCCCTTTTGCGCGATCGATCCCCACCGCGGTGAGCACGCGCTTGAAGGCAGGTGCCTTCTGGTGTTTTTCCTGCCGCAGAATCTCACGGCGGACAGCCTGCGCCTCGGGGGCTGCCTCGAGCGCAGTGTATTGAACGTCCTGCCCCGCTCCAAAGCCGTAGCGGTCGTATTGGCGTACGGTCGGCTCCGGCGTGTAGGCGAACGCATAGTAGACATGGTTCTGCGCATCCGTGACGACCTGCCCGATGTTCAGGAAGCGATTCAAATCCTCACGATCCGAGATTTGCTCCGGATCGCCGAACTCCCGCACGTCCCGCCCGTTCCTATCGAAAACAATGACGAGATGCGGTTCGTGCAGCGTCGCCACCGCGACCTCGCCTTCGCCAATCGCCGCAACCGACAACGGCGCCGGCACGGGAATCGATCGCATCAGCGTGCCGTCGGGCCACAAAACCTCCACTGCATTCGTGCCGCGATCTGCGACGTAGATGTGGCCTTCGGTGTCAACATCGCAATCTTCGCCGAACACAATCGCCGAGCTTTTCCCCTTGCCGGCAACCGGCGAAGCCGCAACCGCCAATACTTGCTTGTCTTTGGCATCAAAAACAACCAGCCCGGGCGACGGCGAAGCCAGCACGTAGGTGCGTCCGTCGGATCCGCGCTTCACCGCCCGCAGACCTGGCCCTATCCCAGGAAAGAGTTTTGCCTTCGCGGTCAGCTCGCCCTCCGCCTGGGCGAAAACGGAGCCCGCGCTGCACGCCAGCAGACACATCGCTGCGGCAATTCTCAAGGTCAGACCCATCTTTTGTTGCATGAATCCTCAGATTACTAAGGGACGTATCGGAGTTGCTCGGCGTTCCGGGCCGAATGCTCCTTTCTTTGCCGGCGTTGCCTAGTCGGCACGCAATCGCAGCCGCTCGATGGAGCTCGCGCGGAGCCTCCCGGCGGCATTGCGCGGCCCGCTGGTGTCGACCTCGATCAGCACGCAATTCATCTGCACATCGCCTGAGGCCACGTCGAAGCGCGCTGGCAGCCCGTCCAGGAAGCGCTTGATGATGGCGTCGCGGTCCATGCCGATAACGCCGTCATGCGGACCGGTCATCCCCACGTCGGTAATGAAAGCGGTGCCGTTAGGCAGCACGCGCTCATCCGCGGTAGTCACGTGCGTATGGGTGCCGACGACAGCGGTGACGCGTCCATCCAGATACCAGCCCATGGCGATCTTCTCGCTGGTGGTCTCGGCGTGCATATCGACCAGCACAAAGGCGACATCGTCAGGAAGCTTGGACAGCTCGCTGTCGGCCTTGCGAAACGGATCGTCAATCGCCGGCAAGAAGATGCGCCCCTGCAGACTCAGGACGGCATATTTCACGCTGTTTTTCGCGACGCCCACGTATAGCCCGCTCCCTGGATTCCCCTCGGGGAAATTACCGGGCCGCAGGAGGCGGGGCTGGTGCGGCATGTATTCCAGGATTTCCTTGCGATCCCAGCTGTGGTTGCCCCCGGTCAAGACGTCGATGCCGGTGTTGAAGAGCTCGTCGGCAAGGCGGGGAGTAATCCCGAAACCAGAAGCGGAGTTTTCGCCATTGGCGATCACCAAGTCGATCTGCCGTTGTGCAACCAGGTCCCCCAGGCGATCCTGAACGATCTGCCGGCCCGGCGAACCAACGATGTCTCCGATGAATAGAGTGCGCATAGGGTAAGAGTCGTCAATCCTCAGTTCTCAATGCCTCGGACACAGCACCACACACGCGGTAATCCTCTCCCATGCCTTAACTGATAGCTGAAAACGAAGCACTGAAAAACTATATGGAGCGGACTGCTCGGCCGTGGGGAACTAGGCCATGAACCTCTGTATTAGGTGGGCGCCACGAGCCAACCGTTAGGCTTTCCTGCCCCGCTCGCGTCCCGGACTAGCCGGGAGGCCAACGGGACAGGCCGTGCACACAGGCTGTCTATCCGCGGCTCCTCAGAGATTCGTCATTGGTTCAAATGGCTTTCGTGCCCGCACCTGCTTCGAAGTACCGCTCCGCAGGCATTGTAGCCCGCCCGCGGGCGGTTGACCAAACGGCTCCGGGACGGTTTTTGCATACCGTCAACCGGGTGCTTGTGCCTTGACGCTATCGAACAGTTCCCGAATTGTAAGAGGCTTCCCCGGTGATCCTGAACCGGCAATTCCAGCCAGGGATTGGAATGAATAGAGCCCCAGTCTCCGGTAGCTCTCAAACTGTGACTCATCGAACCACTGATCAGCGGTGGTTTGGTCGGGAAATCCAAGATGGCTGTCGCGATAGGCCAGGACGTCGCGAGGCGTGTTCCGCGTAATCGTTGGCTTGATGTACAGGATCTGTCCGGGAAAATCGGGTTGCTCATCCGAGAGCCGCGGATAGCGGATCGTTCCGGCTACTCCGTGAACTGAAGCGAAGCCGTCCGGGCTCGACAGTTTTACCGGCGTGGGATCGATGGTGATTTCCACCCCAAAATCGCTGCGGCACTTGCGGATGGCGTTGCCCAGGTCTCCGAAGGTCATTCCTTTGTCGGCATCGGCGTCGCACGCGATGATGTATTTGCAGCGCCGCCGCACCAGTTCGTAGATGGCCAAGTTTTCGAAATGCCCGCCATCGGAGAGGTAGACGTATTTGGAATGATCCGTGGTCGAGGCCAGCAGTTCGTTCAGGAGGTACAGCAGCGAACAGGGCGGGCCGCCTTCCGGTTTCTTTGACCACAGCTCACTGTTCTTGTATCGGGAGTTGGGGAGCCACCATCCCAAACGCACATCAAACACGGTCATCAGAAACGCTAGCGGAGGAGAGGTGTGGTAGCCCATGTTGGGGGAGGCGGCCGCCCCCGAAATCGAAATGGCGGTACCCAGGTGCACCCCGCCTTGGGTCACATGGAGGGCACTGTGTGAGTCGACCGGGTAGGCATACTCCAAGGTCTGCCGGAAGCCGTCCTTGGGTGCTCTGTCCGACTCGAACTTCATCTCCGGGAACTCGTAACCGCAGTATTTGGGGGTAAAGACAAACGATTCGGCCTTGCGTTCCTGCCAGGCGAGGCGGCAACCGTGTGTGACGTTCAGGGCTGCACAGAGAATCGGGTAGGGCCCGTCATAAAAAGAAGCGCTACCGGTATTGTCACTGAAATCGGTTAGGAAGAAATCGTCAGCCGGATCAAAGCCTGTGAATCGGTTGGGCCGACGCTCTCCATTGGGCCGGCTCGCACCGAGATAGCACCGCACTAACCGGTTCCGATACAGCAAATTCATGGAGAAGATGTTGATATCGACACGGCAGGCCATCAGAACGGCCAACGCCCCCAAGACTACAATGGAAACAAGGAGCCGCCCCAAAGAAACATTATCGGCGCTGGCCCAATAATGTACGGGTGTCGCAGGCCAGACGGCCAAGCGGTGTGCGCCAAGCGAAAGCAAAACCAACAGTCCGACGATGAAGACATAGGGCGACATCGCAGCTATCAACTCTAGGGCCGGATTGTCGTCGCTTTGCCCGGACGTCTTGCCGGTCTTTCCGGAGAGCAAGCCAAAAGCCGTTGTTCCTACCCAGCCCAGCACAATTCCGATCTTTGTTTTGACCCAGGCGGACCACAGGGTAGCCAGGTATGGAGCAAAAATGGCCAAGCCGAAGACCCCGCCCCAGCCGATGATTCCGAGGAGCAGCAAGCCTCCGAGGCGGCCCCACCATTCCTGCTCTTCCGGGCCGATCAACAGTTTCAGCAGGCCGATATGGAGCGAGCCGGCCAGCAGGAATGCCACGACAAGTAGCGGAGGTCCGTACGCGATGGCGTGCCAAGGCCTGGGGTGCCAGGGCCCGACCCATCCCGGGCCCCAAGAGCTCCAGTGGGAAATCGCCATGTTGCAAAGCTTGACAAGAAGCCCCCCGACAATCCCTGCCAGTAGCGCGGTTAGCGGAATGCCAACCATTTGCGGCCATGTCAGTTTGTATTGTGCCTGCCCCGAGGCTTTTATGACCGAAATCCGGGCGAATAAACCGATGAGGTGAGCCAGGAAATACACCACAGCACCGACGACAGCCCAGAGAACGAGGGATTCCGCCCCCAGCGTGGGCCACAACCAAAACGCAAAAACCGTGACGGAGCCACTGAGAAAGAGAGGCAACGCGACAAACCAGGTGACCCTTTTTTGGCCTGCGCCCTGTGCTGTCTCCTGCTCTCTGGGATCCTTAGGGTTGCCGGCGGGGTCCTGCTTCGCCGGGAGCGAACAGCGCGCCGTTTCTGCGGAGGACCAGCCGACCGCCCACAGCAAGAGCAGGGTGGCGATCGACAAGATAACAATCGCCCCGTGCTGCTCCACAGCGCCCACTTCGGAGAGTGCGTGCATAGCGGCGCCCAGGAACCAGGGGATCAGAACAATGGCGCCCAGGAACGAGACCAATATCACCTGATTGAGCAGAACGTTTCCTAGATAGGTGGCGATGGCCGCCCAAGTATCAGCGCCAAACAGCCCCTTCCGTGGAGTGAGATAGTTGCTGTAGTCGCGAAGAAAGTTGATTTGTTTTGGTTCGGCCACGTCGCCGTCCACATCGCGATGCCTCTCGTAGTTGCCTAGCTTGTCTTGCACCTCCGACATCCCGCCGGGCGCTCGCTTGATCCAACCGGCCAGCCAGCCGCCGATGTACCCACCGCCGGAGACGGTGGAGAGATATTTAGCCTTGGCGAGCAACCCGGCCTGTGCGAGGCCTTGCAAGATACCCAGGTTGAAGGTGGCGCTGCGAATACCGCCGCCGGAGAAGGCCAAGCCAAAGGGTTCACCCGTCTGCGGATCGTCAGGTCTTGTACGTGCCAGAGCTTGTTTTTCGGCTTCGAGAATTTCTTTGAAGGTTGCCATGCGGGAGCTCCCTCACTGGCTCGCAGGCATCGCGATTCCGGCGATCGGCCTCCGCCTACGCAGCAAGCACTGGGAAGAATCTGCGCGGACGCACACTTGGGCCTGTTTTATATCCGGGCAGAAGATTCAAGTCAACGCCAATGATGCAGCGGTTAAGTAACTCTGGCGGGATTCGCGTGGTCCCCAGACGGGATGATTTGTGGGGCGAGCCTACCGCAAAAAAAAGAGCGCCCCGAGCTGCCGAGGCGCTCCGCCAGGCATTTCTTGCGGTTAGAAGTGGAAGCCGAGTTCCACGGTTTCCGTGCGCGGGGTGACGTAGTGTGTGCCGCTGAACGTCGATAGGTAGTTGTAGAGCGCGACTTTGTTGGCCACGTTGATGACCGTGAAGCGCAGGCTCCACTTGTAACGGTCGCCGTGGAAGAGGTTGTCGTGGCCGAGGGCTAGGTCAAACAGGCTGCGCGGCTGGATGCGCTGCGGATTGTGGTCGTCATTCTCCTTGTTGGGCCCTGGTACCTGAATAAGCGTGGACCCAAACGCGCCGGCAGGGCAGGAGAGGGCGGGCGAGCCAAACGGGCTGGAAACCACCGGCTTGCCATTGCAGGTCAGCCCCGCTTCGAACTCCTGATCAGCTGTCAAAGGCAAGCCAGTGATGGCATTGTTTAGGGCCACAACGCCTGTCGGAACGCCCACTGCGGCTCCGCCATCTACAAGAGGCGTGGATGAATTGCAGGTTGGGGTTACAACCGGAGACGTATAGCAAGGCGTGGCGCCGCTCACCAGGCCGCTGTCATACCGCCAGTTGAATCCAACCCACGGCCCGCGCTTCCAGGGCTGGTATTGAATGTGGGTCGTCTGGTTATAGCGCTCGTCGTGGTCGATCCGGAACACATTGAACGAAGGAAAGAAATCAATTCCAGCCACCTGTGGATTGTAGAATCGCGCGGCCACGCTCGACATCACCACGCGTGCCGTCAACCCGTGAAAATTAGGAACGCTCGCGCTCAGCAGCCATCCCGGGATCTTGGAGTTGTGCCACTCAATGGGGAAGGTGATCGGCGTTGCGCCCACGATGCCGAAGTCGAAACCGTTGTGCGTGTACTTCCAAATGTATTCGCCGCTTACAACCAGGTATTTGCCAAACGCTTGTTCAAAACCAGCGTGGAACTCATTCCGATAACCTGGCGTCAGCGGTCCCGACGTGCAAGGCACACCGGGAGGCGACACGATCGCCACGACCACCGGGTCGCTGCATCCGGTGCTGGCGATCACCAGGTTTTCGTTAAACGGCGTCTCCATGATGCGAGCATAGGAAACACGAAGCACGGTATTCGAGGGCTTGATGTTATACGCGATCCCGAGCCGTGGCTCGACTTGGCCGTCATGGCTGATGCCGTCGTACTTGTCGCCGCGAAGGCCCAGATTGAACGACCAATTCTTCCACGTGATGTTATCAATCACGTAGAGCGCAAGCTCCTTGACATCAGTGTGCCCATGAAAACCGAATAGATTGCCGCCGTTCATCAGGTCGAACGGAAGTAGCGTCGTACACGGAGGACCAGTGGCCACGCCGTTCACGAAGCAGGGATCGCCGGGAATGATGGTGCCATCAGGGTTCTCTGTATTGAGCGAAGGAAGAAACGTAGGGTCTATAATGCCCAGCTTGTCACTCTCGGTGAGGAAAGTCTGCTGATACACGGTGCCAAACTTGATGTTGTGAACGCCTTTGATGTAGGAGATGTCCGCGTGGACCCCGGTGCTGGTCAGTTGTCGGTCCTGCGCCGCGGTTTCCACTTGCAGGTCGGGTGCCAGATCGTTGAGTGGGTCTTTGCTCGGGTAGTAGTTATATTGATCCCTGCGAACCCAACCACCGAATGTAGCCAACGCATTCGAGCCGAACAGGTGGGTCCAACTCGGGGCAATGTTGAAGGTCCGGATTTGTGAGCGCTGATCCGTGGTTACTAGCGGAGCGCCGGTAAGCACGTTGATAACGCTCGTGCTCGTCGGATCGCAGGTGTAGCCAATGGGGCCGCATCGGTGGTACTGCTGGTCATAGGTGTTCGGATTCTGGAACCAGGAACGCGTGAAGCCCAAGTTGAAATGCAGTGTGTCCGCCTGCGTCAATTGGTAGTCAACGCGGTCGAAAATGTTTTCTTGGTTGCCCTTGTCATGTAGAGCCTGAAATTCGGGTGGATCCAGGAACCTGCTTGTGTTCAGGCCGTTCAGGGCGATGAAATTCCCCCACTTATCTCCGCCATACGCGAGATCGAAGCCTGCGTTCACGGTGCCAAAACTGCCGTAGGACGTAAAAACGCTTCCCGTCGGCTTGTTCACCCCGAGTCCGGAGCGTGTGGTGACCTTTATTACTACGCTGGTTTTGTCGCCAAAATCCGCCGGTGGCGCTCCAGAAATCACCTCCATCGACTGAACCGAATCAGCGGGGACCTGGTTCGAAAACACTTTGCTGAACTGGTCGGTCTGGGGTTGCCCGTCGAGCGATACTGAATTCTCCGCGTGGTCGCCGAGTCCGTGCATAAGGCCATTGGAGTCTGCCGCTACTCCGGGAGTTGTGAGCGTCACCAGCGATGAAAAGGGAGACGAACTACTTTCCAGTGGAGTCCTGTCAAACAGGTTGCGGTCTATATCGCTGTGAAACGTAGGCTCGTTTTCGATCAAATCGCTGCCGTTGGCTTCCACGGTCACGCTTGTTGCTGCCGTGCCAATCTTCAGGCTGAACTGCGCCGCGGTCGGCACAGTCGAGCGAACCTCCACATCCTGCGTGAACGGCGCGAAACCTGGGGCGTTCACGACCACGTGATACGGATTGAATGGCACGTTCGTCAGGCGAAAGCTTCCGTCGCTGCCCGTTGTAGTCTGGCGGCGAAAGCCACTCACGGCATTCGAGACCTCCACCGTTGCATTGGCCACTGCTGCGCCCGATGGATCTTTCACTGCACCTTCAATCGTGCCGGAATTTCCTTGAGCCCGGACCGCTGCCGCAGAAAACAGAAAACTCAAAGCCAAAACCAATAGCGCGTAGCTGCGGCCGCCAGCGCTGGCATGTGCAGCGCTTGGCAAATGTGGCAAGCGGTATCGGGGCCGCTGGTGTGATGGTGGAGCGTCGAACCCGCAACGAAGTACAGCAGCGCCAAGCAACCCAATATGGCCAGCGCGCGCCGCATGCCTTTGTGCCCGAAAATAGTCCCGAGCGAGTTCATACACCTATAGCTTCTTCAGTGTACCAGCTTAGACGGGCGAAAAACCGGGATGGTTGCACGAAACCGTGCTCTAAAGGTGATCGGACAGATTCGCGGATTGCATTCTTGCCAAACGCTCGAAACCCATCATTCAAGCCGTGTTGCCCACGGAAACGGCCGGGCGTGCTGGGAGCGGGGATGCACCACCGACCGCCTTGGCCAGCGAAGCCGGAGGAACCAGGCGCGCGGAATTGAGTATGAAGACTAACTCGGACGACACGTGAATAAACGCGGCAAGCAGCGGATTGAGCAGACCAAACGCGGCCATGCCCACGCCAATGCTGTCCACCACCAGCGTGCCGACGAAGTTCTGCATGATGGTGCGGCGGCAGCGCCGCGCAATCCGCAAAGTTTCGACCAACTTCGAGAGATCGCTTCCGATCAGCACAACGTCGGCGCTCTCTTGCGCCACATCCGTTCCCGAGCCCATCGCCACGCCCACATGGGCTTGTGCCAATGCCGGCGCTCGTTCACTCCGTCTCCGACATCGCCACAGTGTGAGAACTCGCCGTCAGCCGCACCACGTATTGCAGCTTCTCTTCAGGGAGCAGCTCCGACGCGACTTCGTCAACGCCCAGCTTCTTGCCGATATCCTCAGCCACTGCTTTGGCGTCGCCCGTCAAGAGCACGGTTCTCAGCCGCATATCCTTGAGCGATTGAACGGCCTCTTTCGCCTCAGGTCGCAGCGTATCCGCAATGACGAGAGTTCCCAAAAGTTTGCCGCTGCGTGCTACAAAAACTTCCGAGTCCGTGTTGTGCCCATTTCCCTGCGCTAACTCAACCCCGCGTTCCAACAAGAAATTCTCGCTACCCACGAGCACTTCATCGCCCTCGCAGATCGCAGATATTCCTTTGCCGGGCGTGTATTCGAATTCGCTCGGATCTTCATACGGAATGCCAACGAGGGCTATCGCCTCGATTGGGGCGGCGAATACAGCGAGCTCCTCGAAGCCAAATCGCAGCTCTACGTCATCGGCCCGCTCGCGATCTTCCTGATTTTTCTCATCCTCTTCGCGCTCTATGGCAACTTCAAATTCCCGGTCAGCATCGCACTCGGCGTCGTGCTCACCGAACCGGTTGGGGCTCTCATCGCCCTCAAACTCACCCACACGCCCTTCAGCGTCTCCAGTGTCCTCGGGCTCCTTGCGCTGCTCGGCGTCTCCGTGGAAACCGCGGTCATTCTCGTCAGCTATATCAACAAGCTCCGCCTGGAAGGTGCCAGCATCCGCGACGCCACGCGCGAAGCCTCTTTGCTCCGCCTCCGCCCCATCATGATGACCGCGCTCGTCGCCTGTCTCGGCTTATTGCCGGCCGCCATGTCCACCGGCGTCGGCAGCGACACACAAAAACCCTTCGCTATTGTCGTCGTCGCCGGCTTGCTCTCCCGCCTGCTTCTCGGCTTCTTCGTCAACCCGGTCCTCTACGAAGCAGTCGCCCGCGAAGGCGACGTCCTCCAGGTCTAAATTGCTTTTGCAAAGCGCCATGCAAGAATCTCAACCGCAACTGTTGCAGTCGCTGAATGCAGGAGTCGTGGCCGATCTCATTGAGGCGAAGTCCGTGGCACAGACACTCCTGTCTGTGCCCACCGTAACTCCCAGCCCCAATGAGCGATGCCTAGTTTTATTGTTGTTGAGAAGTCCCCGCACTCGCCGCCGCCCCGCCGATCGATGCCCCATTCACCACCAACTCCACCCGCCGGTTCTTCTGCCGCCCTTCCGGTGTGTCATTCGACGCCACCGGCTGTGTCTTGCCAAACCCCTTCGCCGTCACCGACGATCCCGCCACTCCCTGCTCGATCAGGAAATCGCGCACCGAATCCGCGCGCCGCTCCGACAGTTGCTGGTTCATCTGGTCGCCGCCGACGCTGTCCGTATGGCCCTCGATCTGCAAACTCAGGCCCGGATGCGCCAGCACGATTCCCGAAATCTTCGCCAGCTTTTCCCGTGTTGCCGGTTTAAGCGTCGAGCTTCCGGTGTCGAACAGCACGTCCGACATATTCACGATCAGGCCGCGCGCCGTGTCTTGCGTCTGCAAAATCGAATTCAGCTGCGCCAGCAATTGCGCGCGCAGATCGGCCTTCTCCTTCTCGGCCTGCGCTGCGGCCTGGCGCGCTTTTTCCGCTTCCGCTTCGGCGGCCTTCTGCTGTTCCACGGCCGCCTGTTGTTGCGCCAATGCCGCCGCTCGAGCGGCTTCCGCCGCCTGCTGCTGGCGTGCGGCCTCCTGTGCGGCCTGATCGGCTTGCTGCTTCATGCGCTCCGCGTCGGCTTTGGCGGCTTCCGCTTGTGCGCGCGCCTCGTCGGCTTGCTGCCGGCGCAAAGTCTCGGCCGCGGCATCCGCGCGCGCCTTAGCTTCGCGTTCCGCCGCCGCCTTACGTTCCGCGTCGGACATGCGTTGCGCGTCTTCTTCCGACTTTTTCTGTACCGCGATCACGCGCGCCTCTTCGGCCGTCTCCACCACGTTGCGCGACGCCCCGATCACCGTCTTTTTGTCGCGCTTCCCCCGGTACGCATCTTCCGCCGCCTTCAGTTGATCTTCCGCCTTCGCCAGCGTCGATGCCGCGTACTTGTCCGCCAGCGCGTTCCGCGCGATGCGCACCGCGTTGCGCGCCTCGAACAGCTCCAGCGGCGCTTTGCGGTCCACTCCAAAAATCGCGCTCTCGATCTTCGTGTTCGAGGAAGCATAGCTTCCCCGGCTGATCAACTCGTACTTGGCGTCGATATCTTCCACGCGGTTTGCCATCGCTGCAGGCAGCGCGTTCTCCAGCACCACCTCGTCCCCCGGCTGCGTCACCGCGTAGTACGGCTCCGCCGTCACGATCATCCCGAACGTCTGCATGTCCGTGACCGCCTTCACCGCGCCCATTCCGTTCTTCACCACCACTTCGCCCAGGTTCACCGCGCGCCCTTGCGGCGAAATCGCCCATAGTACATACGTCAGGTACTCGAGCCCAAACCGCGTCGAATCTTCCAGCCCCGTGAACTTCGCGTCGATCTCGATGCGATTCGTCTTGCTCTCCACCTTCGCCGAGCCCGATGCGCCCCGCATCAGGTCCGTGCCCGCAAAATCGATTTGCGTCGCCCCGCCCGAGCGCCGATAGTTCACCGCCTTCGTCGTGCGGGACACCGTGCTCGCCGCGGCCGCGCCGCTGGCTTGGTCTTGCGCAGCTCCCGCCGCGCGCCCGCGCGCATGCGCCACTCCCCCACTCAGTCCCGCACCCAGCAATGTCATCCCACTCAACGCCAGCCCGCCCAAACAAAGAAACACGCGTGCCATGTTCACGTCACTCCTCCATCGCCATCGCCATCGCTATGGCGCACATTCTAGTGGCTGCACCCACTATCTGATTCCGCTTGTATGCTTAAATCCTAGCGCAATCCACGAGGCCCGGTTCGACAAGATTTGCCACTGAGTTCACAATGAAGAATGCCCCCAGGTAGCACAGACACTCCTGTCTGTGCCCGCCACAACGCAGGCAAGAATCAACAGCGCGGCAACTCACAGTTCGCCGCCCACTGAGCCGTGCCGTAAGTGCGACGCGCCGCAACTTCAAATATTCCAGTCACGCAATGTCGGGATACCCCCATGCCCAATCGCAAAATCATCGCATTCCACCAAGACGACCACGGCGACTGGGTCGCCGACCTCGAACTGTCGACTGTCAACCCGCTCCCCGGCAGCCAACCCTGCCTACGTCACGGCTATGGCTATAATGGGGCCCGCATTCACTCTGAGAGGGCAACCATGAACTATCGCCGCTTCGGCAAGACCGGATGGAACGTCAGCGAAATTGGCTACGGCATGTGGGGCATCGCCGGCTGGACCGGCTCAGAGGACACCGAGTCCCTCGCTTCGCTGCAGCGCGCCGTCGATCTCGGCTGCAACTTCTTTGACACCGCGTGGGCCTATGGCGACGGCCACAGCGAACAGCTTCTCGGAAAAATCCTGCGCGCCAATCCTGGAGGAGGCCCGCACAAGACGCTCTACACCGCCACGAAAATTCCCCCCAAGAACCGCAAGTGGCCCAGCCGCCCGGAAATGACCCTGGACGATTGTTACCCGCCGGTCTACATCGAGGAGTACGTCGACAAAAGCCTCGCCAACATCGGCGTCCACACGCTCGACCTCATTCAGTTTCACACCTGGGAAGACGCGTGGCTCGACGATCCCCGGCTGCACACCGCGCTCGAAAAACTTCTCACCAGTGGCAAGGTGCGCGCTCTCGGCATCAGCATCAATCGCTGGCAGCCCGCAAACGGCGTTCGCGCCGTGCGCACCGGACTGTTCGACGCCGTGCAAGTCATCTACAACATCTTCGACCAAAATCCCGAGGATGAACTGTTCCCCGCCTGCCGCGAGAAAGACGTCGCCGTGATCGCCCGCGTTCCCTTCGACGAAGGCTCGCTCACCGGCACGCTCACGGTCGACAGCAAGTGGCCCCATGGCGATTGGCGCAACACCTACTTCGTCGCCGAAAATCTCAAGAACAGCGTAGCTCGCGCCAACGCACTCAAGCCGCTCGTGCGCGACGGCCTCACCATGCCCGAGATGGCCCTGCGCTTCATCCTCAACAACAAAGACGTCAGCACCATCATCCCCGGCATGCGCAAACGCCACCACGTCGACGCCAATCTCGCCGCCAGCGACAAAGGCCCGCTCCCCGCCCAGCTCCAATCCGAACTACGCAAACATCGCTGGGACCGCATCCCCACAAAATGGAGCCAATGAACACATCCTCGCGCTAAGTCCTAACCCGTCATCCTGAGCGCATCCGACTCGCCCAAAGGAGTTTCTCCGAAGGGCAAGGATGCGCGAAGGATCTCAGCGATAACTGTCGGCAAGTTTGTGGGATCTGCGCCGGATCTAGCGCAACAGCCAATCCGTCACAGGTCACGGGTCGCGAATCACGGGTCACGCTCTTCACGCCGTCTGCTTCAGCGCCCGCTCGACCAGCGTCAAGCAGCGCTCGGCTTGTTCGCGGAGCAATTCGTCGTTTTCGCCGCGATCCCGCTGGATCGTGTGCAGCTCGTCGGCAATGGCCAGCGCCGCAAGCACCGCGACTTTCACCGTGTCGATCGTCGCAGTGGCATCCGCAATCGCGCTCATCTTTTCATCCACGTACGCCGCAAGTTTCTGCACGTACGCCGGTTCCAGCTCTCCGTGGACGGTGTACGTCTGCCCAAAGATTTGTACTTTCACAGGACTGCTCATGAATCGCCCCCCTGGAGGCAATCGCAAACATACCACAGCGTAGGGACACGATATATCGTGCCCCTGCGGATACGGTGGCGATTCTGTGTTATCAGGGATTCAACTGGCGCGGAGCTGCGCGCCGAGCTTCTTCTCGAGAACTTCAACGACGCGTGCGGAAAACTCCGTGATCTGCGCGTCGGTGAGCGTCGCTTCGCGGCTCTGGAACGTTACGCGCACCAGCAGCGAATATTTTCCGGCCGGCACGTTCTTGCCGCGGAAGAGGTCGGTCGCCTCGATCGAAACAATTTCGCCGATCTTCAGCGAGCGAATCGCGCTGCTGACATCGGAAAAATGCGTGCCATCGGCGAGCAAGAGCGAAAAATCTCTTTCCACCGCCGGGAATCGCGGCAGCGGCTCGTATCTGCGCGCGTCTTTCACCGCGCGAATCGCGGCGTACACCGGATCGAGCTGCAGTTCGGCGAGAAACACTTCCTGCCGCAGCTTGAAACGCTCGGCCACGCGCCGCGCAAGCTGTCCAGCACTACCGATCGTAGACACATTTCCGGCTTCGCTCGAAATGACGGACGCCATCGTTATCCTGCCGCGCCGCGCCGCATGCAGCCACTCTTCGGCGCCGTCGTGCCAGGAAAATCCCCCCGCCAGCGCGCCAAGCGCGTCGAGATCGCCCTTCAAATCCGCGAACGAATATTCGCGCGCCGAGTCATACAAATTCTTTTCGCGCGCTTCTCCCGTCGCGCCCATCGTGAGCACGCGAGTCTCGACCGATGCGCTTCCCTGCAATCGGTACTGGCTGCCGGTCTCAAACAGGCGCACGTTGCGCTGGCCGTGGTTGAGATTCCATTCCAGCGCCGCGGCCATCGTCACCAGTCCCGTGGATTTCAGCACGCCGGCTTCTTCCGAAAGCGGATTCGCGAGCCGCGCCGGTTGCGCGTCGGCCGGCCGGAACAGCGCGTCGCGCTCTTCCGCAACGTGCGGAATGGTCAAGATCTCGTGGTAGCCCAGCCCGGTCAACCGCTCGCGCAACCGCCTTTCGGCTTCATGGTGAGGCAAGCGAGCCGCACCCTGGCGCGCAGCGGGTAGACGCGGGGGAAATTTGTCCAGGCCACGAATGCGCGCCACTTCTTCGATCAAATCGATCTCGCGCTCGACTTCCGCGCGCCACGAAGGCTGCGTGCATTCCCACGCCGCGAGCAGCGAGCCTTCCGCACCGCGGTTTTGATCCACGCGCACGGGAGAAAATCCCAGCGCGCTGAGACTCGCTTCAATCTCTTTGTCGGGAACATCGGCGCCCATCACGCGAAGAAGCTCCGCGCGCGTCAGTTGAATTTTCTTCGGCGCGCGCTTGCCGGGATAGACGTCGACCACGCCCGCGAGCAGCTCGCCGCCGGCAAGCTGCAGGATCAGCTCGGCGCAGCGCTGCGAGGCCAGCTCCGCCATTTCCGGATCGGCGCCGCGGCCAAAGCGCGTGGACGCTTCGGTGTGCAATTTCAAGAGGCGCGTGGCGCGGCGAACCGCAATCGGATCGAACCAGGCGCATTCGATCAGCGCATTCTTTGTCGAGAAGGAGATTTCCGTTTCCGCGCCGCCCATGATGCCGCCGATGCCAACAGCGCGTGCACCGTCTCCGTCCGAGATCACGCAGATGCCGGGGTCGAGCGTGCGCTCGATGCCGTCCAGCGTTCTTATCTTCTCTGGCGCGCCCTTGCCGGGCGTTTCAGGTGCAGCCTTGCCGGCCGCGTCTCCAGGTTTGGCGCCGCGCACGACGATGCGATGCTCGCGGACTTTGTCGTAGTCAAAGGCGTGAAGCGCATGACCCAGGTCGAGCATCACGTAATTCGAAATGTCGACGACGTTGTTGATGCTGGCAACGCCGCTCGCTTCCAGTCGTTCCCGCAGCCACAGCGGGGAAGGCTGAATCTTCACGCCGCGGATCACGCGCGCGGTAAAACGTCCGCAAAGTTCCGGTGCGTGAATCTCGACACGCACCGCGTCGCTGGCCTTCGCCGATCCCTCGAGAGGTTTCGGTGAAACCTGTTTCAGCGGCAGCTTGTAGATGGCGCCGGTCTCGCGCGCGATGCCGTAGTGCCCCAGGCAATCCGGCCGGTTCGACGAAACTTCCGCATCGATCACCGCGCCGTGCGGGCCTTTTTCGACGCCGCCGATGTTGGTCCCCGAGAGAGCCAGACGCGAGGCGAGTTCGTCCGGCGGCGCCGTGATGTCGACGAAATCTTTCAGCCAGTTGTAGACGACCTTCATGCCTCAGTCCTGTTTCGCCAGGCGGCCAAAATAAACGTGAGTCGCATATTCCATTCGCACCGAGCCGTTTTCCTGGTTCGCGCGAAACAATTCTTCGAGGCTGGCCATCATAGGCGCGTAATTTGCGTGGCCCTTCTGCGGCGCATACGAACTGCTGCGCAGTCGGCCGGCTAGGCCGTCCCAGTCGAGGACTTGCGCATTGGGAAGGCTGCGCTGGGAGAAACTTCTGGCGCCAAAAAATTCTTGAATCCTGTGCGCCTCCGGATACGCCTCGCGAACGCTCGTGTAGTCGGTCCCATACTTCACCAGAAGGTCTTCGTACGCGCTGGCAAAAGGCGTATCCATTTGGCGATCGTTCCACAACACGACAACCCAGCCGCCGGGTTTCAAGATGCGCTGAAATTCGCGGCGCGCGGCGGCAGGCTCGAACCAGTGAAACGCCTGTCCCGCGGTAACGAAATCAATGCTGGCATCGTCGAGCGAAGTGGCTTCGGCGGAGCCGTTGATGCTGGCGAAGCCGTCGTAAGAGGCGAGGTATTCCTCGCCAGCCTCGCGCATAGCTTCGTTGGGTTCGACGCCGTACACGCGGTTGCCGTTTTTCAGAAAGAGCTCGCTCAGAAAGCCGGTGCCGGAACCCATGTCGGCGATGACGTGGCCTGGGCACAGGCCGCACTCGGTGCGCAGCAGAGTGAGCGTTTCGGACGGATAGCCGGGCCGGTAGCGCACGTAGTCTGCAACGCGAGAGGAGAAGCGCTGTTTTGCGTCGGCAAAGGTCATGACGGAAGTCCAAAGTCCACAGTTGAAAGTCGAAAGTATTTTTTGGTCATGGGAATTGGCGCAGGAAGCGCACATCGTTCTGAAAAAATACTTGGATGTCGTCGATGCCGTATTTGAGCATAGCCAGGCGGTCGATACCCATTCCGAAGGCGAAGCCGCTGACTTTCTTCGGATCGTAGTTCACGAAGCCGTAGACCGCGGGATCGACCATGCCCGCGCCAAACAACTCGATCCAGCCGGCGCCCTTGCACTTGGAGCACGTTCCGCCGCTCGCGGCCGTGCCGCTGCCTCCGCAGAAGATGCAGGACACGTCGAACTCCACCGACGGCTCGGTGAACGGGAAATAGCTGGGACGAAAACGAGTCTTCACGTCCGAACCGAAGAATTGCTTCACAAAATATTCGATCGTACCGGTGAAGTCGCAAAACGTGATGTCGGTATCGACCGCAAGCCCTTCCACTTGATGGAAGATAAACGAGTGCGTGGCGTCGGGATTGTCGCGGCGATACACCTTGCCGGGGACGATCACGCGCACAGGCGGCTGGCGCTTTTCCATCGTGCGAATCTGCATCGGCGAGGTGTGCGTGCGCAGCAGGAGCGGCGTAGGTGCACCCTTGGGCAGTTCCAGATAAAACGTGTCCATGTCGTCGCGGACGGGATGGAATTCGGGAATGTTGAGGGCTTCGAAGTTGTAGTAGGGCGTTTCGATCTCCGGGCCTTCGACGACGGAGAAGCCGATGGAGACGAAGATGTCTTCGATCTGCTGGAACACCTGGCGGACCAGATGATGCGAGCCGATCGTGCGTACGACGCCGGGGAGAGAGAGATCGACGCGCTCGCGAGCCAGCGCGGCTTCGTCTGCGCCCGCTTCGATTGCGGCGCGACGCGCTTCGACTTGTGCCTCGACGTGGGCGCGGAGTTCATTTAGCGCAGCGCCAACGGCGCGCTTGAGCTCGGGCGAGGACGGCTTGAGCCAGTTGTCGGTGATTTGGGTGAGGACGCCGGACTTGCGGCCCAGCCAGGTGTCGCGGAATTGCTTCCAGGAAGATTCATCGTGCGCCGCAATTGCGGCAGACTCAAAGCGGGCGCGAATTTCGGTGAACAGCGGCGCGATTTGCGCCGGCTCGTTCACGCCGAGATCGGCGAGTTTGTGAGCGGGTTTGTTTTCCGAAGAGCTCATGTACGTGACTCGGTACCCAGACTCTTTGTAGGGGCGGACTTGTTTACCCTGAGCCTCGAAGGGCCCCGCCCGGCCGTCGCGTCTTGGCTGAATATCTCTTGCAGGGGCGCAGGCCGATGCTGTCTCGCGCCAGGCCGAAAAGCCCGCAGCTACGCCGTCTTTTTCTTTTGCGGCGGCGTAGCGGCGGCTTTGGCCGTGGCCGCGAGGCTCGTGAACGCAGCGGCGTCCTTTACCGCGAGATCGGCGAGGACCTTGCGGTCCAGCGCGACGCCCGCGGCTTTGAGGCCGTGGATCAGTTGGCCGTAGGTCAAACCGTTTTGACGAGCAGCCGCGCCCACGCGCTGAATCCACAACCGCCGATACTGCCGCTTCTTTACGCGGCGATCGCGCTTGGCGTAGCGATCGGCGCGATTCGCAGCTTCCTGTGCGGATTGGTACAACTTGCTTTTTGTTAGGAAAAAGCCTTTTGTGCGCTTGAGGTACTTCTTACGCCGCGCACGGCGCTTTGTGCCGCGTTTTACGCGTGCCATGGGGTTTCTCCTTGTTGTTTGGGAGACAAACGGGATGCGGGCACGCGCAATGCGACACGCGTAACGCAACGGGTTTGTCTCCGATGTTCCCGCGCCGGGCTAAAGCCCAGCGCCTACATGTGCCGCGCGCACCTTTCACAGCTACGCGAATCGATCGCAGGCGGCGAATCGGCCGGCAGGCACCCGTGAAGCGCTGCCTGGCGCGATGTGCGGAGCTTGCGCTCCGCGGTGTTGCATTTCAACTTCGCTTCATCCCAACTCCGGTGTGCTGAAGTTGAAAATTCAAGAACTGGGCTCCTGGCAATTCACGACGACTTGCCCCTGCGAGAAAAAAGCTGCTACGCGTAGGGAAGCATCTGCCGCACGGCGGCCATATCGGCTGGATTCACCAGCGTGAGCTTTTTCAGCTTGCGCATGCGGCCGGGCTTCTTGGTGCCGAGCAGATGGCGCTTGCCGGAGTGCATACGGATAATTTTGCCGGTCGCGGTGACTTTGAAGCGCTTGGCGGCGCCGCGATGGGTCTTCAGTTTTTTCTTTGGCTTCGATGCGTTTCTTGGCATTGCTTAAATCTTCTCCGTGCGTACCGTTCTGTCTAAAATGTCTACAGCTTGCTCGAATGGGCGCAGCAGTGCTGCGCCCCTACAAGTTCGTCACTGCGCTTGCTGTGCGTTGACCGGCTGACTGACCGGCTTTGCCGTCCCGGTACCCTTCTTGGGCGCCAGCAGCGCCACCAAAACGTTGCCTTCCATGCGCGGCATCGTCTCGATCTGGCAGTGTTCGCCGATTTCGTTCAGCAGCCGCGTCATCTTGGCCCGGCCCACTTCCTGATGGGCCATTTCGCGGCCGCGATGAAAAATCATCGCGCGGACTTTGTGGCCTTCGCCGAGGAACCGGATGATCTGGTTCTTGCGAACCTGATAATCGTGCTCCGCGGTAGCCGGCCGGAACTTTACTTCCTTGAGCTGCGAGCCGCGGCTGCTCTTGCGCTGCTCGTGGGCCTTTTTGTTCTGTTGGTAAAGAAACTTGCCGTAATCGGTGATCTTGCAAACCGGCGGATCGGCCGTCGGCGAGATTTCCACCAAATCGAGTCCACGTTCGCGCGCCATGCGAACCGCTTCGTACGGCTGCATCACCCCAAGCTGGCCGCCATCTTCATCAATCACCCGGACTTCGCGCGCCCGAATCCGCTCGTTAACGCGGGTGCGGTCGCTCTGCCGGAAATTCCGCTCTGCGATAAATTCCCCCTAGTGAACTGCTTTGTTTGTGGCCCTGAAGCAGCCAGCAGGCGCCTGGCTGCCCGCCTCGCCGGACAGGAGGCCCCGAATTCACAATACCCAGTCCCACAGCCGAAAACCAGCGAGGGACGGGCTTCGAAGTATAGCACGTGCCCGCGGTGTACCTGCAAGGGTTTGCTGCCGTCATCAATCGGCGTCCTTCCCGCAAGCTGACCCGGAATTAAGAGGTCAGTTCGAGCTGACCCTTGGGGCCCGCGATCGTGGCGCGGAGCTGCGCTTTTTCGCTCTGTTCCGTGGCTGCGTCGAGTTCGAGAAGCGCGAGTGTCTTGACGAGCTCCTTTAGGTTGGGCGTCTGAAGCGCGAAACTGACGAGCCGGCATCCTTTCGGTGCGTCGATCGAAGGGTGAAGGGAATCCGCGCTCCACTCAATGAAAAATGGCAGCAAGGCCGAAGGATCGTCTTTGAGCGCGAGAGTTTTCCACGTCAGCACGCGGCCGTCGGGGCGTTTGCGAGAGCCGGGCGTGGGGCCGGCGACGGCAACGCCGCTTCGTTTGAGACGAGCGGCGAAGGCATCGAGGTCGCCGGGGTGCGCGGCCCAGGTGACAAGGCGAGGCTCGGCCAATTTCTTCAGTCCGCGGGAATCCGGACTTCCGGCTTGCTTGGGGTCGGGCGCAATGATTTCCAGATAGCAGCGCTCACCGAGTGAGATGAGTGCGTTCTGCGTGCCCGCTCCGGGATGCACGCCGCCGAATGTGCCACGGACTCCGGTGCCCTGAAAGACGAATGTGATTCCGTCATCCAGATTGCTGCAGCCGAGAAGAATGTGGTCGAGCAATTTGGGCACCTTGCTCTCCGCCGCCGGGATTCGCGGAGCGGCCACAGCGGCTCCCGCTGTAATCAGAAAAACGCGGCGAGAAATACTCTGCGTCATGCGACAGATGGTACGGCGCTCGCGGCGAAAACTACAAGCGGATCGGCTACAAGCTGATCGCCGCCGTATTCTGCCCGCGCTTCGAAAGATACGCGTGCCAGAAAAGTCGCGCGGCCACGGCACGCCACGGCCGCCAGGGTGCGCTCATCTTCTCGAGTCTTTCCGGCGACGGCCGCTGGCGAAGGTGTTTTACTTCCTGCACCGCGGTGGCCAGCGCGAGATCACCCACGGGCCAGATATCCGGGCGGCGCAGCGCGCTCAGCAAATAGATGTCGGCAGTCCAGTTGCCGATGCCTTTGAGGGCGAGCAGCATTTTGCGGGCGGCTTCGTCGTGGAGATCGTGAAGGTACCGCAGATCGAAGTGGCCGCGAACGAGCGCATCGGCGAGCAGGCGCGTGTAAAGCATCTTTTGGCGGCTGAAGCCGATTTGTTTGAGTTCGACGTCGGTGAGGCGCAAGAAGCGGCCAGGAGTGAGCGGTTTCGTCGCAGCAACCAGCCGTTGATAGGCTGCGCGAGCGGAGGCCAGCGACACCTGCTGCTCGAGGATGATGTAGACCAGCGTCGGAAAGCCGGGTTCTCGCACCCAGAGCGGCGGTTGGCCATATTTTTCGAGCACGCCCGCTAGGTCCGGATCGCGGAAGGCCAACTCGCGCACCGCTTGAGCGAAGAATTCTTCGCTCAAAAGGATTTGCGATGGTTGCGCGGCGACGAAGGTGCTAGCGCTCATGGCGAGAGCTCAGGTTGTCGCGCGCGATTCGATTTCTTGTTGGAGCGCAGTAAGGAATTCGGCGAGGGGCTTGGGGCCGAGGTCGCCTTTGCTGCGATGGCGAACCGAGACGGTGCCGGCTTCGGCTTCTTTGGCGCCGACGACGAGCATGTAGGGAATTTTCTGCATCTGGGCGTCGCGAATTTTTGCAGGGAGCTTTTCGTTGCGGTCGTCGAGGTGAACGCGCGCGTTGTGGCGCTTCAGAGTCTCTGTGACATGGCGCGCGTAGTCGATCACTTTTTCGCTGACCGGACAGATTTCCACCTGGACCGGCGCAAGCCACAGCGGAAACGCGCCTGCATAGTGCTCAACGAGGATGCCGAAGAAACGCTCGACGGAGCCCAGCAGGGCGCGGTGAACCATCAGCGGTTGATGGCGGGCGCCATCTTCGCCGACGTATTCGAGGCCGAAGCGCGCGGGAAGATTGAAGTCGAACTGCACAGTGGTGAGCTGCCAGGGGCGGCCGATGGCGTCGATAAGCTTGATGTCGATCTTTGGGCCGTAGAAGGCGGCTTCGCCTTCGATGTGCTTGTACGGGATCTTCATGCGCTGCATCGTGTCGGCGAGAGCTGCGCTGGCGCGATGCCAATCTTCGGGCTTGCCGGCGTAATTTTCAGGGTGCGTGGCGTCCCAGTCCGAAAGTTCGACCTCAAATTTGTCGAAGCCGAAATTTTTCATGACGGCAAAGGCGAAATCGACGCAGGCTTCGACTTCGCTTTCGATTTGCGAGGGCATGCAGAAGATGTGGGCGTCATCCTGTGTAAAGCCGCGGACGCGCATCAAGCCATGGAGGACGCCGCTGCGCTCGTAGCGATAGACCGTGCCAAGCTCGGCGAGACGCACGGGGAGATCGCGGTAGCTGCGCAGCTTTGACTTGTAGATGAGGATGTGGCCCGGGCAGTTCATGGGCTTGAGCTGGTAATCGGCTTTTTCGACTTCAACGGGGCCGAACATATTGTCTTTGTAAAAGCCGGTGTGGCCGCTGGTGTTCCACAGTTCGCGGCGCATGATGTGCGGCGTATAGACGAGATCGTAGCCGCGCTTCTGGAGCTCGTGGCGGAGCCAGTCTTCCACGATGGTGCGAATCAGTCCGCCCTTGGGGTGCCAGAAAATCAGGCCAGGGCCGGCTTCCTCTTCAATGCTGAAGAGATCGAGCTCGGCGCCGAGCTTGCGATGATCGCGACGCTTAGCCTCTTCGAGACGGTGCAGGTATTCGTCGAGCTCTTCTTGCGTAAAGAAGCACGCGGCGTAAATGCGCTGGAGCTGCGGATTGCCTTCGTGGCCCTTCCAGTAAGCGCCGGCAACGCTCATCAGCTTGAAGGCCTGGATGCGCTTGGTGGATGGAATATGGGGACCGCGGCAGAAGTCGATGAATTTGCCGGTGGTGTAGAACGAGACCATCGGGTCTTCGGCTTTTTCCTCGACAAGCTCGCACTTGAAAACCTGGTTGGCCTTTTTGTAGAGATCGATGGCTTCCGGCTTGGGAATGAGTTTTCGTTCGTTCGGCAAGTCTTGCGCGGCCAGCTCGTGCATCTTTTTTTCGATCTTGGCCAGATCTTCGGGAGTGAAGGGTTCCTCGCGGAGAAATTCGTAGAAGAAACCGGTGTCCACCGGAGGACCGATGCCGAGCTTCACGTTGGGATACAGCTCCATCACCGCGGCGGCCAGAAGATGAGCGGCGGAATGGCGGAAGACGAACAGCGCGTCGGGATCTTTTTCGGTGAGAATCTGCAGCTTGACGTCGTGATCGAGCGGGCGGCGAAGATCGACAAGTTCGCCGGCGCCGTCGTTCGGCTCGGCTACACGTGCGACCAGCGCCGCGTCCGCGAGCCGCGGCGAGATCTTCTTCGCAATGTCCGCGGGCGTAGTGCCCTTCGGCACTTCCTGAACTCTGCCGTCGGGCAATGTGATGTGAATTGCATCCATGCTTCAGTTCACCTGGAAGGAAAGAACAAGCTTATCGGCGCGGCTGTGCACGGTCAAGGCGCCAACGAGTGGCTCAGACTGAGCCTACATCAGAGTGACGCCGGGCAAGTTTTCGAAATGAGCATCTGAGGTGACAAAATGCGCGCTGCGCGATTGCGCGGTCGCATAGAGAAGCGCGTCAGCCATGGCCAGTTGATAGTCGATGCTAATTTCGGCGGCGGCGAGCGCGATGGCTTCGTCAATCGCAATGACGTCGCGCCGCAAGGCCTCCGAGATGAAAACATCCGCGAGAACCTGAGATTTCCTGAGAAGAAGGATTTTGTGGACCTCGTATAGCACGATGACGGGAACGAGAACCGGCGCCGCGCCTTCAAAGTAGGGGGCGAACAACTCAGCTTTCTCGTCGCCCGTGATGTATTCGAGCCAACCCGAAGAATCAATGACGACGGGATCAGAATCGCTCGGAGTGGTCACGGTAGTCATCCTTCCATTTCATGCCTTTAGCCATGCCGCGAAGGTCCTTGATGGAGCGGGGGCGGCGGACGTGGATCGTGCCGCGCAGAGTGTAGACAAGTAGTTCTTGGCCCGGTTCGAGCTTCAGCGCTTCGCGGATCTCCTTGGGGATGACGATCTGGAATTTGGGAGAGACTTTGACGGTTGCCATGGTTCGTTCCTTGGTGTGACGGAGCTCTTATCGATGGCAGCAATGTACGACCTACTGCAAATCGATAACAACATTGTATCACAATTGCTCGATCGATCATTAAGTCGTACTGCAGCCTCCCCGGTGTGTTTCTTTATCGGGGCTACTCGCAAAGCGGGAGGGTCTGAGAGATTTCGTCGTGAACTGGGCACGGGGTAAACTCTTGTGCTTGTGCAAATGCGATTGGGGAGATGGATGAAACCATTGGCGACGTACGTTTTGTTCTTGTTGCTGCTGCCGGGCCGAGGAGCCGCGCAGGAGGCGAAGCCGCTGCCGCTGCCGGACGCTCGATACAAGGCAGACATTCTGCTGGTCGTGGCGCATCCGGACGACGAAGGAGCGGCGACCGCGTACCTGGCGCGGGCGATCGATGACGGCAAGCGCGTGGCTGTGGTGTACGGAACGCACGGTAGCAGCGGTGCGAATGAAGCGGGCGCGGAACAAGCGGTGGCCCTGGGAGCGATCCGTGAAATCGAAGCGCGGCGGGCGACGGCGTCGCTGGGCATCACGAACGTGTGGTTCCTCGTGGGCAAAGATACGGCCAGCCAGAACGTGCTGCAATCCCTGGCGAACTGGGAGCATGGCGATGCGCTGGAGCAGCTCGTGCGGCTGGTGCGGCTGACCCGGCCGGACGTGATTCTGACGTTCTTGCCGGGGACCTTCATCGGCGAAGACCACGGCGATCACCAAGCTTCGGGAGTTCTTGCCACCGAGGCTTTCGACCTGGCGGGTGATCCTACGGTGTTTCCGAGCCAGGTGGCCGGACCGCTGCGGCGACTCGAGCCGTTTCTGGAAAACCTGCGGCCGTGGCAGCCCAAGAAGATTTACTACTTCCCGGACGCGGATCGCGACGACATTTTTCGCGGCAAGGGTCCCGACTATTCGGTCAAGGACATCTCCAAGTCGTCGAAAAAGGCGTACTGGCGCGCTTCGCTCGATTCGTTCCGCTTGCACGAGACGCAGGCGAAGAGTTTTCTCGACCGCCTGAATAAAATGGATGACGCGGCGATCGAGAAAATGGCGGCGGCGGACGGATGGGCGGATGTGCAACGCTTCGTGCTGGGAAAATCCCTGGTGGGCGGGAGCGTGACGGGCGACATCTTCGAGAACATCACTGCGGATGCGATTCCGTTTTCACGGGCGGAGATTTCAGCAGAGGCGGAACGCGCGGGCGTTTCGGTGGAATTGGGCGGGCCGTGGAGCTACTACGCGGAATTCCGGCGGGCACATGGGCTTGGTAGCTTGCCGCATCCCGAGCCGCCGGAGATCGCGCTGCAGGCGGGGGGTTCCTTGGTGATTCCGCTGTGGCTGAGAAATGGGACGCCGGGGGCGCGCGAGGTGACGCTATCGGCGGATTTGCCGGCGGGCTGGACGTTGCAGAGCGGGGCGGGGAAATTTACGCTGGCGGCGAAACAGTGGGCGGCGGGGCGGATCGAGATTGGTTTGCCGGCGCTGGCGGATGCGGGGAAGACCAAGGAGGAGGCGCGCGAGGTGACCGTGCGGGCGGAGTCGAACGGCCAGAGCGTCGGCGTAGTCAAGCTGCGGGTGGAGTTGCGGAAGCGAGCGTTGCCGGAGTGAGAAGGAAAGAATTAAAGAAGTAAGGAAATAAAGAAATAAAGAAGGATTAGCCACTAACAAAAGCCGCGCGCCAAAACAATTTCTCCGTGCCCTCTGTGCTTCTACCTCTGTGTCCTCTGTGTTAATTCTTGCCTTTGCCTTGCCGAGGCGCCTTTTTTATTGGCCGGGCCTTCGGAAGAGTGCATTAGGATTTTTTTGGGCGGCCGGATTCCATGGCTTCCCACGTGGATTCGGGGAGCATCAGGAGGTCGTTGAATTCGCCGGCGCCGCGCAGCCACAGCGCGCCATCGATCACCACGCACTCGCCGTTGATGTACTCCGCCATGTCGCTAAGCAGAAATGCGGCGAGGCTGGTCAACTCCTCGTGACGCCCGAAACGCTTCATGGGATGCGATTCCTTGGCGTGCTCTTCGAATTGTTTCGAGGGAATGAGACGGGACCACGCGCCCTCGGTGGGAAACGGGCCCGGCGCGATGGCATTCAGCCGGATGTGATACTTCGCCCACTCCACCGCCAGCGAAGTGGTCATGGCCAGCACGCCGGCTTTGGCGCATGCCGACGGCACTACGAATGCCGAGCCGCAATTGACGGCAGCGTAGGTAGTGACGATGCTCAAAACGTTGCCGCCGAGTTTTTCCGCGATCCACTTCTTGGCGAACGCCTGGGTGCAATTGAAGCTGCCGTTCAGGACGATGCCAACGACGGCGTTGAAAGCGTTGGGTGTGAGACTTTCCGTGCGGGCCATGAAATTTCCCGCGGCGTTGTTGACGACGGTGTCGATGCGGCCGAACTGCTCGTAGGCTTTGTTGGCTGCGGCTTCGACGGCAACAGAGTCGCGCACGTCGCACGTGGAGTAGGCCGCTGAACCACCGGCGCGGAGGATTTCGTCGCAGACTTCGTGGAGAGGTTGTTCGCGGCGGCCGACGAGAAACATGCGAGCGCCGAGCGTGGCGAAGTGCAGCGCCATCGACCGGCCGAGGCCTGAGCCGCCGCCGCTTAGAAAGATGGCGCGACCTTTCAACATGTCGGGTTGAAACACGTATCACCGCCTTGGGAGAGGAGTATGCCCGCCCGCGCTTTGGCCGCGGAGGGAAGTCGAGATTCTAGTGCAGTTGGTACGGAACGCGCTCTGATATTTGGCGGTGGTCTTTAGCGCGTCATCTCCGCGGGGATTGGTCGGCCCATCGCCTTGGCGTATTCGGCGGCGAAGAGCGGGCTTGAGGGGAATTCCTCGGTGAGCTGGAGCAGGAGTTTTTGGGCCAGGGTGTTTTGTTTCTCGCGGCGGGCGGAGAGCGCCAGCAGGATTTGGGCGAAGGGTTTCAAATAGCGCCCGTTGTCGGCGGTCTTGCCAAGCTGTTCCATGCCGAGTTTCTTGTCGCCGTGAATGCCGCCAAACCAAAGAGCAAAGCGATAGCCGGGGTTCAGGGAGCCAATGATGTAGTTGGCGGCTCCGAGCGCGACGTAGGCATCGTTGGAGTCCGGCTGCTGCGCCAGAAGCTGCTTCGCGTATTCGTTCGCTTCCTTCATGCGCTTCAGGCCGTCGAGCTGCTTTCTTTCGAGGATGGCATCGGCGTCCGATTCCATTCCCGAGGCCAGGGTCAAAGCGAACAGCCCTTCCGGGTCTTTCGGGTTTTGCCTTAGGCGCTGGCGGGACAGTTGGCGAGCAAGGTCCAGCGCATCGCGAAAACTCTTCATGCGGCCGGCGTCGGGCTTGCCGTCGATGCCATGCAGGAATCGTTTCTGGTCCAGGAAGAAATCGCTGGTGAGCACGCCCTGGCGGTAGAGCTCTTCGAACAAAAAGCTGGCAGCGACAGCGACCTGGCCGAAGGGCTCGTCCGGGTGACTGGATTCCCAGTTCGCGAATATTTCGCGTGCTTCGGAGAAGTGCTGCGCGTAGAGAAGATGAAACCCTTCGGCGAGCTCCGGAACGGTTGTGAATGCGGGGCTGTCGCTATCAACGGCGGGGCGGGAAAGAGCTACAGGGGGTGCCAGCAGCAGGAATAAAGCGAATAGAAATGTGTGGCGACGCATGGGATTTTGCCCGGTCAAAACAAGCCTGGTAGAAATCTGGGTTTTCCAGTCATGGCAGCGCGGTACTCCGGATTCGCGAAGAGCGCGGTTTCTTCCGTCGACAACCGCTGAGCCAATACTGCCACGTGAGCGAGCGCGCCCGCCAGCGCTGTAATCCACGCGGTGTGGATGAGCGGGAGGGCGAGCATTTCGGCGAACACCGCGGCATAGTTCGGATGCCGAACGAAACGAAAAGGACCTGAAGTGACCACGCCGAGGCTCGTGGAGTCCACAACTTGCACGTTCCAGTGATCGCCCAGGGTACGAATCACCCACCAGCGCACGCCGTTGGCGGCGAGGAAAATGGCGAACATGATCGCGGCGAGAACGGGAATGAAAGGGCGCTTGAGAAAGACCACTTCCAGGGCCGCACCAAGAAGAACAGAGGTGTGCAGGGCGACCATCCAGCGGAATCTGGGGTCAGCGACTCTGGCCGCGCCGCGTGAAACGAGCTGCTGCTGATGGCGGCGCGAAATCTGCAACTCCACGACGCGCAGCGCAGCCACGGCAATCAGCAACAGCAGAAAAGCGATGACGCTTATGTCCATTGGAGCAACAAAAACTCCGCGCTGAAGCCGGGGCCAAAAGCCGCTGCCAGAGCATAGTCGCCCGGCCGCAACGGCCGCTTCTCAAGCCACTCTTGGAGAATAAAAAGGATAGTGGCGCTCGAGAGGTTGCCGACGTTGCCGAGGATGTCCCAGGAGGGCTGGGTCTGGCACTTCGTGAGTCCCAACTCGATCTCGACGTTTCCGAGAAGGCGGGCGCCACCGGGATGCAGGATCCAGCCCTTGATGTCGTCGCGTTTTCGGCCGTGACGCTCGAGGAAGCCGTCCACGAGGCCGCGGATTTTTGCGCCGATCATTTCGGGGACGTCCTTGGCGAGCAGGATGTGAAAACCAGCGTCGCGGAGGTCGAAGCCCATGGCGCCGAGAGAGTCGGGGAAGGTGTAGGTCTCGGAGACGAGGATCTTGGGCCCGCGGGCGTGATTCCCGCTGACGAGGACGGCGGCAGCGCCGTCACCGAAAAGGATCGAGGAAATGAGGTTGGCCTGGGAAATATCTTTGCGCTGGAACGTCAACGACGGCAGCTCGACGGCGATGATCAGGACGTTGCCGCCGGGGTGTGCTTTCAGGTAGTCGGCGGCGCGTCCCAGCGCCATGGCGCCGGCGGCGCAACCCAGCTCGGTGAACGGCATGCGCCTGACGTTGGAGCGGAAGCCCATCAAATTGATGAGGTGGGCGTCGAGCGAGGGAATCATGAAGCCGGTGCAGGAAACGGTAATGATGAGGTCGACTTCGTCGGCCCGAAGACCTGCGCGCTGGAGGCACTTTTCGGCCGCTTCCCGGCCGAGCTTGATGGCGTGCTCGATGTATTCCTTGTTGGTTTTTTCGAGGGCGCGGGGCTCGACGGTGTACTCGATGGGGAAGATAGCGTGGCGCTTGTGCACTTGGGCATTGTCGACGATGGTCATCATCGCCTCGAGCTTGCGCTCGGGAATATCGAAGACGCGGCCCATGTAGTACTTGACGTCGTCGCGAGTGATGGTGTACTCGGGCAGCGCGGTGGCGGTCGCAGCGATGGTGCAATGCGAGTTCGTGTGGTGCGAGGTCGTAGGCGCAGCTATCCGGTCTGTGCTCAAAGAGTTCCCCTGTTTCGTCCGCGCGGAGGTCTGGCAGTGAACCAGCCAGGACACGCCAAAGGCCGTTAGGATGCGGGCTGGCCCACCGTGCCAGATTCCGGCACTAGACTTTACATCATTCCTGGACAGCGAGATAGGCTTGAAGCGGCGAAGCGAGGGGTGATTGAGCGAAGACACAGCGAAGGGAGGGGCGAGCCCTCCCCTACGGGTTCGGGTCGAAGGCTGCTCCGCGGGATCGCCGGGTTTGTGCCCGCGGAAACGTGGTTCGACGTGACGACGCGAGCGGGGCCGCGGCGTTCGTACAATATTCAACTGGCTCTTGCGCATCTGTAAAATTGGCGCTTCGGGTTGAGGTATCCTTTCCGCCGCCATGAAAGCACACCAAGTGTCCCGCACGGGGTTTCTTCGCTCTCTTATTTTGGTCATTTTGCTGGCGGGGGCGTGGTTCTCCGGAGCGGCGGCGACCGCCCAGGACCAGCTGGGACCTCCGCTGCTGGTGATGATCTCGATCGACGGCTTGCGGCCCGATTACATCACGGCGGCCGACGCCCATGGGGCGAAGGTGCCGAACCTGCGGCGCTTCCTCAAAGAGGGCACGTACGCGGAGGGTGTCGAGGGGGTGGTGCCGACGGTGACGTATCCGAGTCACACGACGCTGGTCACCGGCGTGTGGCCGGCAAAACACGGGATCTTCGCGAACACCACGTTCGATCCACTACAGAAGAACAATCAAGGCTGGTATTGGTATGCCGAGGATATTCGCGTACCGACGCTGTGGGACGCCGCGGCGGAAGCCGGGCGCACAACGGCGAGCGTGCAATGGCCGGTTACCGTCGGCGCGCATATCACGTGGGATATCCCGGAATTTTGGCGCGCGAACACGGACGATGACGCGAAGCTGGAGCGCGCGGTTGCGACGCCGGGCTTGCTTGCGGAAGCGCAGGGCGAACTCGGGCCGTACAGCGGCGGAACCGATTCGTCCGTGGAAGCCGATCAAAAACGCGGCCGCTACGCGCAATGGATTCTGGAGAAAAAGCGTCCGGGTCTGCTGCTGCTGCACGTGATTGCGCTCGACCACATCGAACACGAGACGTCTCCGCACAGCGCGGAAGCGGTCGCGGTCCTGGAAGGCCTGGATGTCGTGATCGGAAACGTGCGCGAAACCGCCGAGTGGCTGGCGCGGGGCCGCGCCTACGTTGCCGTGGTTTCCGACCACGGCTTTGCGAGGACCGAGGCGCAGTTGAATCTATTCCCGCCGTTTCGCGATGCAAAATTGTTCACGGTCGATGACAAAGGGAAGATAGCGGACTGGAAGGCGATGCCGTGGGTTACGGGAGGCTCCGCGGCGATCGTCTTGAAGGATCCGGCCGATACGACGACGCTGGGTGAGGTGCGCGGACTGCTTGCGAAGCTGGCGAGCGATCCGGCGAACGGCATCGACCGCGTGCTGGAGGCCGACGAACTGCACAAGCGGGGCGGTTATCCACCGGCTTCGTTTTTCGTGAGCCTGAAGCCGGGATGGCGGACGGGTTCGAGTCTGGAGGGTCCGGTTCTCTCGAAAACGAAACTTGGCGGCACGCACGGGCAGTTGCCGGATGTGCCGGACCTACGCGCGGCGTTTTTTGTGGTCGGTCCAGGTGTCGCGGCCGGGCGTTCGCTTGGCATTATCGACATGCGGGATATTGCGCCGACCTTGGCGCATCTGGCTGGGCTTTCGCTTCCGTCGGCGGACGGCAAGAATCAAATTCCTTAGGAGAAGCGTTACTTTCGAGGTACTCCCTCTCCCCCCATGTTTTTCGTAAGTGTTGATTCTAAATAAGGATAAAGTGGTTTGTTTCCTATCACTTTTACAAGTGTTGATTCTAAGGGTAGTTAGGCGGCTTCTATGAGTTCGCTTTTGTTTCGTTTTTGCACCCCCCGGGCAATTTGTATGAGTATCATTCTACAGGGTTTGCTGGAAGGGCAGTTTGTAAGTGTGTGAAAAAAAAGGGCCATGTTGCAGGATCATGGAGCTTACCCCTTACGTTTCTTGGATTTCAGGGCAATCGTGCCCTCGGCTTCAAGGACCATTGTGTGTAAGTCCTTGCGAATCTCTTTCAGTAGCTTTTTATCGCTCATCTTTTCGAGTGCTGACTTCGTTTTCTTGCGCTTAGGAGCCATTGTAGGAACCTCGTTGAATTAAACGGCCACTACTCACCTAGAGAGGAGATAAGGAAAAACCCGCCGCAGACATGATCAGCAGAAGGACTTGTGAAGCTTCAAGAATTGCTTGTTCAGGATTAGTCTTCACAAACGGTTGTTTTTTCTTCATTTGTCGACTCCATTTTTTGCAGGATGCAGTATCTTCAACCCAAGATATATGCGCTAAGAGGCTAATCTGGAATCATCTAAACTCGCCGTCGAAGATCGTCTCGCATAAGCTTTCCGCCAATCTTCCAGAATTGGCAACGTGCTTGGAACGAAGAGGATTCGACGCTCCCTCTTCATCACAATATAGCCCTGAGCACTTCCAACGGTTTTCTCTATGCGGGCCGCAGTCATCGCCTCGTGCACATAGAGCATCGTTCTGGCTAATGACATATGCGTGTTCTGCACTCTTCTGTTCAACACATCCATTGCATGCACCTGTCCGCTTCCGATTACGTAAATACCTGGACTCGTTTCTTCTTGAAGTCTCTCCTTTTGCACGGCACGGAAAAACATCGTCTGCCCGCGCATGAATCCAGCCACGATGAGCCCAACCCTAAATGGGGCAGCCTCCATCAAAGATTGCGCTGCACGAATCACCAATTCATTTAAGGCGCCGCGACGCTTGCGCCCAAAAAAATCATTGAGAGAATGCCTATCTTTGATTTGAGAGTCCAATCGTAAATTCTGACCAGTTCATGAAATCGGCTCTCGTCTATAGCGTTCATCACTTCTTCCCGCACGATCTTTCGACGTAAGTGAAACTTACTCATTTTGTGGACCATCTGGGAAATCACCGCGTGGCACTCACTCATGCGACCAGCGAATACGGCCATAGCGGGGAAATGCTTCCGTAGCGTAAATAACTTCCCGCAATGGTCGTGAGGTCCTATTGGCGTCGTCCCATACGTCGCTCGCAGGTCACTAGCCAAAACAACTGTTTCTCCTCGGTCGCAAATGCAGCCTATTCCTATCGTCATAGGTTCCTCATCCGACTACACTTCTAAGCTCGAATGAGTAGATGTTTTGCGCCGGAATTTTTGGACAGTGAATTGAATGTATTCATGCAGCAGCTCCGAGCGCAAGGAGCTGCTGGCGAGCTTGGGCGGGGGTGAGGTAGCCCAGGCGCTGGACGATCCAGCGTTGGTTGTAGCGCTCACGAAATTCCGCCAGCGCGCCT